>R15__coassemble_725_pt1 | contig 22204 bp, 16 predicted proteins | sample R15__metabat2_high_PE_004 | metagenome-assembled genome bin R15
GTCGACTACGTGCCGATGCCCGTGTGGAAGGTCTTTATGATCCAGTTCCTGAACATCGCCGGCACCGGCCCCATCTTCGGCGCCATAATGGGCGCGAAGTTCGGCCCCGCGTGCTATCTGTGGATAGTGCTGGGCAGCATCTTCGCCGGAGCGGTGCACGATTTCTACATCGGGATGCTGTCGGTGCGCAGCGGCGGACTCTCGTTCCCCAACATTGCCGGCACGCAGTTCGGCAAGGGCGCGCGCAACGTGATGCTGGTCTTCAGCCTCGTGCTGCTGGTGCTCGTGGGCGTCGTGTTCGTCTACAGCCCCGCCCTTATCCTGGGCGACATCGCCGGATTCATGGGCACTCCCAAGGCTTCGGTGATGATATGGGTCGCGATAGTCTTTGTCTACTATATCATAGCGACCCTGCTGCCGGTCGACAAACTGATAGGAAGAATCTATCCGCTGTTCGCGTTCTGCCTGCTGTTCATGGCTGTCGCCTTGATGGCGGGTCTGTTCGTCAAGTGGCCCTCGATCCCCGAATTCTGGCAGGGCCTGGGCAACCGCGGACCCGAGGTCGGGCTCAACGGCCAGAGCATCTTCCCCTGTCTGTTCATCACCGTGGCCTGCGGCGCCATAAGCGGCTTCCACTCCACCCAGAGCCCGCTGATGGCCCGCTGCATCACCAACGAGAAATACGGCCGCCCCATCTTCTACGGAGCGATGATCACCGAAGGAATCGTCGCCCTGATCTGGGCCGCGGTCAGCTCCTATTTCTTCTTTGACGGAGGAATGGCCGAAGTCGGCGCTGCCGGCGCCCAGGCCCCGACCGTCGTGACTTCCGTCTCGATCGGCTGGCTCGGCGTGTTCGGCGGCATACTCGCCATCATCGGAATGGTGGCCGCCCCGATCACCAGCGGCGACACCGCCTTCCGCAGCGCCCGCCTCATCCTCGCCGACTTCCTCGGCCTGGACCAGAAGCGCAAGTCCAACCGCCTCATCCTCGCCCTGCCCCTGTTCGTCATCGCGTCGCTGCTGCTCTGGTACAACATCTCGGACGAGAACGGCTTCAACGTCATCTGGCGCTATTTCGGCCTGGCCAACCAGAGCCTCGCGGCGTTCAGCCTCTGGCTCATCACCTTCCGCATCCTCGAGGACCATCCCGGCAAGGCGCACTTCCTGATTTCGCTCATCCCGGCCATATTCATGACCTGCGTGTGCGTGACCTTCCTGTGCGTGGACAAGATATGCTTCGGCATCGACGGCGCGGCCACCCCTTGGATTGCGGGAGCCACGGCTGTCGCGAGCATAGCGGTGTTCTTTGTCGTGAGCCGCCGCCGGAAGGCTAGCGGCCGGTGATCTTGATCTGCTGGATCACGAAGGAATTCTGCTTGAAGCAGACAAACAGCACCACCAGAAACTGACGGCCTCCGGCGGAGAGTTCGCCCAGGGCGTACTTCATCGTCGCCGTGCCGGAGGTGTGGCTGATCTTGAATGAGCGGGGGTTCCAAGTCTCGAAGAAAGCGCTGACAATCTGTCGCGCCTGGCCCTTGCTGGCGATGCAGGATTCGCTGAGCACCGACACTTCCAGGTTGTCGTCGAACCAGGCCGAGAGCGATTCGGCGTCACCTGCGGCCATATACTTTCCGACGGTGTCGAAAATGCCCGTGGAGCTTTTGGGCTGCCCCCAGGCACAGGCGCACAGGAGCGCGCAGACTGCAAGTAGAATGATTTTCCGCATCAGGGTGCTGTTTCTTGCAAATATTGAGCCATCTGGCTATATTTGCAAGGTATGCGAATAACGCTTCTGACAGTCGGCAGGACCGACGTGAAATGGGTCAGGGAAGGCCTGGACCTGTATGCCTCGAGGCTTGTGCACTACGTGCAGTTCCAGGTCACGGAAATCCCCGAACTCAAGAATGTCTCGGCGCTCTCCAAGGACCAGATCAAGGCCCGGGAGGGCGAACTGATCCTTAAAAGCGTGCGGCCCTCGGACGACCTGATCCTGCTGGACGAGCACGGCCGCGAATTTCGCTCAGTCGAGTTCGCCTCGGTGCTTCAGGACAAGATGTCCCGCGGGGGCAAGGACATCGTCTTTGTCATCGGCGGCGCCTACGGATTCAGCCCCGAAGTGTACTCCAGGGCCGATTCGAAGATATCTTTGTCGAAAATGACCTTCTCGCACCAGATGGTGAGAACGATTTTTGCAGAGCAACTCTACCGCGCCTTCACGATTATGAAGGGAGAACCGTACCATCACGAATGAAACAGCCCTCACGCATACGCCGTGCCGTCGCCGCCGCGCTCCTCGCGCTCGCGGCCGTCCTGCTCCTGATCGCAGTCCTGGTGCCTGCCGGATTCTCTGATGCCGAGACCGCCGCCTCGCGTCTGGCCGGCAGGACGGAGTCGCGTCTGGCCGACCTTTACTCACTGTGCGCGCAGGATCCCGAGGCGGTCCCGGAGGATATGGTGATATACCGCTACGAGGAGGGACGGCTGGTGAAGTGGCACAACCAGTTCACCGTACGTAATGACGGCATAGACGCCGGCGTTGTCGTGCACCGTCTTTCAAATCCCCGCTCCGGCGCAGGCTGCCCGCTCGCGGACGTCGAGGATTCGCTGGGATTCTTCAACTTCGGCCCCAAGTGGTATCTGGCGAAACGCTTCAGGGATGCCGACACCACCGTCATCGCAGGTCTCGAAATTACCTCCACCCGAGGCGGAGAGACGCGCACGAACGCCGCCATTGGCGTCCCCAAGGGATTTTCGGTCGAGCCGCTGATCACTGCCGGAGGTGCTCCGGTCGTAATTGAAGGTGCTCCCCGTTTCAAACTGGTCGACACTTCGCAGGACGGCTCCAGGGCGAATGTCCTGCTCGTCTGGGCCGCGTTCCTGCTGCTCCTTGTGGGCTCCGAAACCGCCCTCTCCGTCCGCCCGACGCTGAAATCGTTCTGGGCGGTATTCGGCGTCCAACTGCTCGCGTCGGCCCTTATGTATCTCTGGGGCGGCTCCGTCGGTGGGCAGGCGGCCGTCTTCTCGCCGATGCTCTATACCGGGCCGGGAATCTTTTACTCGCTGGGAGCGGTCATTCTGCTGAACCTCGTCATCCTGCTCTTCGCGCTGGGCCTGTATGTGGTCAGGGACGACCTTTTCCGGAAGATACGCCGCACGGGCACGATGGTCCTGTTCTCAGTCCTGACCGTCGCCGCCGTCGCCGGGACGCTGTTCTACACCCATTTCCTCCTCAAGAGCATAGTCCTGGACTCCAACATAACGCTCGAAATCTACAAACTGCCCGAACTGTCCGTCTGGACCGGGGTCGCGTACCTGTCGATACTGTCGATGCTGTGCTGCGTCCCGCTGGCCGTCCAGATGCTTCAGCCTGCTTTCACGCGCCTGCTGGGCCATCATTTCGACGCCCTGTCGACGACGGGCAGGCTCGTGTATTCCTGCCTCCTTGCCGCCTTCGTGGTCGCGGTTTCGGCCTCGCACGGCCTCGAGAAGGAGAATTCAAAGATGGAGATCTGGGCCAACCGCCTGTCGGTCGAGAGGGACATGATGCTCGAGTTGCGCCTGTGCCAGATCGAGGGTCCGGTGTCGTCGGACGTGACGATAGCGTCGCTCGCGACTGCCGAAAACGGCGTGCTGGCCATCCAGGGCCGCATAATCGAGAATTACCTCCAGCGTTATTCGCAGGATTACGAGATCAGCGTGAGCCTGATGGGCGAGGGGCCGGAAGAGAGGCTTATGTCCGTCTTCTTCAACGAGCGGCTGAAGGGCGGAGTGCCCCTGAGGGAGAATTCCCGCTTCTTCTACATAAGCGGCGGCGGGTCGCCCCGCTACGACGGAGTCTTCATGTATTTCGTCGAAGGTGCTGGCCTGGTCAGGATGCTGCTCGAGGTCGAGCCCCGCGCCGGAATGAGCCAGAACGGCTACGCCGGCATATTCGGGCTGATGCGCCCGGGAAGCGTCACCCTGCCGAAGTATTTGTCCTATGCGAAATACAGCGGCGCCGACCTGCAGGTGTGCGGCGGCAGCTGTCCCTATCCGTACAAACTCGACGATTCCCTGCGCGAGAGGATCTACGGCTCCGACTCGGGGACGATGACTGCGGACGGCTACGTGCATCACGTCCAGACCGTCGGCTACGAGGAGGCCGTGCTGCTGTCGCGTCCTGCCGAAAGCGTCTGGAACTACATAGTTTCTGCCATCTTCATCGCCCTGCTGATCTTCTTCCTGACCTCGCTCACGGTCCTTTCCAGGCCGCGCGAGCAGGCCTTCGAGCAGGACCACTACCGCAAGAGGATTTCGCAGGTGCTGATGATCTCGCTGGTGCTGACGCTTGTGGCTCTCGCGCTGGTCAGCGTGCTCTTCGTGTACCGCCGCAACGAGTCCAACCAGCGGACGGTGATGGCGGACAAGATGAGCGCCATACGCTCGATGATGCAGTCGGACGTCAAGGGCTTGGGCTCGACCGAGGACCTTCTGAGGATGGACCTGGGCAGCCTGCTGGAAATCGTAGGAACCAACACCTCCTCCGACATCACCCTCTACTCTCCGGACGGGCTCGTGATGACCTCCACCTCGCCCGAAGTGTTCGAGATGCTGCGCCTGGGCGTGCGCATCGACGAGCACGCCTACCGGAGCATCATAGAGGACAACAGCCGCTATTTCATCCACAGGGAGCCGGTGGACGGAAGCACCTTCTACAGCATGTATGCGCCGCTCACCTCCGAGGACGGGGAACTGCTCGCCATCATCTGCTCGCCCTACACCGAAGGCGAGTCCTATTCGTTCGAGCGCGACGCCGTGATGCATTCGATGACCATCATCACCGTGTTCCTGATCCTTCTGCTGATTGCGCGTTTCGCCACCGGGTACCTGGTCGCCAGGATGTTCCATCCGCTGAGCGTGATGAGCCGCAAGATGAACGCCGCCGACCTCGACAGCCCCCAGATAATCGAGTACGGCCGCAAGGACGAGATATCCTCGATCGTCGACGCCTACAACTCGATGGTGACGGAACTGGCGTTGAGCTCGCGCCGTCTGGCGCAGGCCGAGCGCGACAAGGCGTGGAGCGGGATGGCACGCCAGGTCGCCCACGAGATCAAGAACCCGCTGACCCCGATGAAACTCCAGATCCAGCGCCTGATCCGCCTCAAGCAGAAGGGCGAGCCGGGCTGGCAGGAGAAATTCGACGAGGCCACCAAGGTGATCCTGGACCATATCGACATCCTCACCGAGACCGCCAACGAGTTCTCCGATTTCGCGAAACTCTATACCGAGGAGCCGACCGACATCAATCTCGACGCCATCCTCAAGGAAGAGATCGCGATGTTCGACGGCCGGGACGACGTCAGCTTCGACTATATGGGCCTGCCCGACGTCGTCGTGAGCGGCCCCAAGCCGCAGCTCACGCGCGTTTTCGTCAACCTCATAACCAACGCGGTGCAGGCCGTCGAGGGCCGGGAGGACGCCAGGGTCCTGGTGTCGCTGCGCAATTCGACCAGGGACGGTTTCGTCGACGTCGTGTTCGAGGACAACGGCCCCGGAGTGGCGCCCCAGAACGTCGGGAAACTCTTCACCCCCAACTTCACGACCAAGAGCGCGGGCTCCGGCCTGGGGCTTGCGATATCGCGCAGCATCCTTGACAGGTGCGGGGCCACGATAAGCTACGGCCGCTCCTTCGTGCTGGGCGGCGCGTGCTTCACCGTGAGTTATCCAAGGCCGCAGTAGCTATTTCTGGCGGCAGTAGATCTGGATGGGGCAGCCGGTGAGGTTGAAATTCTTTCTGAGCTGGTTTTCCAGGAACCTCTTGTAGGGATCCTTTATGTACTGGGGCAGGTTGCAGAAGAAGGCGAAGGCCGGGAAGGCCGTCGGCAGCTGCGTTATGTACTTGACCTTTACATACTTGCCCTTCCAGGCGGGAGGGGGAGTCTCTTCGATTATGGGCAGCAGGGTCTCGTTGAGGCGGGCGGTGGGTATCTTCTGCGAATAGTTGGCATATACCTCCGTGGCGGCATTGAGCACTTCCTGGATGCGCTGCATCTTGACTACGGAAGTGAAGATGATGGGCACGTCGTCGAACGGGGCCAGGCGGCTGCGCAGGGCCTGCGTGTACTCCTTCAGGGTGTTGGAGTCCTTGACGAAGAGGTCCCACTTGTTGACCACCAGCACGCAGCCCTTGCGGTTCTTGATGATGAGGTTCAGGATGTTCATGTCCTGGGCCTCCATGCCGGAGGTGGCGTCGATCATCATTATGCAGATGTCGGAGTGCTCGATGGCGCGGATGGAGCGCATCACGGAGTAGAATTCGAGGTCTTCGTGGACCTTGCCCTTCTTGCGGATGCCGGCGGTATCGACCAGCATGAATTCGTGTCCGAACTTGTTGTAGTGGGTCTCGATGCTGTCGCGGGTGGTGCCGGCGACGGGGGTGACGATGTTGCGGTCGGTGCCCAGCAGGGCGTTGGTCAGCGACGATTTGCCCACGTTCGGCTTGCCCACGATCGTGATGCGGGGGAGGCCCTTGTAGGGATCCTCGGCGGCTTCCTTCTCTTCGGGCAGGGCGGCCACGACGGCGTCCAGCAGGTCTCCGGTGCCGCCTCCGTTGGCGGCGGAGATGCTGTAGAGTTCGCCCAGGCCCAGGGAGTAGAACTGGTAGGCGTCGAAGATCTTGTCGCCCGTGTCGACCTTGTTGACGCACAGGATGGAGGGCTTGCCGGAGCGGCGCAGCACGTCGGCGATCTCGGAGTCATAGTCGGTGATGCCCGAGGCGGCCTCGACCATGAAGAGGATGAGGTCGGCCTCGTCGATCGCGATCTGGACCTGCTCGCGGATGGCGCTCTCGAAGACGTCGTCGGAGTTGGTGGTGTAGCCGCCGGTGTCGACCACCGAGAATTCGCGGCCGCACCATTCGCAGCGGCCGTAATGGCGGTCGCGGGTGACACCGGCGGTGTCGTCCACGATTGCCTGCCTCATTCCCACGAGGCGGTTGAACAGAGTTGATTTGCCGACGTTCGGGCGGCCTACAATTGCTACCAGGCTCATATGTTTTCCGTTGATTTTAGCGAGCAGCTGTCACAGTCGCCCGTGCAGCCGGTCTTTGAGTGAAGTTCAGCGTCTTCGTCCTTGAAGCAGCGTATGCCGCGCTTTCGCATCTCTTCGTTGGAGCCGACGTCGTACTTGGGGAAATCCTTGCCCAGGAATATGTACAGACACATTCCCAGGATTCCCACGCCGAGCACGACGGCGGCCGCGAAGAAGACTTTCATCGGATGAATTCTGTGCTGATGGGTTCGTAATTATACACCTTGTCGATGATGCTGGCGAACACGCCGGTCATCGTCACGATCTTGATCTTGGGATCGTCCGCAAGCTCGGGATGGGGGATGGTGTCGGTGATGTACACTTCCTTCAGGGGAGAGTTGTGGATGCGCTCGATGGCGGGTCCGGAGAGCAGGCCGTGGGTGGCGCAGGCCCTCACGCTGGCGGCTCCGGCGCCCATCAGGACCTCGGCGGCCTTGCACAGGGTGCCGGCGGTGTCGATGATGTCGTCGACGATGATGATGTTCTTGCCCTCGATGTCACCGATGGCCTTGATCTCGGCCACGACGTTGGCGCGGGCGCGGGTCTTGTGGCAGAGGATGACGCCGCAGTCTTCGTCCTTGGTGCTCAGGGCCTTGGCATAGGCGTTCGCCCTCTTTGCGCCGCCCACGTCGGGGGTCGCGATCGAGAGGTCCTTGAAGTGCTTGCCCTTGATGAAGGGGACGAAGACCTTGCTGGCGTAGACGTGGTCCACGGGGATGTCGAAGAATCCCTGGATCTGGTCGGCGTGCAGGTCGCAGGTCATCACGCGGTCGGCTCCGGCGGCCCTCAGCAGATTGGCCACGAGCTTGGCTCCGATGGCCACGCGGGGCCTGTCCTTGCGGTCCTGGCGGGCCCATCCGAAGTAGGGCATCACGGCGATGACCTTGTCGGCGGAGGCGCGCTTGGCGGCGTCGATGGCGAGCAGCAGTTCCATCAGGTTGTCGGCCGGGGGAGTGGTGCTCTGGACGAGGAAGACGGTGGCGCCGCGGACGCTCTCGTTGAAGACGGGCTGGAATTCGCCGTCGCTGAAGTGCAGGACTTCGAGGTTTCCGAGGTGACCGGGGCATTCTTCGGCGGCCATTATGGTATTCAGGCCGTCCATAACCTTGCGAGCGAAGTCGGTCGTGGCTCCGCAGGCAAAGAGTTCCATACGATGGGAGTGTAACATTCTATAGGGTTTTTAGTATCGAGTCTATGTAGGCGAGGATCTCGGCCTTGCCGGCGCCGGTCTGGGACGAGGAGCAGAACATCGGGGGGAGTTCCTCCCACTGCCCGAGCAGGATCTCCTTGTCGCGCTCCACCTGGGCTGCGAGCACGTTGGGGCCCTGCTTGTCGCATTTGGTGAAGATGATGGCGAAGGGGATGCCCGCCTCGCCGAGTTCCGCGATGAAGTCGAGGTCGATGCGGCCGATGTCGTGGCGCGAGTCAACGAGCACGAAGAGCATCACCAGGTCCTTCGAGGTGGTGATGAAGTCCTTTATCACGGCGGCTATCTCGTCGCGGCCCTTCTGGCTGACCTTGGCGTAGCCGTAGCCGGGCAGGTCCACGAGGTACCACCGGTCGTTGATGAGGAAATGGTTGACCACCTTGGTCTTGCCGGGGGTGGCGGAAGTCTGGGCCAGCCTGGAGTTGCCGCACAACATGTTGATCAGCGACGACTTGCCGACGTTGGACCGCCCGATGAACGCGAATTCCGGCAATTGTCTCTTCGGCTTGCTTTCGGTTCGCACGCTGCTGCCTGCAAATCTTGCCTCTGAGATCTTCATTTGATACTACTCTTTAATTAACGTGCAAAGATAATATTTTTTACGCAGAGCATGAGCCCTGCGTAAAAAATATTACTTAATTTACCGGGGGAAGGGTCCCCCGGACCCCTTCTGTCGCTTCGCTCCAACAGCATAAGCACTGCGTAAAAATTTAGCCAATCGCCCTCGCGACGGCCATTGCGGTGGACCAGGCGGCCTGGAGGTTGAAGCCGCCGGTGACGGCGTCCACGTCCAGCACCTCGCCGGCGAAGTACAGCCCGGGGTGCTTGCGGCACTGCAGGGTGTGCAGGTCCACTTCGCCGAGCGCCACTCCGCCGCAGGTGACGAACTCTTCCTTGAAGCGGGCGCGGCCGGTGATGGCATAACTGTCGCAGGTCAGGCTTCCGCACAGCTTGTTAGCTCCCTTGCCGCCGAGTTCGCTCCAGCGGATGTCTTCGCGCAGGCCGGCTCTGCCCAGGATGTGCTTCCACAGCCGGGAAGTGATTCCTTCCGGGGGAGTGCCGGAAATCATCTTCCGGGGATTGCTGCGCCCAGTGTCGGCAATCCAGGCGCGAGCGGAGGCTTCGTCCTGCCCGGTCCAGTCTACCAGAAGGGTGCCCCGCCAGCCGTTTTCGGCCAGGTGGCGCGCCGCGTACGAACTGAGTTTCAGCACGGCGGGTCCGCTCACGCCCCAGTCGGTGACAAGCAGCGGCCCCTGCGCGCGGAAGGGGGTGCCGGCGATGCCCGCGGACGCTTCCGGCGCGACCGTGCCCATCAGGGCCTTGAGCCCTTCGTCTGCGATCTTGAAGGTGAAGAGGGACGGCACCGTCGGGGTGATTTCGATGTCGGGCGGCAGCATTGCGCGCAGGGTCGCTTCGGAGGTGCCTCCGACGGTGACCACCACCGCGTCGGCGTCGAGCTCGCTTATGTTTCCGACGCGCCGGTTGCAGACCAGCCTGACGCCGAGCTCGCGCATCAGGCGGGTGAGAGTGCGCACTATCTGCATTGCGTCCTGACTCTCGGGAAAGACGCACTGGTCGTCCTGGACGACCGACGGCACGCCCTCGCGGCGGAACCATTCGCGCACGTCGTCGGGGCCGAATTCGGCGAGCGCGCGTTTGAGCAGCCTGGCTCCCCGCGGATACGCTTCCTCGAGTTTTGCAATGTCGCGGAATGAGTTGGTGAAATTGCACCGGCCGCCGCCGGTTATGGCCACCTTCGCCAGCGGCACGGCCCCGGCCTCGTAGACGGTCACCTCCGCGCCGGGCAGCCTGCGCTTGATTTCTATTGCGCAGAAGCATCCGGCCGCTCCGGCCCCTATGACGGCAATGCGTTTCATGATTCTCCTAGTTCCTTGAGCGTTGATGCTATATGATTTGTTGACGTAATTACATTTTTTTCGAATGTAAATTTAGAAATTTTCTTAAAACAACTTCATTCCGGATGTAAAATGAAATGTCTTTACTTTGAATTTCCATTCCCCTATGCTCTGCCATCCGTCACAACAGCCAAATGGCCACGCAAAATGCCATTTCCGTGGCCAAATCAAGCCAAAACCCTCAATCGGCCACGTTCAAGGCCGATATCGTGGCCGTTTGGCGTCCGGTGGGCTCGTCATCCCGGTACTTTGCCCGTCATCCCGGACCTCGATCCGGGATCTCCCGCCGCTCCCGAGGCCACATCTGCAAAGAAATGCCCGTTCTATTGCAGATGTGGGGCGAGCCCCGCCGTGATTCGGCTCGGGTCCGAATCACACGGGGGATCGCCGCACGTAAATTCCAATTTATCGGGCAGCATACTGCTGGACGCGACGGAAACTTGCCGTCAAAAATGATTACCTTTGCACCGTGATCAGAAACCGAACGATGCCATGGCAATATATCTTCTCATATTCTCGACGATAATCATCACCTGCGTATTCCTGAACAAATTCTCGGGCAAGGTGGGAATCCCCGTGCTGCTGTTCTTCCTGATGCTCGGCCTCGTGTGCGGCAGCCAGGACAACGACTTTGCGCTGAACAACAGCTGGATGGTGGGCGACATAAGCACCATAGCCCTGATTTTCATAATGTTCTACGGCGGATTCGGCACCCGCTGGAAATCCGCCCGGCCGGTGGTCGTCGAAGCCGGACTCCTGGCCACCGTCGGAGTCTTTCTGACCGCGGCGTTCGTCGGTTTGTTCTGTCATTTTGTCTTGAAATGGGATTTTCTCGAGAGTCTGCTGATGGGCTCCGTCATCGCCTCCACTGACGCCGCGACGGTGTTTTCCATCCTGCGCACCAGGAAGCTTGGCCTGAAGAACAACACCGCGCCGCTTCTGGAGGTCGAAAGCGGTTCCAACGACCCTATGTCGTATATGCTCACCGCCGTCGTCCTTTCGCTTATGACGAGTTCGGTTTCCGTGGGCGGAGTGCTCTGGAAGATATTCGCGCAGATAGCTTTCGGCGCAGGCGGAGGCCTGGTGATAGCCACCGGGGCTGTCTGGCTGCTCAGGCGCATAAGCTTCAAGAACAACGGCTTCGACCTGCTGCTGTTCATCTCGATAGCGCTGATTTCCTATGCCCTGCCCGACCTGGTCGGCGGGAACGGTTATCTGAGCGCCTACATTGTCGGCATCGTCCTGGGCAACGTCGAGCTTTCGGGCCGCAAGTCCCTGGTTTCGCTTTTCGACGCCATCACCAGCCTGATGCAGATTGTGATCTTCTTCCTGCTCGGAATGCTCGCCGTGCCGTCGAACCTTCTGCATTCCGTGCTCCCGGCCGTGCTGATATTCGCTTTCCTGACTCTTGTGGCAAGGCCGCTTGCAGTCTGCGGCGTGCTCGTCCCGTTCCGAAAGTATCCTTTCAAGCAGCTCGAACTTGTCTCTTTCGCCGGCCTTCGCGGAGCCGCATCGATAGTTTTCGCGATAATGATCCTGTCTTCCGACGCCGCTCCCCGGAACGACATTTTCAGCATTGTGTTCTGCATCGTCCTCATTTCCATCGCCCTCCAGGGCTCGTTGATTCCGCTGGTGGCCCGTAAGACAGATATGATAGACTCTAACCAGGACGTGATGACGACTTTCAGCGATTTCAAGGAGGATGCCGACATGTCTTTCAGCCGCATAACCATCGATGAATCAAACAGATGGAGCGGAAAGGCGATCAAGGAACTCGATCTGCCGCAGGGTTGCCTGCTGGTTACCGTAATCCGCGGCGAGGAAAGGATAATCCCCCGCGGCGACACGGTCCTTCTCCCCGGCGACAGCATAGTGATCTGCTCGCCGTCCTATGAAGATGAAACCACCGAGAATCTGGTGAGGCACAATCTGTCCCGCGGCAGCAAATGGGCCGGCCGGATGGTCCGCGAATACCCTGGCTCCGGCAAAACGCTCCTGGTTATGATCCTGCGCGGCGACGAAAAGATAGTCCCTTACGGCGACACCGTCCTCCAGGAAGGCGACGTCCTCTATTTCATCAGAAGGGCGACGTCGCAGGAGGGGTGATTCAATAAATTTTGTAAATTTGCTGAAATAAAGTTGATGCCTATGAAAAAGTTTGTGTTTGCCCTTCTCGCGTCGCTGACGCTGCCTGCGCTGGTTGCATGCAACAAGTCTGAAACAGACGATGACACTCCCGATGATCCCGTGGCCGACTACACGGTCATATTCTGGGGAATGTGCGGCACCAACGACTACGGCGTGTCCGCCGACATGTACTACCTGGCCGAGAACTTCGTGACGGGCCGCATCGGCGACAACGTCAACATCGCCGGCCTGATGAAGACCAGCGTCAATCTGGCCAGCCTCGACGCGCCGGACTTCGACAGGACATATTATTTCGATTCCGAAGGGGCGGGCGAGAAATCGCTCAACGACGAAGACATGGACGTGACTGACATTGTGGACATCTACAACCACGCGTTCGCCGTGCTGAACGCGGAGCCATATGCCGACACATCGTATCCTCTCAACAACACCGACAGTCTGGCCGTGTTCATTCAGAAGACGGCCGAGAAATTCCCTGCCCGCAATTACGTGCTGATGCTCCTGGGCCACGGCGGCGGCTTCTCGCCCGCCGAGGAGACGCCCCTCACCAAGGCCTGCCTGTACGACAATTACTGCGACAGCGGATACCTTACTGCCGAAGCGGTGGTCAGCGCGGTGAAGAAGTCTGGTGTGAAGGTACAGACCATATTCACCCAGTGCTGCCTGATGGCAACGCTCGAGAACATCGCCGCCTACAGCCAGGCGTTCGACTACGGCATCCTGGCCGCCGAAGTGACGTACAGCAATTATTTCCCCGAATATCTGGTGAAACTCTCGGAAGCCGGCGCCGACGAGACGAAGATGCAGGCCGCTTCGCGCGCTCTGGTCGACTACTACGTGGGCACCCTGGAAGGCAGCGACGACTACTACACCACCCACGGATTCTACGACCTGGGCAAGGCCTCCGAACTGCTCTCGGCCGTCAAGGACATCGCCTCCTGGTACAGCGCCAACTATCCCTCGCTCAAGGAAAAGATAGAGGACGCGGTGAGCAAGACCATTTTCTGCGACAACCTCGAGGGCTCCGAGCCCGAGAAGCTGCGCGAGGAGCGCAAGTTCATCCAGGCCCTCCTCAACGACGACGACATCAGCGGCCTGATCGGGCAGATGACCTTCGAGCAGTTCATGCTGGAATGGTTCGGGAAGATGGAGGACCTGGTGGAAAATGCCATCTCGTACGGCTTCCCGATGGCCCATCTGCTCAGCGTCACCGCACAGGAGATCGAGGGCACGGCCGACGCAACCCAAAAGGCTGATTTCCAGAAATTTGCAGACAAGTATATGTCCGTTCTGAAGGAGATGGCCTACATCCGCGCCACTCCTGTCCCATCCGGGGCCGACGCCGACTACGAATATCTGTACACCTCGCCCACCGTCAACATCTTCGCGCTTAACGAGAAATATTTCACCCCGATCTTCGGCAGCAATCCTCAGCAGAGTTACGCGAATTTCATCCAGGCCGTGGAGAGCGAAGACGTCGAAGCCGCGGGCGAGGCGATGGAAGAGATGTTCGGCGGCACCATCTTCGCCAATTACGTCTCTTTCGAGGACGCCGAGGCCAACTACACCTCGTCGGCCTTCGACAAGCAGGTGGGCTGGAGCGCCTTCCTGCGCCAGCTGGAAGTGAACCCCTCCGTCATCTACAACCCCGACCGCCGTCAGATCAACGAGGACGTCTACGGCCTCTGAACCGCTAGTGCGGCGGGACGTGCGGGGCGTCGCTTGCGCGGCGCCCGGCCTGTCATCCCGGCGGCGGTTCCGTCATCCCGGACTTGATCCGGGATCTCCCGCCGACGCTCCCGGCCCCTTTCGCCGCCCCAACGGCCACGCCAGGCGCCATTCTCGTGGCCAAAACGCATCGGACCCCCAAAACGGCCACGCGAAACGCCATTCTCATGGCCAAAACGCGTCGGAAGCCCCAATCGGCCACGCCGGAGGCCATTCTCATGGCCGTTTGGCATCCGGAGGGCACGACGCCTGGTCCCGCCTTGCTAAATACTGAAGGAAAATGATACCTGGATGCGCAGCGTGGGGCCATTGGACAAGATCGAGGCCAAAAACCGGAATGCCTTCAAAACCGAAACCGAGGGCGATAACATTTTGGGCGAGGCTTATGCGGAGGTCATTAATCGACGCTCCAGCCGTATGCCCGGTAATAAAGGATTGTGGCATTCCGCAAAAGCATGTGCTATGATTGTGCACGCCCGAGGGCGCGCACGGCTTGAAATCATTCCAACCCCTGCGGCGCATCCATTCGGACTGACCCCTGCAATACCGCAGGGAGCGGTCCTGGCATCAAAGAACTGGAAAAGGTTAGGCCGGTATTATCTGGCGCCGGCCTTGGCCGCCACTTTATTATAGATGTCCCTGAGGGCATCGGGGATTATTATTTTGAGGGCTTTCACCTCGGCGCTCCTCTCCAGGAGTGCTTCCTCCCTGGCCGCCTGCCAGGCCTTGCGGGCCTCTTTGACCTCGCGGAGCTGACGCCTTCTGGCGTCGGAGACCTTGGCCTCGAGTTCGCCCTTGAGGCTGTTGAACTCAGCCTGGAGGCTGCGGTACTCCTGCTGGATTTCAAAGAAGAGGCCGTCGACCTCGTCGGTGGAGAAGGAAGTGGAATATGTGTAGATTTCGGCGTGCTGCCCGACGCCCTGAACGGTGGTGGGATTCTTCAGCCTGTCGAAGAATTCCTTGCGGGCGACGGCGAGATGACCGTCCGGATGGACATACTTGCCAAGGGTGGCGCACTTTGCCTCGAGGGCGAAATAACGGGCCTGCCTGTCGGCGGGTTCGGAGGCGAGCACCTTCTCGAAGGTGACGGACTTGAGAGAGTCAGGCTCCCTGAGGGACTCGCAGCCCTCTTCGATACGGGCATTGATCCATTTGGCCTCTGCCTCGGCGGAGCACAGGTACTCCTTGGCCTTGATGCCCTCGCGGAGCCAGGCGATGAGGGATTTGAGGGAGGAAATCTCCTTCAAGGAGGAGGAGATGGCGGCGAGGTCCCCGCGGGTGGACTCGCTCTCCAGACGGTAGGTCTGGCCGCCGGCGGCGAGGGTGAAGTCCTTCGACACCAGACGGACGCCGTCCAGCGACGCCTCGAGCGCCTCGTACATCTCCTTGGCGATGTTGGCTATGTGATTGGCCGACGTGCCGGTCAGGCCGTTCTTGCCGAGAAATTGTGTATTTTCCATAATACAGTAGTTTAAAAGTTTTACAAAAAGTCAGTCTGTTTCGGGGACCGTCAGCTATTGGCCTTACTGTTGAGCCTCCAATGGGCTTCCGCGAGGGCGACTGCACCCTGGTTTTGGCTGTGAGGCCACGCATCCCGCGTGGGGCCAGCCTCCCGGAACCGGCGAGTCAGAGCCAGAGGGGGTCGGAGGGCACCGTTATGCCATCTTCGCCCTGATCTGGGCCTTGAGACCTGCGAGCGGATCTTTTGCAAGACGCGCGGACTCCATATTGCGGAGATCCGAGCATTTGCGGGCGATCCACTTCTTGCGCTCTTCCGAGCTCTTGAAGTTTTCCCGCGCGGCCTCAGCGGCAACCATCTTCTCAAACTCTCTGAGCCTCTCGGGAGAGGGGGACGGATGTTTGAAAGTACGGTTCAGAGATGACAGGCAGCGCCTGTACACTCCGCCGAGTTCCTTCAACGAGTCATTTCTGCTCATATCCGGAAGGGATTGTTTCTCTTTGCGTACGGTCTTTCATCAAGACCCTTGACACCTTCGTGATATGTTTGAAACTGACTTCATTGTTTTTGCGTTCGTCGTGATTGCGGATGCAAAGGTAAAGCGTTTTTTTACGCCCCGATTTTTTTTGCAAGCCTTGCAGAAATTTTCACTTTTATCTCAAACCCATAAGTTTGCAGTTGTGGCAAAAATATTTTATTTTTGAGATTTGGAAAGAAGGCACTGGAAATGACGGAATTCGTTGACTTGCTGACGCTGCAGAGCGTGCTGAGGGAAGAACTCGAGGAGGTCTTCCCTGACGGGGTGTGGGTGAAGGCGGAGATAGCGTCGGTGCAGGTCAAGTCGGGCGGGCACTGCTACCTGGACCTGTGCCAGAGCACCGGGCGCTCTCTGGTGGCGAAGGCCAGGGGCATAATCTGGCGCAACGCGTACGGCATCCTGTCTAGGTGTTTCCGCGAAGCGACGGGCTCGAACCTGGAGCCCGGAATGACCATCCTGGTGCACGCAAAAGTCAACTACAGCGAACTCTATGGCCTCTCGCTCGTGATCGACGACCTGGACGCCGCCGTCACGGTGGGCGAGGCAGAACTGCTGCGCCGCCGCACGCTCGAGCGTCTTCAGAAGGAGGGCTTGCTGGACCTGCAGAAGGAACTGAGCCTGCCGCAGATCCCCCGCCGGCTCGCCGTGATCTCAGCCCCCACTGCGGCGGGCTACGGCGACTTCTGCCGTCATCTGGAAGAGAACGAATACGGATTCGCGTTCGACGTCACCCTTTTCGAAGCCTCGATGCAGGGCGAAAAGGCCCCCGGATCGATAAGGGAGGCGCTCGAGGCCGTACAGGCCGTGAGCGCCGGCCGCGCCGAGACCGCACAGCCCGGCCGCGCCGAGGCCGACAATGCGGCCGCGCAGCCGGGCTGGGACGCGGTCCTGATCCTGCGCGGCGGCGGCTCGGCGCTGGACCTGGCGTGCTTCGACGACTACGGTCTCTGCGAGGCCATCGCGAAGTGCTCCATCCCCGTGATCACAGCCATCGGCCACGAGCGGGACACGCACATCGCCGACCTTGTGGCCTGCGACTGTGTCAAGACCCCCACGGCCCTCGCCGACCTCTTCATCGACGCGCTGGCCGCCGAGGACGAGCGCATCAGTTCGCTCCAGAGCCGCCTGCGGATGGCCTTTGTCGCCCGCCTGAGCGCGATGGAGTCCGCTGTCACGGTGCTCGAAAACCGCATAAAGTCCGCCGATCCCAGAAACATCCTCGCCCGCGGCTACACCCTTGTCACCGACTCCGAAGGCGTGGTTGTCAAGAGCGCCCGCAAGGTAAGCCCCGGCGACACCCTCAGAATCTACTTCGCCGACGGCGCGATCCGGACAATCGTACAACCCGACCCCGAAGCAAAACCCACAGAGAAATGAAACAGGAATTCGATTACAACGCGGCCGTGGCCGAACTCGAAAAGATAGCCTTGAAGGTCGAGGACCCCTCCACCCCCCTGGACCGGATGGACTGCCTGCTCAAGCAGTCCTCGGAACTCGTCGGGAAGTGCCGTGAATATCTAAGGAATGCAAAGCAAACGCTTGACAATGAATAAGATATACGAAACCGACCCCTGGCTCGAGCCTTATCGCGGCGCGATCGACGCCCGGCATGAGCGTATACTCGAGTGCAAGCGCAAGCTCGCGGGCGACGGCCCGCTCGCAAGCGCCATCAACAACCACTTGTACTACCCGCTCCACATCGAGGACGGGCAGTGGGTCATCCGCGAATGGGCCCCGAACGCAAGCCGCATCTACCTCGTCGGCGAGTTCAACAACTGGAAGCGCACGGAAAGCTACTGCTTCCAGCCCGCCGGTCAGGGCAACTGGGAACTCAAGGTCCCCGAAATGTTCCTGCACCACGGCCAGCTCTACAAACTCTGGATGGAATGGCCCGGCGGCGGCGCCGAGAGGCTCCCGGCGTACGTGACCCGCGTCGTCCAGGACCCCGAGACCAAGATCTTCAGCGCCCAGGTCTGGAATCCCGCGCCCTATCAGTGGCGCTCCCGCAGGCCCGGCCGCCGCGACAACCCCCTCATCTACGAGTGCCACATCGGAATGAGCGGCGAGGCCGAGAAGGTTTCGACCTTCGAGGAGTTCCGCACGAACGTGCTGCCGCGAGTGAAGAAACTGGGCTACAACGTACTGCAGATAATGGCCCTGCAGGAGCATCCCTACTACGGGTCCTTCGGATATCAGGTGTCCAACTTCTTCGCCCTGAGCAGCCGCTTCGGCACCCCCGAGGAGTTCAAGCGCCTGGTCGACGACGCCCACGCCCGCGGCATCGCCGTCATCATGGACATAGTGCACTCCCACAGCGTCGAGAACGAGGCCGAGGGCCTGAGCAGGTTCGACGGCCGCGACGACCTGTACTTCTATGCGGGCCCGCAGGGGCATCACCCCGCCTGGGGCAGCCGCTGCTTCGACTACGGCAAGGACGAGGTCAAGTATTTCCTGCTCTCGAACTGCAAGTTCTGGATGGAGGAGTATCACCTGGACGGCTTCCGCTTCGACGGAGTCACCTCGATGCTCTACTGGGACCACGGCCTGGGCAAGGACTTCGGCGACTACAGCCTGTATTTCAACCAGGGGGTCGACGAGAACGCCGTCACCTACCTGGCCCTGGCCAACATGCTCATCCACGAGATCAACCCCAACGCCCTTACCATAGCCGAGGACATGAGCGGAATGGCCGGGCTCGCGGCCCCCTTCGAGGCCGGCGGCGCGGGCTTCGACTTCCGTATGGCGATGGGCATAGCCGACCACTGGATCAAGTGGATCAAGGAGCGCAGCGACGAGCAGTGGAGCCCCGGCGAGATCTGGTACGAACTGACCAACAAGCGCGAGGACGAGCGCACGGTCTCCTACGCCGAGTGCCACGACCAGGCCCTGGTGGGCGACAAGACCATAATCTTCCGCCTGATCGACCGCGAAATGTATTTCTCGATGACACGCGGCTCCGGCAACGCCCTGGTCGACAGGGGAGTGGCCCTGAGCAAGCTCATCAAGCTCGTCACCCTGGGCACGGCCGGCAACGGCTACCTCACCTTCATGGGCAACGAATTCGGTCACCCCGAATGGATAGACTTCCCCCGCGAGGGCAACGGCTGGTCGTACAAATATGCCCGCAGGCAGTGGTCGCTGACCGAAAATCCCGCGCTGCGCTACGGGTGCCTGCGCAATTTTGACGAGGCGATGATCCGTTACGTCAAGTCCAACCGCATCCTCGAGGCCCGCCCGAGCCTGCTTGTCGCCGACGAAGAGAAGAAAATCTTGATATTTATCCGCGGAAACAGTATCTTTGCGCTCAATTTCAACCCGATGGCCTCGTTCGAGAACTACGGTTTCGCCGCCCCCGAGGGCGACTGGAAGGTGGAACTCGACACGGACAAGGCGGAATTCGACGGATTTTCCCGGCTCCAGTCCGGCGAGGTCCACACGACACTTCCGGAGCGCTCCGGAAACGGTAACCAATATTATGACCACACAATGTATCTGTATCTGCCGTGCAGATGCGCTGTCGTGTTGAAGAAAATATAGTATTATGGCATTTTTGAAATTCAACAAAGCCGAACTGGTGAACCTCGAGTACTCGCTCAGGCGCGAGGTTCTGGGGTCCAACAAGACGGGCGCATATTGCAACACGACGATAGTCGACTGCAACACGCGCCGCTACCACGGTCTGCTGGCTGTGACGCTCGACCGCTTCGGCGGCGACAAGTTCCTGCTGCTCTCCACCCTGGACGAGAGTCTGGTCATCGGTGGCAAGCAGTTCAACCTCGGCATCCATTGCTACGGCGACATCTACGAGCCCAGGGGCCACAAGTATGTCGTCGACTTCGACGCCAACCCCGTCCCCCAACTGACCTACAAGGTGGGCGACGTGGTCTTCCGCAAATCCCTGATGCTCGCCCAGGACAAGGACCAGGTGCTGATGCGCTACGAGGTGGTCAAGGCCCCCGCGGCAGTGTCGCTGCAACTGCGCCCCTTCCTGGCGTTCCGCAACATCCACGACCTGACCCACGTCAACGGCGAGGCCCGCACCGAAGGCACGGCCATCCGTAACGGAATGGCGTTCAGGATGTACGCCGGCTTCCCCGACCTGAACCTGCAGCTGAGCGACTCCCGCTCGAAGTTCGTCAGCCAGCCCTGCTGGTACAACGGCGTCACCTATTCGGACGAGTACCGCCGCGGCTTCGACTGCCGTGAGGACCTCTTCGTCCCCGGCTGGTTCGAGACCCGCCTGAAGGAGGGCGAGAGCGTGGTGTTCTCGGCCTCGCTCGTGCAGGAGGAACCCGCCGAGTTCAAGCGCAAGTTCGCATCCGCCATCCGCCGCAAGGGCTCGGCCGAGAACTACCGCGACCAGCTCAAGCGCTGCGCCAACCGTCTGATCACAGACCACAACCACCGCAAGAAGATAAACGCCGGATTCTCGTGGATGTACACGGGACTGCTGCGCGAAACCCTGCAGGCCCTTCCCGGCCTGACCCTCTACGGCCTGGACGACCCCGCCCAGTTCGAAGAGATCCTCGACAACCTGATCGCCGACGAGCAGGAGCGCCTGCTGCGCCGCACGACCCAGGTCGAGGCCCCGCTGTACATCGCCGTGGCCCTTCAGGCCTACATCGATTACGGCGCCGACCCCGCCAAGGTCTGGGCCAAATACGGCCCGATGGTCCGCAATATCCTCGAAAGCTACCTGCCCGGCGAGAGGGCCGAGGTCGCGATGCAGCCCAGCGGCCTGCTGTGGGCCCAGATGGACGGCGTCGCCCTGACCTGGATGAACGCCTACATTAACGGCCGCGCGGTCACCGAGCGCGCCGGCTACCAGGTCGAGACCAACGCCCTTTGGTACAACGCCATCTGCTTCGCCATCGAGATGGAATCCGCCCACGGAGTGTCCCGCAGCCAGTTCGTGGAGCGCTGGAGCGCCATCCGCGACCTGGTGAAGGCCAATTTCCAGCGCACTTTCTGGAACCCCGAGCGCAAGTGCCTCGCCGACTATGTCGACAACCGGGGCCAGAACCGCGACATCCGTCCCAACCAGCTGTACGCCGTCTGGGTAAAGCACTCGCCCGTCGACGAGGAACTCGTCCCCTCGATCCTGAAGGTCGTGGACGCCGAGCTCGTCACCTCCCGCGGCATCCGCACGCTGTCGCCCCGCGACGTCAAGTACAAGGGCGTCTATGAGGGTTCGCAGCTCGAGCGCGACCTCGCCTACCACCAGGGCTGCACCCGCCCGTTCCTGCTGGAGCCTTACTGCGAGGTGAGTTTCCGCATCAAGGGCGCCGCTTTCTGGAAGAGGGCCGAATGGCTCATAGAAGGCTTCTATGCCGACCTTAACAAGCACGGCGTGGGCGCGTTCTCCGAACTCTATGACGGAGACCCCCCTCACGAGCCCCACGGCGCGATTTCGTCCGCCCTGAGCACCGCCGCCCTGCTTGCTGTCGAGAGAATGCTTGAAAAATACAAGGAGGACCAGTTATGAAAGTACTGATGTTCGGTTGGGAGTTTCCTCCCCACATCGCCGGCGGTCTGGGAACCGCCTGCAAGGGCATAGTGGAGGGCCTGGCCCACAACGGCGTCGAGACCCTGTTCGTGATGCCGTCCGCGTCCGGTGACGAGGACCAGTCCTGCACCACCATCATCAACGCCAGCGACGTGGCGGTGATGAACGTGAGCGAGACCGTGGACGAGTTCCTGGACAAGGTCAAGTTCATCCACGTCGACTCCAACATCGTCCCCTACGTCGACCCCGAAGAGTATTTCGAGGCCATCGAGAAGATGAAGAGGGAGCAGAAGACCGAGACCACCGTCGGCTTCGGCCAGAAATTCAAGTTCAGCGGCAAGTACGGCGCCAACCTGCTCGAGGAAGTGAGCCGCTACGCCCAGGTCGGAGGCACGATAGCCCTGCAGCACAAGGACGAGTTCGACGTCATCCACGCCCACGACTGGCTCACGTACCTGGCCGGCATCGCCGCCAAGGAACTGACCGGCAAGCCCCTCGTGGTCCACGTGCACGCCACTTCCTTCGACCGCGGCACCGACGACATGGTCGACACCCGCGTCTTCGCCATCGAGAAGAGGGGAATGGAGGCGGCCGACCGCGTGGTCACCGTCAGCGACCTCACCCGCGGCAT
>R15__coassemble_733_pt1 | contig 21824 bp, 17 predicted proteins | sample R15__metabat2_high_PE_004 | metagenome-assembled genome bin R15
GGAGCATCTTATCCATCGTGTCCGTGTAGCCGTTCTTGAGGGTGGCGTAGGAGGTGACGCCGGGGCGGATCTGGTAGAGGTAGTAGTAGCGCGGGTCCTGCTCCATTATCTTGTCGATGTAGTAGCGGCGCTCGGGGCGGTAGCCGACGAACGCCATGTCGCCCGCGAAGACGTTGAACAGCTGGGGCATCTCGTCCAGGTGGTGCACCCGCAGGAAGCGTCCGACGCGCGTCAGGCGGGGGTCGTCGTCGCCGGCGTACAGCGCGGGGCCGTCCGTCTCGGCGTCCAGCCGCATCGAGCGGAATTTCAGGATGTGGAAGGGCCTGCCGAAGCGTCCGATGCGCTCCTGGCGGTAGATCGCGGGCCCGCCGTCGTCCAGTTTGATGGCGATCCAACAGGCCAGCATCGGCAGCGCGAAAATGACTATCAGCACGGCGGAAAGGCAGCAGTCTATGAAGCGCTTGAGATTTCGCTCGAAGGAAGTCATTCCGTCGGGGATGAAGTCGCTGTCGTTGACCTCGCGGATGGCCTCGCTGCTCATCCCGCCGAAATCGCTCTCCTCGACCTTGGGGGTCATCAGCATATGCAGGCCGCAGCGCAGACACATCCCGACCATTCCGTCCTGCTCGGCCTCGGCGTCCTCCTCGCGGGCGAACATCACCCCCTGGATGCCGAGCGAGACCTTGAGCCGGGCGAGTTCGCCGTCGGAGGTGACGCTCCAGACCTTGCGGTCCGAAATCACCAGCCCGGCGCGGGACTTCTCGCGGGTGAGGAAGCCCTCGACCTTGTAGTGGGGACTGTTCGAAAGGCGCGCGGCGAGGGCGGCGGACTTGGCTGAGATGCCGAACACGAGCACGGGCGTGCGGCGCACCTCGACCTCCATGTCTTCGCCCAGGCGGTCGGTCAGCGCGATCACGAACACGCGGGCGAGAATCAGCGCGACCAGCGTCATCAGCGAGTCGGCGATGAGCACCATTATCTCGGTGTGCCGGTCGACGAAGTGGAAAATCTGCAGCCAGAGGCAAGCGGCGAATATGACCTCCTTGATGCCGACGGCCATGACCAGCCGCGAAATCGAGCGGTAGGACGAGAAGCGGATGACCATCTTGTGGGTGCCCACGACGAGGAATCCGGCCAGCGAACAGAGCAGCGACGCCCCGAGCCAGACGAGCATATAGACGGTGAATCCGAAAATGGGGTGCATCAGCCAGCGCACCACCAGCACGGCGGCGGCAGAGGCCAGAAGCGAGAGCACGAGGTCCATCGCCAGCACGAGCGCTGAGCCTTTGCGGGATATAATGGAGTTGTTTGTCATAATGTTCAGAACAGCTTCGCCCTCGCCGGTCCCAAACGAAATGCTGGGAGGGCGAATTGGAAAACCATTTTACAAAGATATGCAAAATGCGTGAAAAAAAATTGCAAGATATGCGAAAATGAACTAATTTTGCCGAAAATGAATTTATTCGGAAGATGAAGAAAATATTGACTACAACACTTGCAACGCTGCTTTTCTGCACCCTCGCCTCCGCCCAGGGATGGGAGACGCAGCAGTCCGGGACATCCGCCACCGGCGGCATCCATGAGTCCTACATAACCAACGACTGGTTCGACAACTGGTACATCGGCGCGGCCGGCGGCATCATCACCAATTTCTCGTCGATCAACGACCCGCGCATCGCGCCTGAGTTCGAAGTCAACCTGCTGAAATGGTTCACGCCCAACGTCGGAGTGCGCTTCGGCTACCAGGGCCAGTGGGGCAAGGAGTACATAAGCGGATCCTACAACCCCTACCAGATCAACCACTCCGCCCTCCCCTTCGACGGCGAGTACGGCGGGCCGGGGACCCTGAGCTACGGCCTCTTCTACATCCACGGCGACCTGATGCTCAACCTCCACAACACCTTCGGGGGCTATAACCATGACCGCGTCTGGAACTGCAGCCCGTACCTCAATTTCGGCTATATGAAGATGTACGACAACCAGGATGGAGCGGGCTACGACCGCGAGATCGGGTTCGGCCTGGGCCTGTACAACACCTTCCGCCTGAGCGAACGCTGGGTCGCGACCGCCGACCTGCGCCACGTCAACACCGCCTCGCGCTACAAGACCGCCGACGGCGTGCGCACCAATTTCCTGAGCCTGTCGGTCGGCGTGGCATACAATATCTACCGCACCTACTGGAACCGCACCAGCACCGTTCTGGTCGAAGCCGCCGCCGCCAAGGAGACCGCCGAGGCCGCAGTCGCCGAAGTCAAGCGCCAGGAAGAGAAGCTCGTGCAGCTCGAGCAGCAGGTGGAGCAGCAGCAGGAACAGATCGAGGAGCAGAGGGAAGTCATCGACGAGTCCTCAAAGATAATCGAAGTCAACAACGAAGAGCTCAAGCTCCGGGCGGCCGCCGCCAACCAGGTGGTCTACTACCAGCTGGACTCCGATGTCCTGAGCAATACCGAGAAGTATCACCTGCGCAACTATGTCCGCGCCCAGCTCGAGGCCCAGCCCGACCACGTCTTCTACCTGACCGGTTCGGCCGACAAGGGCACCGGCACGATGGAGCACAACGTCAAGCTCAGCGCCTCCCGCGCCCACGGTGTCAAGTCCCTGCTGATGAGCGAGTTCGGTGTCAAGGAAGAGAACATCGTCATCAAGGCCACCGTCGTCTCGGACAAGGAGTCCGACGCCGCCCTCGACCGCTGCGTTCTCATCGAGAGCAAGTAACGTTTTTCAACGCATCCTCAAAGCCCCGGTGCCGCCACGCTCCGGGGCTTTCGGTTTTTGATCGGGGGCTTCGGTTTTTTGACCGGGGGCTTTCGGTTTTTTTGACTACCGACCGGCCTGGAGGGGTCGGAAGTCCAAAAAATCAAAAAATCACCTTTGCGGAACCCCCTCCCGGCCACGCAAACGCCCATTCCCGTGGCCAAATCGCGTCGGAAAGCCCAAACGGCCACGCAAAACGCCATTCCCGTGGCCAAACGGCGTCGGAAAGCCCAAACGGCCACGCAAAACGCCATTCCCGTGGCCAAGCCGCGCCGGAAAGCCCAAACGGCCACGCAAACGCCCATTCCCGTGGCCAAGCCGCGCCGGAACCCCCCAAACGGCGCCGGAAAGCCCCCACCTCACTTCCCTTCGGGGAAGCAGCGGTCGAGTTCATCGGGGGTGAGGGAGATGATGCGGCGCAGGGCGGGGCTGGTGGCGAATTCGGTGCGGAGTTCCTTCTGGCGGCCGCGCACGAAAATGCGGATCTCGTCGATCTGGGTGTGCCACTGGGCCACGGTCGGGCGGGCCCAGCGGGCCTGGTTGGCCGCCACCTCGCCTTCGATGGCCGAAGCCATCCGCTCCAGTTCCCGCAGCACGCGCGGGCGTGTCCAGACCTGAGTCATCTGGTACTCGAGCCTCTCGATGAAAAGGGCGCGGAAGCGCGAGTTGCGGATCAGGGCGTTGAACAGCTTGGTGCTGTAGAACTTGCCGGGCCGGGGCGCGGGGTCGAACACGTGGAGCGCGTCGGGATGCTCGCCGGGGCGCATCGACAGGTCGGAGTCGTAGAAGATCCAGCGCCAGCGCCCGTCGTCGCGGGGGTCGTCGCTGCGGAACCAGCGCACGTTGCCCATGTCGGTGTTGCCGATGTACATCTCGGCGATCAGGTAGTCCAGATAGCTCCGGACGTCGACCTTGGAGCAGACATAATCGTAGCAATCGTCCTGGGCCAGGTTGTGGCTCCCGACATAGTCCATCAGCGGACGCCATTGCGCCGCAGTGCCGCGATGCACCTGGCCGGTTCCCTGCAGTATCGACACCGACTCCGCGTCGACCCCGCGGTGCGAGGCGATGAAGTCCTCGTCTATCTTTTCCCTTAAATAATATATCCCCTGGTACTCCCCGTTTATGTAGAGCACGGCGGGGCGGGTGGCCATCACGTCCAGGAGGGTGTCGGCGAGCGAGGAGGCGAGGTCGTCGCGTATCATTCCGCGATAGGTGTCCTGCCCGCCGCAGCGCAGCACGACGGCGCTGAATTCGTCGAAGTCGCGGCTCTCGAAGAGCGGATAGTGCAGTTTGGGGCTGCCGCAAACGTCCTTGAACTTGAACTTCACGGCCTTCTTGGGATTGGCCTTGGTGTAGCCGCCGAATATCGACATCAGGCAGTGCTGCGAGAATCCCGGCCCGTCAGCCGACGCGGGCAGCAGCTGGACGACGATCTCGCGCTTCCAGCCCTTCCAGTAATTCGCCCCGTGGTACGGAGGCTCGGAAGAAGCGCCGGGGCCCGCCACGAAGATGCCCCTGGAGTAGGAATACAGTCCGTCGGGGTCACTCATCACGCTGACGACATCAAGCGTATGCGACCTGCCGACGATATAGGTGCAGGAAGTCTCGGCGCTGGGCACTGCGCCCTCCTCGAAACTCACGGCGCGGATGACGGCGGGCGATGAAAAAGTCCGGGGCCCGTCCCAGACCGGGGAGCCGGCGCCGGGGCGCGAGCCGTCCAGGGTGTAGCGTATCCGGCCGTCGGCATACAGATTCACGGTCACGGTGGAGTCGTACTGCCCCGAAGGCAGGTCGGCGACGGGCGCATCGGCAATCCGGGGCAGGCCGGAGGCATTCTCGCCGCCCGGGGTGGGTGAAGTATAATAGAGCAACGGCCCGTCCGTCCGGTCCCGGCCCTTGCTCATGTCGGCGCGCACCTCGCCGTACTGAATGCGGTCGGCGCATTCGCCGGAAGGATCGAGAAGTTGCACGGTCCCGTTGCCTTTGAGGCCCATCCGCACGGCGCAAGGGACGGCGACGGAGTCCTTGTCGGCATATATCAGAAGCCTGGAGCCCGGAGGCATCAGCATCCCGTCCAGGGGGCAGAGATGCTTGCGCTTCTTGTCCGCGAGCGCCCAGCCGTCGAGCGAGAGGGTGTCGTCAAGAGGGTTGCAGAGCTCGATCCAGTCGAAGCATTTGCCCTTTACGGGCACATATGAGACGTTGCGGGGACACACTTCCGAAATATACGGTCCGCCCGGCAGCGGCAGCATCTCGACCTTGCGCGGCGGCGCAAGCAGGTCAAGCCCGCCGTCCACGCGGAGCGTGTCCTGCCCGGCAGTCAGCGGCAGGAGACTCATCAGAAGGCTCAGAACCAAAATTCTCATCGGCTTCATTACAGGAGGAGAAATACAGGTCAGCAAAAATAGCAATTCTTGCCGAAAAATATTTAACTTTGACAGACAATCGGATTTTTATGAAGAAACATTTCCTGATCGCGGCCCTGCCGCTCCTGATGACGCTCGCCGCCCCCGCATCGGCCCAGAAGACTCTCACCCTCGAAGACGTATATTCCAACGGCCTTCCGCAGCCCAAGAAGCCGCGCTGGTCGTGGGGTGAGGACGGCAGCACCTTCACCGAAGGCGCCCGCAAGGGAAAGGCCCCGCAGGAACTGTCGGCCGACGGCACCCTGGAACTCAAAGTGACCGGCTCCAAGAGGGTCTGGCGCAAGGAGACCAAGCACGACTACGCCGTCGTGAACACCGCCACCGGGGAACAGACCGCGCTCGGCAAGGGTCTGCCCGCCACCGAACTGATGTTCGCCAAATTCTCGCCCGCGGCAAACCGCGTCGCGTACGTCTGCGAAGGCAACATATACCTCGAGGACCCCTCGACCGGCGAAATCCTGCCCCTCACCAAGGACGGCGGCGGGTCGATAGTGAACGGCACTTCGGACTGGGTCTACGAGGAGGAATTCGACCTGCGCGACTGCTTCCGCTGGAGCCCCGACGGCAGGTACGTCGCCTTCTGGCAGTTCGACACCGAGGGCACTGGGACCTTCTATATGATGGACAACGTGGACTCGCTGTACTCGATTCCGGTCGCGCTCCCCTACCCCAAGGTGGGCACGGCCAACTCCGCCGTCAGGGTCGGAGTGATCGACGTCGCCACCGCCGGCCCCGATGGGGCTGACATCCGCTGGTTCGACCTGCCCGGCGACCCCAGGCAGAACTACATCCCCAGGATGGATTTCATCCCCGGGGCGAACACGGTGATGATACAGCAGATGGACCGCCGCCAGCAGGTGAACAGGGTCTGGTACGGCGAATGCGCCGACATGGCTCTGAGCCGGGTGTACGAAGACCGCGACGAGGCCTTCCTCAACGTCTGCGACAACATAGAATGGCTCCAGGAAGGCAAATTCTTCGTCTGGACGAGCGAGAAAGACGGCTGGAGGCACCTGTACAAGGTCGCCCGCGACGGATCGTCCGAGACCCTGGTAACCCGCGGCGAGTTCGACGTCATCGGCATAGCCAGATACGATTTCAAGAAGGGCTGGGTGTACTTCTACGCCACCCCGGAGGACGACGCCGTCCACACTTACCTGTACCGCGCCAGGCTCGACGGCAAGAAGCCGGCCGAGCGCATCACCCCTTCGGAGTTCGCCGGAGTAAACAAATACGAATTCAGCGCCGACGGCCGCCAGGCGGTCCATACTTTCAGCACCTCCAACACCCCGCCGCGCTACACCCTCGTCGAGATGCCCTCGCACAAGACGGTGAAGGTCCTGGAGGACAACGCAAAGTTCGCCGCCTCGTTCGCGGAGTACGGTTTCCCGGACCGCGAATATATCAAGGTTGACATTGGAGAAGTAATCCTCGACGCCTGGATCCAGAAGCCGAAAGGGTTCGACCCGGAGAAGAAATATCCCGTGATTTTCTATGTCTACGGCGAGCCTGCGTCGTCGACCGTGACCGACTCATGGTCGCGCGACAGGTGGAGCCATCTGCTCTGCGAGCAGGGCTGGGTGGTGATGAGCGTGGACCCTCGCGGCACCAACAACCCCCGCGGCAGGGCCTGGCGCAAGAGCGTGTACCGCAACGTGGGGATCCTGCCCCTGGAAGACCACGCCAAGGCGGTGCTCGAACTCGAAAAAACCTATTCCTGGATGGACAGGGACCGCATCGGAGTGTGGGGATGGTCCGGCGGCGGATCCTCGACCGCGAACCTGATGTTCAAGCATCCCGAGATCTACAAGGCCGGCATCGCGGTGGCGGGCGTGTACAACCAGCTGTGCTACGACACCATCTACCAGGAACGCTATATGGGCCTGCCCGAAGACAACGCCGCGGCCTATCACGACGGATCCCCCCTCAACTGGGCCTCGGGCCTGCAGGGCAAACTGATGCTGATCCACGGCACGGGCGACGACAACGTCCACTACCAGTGCACCGAAATGCTCATCGACGAACTTGTCAAGTTTAACAAGCAGTTCTCACTAATGGTCTACCCTATGCGCTCGCACGGAATCAACGAGCGGGAAGGCACCACCCTGCACCTTCGCAGCACGATGATGCGGTGGTGGAAGGAAAATCTGTAAGTCCGGGAAGGAATTCCCCCAGAAGTTCACGCACGGCAAGGCGCAGGGCGCGGTTCCGGGCCAGGTCGCAGCTCAAGGCGCCCTTGGCGGCCGTGAGTCCGCCGCACACGTCGGCGCCGATCACGCGCCGGCCTCCACAGACGCGCCTCAGGACATCCGAAAGCTGCAAGAAACTCATCTCCCCCTGGTCCCAGTTTGTCCGGACGAAGGCCGTCGAAAGCACGTCAAGATCAAGGGAAACATACACCGACAGCCCCTCGGGAATCTCAGGGGCCTCGTTCGCCGAGCGTATCCAGAAGTCGCAGGCCATCAGCGGGCAGGTCCGTCTCGCCGCGTCCACCCAGCTGCCGCAGCTCAGGCACTCAGGGTCGAACGCCGGCGCCTGGTCGTCGGGGTGATTGTCCAGCAGCACGAGCGCGAAAGGCTCCCGGACCTTTTCCAGAAACATCAGCGACAGGTAATGGTAGTCGCCGGTGTCGATCCAGTGCAGTCCGCCTGCGGGGATGTCCCAAAGCGCCCTGCGGACGGCCGCGGCGGCATCGTCGGAGCAATAGGCGTTGGTCCCCTCGAGCCCATGAAGGTCCACGACGAGCCCGTCGGCGAACTCCTCGTCGGCGTAAAGCGCGCTCATCCTGACCGTGACCGGGGGCAATGATCCGTCCATAACGGAAGCGAATTTACCCATTTTTGGGCAATTGCCAAAAAGTAAGTACATTTGTAGGTTACAAATGAAGATTCTGTCGCGCATATGGTTCCCCGCGACCGTGACGGCCCTCGCCGCCGCCGGCATAATGGGATTCGGCAAGACTCCGGGCGAAAGGCTGGAGGCCCCTTCGCAGGAGCCTGTCGCCGACACCGTCGTCTACACCCCCGACGCCTACAAGCTGAACAGGCGCGGCGACTTCACCGAAATCGCCATCGCCGACAGCCTGCTGGACTCCGGCTCCGATTCCCTCGACTTCACCGCCGAGGCCGACACCCTGCCCCGGCTGACCGCCCGCGACACCATCAAGGCCCCCGACAGCCTGCGCCTGACCGATCCCTTCCGCTACAAATGGTACGTCGCCCTGGTCGACTCGCTCACCCACGTTCAGGTGCGCGACTCGCTGCACCACTCTTCCGACTCGCTGAAAGTGTCGGCCGACACGCTCAAGGCCCTGTTCCTGAAGATGCACAACGCCTCCGACTCGCTTAACTGGAGCGCCGATTCGCTGCACGCAAGGCTCGACTCGCTGACCTACACCAAGATAGACTCGATCTACATCGCCGACTCCGCCGCGACGGCCAAGGCGATTTTCGAGGCCTGGTACTGGTCGCTGAGCCGCAAGGAGCGCCGCAAATACGACGCCGAGCAGCTGCTCCCCATCAAGCTCGCCGAAATGGACAGCCTGCGAAAGATCAAGCAGGAGAAGCAGGACATCCGCGACAGCATAATCGAGAACACCCCGCGCATCCTGGAGACCTTCGCCCTGCCCGACTCGCTGTTCTACAAGAGGATGGTCGTCTGGCAGACCGACCCCGACTTCCAGAAGATCACCCCGGTCAGGTACGACACCTCGTTCAACTACCGCTTCTATGACTACCCCTTCCTGCGCAAGGACGTCAACGCCAACTGGTTGGGAGTGGCCGGCTCGCCCACGCAGTACTACAATTATTTCCTGAGGGAAAGCCGCGAGCGGGTGCCGTTCTACGACGCGCTCGAGTCCTGGAGCTGCTCGCCCTCGGACATGCTGCACTTCAACACCAAGGTCGCCTACACCGAACTCTGCTACTTCGGCACCCTGCTGGGCAACTCCGACAAGGAATCCGACAACCTCCACATATTCACCACCCAGAACATCACCCCCGCGCTGAACTTCAGCATCCTGTTCGACCGCTTCGGCGGCGGCGGAATGCTCGAGAACGAAGAGACCCGCAACAAGACCTTCGCCGTGGGCGTCAACTACCTGGGCAAGAAGTATCTGATGCACGCAGGCTACATCTCCAACTCCGTCAGCCACGAGGAGAACGGCGGCATCCAGGACAACTCGTGGATACGCGACACCACCGTGGAGTTCCGCGAGATCGACGTCGCCCTCAAGAGCGCCTCGTCCAAGACCGAGAAGAAGACCTTCTTCCTGGAGCAGGAACTCAGGGTCCCGTTCAACTTCATCAACGAGTGGAAGGCGCGCAAGGACACCAACTTCGTCTACAACGCCGATTCGCTCGACCGCGACATCACCACCGCCTTCGTGGGCCACAGCAGCGAATTCTCGACCTACGGCCGCTCCTACACCGACGACGTCAGTTCATCGAACACCTTCGCCTCCAATTACTACAACAACACCTTCAACTTCAAGGACGGCGCGACCGCGGACTCGATGGGCGTGCGCAAACTCGACAACAAGCTGTTCATCAGGCTCCAGCCCTGGTCCGAAGACGCCGTGGTCTCCAAACTGGACATCGGAATCGGCGACAAGCTGATGAACTATTTCGACAGCACGAGCCTGCGCCCGACCACCCACAAGGAGAATTCGATGTACCTGTATGCCGGAGCGGAAGGACAGATGCTGGACGGCTACGTCACCTGGGACGCCAAGGGCAAGTACACCCTTCTGGGCGACGAACTGGCCGACTTCGAACTGGGGGCGAACGCATCGCTGAAATTCTACCCCTTCAGAAAGGCGCGCAAGAGCCCCGTCAGCGTGCGGGCCCATTTCAGCAGCACCCTGCTCACCCCGTCCTACTACGAACGCCGCCTGCAGAGCAACCACTACAGCTGGGACAACGACTTCGGCAAGGCGTCCACCACCAAGATACAGGGCGAGATCGACATCCCCCACTGGAGGATGAACTCCACCGTGGGCTACGCACTTCTGGCAAACAACACCTATTATGACACCCTGGGCATAGTGCGCCAGAACCCGGACGCGATGAGCGTGCTGAGCGCGTCGCTGCGGAAGGAATTCGTCTTCGGCCCCCTGCACCTCGACAACCGGGCTCTGCTGCAGTTCTCGTCCAACCGGAATGTCGTCCCCGTGCCCACCCTGGCCCTCAACCTGAAATGGTACTTCGAGTTCGTGGCCCAGAAGAACGAGGCCGGCGACAAGCCCATCCTGACCATGCAGATAGGAGCCAACGCCTACTGGAACACGAAATGGTACTCCCCCGCCTGGAATCCCGCGCTGGGCGTTTTCCACACCCAGAACAAGAACGAGTACACCAACGGCCCGTATTTCGACGTCTTCATCAACATGCAGTGGAAGAGGGCCGTCATATTCCTCAAATACCAGAACGCGGGCGCCGGCTGGCCGATGCGCAAGTACGACTTCTTCAGCGGTGACCATTACATAGTCACAGGCAACGGGATGGACGGACTCAAACTGGGCATCTACTGGCCGTTCTACCTGCAACCGGGCCGTTCGGCCGACCACAGCGCCGACCACAAACTCTCATCCGCCGGCAGATGACAGGCGGCAGAAAACTGACCCTGGCGGCCGGCATCGCCATGATCGTCATCCTCGCTGGAGCGGTGACGCTTGACGTCCGCAGGAACAGGGCCCCGATGGAGATCCCGCAGGAGGAGCCCGACACCCTCGCCGTCGAAGAATTCAAGATTTACAACCCCTTCAGATCGGGCCGCAGGACCTCCCTGTGCCCTTATGACTCGCTGCTGCGAGCCTACGCCGACACCCTGGGCTGGGACTGGAGGCTGCTCGCGTCCGTGGCCTACAAGGAGTCGAGATTCCGGCTGGACGTGGTGTCGCGCAGAGGCGCCGTGGGGCTTATGCAGGTGATGCCCGAGACCGCGGCCGCCTACGGGGTCACCGACCTGCTGGACCCCGAACAGAACCTGAAGGCGGGCACGAAACTGCTCAAGAGCCTGCACCGCCTGTACCGGGGCATTCCCGACCGCGAGGAGCGTCTGAAGACCGTCCTGGGCGCCTACAATGCCGGTCAGGGCCGTATCAAGGCCTGCCTGGAGCAGATGCGCGCCGACAGCGTCGAGGTAAGCCGTTGGGAGGACATCGCCGAAGTGATGACCGAATTCAGGGACTCGGGCCTGTTCGACGCGACCCGGGCGATAGATTACGTGGACGACGTGCTCGCCCTGTACGGGCAGTTCAAGAGAATAATAGACTAGATGGGAGCTCAAGGGTTCATAGCCGGCAAGATCAGGTTCAAGGGAAGGCTGTCCGCGGTCGCCGTGGCGGTCTCGTTCCTGGTGATCATAATCGCCGTCTCGGTGGCCGCGGGCTTCCGCCGCGAGATCCGCGCCGGGGTCTCCTCGCTCTCGGGCGACATCCTGATGACCAGGCCCGAAGCCGACTTCTTCGGCGAAGACAAGCCCTTTGCCGACACCCTGTCCTATATGGAGGAATTGCTTGACATCCCGGGGGTGAGCGGCATCACGCCGGTGATTTTCCGGGCGGGGATCGCCCGCAGCGGGGGCAACATCCAGGGCATAATGCTCAAGGGCGTGCCCGGATGCGACTCCACCCTGCACGCGACGGTTCCGCGCAGGCTCGCGGACGCGCTGGACCTCGGGACGGGCGACAAGTTCCTGACCTATTTCATCGGCGAGAAGGTCAAGGCCAGGCAGTTCACCGTGGCCCGCATCGAGGACAGTGTGCTGGATGCGGAAGGGACGATCATGGTGAAAGTGCCGCTGGAGGACCTTCAGCGCCTGAACGGATGGCAGGAGCACGAAGTCTCGGCCCTGCAGATAATGATGGACGAGGACGCCCGCGAGAGGGACGACGTCCGGATGGCGGCTTTCAACGCTTCGGTCATATCGGCCGACCGTGCCCGGGAGGACGAGGCGATCCTGAAAGCGGTGGCGGGTGCCGACCGCTACGGCCAGCTGTTCGACTGGCTCGACCTCATCGACACCAACGTCACGGCGATACTCGTACTGATGATAATCGTCGCGGGATTCAACATGGTCTCGGGGCTGCTGATACTGCTTCTGCGCAACGTCGGCACCATCGGGATGCTCAAGGCGATAGGGATGAGCGACAAGGGCATAGCGGGCGTTTTCCTCAGGGTTGCGGCCAGGCTGGCCTGCCTCGGGATGCTTGCCGGCAACGCCCTCGCCCTGCTGCTCTGCGCCGTCCAGGACAAGACTCACCTGATAACCCTGAACCCCGAAAATTATTTCGTGTCGTTCGTGCCGGTGAGCGTGAATCTGCCGCACATACTGCTGGCGGACGCGATCGCCCTGGCGGCGATCCTTCTGATAATGCTGATCCCTTCCACATTCATCTCGAAGGTGGACCCGGCCGAGACCGCCGGCAGATAGGGTTATTTTCCCGCCTTCCTCTTCGCGACCCTGAGGTTCGCCGCAGCCACGGCGTCCTCCGGATTGAGTTTCAGGGCCTTCTCGTACCAGGAGATCGCCTTCTTGTAGTTCTGTTTGGCGACCAGCCAGTAGGATCCCAGGTTGGCGGCGAAAAGGGAATTGTCCGGAAACAGTTTTGCGAGCCTCTCGGACACCGTGCGGAAATAGCCGTAGCATTCCTCGCCGCCTATCGAGAACAGCCGGGCGCAGTACTCCTGCAAGCCCGCCTCGAAGTAATCCTCCCCGGCGGCCTCCCCCTCGTAGGTCCACGCCGGCTTGGCGGACTTATGGAACTGGATAAGGCTCAGGATCTCGTCCACGGCCATCGCGGGGTGCTCCTTCTCGTACGAGAACAGCGACGAGATCATCGTGAAGCGGTACTTCAGTTCGAGCGGATGCAGACGGATGGCGTCGTCGATGTAGTCCATCGCGACCGAATAGGTCTGGTCGTCGAAGAACTCCTCCTCGAAATAATTGAGGTTCACGCCCAGCGAATCGGGGATGGTCAGCAGGGGCGCGGCGCCGAGGAAGCGGTCCGCCAGCTTGGGCACCACCTGGGTGGTGCGGGACTTTGCGAAGTAATAGTTGAAGCGTCCGGTGAGCATCTCGCCGTCCCCGGGGAAAGCGGCCTCCCACTTGTCCAGAATGGTCTCGACGCCCACTCCGTCATAGCCCAGGCGCGACACCTGGCGGTTGTATTTCTCCCTGAATTCTTCCGCGGTCTGGGCCGCGCAGGCGAGCGTGACCGTGATGAGCGCGAGCGCTGTGATTATCCTTTTCATCTTATACCTTTATATCCATCAATATTCTCCTGCCGGCGGGCAGCAGGCTGTTGCAGCGGCGGCCTATGTTCTTTACGAAGCCGAGAGGCACGCCACGGTAGGTCAGGGCCAAATAGCCCAAGGGGGCGTCGGGCAGCGCCAGCGAGTCCTTGTGCAGGAAATGCAGGGCCGTGGGCTTGTCGACCTCGACCAGGGGGAAGGCTCCGCGGTCGAACTCCAGGCTCAGCGCCCAGTCGGCGTCGGGTACAAAATCCTTGCCTTTCAACTCTCCCTTTCGCACGCCGGAGCGTATCGGACGCAGGGCGCTCAGGGGGATGCCGGGACGGGAATCGCCTCCGGAAGTCTTGCGCAGGGCGCCCACCCACTGGCCCTCGCCGGGGACTTCGCCCGCCTTGAGCAGATTGCCGCAGGCGGTCAGCCGCACGCCGTACTCGGGGAATTCGTCCTCGGGGGCGAAAATCTCCCCTCCGAGTTCGCGGGCGGCCCATTCGAGATTGTCGTCATTCTCGCACTGCTCGTAGGTGCAGGTGGAGTATATGAGCATGCCGTCCTTCTTCAGGGCGGGCCAGACGTCGGCGAGGATCCGGCGCTGGCGCGAGGCGCACAGTTGCACGGTCTCCGGGCTCCATTCCGCCTCGGCCCGGGGGTCCTTTCGGAACATCCCCTCGCCGCTGCAGGGCACATCGGCGACGATCACGTCGAAGAACTCCCCCATCCTCGCGAACGCGGCGGGGTCGACGCTCGTCACGACCACGTTCGGGTCGCCCCAGCGGGCCACGTTGTCGTCCAGGACGCCGGCGCGCTGGCGCATCACCTCGTTGCTCACCAGCAGGAAGTCGTTCCCGAAGCGTTCGCGCAGCGAGGCCGCCAGGTCAGTGGTCTTGCCTCCAGGCGCGGCGCACAGGTCCAGCACCCTGACGGGGCCCTCAAAGTCCAGATGCTTGCGGAAGACGTGGCCCACGTACATCGCGGAACTGTCCTGCACGTAGTAGCATCCGGCGTGGAACAGGGGGTGCAGCGTAAAGACCGGACGCTCGCGCAGAATCCGGCCCCAGGGGCTCCAGGGCACGGGCGAACTCCCCTCCAGGATCGGAAGGGCGCTCGCGGGCTGCTTGAACGGGTTCAGCCTTATCGAGACCGGGACGTCCGGATTCATCCCCTGAATTTTGAAGGGTCGAAATCGGCGGGCATCCCCTCGGGCATGCGGCCTTCGGAGACGGCGACCAGGCCGTCGACTATCTTGTCGAGGGCCTCGCGCAGCTTGCCGCCCAGCATCGCCTTCATCACGAGGTTCAGGTTGGCGTCGACCTCGATCCAGAAATCGGTCTCGGTGATGAGTTCACGCGCGTCGAAGTGCAGGTTGACGGCGAACTCGACCGGCGAGTCGGTGCTGATGAGCTTGATCAGGCGGTAAGGGTCGCGCCTGTCCACGCAGACGCCCACGGTGAATCCCTGGATCGTCGCCTTGAGGTTGTCGAAGTCGGCCGTGACGCTGCCCTTGTACTGCTCCGGGACCATCGAGGCGAAGTTCCTGAGGTCGGTGAAGGCCATATAGAGTTCGGCGGGAGTCTTCCTCACGACGCCGTGCTTGCTGTCATAGTGTGCGCTCATATCGTTAAAAATGTTAAATTTGCAATTTACAGACGCAAATATAATAATAATTATGATGCACAGGATATATTTCGAGAAGCGCTGCATCGTCATCTGCGACAGCGGTGACCAGGCGCTCGCCAACCCCAACGCGGTCGAATTCCACATCGCCGACCAGATCGACATCCACACCCTCGTGGCGATGTTCGAGGCCTCGGAATCCCTGTCGCTCATCTACATCCCGACCGACAACACCGACCTGATGTACAGGAGGCTCTGCGCCGAGTTCAGGGAGGTGGACGCCGCCGGGGGCCTTGTCGAGAACCGCCGCGGGGACTACCTGCTGATCAGCCGGGGCGGCCTGTGGGATCTGCCCAAGGGCCACAGGGAGCCCGGCGAGGACATAGCCCTGACGGCCCTTCGCGAAGTGCAGGAAGAGACCGGCGTGGACGAACTCGAACTGCGCGACCTGATCTGCGTCACCGACCACTGCTACCTGCGCGGCGGGGTCTGGCACCTCAAGCACACCTGGTGGTACTCGATGCTCTACACCGACCCCGTCGACCTCACCCCCCAGCGCGAGGAGGACATCTCGAAGGCCGCCTGGGTCGCCAAATCCAGCCTTCCGCCCTTCCTGAAGAACACCTATCCCTCGATAATGGAGGTTTTCCGCGAGGCACACGTCTGAGCGTGAAACTTTTTCGGGCCGGATTCCGTATATGTTAAGTATACTGTATCTGAGCCTTATGAAACTCTCACAATTCAACTTCGAACTCCCTCAGGAGAAGATAGCCAAGAATCCCACCCGCTGGCGCGACGAATGCAAGCTCATGGTCCTCCACAAGGACAGCGGCGAGATCGAGCACAGGCTGTTCAAGGACATCATAGACTATTTCGGCAAGGGCGACAGGTTCGTCCTCAACGACACAAAGGTCTTCCCCGCCAAGCTCTTCGGCAAGAAAGAGAAGACCGGCGCCGACATCATGGTGTTCCTGCTGCGCGAGCTCAACCGCGAGCAGCGCCTGTGGGACGTCATAGTCGACCCCGCCCGCAAGATCCGCATCGGCAACAAGCTCTATTTCGGCGAGGACGAGAGCATGGTCGCCGAGGTGATCGACAACACCACCTCCCGCGGCAGGACCCTCCGTTTCCTGTACGACGGACCGTATGACGAGTTCAAGCAGGCCCTCTTCGCCCTCGGTCACACCCCCGTGCCCGAATGGGTCAAGGAGACCCCCGACCCCGAGGACGCCGAGAATTTCCAGACCATCTTCGCCGCCAACGAAGGCGCCGTGTCGGCTCCCGCCGCCGGCCTGCACTTCAGCCGCGAACTTCTCAACAGAATGATACTCAAGGACATCGACAAGACCTTCATCACCGTCCACATGGGCATCGGACACTTCCGCACCGTGGACGTCGAGGACCTGTCGAAGCACAGGATGGACTGCGAGAGGATGATAATCAGCGAGCAGGCCGCGGACGAGATCAACGCCACCCACCGCAAGGGCGGAAAGATCTGCGCCGTCGGCGTGACCGTGATCCGCGGTCTCGAGACCTACGTGACCACCCAGAAGGAGGTCAAGGCCTCCGACCAGTGGACCAACAAGTTCATCTTCCCTCCATACGAGTTCTCCATCCCCGACGCCGTCGTGTCGAACTTCCATCTGCCGGAGTCGACGATGCTGATGTCGGTCGCCGCCTTCGGTGGCTACGACAAGGTGATGAACGCCTACCGCACGGCCCTCGAGCAGGACTACAGGTTCGGCCCTTACGGCGACGCCCTGCTGATAATTTGACCTTTTGACAGGAAATCATTGTCTTTGAAAAGGAAACCGGTCATCCCGGTTTCTTTTTTTTGCCTACATTTGTGCGGGGCCTGACTTGACTTGAAAAACATTATGGAAGAATCCGAAATCATCGGCGCAATCGCGCTGAACGCGGCGTTCGGCTATGAGCCGGCGGCCGCACGCAGAATCATCACTGAACTGGGCTCCGCGGAGGCCGTGTATCACCTGCCCCCGGCGGAACTCGACGCCCTGCTCGGGCCCTGGAGCAAGTACCGGCCCCTGATCACGCCGCAGGCCCTCGACAAGGCGGCCGCGCAGTACCGGCTTCTCAAGGCCCGCGGCTACGGTTTCCTGGCCCAGACCGACCCCGCCTACCCCGAACCGCTCCTGCAATGCCCGGACCCTCCGGTCTGCCTGTACGTGCGCAGCGCCACCCCGGCGGACGAACTTTTCCGGGGCGCCCCGATGATCTCGATCGTGGGCACGCGCGACATCACCCCCTACGGCTCCACCTGGTGCGCGGGCATAGTCGAGGCCCTGAGCCAGGCCCCCTGCAAGCCCGTGATCGTGAGCGGGCTCGCGATCGGGGTCGACATCACCGCCCACCTTTCCGCCCTGGAGCGCGGGCTCCCGACCATCGCGGTCAGCCCCACCGGCATCGAGGATGTCTACCCGGTCAGGCACAGCGGGGCGGCGGCAAGGATCGCCGGCGCGCCGTCGAGCGCCCTGATCACCGACTTCCCGCCGGGCACTGGAGCCCAGGCCTGCACCTTCCTGCGCCGCAACCGCATCATCGCGGGCCTGAGCCAGGCGACGATACTGGTGGAATCCAAACTCAAGGGCGGAGGCACGATGACCGCGCGCCTGGCCGCCGACTACGGGCGCGACGTCTACGCCCTTCCCGGGCGCATCGACGACACCCGCTCGCAAGGTTGCAACCTGCTGATACAGGAAAAGATAGCCGAATCGATATCGAGCCTTGCCGGGCTCGGCGCGAGCCTCGGTCTGGGGCGCTTCAACCTCCGGCGCAAGGCCGACGTGGCCAAGATGGTCGAGGAGCGCTACCGGCACCGCGACGACGTGACCGACCTCACCTTGATAACCGACATAGCGCGCATCGTGCGCTCGTACCCGGGCATCACGGTCGAGCAGATAAGCGCCCGCCTGGGCCGTCCCTACCCCGAAATCTCGGCGATGACCGGCCTTCTGGAGAGCGACGGCATCATAAGGATGGACCTGCTCCAGAGATGCTCAACCATTGTAAAAATCGTGTAACTGCGTGTACTTTACGGCTTTGGAATGCGTACAGGAGTGGTTCGGAAGGGAGAAAACTCAAATTAATCTTGGCAGTAAGGAATATTTTTATTAAATTGCGGCGATTTTAAGGTTACTAATAATTACAATCAATAAATCATCAAAAAACCATTATGAAAAAAATTTTCATGACTCTGGCAGTTGCAGGCCTGATGGCCTTCTCTGCAAGCATCGCCTCCGCCCAGGAGAATGACGAGAACAACGCAGCCCCCGAAGCCGTCGAGCAGGTCGCCGAAGAGGCCGAAGAGGCCGCTACCGGACTGGATGCCCTCCCTCTGCACCAGGCCCTCAAGACCAAGTTCATCGAAGGTGGTGCAGGCTTCATGGCCCTGATCATCATCTGCCTCATCATCGGTCTTGCCCTCGCCATCGAGCGCATCCTCTATCTCACTTTCTCCAAGATCAACACCAAGAAGCTCGTCGAGCAGGTCGAGAAGGCCCTCGAGGAGGGCGGTGTCGAGAAGGCAAAGGAAATCTGCCGTGACACCCGCGGCCCCGTCGCCAGCATCTTCTACCAGGGTCTGCTCCGCTATGACCAGGGCGTCGACGTCGTCGAGAAGACCATCATCTCCTACGGCTCCGTCCAGATGAGCGAGATGGAGAGCGGCCTGAGCTGGATCTCCCTGTTCATCGCCCTTGCCCCGTCACTCGGATTCCTCGGAACCGTTATCGGTATGATCCAGGCATTCGACGACATCCAGAAGGCCGGTGACATCTCGCCTAACATCGTTGCAGGCGGTATGAAGGTCGCTCTGATCACCACCGTCGGCGGTCTGATCGTCGCCATGATCCTCCAGGTGTTCTACAACTACATCCTCGCCAAGATCGACTCCATCACCATCGACATGGAGGATTCCTCGATCTGCCTCGTGGACGTGCTCACCAAATACAACGCGAAATAATTAACCCCGAGCAAAGCTGATCACAATGCAGAACAAGATTTTCAAATGGGGCATGGTGATATTGCTCCTCATAAGCCTGGGGCTTCTCGTCTGGAGCTTCGTGGTCGGTATGCCGAATACCGACCAGCTGAAGGTCCTGGACGACAAGATTTCCGAGACAGGCAAGCTCGTTGAAGACGCACAGGCAACCATCGAGATGACCGAGGCCGACAGGCTCGCCGTCATCGACCAGATCAACGCCGAAGGCGCGGCCGACGCCATCGCCGCCGCCCAGGCAGGCATCGCCGAGGCAGACGCCGCCATCGAGGCCGCCGCCGGCAACAAGGCCAAGATCGCAAACGCCGAGAAGGCCAAGAGCGCCCAGATGAGCGTCATCAACAAGTACTACAACACCGCAGTGCTGGCCAACTCCAGCATCAAGGGTGTCGAGAACAGCCTCGTGACCTTCATCGCATCCCAGAAGGACACCACCGAAGCCGCCGCGCTCGTCGCTGAGGCCAAGGCCAAGATGGACGCCAACAAGATCAACGAGAAGACCGCTCCAGCGGCCGTCGCCGAGGTCATTGGCAGCAACATCGACGCCACCAAGGAGTATCTCGCGCAGGTCGAAGAGCTCAACGCTTCCTTCATCCAGCAGAAGAAGGATGTCCAGACTCCCGTCAACACCCTCCTCGCCTGGACCTATATCATGATTGTCATCGCAATCATCTGCGTCATCATCGTGGGTCTGATCGTCAGCGCAGGCAACAACCCGAAGGGTCTGATCAAGACCGGCATCGTCGTCGTCGCCATCGCCGTCGTCTGCTTCATCGTCTACAAGATCGCCCCCGGCACCGCCACCGACAGCCTTGTCGAGCCCGTCGGAGACGAAGCCGCAATGACAAGCTGGCACAACAGCCTCAAGCTCACCGACACCTGCCTGTATCTGACTTATCTGGCAGCCGCACTTGCAATAGTTTCAATCATCGTGGGAGAAATCCGTCTGGCCATCTCCAACAAGAAATAATAAATTATGGGTAGCAAAAAAACTCCGGCAATCAACTCCAGCTCCACAGCTGACATCGCATTCCTTCTGTTGTGTTATTTCCTCATGACCACGACGATGGATACGAAGCTCGGTCTGGACAGGACCCTGCCGCCGATGCCCGATGAAACCCAGAAGCTCGAGGACCAGAAGGTCAAGCGCCACAACATCATCGTCGTCAAGATCAACTCTTCCGACAAGGTGTTCGCCGGCGACCGTCCGATCTACAACCTGGACAACGACGACCTGAAGGAGACCATCAAGAGGTTCCTCAAGAACGAGTACAACGACCCCAACATGCCCGACAAGGAGATGACAATGATCGAATCGAACGGCAAGATCCTCGGAGAATATCCGGTTTCGAAGGGTGTCATCTCGCTCCAGAACGACCGAGGCACGTCTTACGAGATCTACCTCAAGGTCCAGAACGAACTTGTCAAGGCCGTCAACGAACTCCGTGACGAATTCATCGAGACTCAGAGCAAGGACAAGTCCGGCAGCGGCGCGCGCATCTTCCCCAAGGCAGTGCGTTTCACCGAGCTGACGGACGACGACCAGATAGCAATAGTAAAGAAGGCCATACCTCAGATCATATCCGAGGCGGAACCCAAGAATGTCAACAAATAAAGGAGTATAATTATGTCAAAATTCGGTGGAAGCAACAACAAGAAGGAAGTCCCTGCAGTGACCTCCAGCTCCCTGTCTGATATCGTGTTCATGCTCCTGTTCTTCTTCATGGTGACCACGCAGCTCCGCGACACCGAAAACAAGGTCGTCACCGACGTCCCCAGGGTGTCCGAAGTCGTGAAACTCCAGGACAAGGAATTTGCAGCATTCATCAACGTGGGTCGTCCCACCCAGGCATATGAGGCCCAGTTCGGCACCTCGCCCCGCATCCAGCTCAACGACGATTTCAAGACCATCTCCGAAATCCGTGACTTCATCGCCGCAAAGCGTGAGTCCCTGCAGGAGAACCAGTCCAAGATGATCGTCAACATCAAGGCTGACAAGGGAACGAAGATGGGTATCATCACCGACATCAAGCAGGAACTCAGAAGGTGTTCCGCTCTGAAGGTGATGTACTCGGCCAAGAGGCCTTCAAACAACTAAAGCATATTGCTTGAATTCGACGAGCAGCCCCCTTTAATGAGGGCTGCTTTTTAAAATACGAACAACATAAAATGGAAATTAAACGCAGCAAAGTCCGGGACCTGCTCGCGATGAAGGCAGGTCAGCCCGTCCTGGCTAAGGGATGGGTGAGGACAAAGAGGGGCAACAAGGAGATAGCCTTCATAGCCCTGAACGACGGATCCTCCGTCAAGAACATTCAGATAGTTGTCGACAAGAACGCCGACACCGAGCCGTTGCTCGCAAAGATCACCACCGGCGCCTGCATAGGTGTCGAAGGCGAGCTCGTGGAGTCGGTCGGCAGCGGCCAGGCGGTCGAGATCCACGCCTCGCAGATCACGGTCTACGGCGAATGCGACCCGATGCGCTTCCCTCTGCAGAAGAAGGACACCTCGTTCGAGTATCTGCGCACCGTCGCGCACATGCGCCCGCGTACCAATACATTCGGTGCAGTGCTCAGGCTGCGCAGCCAGATGGCCTACGCCATCCACGAGTATTTCCATTCCAAGGGCTTCGTATACCTCAACACCCCGCTGATCACCGCCTCCGACTGCGAGGGCGCAGGCCAGATGTTCCAGGTCACCACAATGGACCTCGGGGACATCCACAGAAACAAGAAGGGGCAGGTCGACTTCTCGTCC
>R15__coassemble_748_pt1 | contig 21457 bp, 16 predicted proteins | sample R15__metabat2_high_PE_004 | metagenome-assembled genome bin R15
GTTTGCTGCCTATCTGGGTGGCGAGGCGTATGCGCTGGCTCTCGCCGCCTGACAGCGACGCGGTCGGACGGTCCAGCGAAAGGTAGTCCAGACCCACGTCCAGCAGGAACTCGACGCGGTCGGAGAGTTCCTTGAGGATGTCGCGCGCGATGGCGCGGCCGCGGCCGGAAAGGTGCTCCGGAAGTTCGTCGATCCAGGGCTTGAGGGCCGAAATCTCCATCGCGGACACTTCGCTGATGGTCTTTCCTGCAAGTTTGAAACATTCGGTTTCAGGCTTCAGGCGGGTGCCGTGGCAGACGGGGCAGACAACTTTGTCCTCGATGTCGTCTACGACGCCCGGCCAGTTGACCATCTCCTGGGTGGCTCCTTCGCCGATGCGGAAGAACTCGTCGGAACCGTAGATGAGCAGGGTCACGGCCTCGTCGGGCAGGGAGGCGATTGGCTCGTAGAGCGAGAAATTGTGCTTGCGCGCGATGCTGCGCACGATCTCGAACTTGCGGCCCTCGCGCAGCCGTCCCAGCGGCACGATGCCTCCGTCGGCGATGCTCACGTCGCGGTCAGGGATTATCTGGTCCGGGTTTATGTCCACGACCGTTCCAAGACCCTTGCAGTGCGGGCAGTAGCCTTCGGGCGAATTGAACGAGAAGGTGTGCGGCGCGGGCTCCTGGAACGAAATACCGTTCTCGGGGTCCACCAGATGCTTTGAGAAGTGGCGCAGCGTGTCGGACCCCTGCCGCAGGATCGCGACTGAGCCCTTGCCTATGCCCAGCGCCCGGGAAACGGAATCGCGGATGCGCTTCTCGTTCGAATCGTCGGGCTTCAGTTTGTCCACCACAAGTTCTATGAAATGGCCCTTGTAGCGGTCCAGGGAGTCGATTTCGTTAAGTTCCTCGATCTTGCCGTCGATGCGCGCCTGGAGGTAGCCCTTCTTGCGCAGCGAGTCGAAAAGTTCGCGGTAATGGCCCTTGCGCCCGCGTACGAGCGGGGCGAGCAGCAGGCACTTTTCGCCCCTGTACTCCTTGATGATCAGGTCGACTATCTGGGAGTCGGTGTAGCGCACCATCTCCTTGCCGGTGACCGGGGAATATGCAGTTGAAGCGCGCGCGTAGAGCAGGCGCAGGAAGTCGGAGATCTCGGTGATGGTGCCCACGGTGGAGCGGGGATTGTTGCCGGTGGTCTTCTGCTCGATGGCAATAATCGGGCTCAGGCCGGTCATGCTCTCGACCTCGGGCTTCTCGAGTATGCCCATAAAGTGCTTGGCGTAGGGCGAGAGGGTGTTCATATAGCGGCGCTGGCCCTCGGCGTAGATGGTGTCGAAGGCGAGCGAGGACTTGCCGCTGCCGCTGATGCCCGTGATCACCACGAACTCGTGGCGCGGGATGCGCACGTCTATGTTTTTGAGGTTATGCGCCTTGGCGCCCCTGATGTCTATGAATCCGTCCTTGTCCATTCAAGGACAAAGTTAAGGATTATTTCAGACAAATCGACTCTATGTAATCGGTCTGCGGGGTGCAGTTTTCGAATTTGACGGCAGTCAACTTTCAGGACGGCACGATTTGAGACAGCGAGTGGATGTGTTTATGTTGTTGATTATCAGGAGTTTAAGTGATTCACTCGCCCGGCCACGAGAAAGCCTGTTTACATGGCGGATTCCGGCTCCGGCTCGTTGAAGGGTTCGAGCATGGGGTTGTGGGTGCGTTCCCGGCCGATGTCGGAGCGGCCGCCGTGGCCGGGGCAGATGACGATGTCGGTGTCGAGCCACATGAGTTTCTCCATGATCGAGACGATGAGGTCGTCGTACTCGCCGTATTTGAGGTCGGTGCGGCCTATCGTCCCGGCAAAAAGGGTGTCGCCGGTGAACATCATCTTCTCGCCGCGCTCGAGCCAGCAGACTCCGCCGGGAGTGTGGCCCGGCGTGGTGATGACCTCGAACGAGAAGCCGGCGGCCTTGACGACGTCGCCGTCGGCGACCGGGGTGATGTCGAATCCGTAGTCGGGAGGGGTGAGGCCCAACTTGCGGCTCACCACGGCGTCGTGGTCGAAGAGTATCTTGTCGGCGGGGTTCATATAGACAGGCACCCCGTAGGTGTCCTGCACGTCCTTCACGCCCCAGACGTGGTCCAGATGGCCGTGGGTTATGAGCACCGCGCAGGGCTTGAGACCCTTGGCGGCGACGGCGTCGTGGAATTCCTTGCGCTCCTTTTCGTCGTAGAATCCGGGGTCGACGACCACGCATTCGCTGTTTCCGGATTCCAGGATCATCGTGTGCTCCTGGAAGAGATTGAAGGTGAAAATATGGAGATTTGCCATTTCTTTTTCGGTTTGAGTGGCAAAATTACAAAACTTATGTTAATTTTGTAAGATAACTGAAATTATGCATATAGGCGTTGCAGGAAATATCGGTTGCGGCAAGACAACCCTGACCAGGATGCTCTGCGAGCATTACGGATGGACTCCCAAGTACGAGGCCGTCACCTACAACCCCTATCTCGAAGACTACTACAAGGACATCCCCCGCTGGTCCTACAACCTGGAGACCTATTTCCTCGCCCAGCGCTTCAGGGACGTGCTCGAGATTTCCGAGTCCGACGAGGTGGTGGTGCAGGACCGCACCCTTCTGGAGGGCGTCAACATCTTCGTCGCCAACAACCACGAGCAGGGCAACCTGTCGGACCGCGACTACGACACCTACATGCAGCTCTTCACACTTATGATGAAGATGGTCGGCACCCCCGACCTGCTCATATACCTGCGCGCATCCGTCCCCCATCTGGTCTCCCAGATCCAGAAGAGGGGCCGCGACTACGAGCAGAGCATCAAGCTGGACTACCTCCAGGGCCTGAACGACCACTACGAGAAGTGGATATCGGGCTACGAGGGGAACATACTCATAATCGAGGCCGACGGCCTTGATTTTGCAAACCGTCCCGAGGACTTCGCCTACATCACCGACAAGGTGGACGCCCAGCTGTACGGACTTTTTTAACGCAAACGACAAAACTCAAAGGATATGCACATAGCGATAGCAGGAAACATCGGAAGCGGCAAGACCACCCTCACCAAGATGCTTGCGGCCCATTACGGCTGGATCCCCAAGTTCGAATCCGTGGACTTCAACCCCTACCTGGCAGATTTCTACAAGGATATGGAGCGCTGGTCCTTCAACCTCCAGATCTACTTCCTCAACAAGCGTTTCAAGGACGTCGTGGACATCGCCCGCACGGACGATGTCATCATCCAGGACCGCACCATCTATGAGGACGCCCGCATATTCGCCCCCAACCTGCACGACATGGGCCTCATGAGCACCCGCGACTTCGAGAACTACTCGGACCTCTTCGACCTGATGATGTCGCTCGTGGGAATGCCCGACCTGCTGATTTATCTCAAGTCTACTATACCTAACCTCATCTCCCAGATCCAGAAGCGCGGCCGCGACTACGAGCAGAGCATAAGCATCGAGTACCTGACCGGCCTGAACGAAAAGTACGACAACTGGATCAAGGACTACAAAGGCAACCTTCTCGTAGTGGATGCCGACAACATCAAATTCGGAAACCGTCCCGAGGACTTCGAACAGATCACCAACATGATCGACGCCCAGCTCTTCGGCCTGTTCCCTCCGCAATCAAAGTAATCGAACTATGGCAGACAAAAGATTGACAATCATCGATTTCGTCGAGAAGTACGCCGCCCTCTACCAGGGCGACACCTTCCTGCGCGAAAAGGTGAACGGCGAGTGGACCGAGACTTCGTACACCGCCACCCGCGACGAAGGACGCGTCCTCGCCGCCGGATTCATGGCCCTCGGCCTTCGCAAAGGCGAAAAGGTCGCCCTGATCTCCGAAGGCCGCAACCAGTGGATTTTCTCCGAACTCGGCATCCTGTATGCCGGCGCGGTCAACGTGCCCCTTTCCTTCAAGCTCGAATCCGACCACGACCTCACTTTCCGCATCAACCACTCCGACGCCCGCTTCGTCGTCGCGTCCGAGAGCCAGATCGAAAAGGTGCGCCGCGTCATCTCGCAGTGCCCCGCGGTCGAGAAGGTCATCGTCCTTGACGACCTCCCCCTGCAGGAAGGCGAGATGTACGTGGGCGAGTTGCGCGAGATGGGAGTGAAGTATGCTGCGGAACACTCCGCCGAACTTGAGGAACGCATCGCCTCCGTCGGCCCCGACGACTACGCCAACATCTCCTACACCTCCGGCACCACCGCCGACCCCAAGGGCATACTTCTGACCCACCGCAACTACACCGCCAACATCGAGCAGTGCCTGTCGGTCGTGGACGTCGAGCGAGGCTGGGTGATGCTCATCATCCTGCCCCTGGACCATTGCTTCGCACACGTGGCAGGATTCTACTTCATGATGGCCAACGGCGGCAGCATCGCCACCGTGCCCGGCGGCAAGAGCGCCATCACGATGCTCAAGAACATCCCCGTCGCCATCCGCGAGGTCCGTCCCCACGTGATGCTGTCGGTGCCCGCCATCAGCCGCAACTTCCGCAAGAACATCGAGGGAAGCATACGCAAGAAGGGCCCGAAGGTCGAGAAACTCTACAACTTCGCCCTCGACAACGCCATCAAGTACAACCGCGAATACTACAATATGGGCAAGCCCTGCATCAAGATGTGGTGGAGGGGGATCCTCAAGAATTTCTTCGACAAGAAGATCTTCGCCCCCGTGCGCGAAGGCTTCGGCGGCAGGATGAAGTTCTTCATCGGCGGCGGCGCCCTGCTGGACATCGAGCTCCAGCGCTATTTCTGCGCCGTCGGCATGCCCATCTTCCAGGGCTACGGCCTCTCCGAGGCCACCCCTGTCATCTGCGCCAACTCCGGCGGCAAGGACGCCGCAGGCGTGCCCCGCGCCCGCTTCGGCTCCTCCGGCCGCACCGTGCTCCCGATGGACATCAAGATCTGTGACGAGGACGGCAGGGAACTTCCCGACGGCGTGACCGGCGAGATCGTCATCCGCGGCGAGAACGTGATGGCCGGCTACTGGAAGAACCCCGAGGCCACCGCCAAGACCATCGTTGACGGATGGCTCCACACCGGCGACCGCGGCTACCTCTGCCCCGAAAACCGCCGCTTCCTGTATGTCACCGGCCGTTTCAAGAGCCTGCTGATCTCTTCCGACGGCGAGAAATATTCCCCCGAAGGCTACGAAGACAGCCTCACCGACGGCTCCAAGTACATCGACTCCGCAGTGCTCTACAACAACCAGAGCCCCTGGACCGCCGTGGTCATCGTCCCCGCCAAGGGCAATCTCCAGGAAGCCGTCAAGAAGCAGGGCCTCGACCCTGACTCCGAGCAGGGACGCAAGGCTCAGCTTGCAATCATCCAGGCCGAGTGCGACTCTTACCGCAAGGGCGGCCGCCACGAGGGCCTGTTCCCCGAGAAGTGGCTCCCCGCCGCCATCGTGGTCGCCGACGAGGCCTTCACCGAGGCCAACGGAATGCTCAACTCCACCTCAAAGATGGTCCGCCGCAACGTCGAGAAGCACTACGCCGACCGCATCGAGTACGCGATGACCCCCGAGGGCAAGGACCTTTACAACGCCCGCAACCTCGCTTCACTGTAATCAATTTAAACCCAAACCAATATGACACAGAAAAAAACCAACATGGTGGCTATCGTGACGATGTGCTTCATCTTTGCGATGATCTCGTTCGTCACCAACATGGCCGCCCCCTTCGGCAACATCTGGAAGGGCCAGTACGACTGGGCCGGAATGATGGGCAACATGATGAATTTCGCCGCATACCTCTTCATGGGTATCCCCGCGGGCAAGATGCTCGTCAAGGTCGGCTACAAGAAGACCACCCTCATCGCCCTCGCGGTGGGATTCGTGGGCATCTGCACCCAGTACCTGTCAAGCTTTGAATTCCTCAGCGGATCGGCCATCTACGTCTATCTGCTCGGCGCGTTCATCTGCGGATTCTGCGTCTGCATGCTCAACACCGTCGTGAACCCTATGCTCAACATCCTGGGCGGCGGCGGCAACAAGGGCAACCAGTACATCCAGATCGGCGGCACCCTGAACTCCCTGACCGGCACCCTCACCCCGCTGCTCGTCGGCGTGCTCGTGGGCACCGTCACCGAAAAGACCGCAATGTCCGACGTCACCCCTCTGCTCTTCATCGCAATGGGCGTGTTCGCGGTCGCTTTCATCATCATCAGCTTCCTCACCATCCCCGAGCCCGCGGCAGAGCGCAACACCACCGTGTATGAGAGCAGCCCCTGGAAATTCCGTCACTTCGTGCTCGGCGCATTCGCCATCTTCTTCTATGTGGGCATCGAGATCGGCATCCCCGCACAGGTCAACTTCTTCCTGTCCGACGCCACCGAGAAGGGCGCAGGCATCGCAGTGAACGGCGCCGCCATCGGCGGAGCCATCGCCGCAATCTACTGGCTCCTGATGATGGTCGGCCGCTTCAGCAGCACCCTCATCTCAGGCAAGGTCAGCACCCGCACCCAGATGATCGCCGTCTGCTCCGTCGCCATCGTGATGGTCGCCATCGCCATCTTCCTTCCCAAGACCGTCACCGTCAACATGCCCGGCTACAGCGCCGCTGACGGATTCGCGATGTTCGAAGTTCCTCTGAGCTGTCTGCTGCTCGTCCTCTGCGGTCTGTGCACCTCCGTGATGTGGGGCGCCATCTTCAACCTCGCCGTCGAGGGCCTGGGCAAGTACACCGAGCAGGCTTCCGGCATCTTCATGATGCTCGTGGTCGGCGGCGGCGTGATGCCTCTGATCCAGGAGTTCCTGGCCAAGAACGTCGGCTACATGAACAGCTACTGGCTCGTCATAGCGATGCTCGCCTACCTGCTCTACTACTCGCTGATAGGCTGCAAGAACGTCAACAAGGACATCAAGGTGGACTAATAATCAGACAATCATATGGAAAAGAATTACGTAGTCGGAATCGACGTAGGTGGACAGTCCATCAAACTCGGAGTCGTGGATGCCAAGGGCGAAGTGCTCACCCAGAGCGTCATCAAGACCAGCCAGACCACCGATCCCAAGATCATTATAGGTGAAATCGCCACCGCCGTCAAGTCCGTGATCGCCGCTTCCGGCAAGGAAGGCCAGATCCGCGGCGTGGGCGTGGGCGCCCCCAACGGAAACTATTACACCGGATCGATCGCCTTCGCACCCAATCTCCCCTGGGCCGCCAACGGCGAGGTGAAATTTTCCAAGATGCTCACCGAGGCCCTGGACGGCATCCCCGTGTCGCTGACCAACGACGCCAACGCCGCCGCGGTCGGTGAAATGACCTACGGCGCCGCCAAGGGAATGAAGAATTTCATAATGATAACCCTCGGCACCGGTGTCGGCAGCGGCATCGTCATCGACGGCAAGGTGGGCTACGGCCACGACGGATTCGCCGGCGAGCTCGGCCACACCAACATCGTCCGCCACAACGGCCGCCAGTGCGGCTGTGGCAGGACCGGCTGTCTGGAGGCATACTGCTCCGCCATCGGAGTCGCACGCACGGCCCGCGAGTGGCTCGACGCTTCCGACGAACCCAGCCTGCTGCGCGAGTACGACAGCTTCAACGCCAAGGACATCTTCGACTGCGCCAAGAAGGGCGACGCCCTCTGCAAGAGGGTGTTCGACTACACCGGCACGCTGCTGGGCACCGCCCTGTCCGACTTCATCGCCTTCTCAGCCCCCGAGGCCATCGTGCTCTTCGGCGGACTGGCCCGCAACAAGGAATTCCTCACCGAGCCCATCACCAAGGCAATGAACGAGAACGTCCTGCCCCTGTGGCGCGGCAAGGTCAAGCTTGTCTATACCGAACTCAAGGAGTCCGACGCCGCCATCCTCGGCGCATCGGCCCTCGCATGGGAACTTTAAAACATCAACAAATATTCACGTTAAACAATGAAAACAATCAAGATTGCAGCGATTGCGCTGCTCGGTATTTTCGCAATTTCCTGCGGCGGCAACGCCCAGAATGAATTCAAGGACCTCCAGCCCACCAGGGCCGAAATCGACTCCGTCAGCTATCTGCTCGGCATCAACTTCGGTTCGATGATGAAGGGCAACAACTTCGACGACCTCAACATGGCACGCATCGTCGAGGGTATGAAGGACTTCCTCAATGCAGACGGCGATCCTTCCATGTATCGCGACTCCTCCTTCCTCGCCCAGTTCGACGTCAACCCTATGGACATGAACCGCGTCATCAACGGCTATATGGAGAAGAAGAGCGCCTACGAGGCCGCCGTCAGCCAGAAGGCCCAGGACGACTACCTGGCCAAGATCGAGGCTTCCGGCGAGTACACCAAGACCGAGTCCGGCCTGTTCTACAAGATCATCGAGCCCGGTGACGAGAACCTCAAGCCCGCAGCCGACGACACCGTCTATGCGACCTACAAGGGAATGTTCGAGAACGGCGAAGTGTTCGACGAGAACGAGAACACCAGGTTCCCCCTCACCGGCGTGATCAAGGGCTGGACCGAGGGCCTGCAGCTCATCGGCCAGGGCGGCGAGATCGACCTCGTCGTTCCCTCCGACCTCGGCTACGGCGAGCGTGGCGACCGTATGGGCAAGATCAAGGGCAACACCCCTCTGCACTTCACCGTCAAGCTTGACAGCGTGGTCGTCAAGGCACCCGTCGAGGAATAAGAGAAATGCTGTAAAACAAAAGAGGCGGCCTTCAAGGGTCGCCTCTATTTTTATGTCCGTCAGATTTATTTGTTCAGCTGGAATTTCGTGCAGCCGTCCTTGAAGAAGGAGACTATCTGGCGCGCGGCGGCAAGGCCTGCGTTGATGTTGGCTTCGGCCGTCTGGGCACCCATCTTCTTGGGGGTGGCGAACACGCGGGCTCCGAACTTTTCCTTCAGGGCGGCGATGTTGTCGGGGGCCACGTCGGCGGCGTACTTCAGGTCGGGACGCTCCTCGAGAGCCTTCTCGAGCCCGGCCTCGTCGATCACCTCCTTGCGGGCGGTGTTGACCAGGGTCGCGCCCTTGGGCATCTTCGTGATGAGGTCGTAGCCTATGCTGCCGATGGTCTGGGGAGTGGCGGGAATGTGAATGGACACGTAGTCGCAGGTGCCGTAGAGGTCGTACAGGTCGGCCGCGGGCTCGGCGCCTCCGGCCACGATCTGTTCGGGCTTGAGGAAGGGGTCGATGGCCTTGACGTTCATCCCGAGGGCCTTGGCCTTGGCGCCGACCAGGCGGCCGACGTTGCCGAAGGCCTGGATGCCGAGGGTCTTGCCCTGGATCTCGCTTCCGGTGGCGGGGGTGAACTGGGTGCGGGCCATGAAGATCATCATCGCGATCGCGAGTTCGGCCACGGCGTTGGAGTTCTGGCCGGGAGTGTTCATGGCCACGACTCCGTGGGCGGTGCAGGCCGCGAGGTCGAGGTTGTCGAATCCCGCGCCCGCGCGTACCACTATTTTAAGATTCTTTGCGGCTTCGACGACTTCGGCGGTCACCTTGTCGGAGCGGACGATCAGGGCGTCGGCATCGGCGACGGCGGCCACCAGGTCGGCCTGGGCCTCATATTTCTCGAGCAGGGCGAATTCGTAACCTGCGTCCTCGACTATCTGCTTGATACCTTTCACAGCGACTGCGGCGAAAGGCTTCTGGGTTGCAACAAGTACTTTCATTGCCGGGATTATTTGTGCAGTTGTTCGAATTCCTGCATGCAGGCCACGAGGGCGTCGACGTCCTCCTGGGTGCAGGCGTTGTAGGTCGAGGCGCGGAAGCCGCCGACGGAGCGGTGGCCCTTGATGCCGATGATGTCATGGGCCTTGGCGAAGGCGAGGAACTCGTCCTGGAGGTCCTCATGGCCGGGAGCCATCACGAAGCAGATGTTCATTATCGAACGGTCGGCCTTGTCGGCGGTGCCGACGAACAGGGGGTTGCGGTCGATTTCGGCATACAGGGTCTCGGCCTTCTTGAGGTCGAGTTTCTCGATGGCCTCGACGCCGCCCATGTCCTTCACCCACTTCAGGGTCTCGTGCATGATGAAGATCGAGAACACGGGGGGAGTGTTGAACATGCTGAGCTTGTCGATGTGGACGCGGTAGTCGAGCATCGTGGGGATGTAGCGGCTGACCTTGCCGAGAGCGGATTTCTTGATGATGCAGAAGGCCACGCCTGCGGGACCGACGTTCTTCTGGGCGCCGCCGTAGATCATCGTGTACTTGCTCACGTCGACGGGACGGCTCATGATGTCGGACGACATGTCGGCGATCAGGGGGATGGGGGAGTCGATGTCGCGGCGGATCTCGGTGCCGTAGATGGTGTTGTTGGTGGTGATGTGGAGGTAGTCGGCGTCGGCGGGAATCTCGTAGTCCTTGGGGATGTAGCAGTAATTGCGGTCCTTGGAACTTGCGATCTCGACGGCGTCGCCCAGGCCCTTGGCTTCCTTGAAGGCCTTGTGGGCCCAGACGCCGGTGTCGACGTAGGCGGCCTTCTTCTCGAGGAAGTTCATGGGGACATAGAGGAACTCCAGCGAGGCGCCTCCGCCCAGGAAGATGACCTCGTAGTCGTCGGGAATGTTCAGGAGCTCTTTCCAAAGGGCTCTGGTTTCGTCCATTATGGCATCCCATTCCTTGGTACGATGCGAAATGGACAGTACGGATACGCCGGTGCCGGCGAAATCCTTGATAGCTTCAACGGCCTTGTCATAGACTACCTGGGGCAGCAGGCAAGGACCGGCGTTGAAAACGTGTTTGCTCATGGTTATGGTGATTAAAAAACTACTAACTTGGTAAAGGTAGCCACTTTTTCGATTTTTTCCAAGAAATCGGCCTCCAAACTCAGTCTGACGCGCACCTGCATCCTGCACGACTCGCCGAAATCCTGGGCTCTCTGGGGCAAGTCGAGGTCCTTGACGGCCTTCATCACGGCGGGCAGACGGTCGTAGCCGAACTCGAGCGAGTACCACGCTCCGGCCACCTTGTCGACCTTGGCGGCCTGCTGAAGGGCGTCGGCCGTGGCGCTCCTGTAGGCCCTGATGAGGCCCGGGATGCCCAGCTTTATGCCTCCGAAATAACGCACGACGACAACCAGAACGTCCGAAAGCCCGGCGGAGTCGATCTGGCCCAGGATGGGCCTGCCGGCGCTCCCGGCGGGCTCGCCGTCGTCGCCGGCCCTCCACACTGAGCCGTCCAGGCCCAGCCTGAAGGCGTAGCAGTGGTGCCTGGCGTCGTGGTACTCCTTGCGCGCTGCGGCGATCTTCTCCTTCACCTCGGCCTCGGTCTCGACAGGGTACGCGAGGGCTATGAAGCGGCTTCCCTGGTCCTTGTAGAGGCCTTCTGAGGGGCTTTCTATGCTTTTGTATGTATCATTCTGCGGCATCGCGGCTCAAAATTAGTGAAATATTCGTACCTTCGCAATATGAACTACAGATTGAAAGTCACTCTGGCCGGCATAAAAGGATTCTTCCGCGTATACGAAGTCGCCGGCTCCAACACTCTCTACACCCTCCACAAGCAGCTGCGTTCCGACCTAGAGTTCCCCCTCGACCAGCCCATCCTCTTCAAGGCTCTGGACGAAAACGGGGGAGTCGTCGCCCGCTGGGCCCTGGTCGACCTCGGCGCCGGCACCGTCGACACCGTCAGAATCGCGGACGCAGTGAAGCAGGGCGTTGCGAGTTTCGTGTATTTCTACGACATCGCCTCCAAGAAGAGCGTCATCGTGACCATCGAGGGCGAGTGCGCTTCGGCCGTCACCCTGCCCACCCTGGTCGAGTCCAAGGGCCCCGTGCCCCAGGAGTTCGAGAACGGCTACGTCGCCTTCGAGGACCTTCCCCAGGACACCCGTCGCATCCCCGGCATCCCCGGCGGCACTTCCTCGGACGACGATGACGACGATGAAGATGACGACGAGGACGAAGAGGATCCCGACAAGGAGGAGGAAGAGATTGTCTACGACGCAGACGAAAAATAATAATATTATATGGTACGCGTAAAACCTTTTGCCGCAATACGGCCCCCGAAGGGCCTCGTCACTGAAGTGGCGGCACCCCCTTATGATGTCCTGAATTCCGAAGAAGCCCGCGCGATGGCGGGCGAAAAGTCCCTTCTGCACATCACCAAGCCCGAAATCGACTTCACCCCTCTGGCCGGCGAGCACGAAGACCGCACCTACGCCAAGGCCGTCGAGAATTTCAAGCTCTGGCAGGAGCGCGGCTGGCTCGTGCGTGACTCCAAGCCCTGCTACTACGTGTATTCCCAGACGATGGGCGGCCGCACCCAGTACGGAATGGTGCTCTGCGCCCACACCGACGACTATGCCGCCGGCACCATCAAGAAGCACGAACTCACCCGCAAGGACAAGGAGGACGACCGTATGGTCCACGTGCGCATCCAGAACGCCAACATCGAGCCCGTGTTTTTCTCGTACCGCGACAACGCGGAGCTCAACGCGATAGTCGAAGCGACCGTGGCGAAGCCCTCGGAGTACCGCTTCACCGACGAGAACGGCTTCGGCCACGAACTCTGGGTCATCGATGACGACGCCACGATCGCCCGCATTTCCGGATTGTTCACTGCCGAGGTCTCCGCGTTCTATGTAGCCGACGGCCACCACCGTACCGCCGCCGCGGCCCGCGTCGGAGCCGAGAAGCGCTCGCAGAACCCCGCCCATACAGGCGACGAGGAATACAACTACTTCATGGCCGTCTGCTTCCCCGAGAGCCAGCTCAAGATCCTGGACTACAACCGCGTGGTGAAGGACCTTAACGGAATGTCCGAGGAAGAATTCCTGAGCGCACTGGAGCAGGATTTCGAAGTGTCGGTGGCCTCCAAGCCCCGCTGCGGCCGTCCCGCGAAGCCCGTGGCCCCCGCCTCCCTGCACACCTTCTCGATGTATCTCGGCGGCAAGTGGTACACCCTTGCGGCGAAGGCCGGCCGTTACGACGACGCCGACCCCATCGGGGTGCTCGACGTCACGATCCTGAGCAATCTCGTGCTTGACTCCCTCCTGGGCATCAAGGACCTGCGCACCGACAAGCGCATAGATTTCGTGGGAGGCATCAGAGGCCTCGGCGAACTTCAGCGCAGGGTCGACAGCGGCGAGATGAAGGTCGCGTTCGCGCTCTATCCCGTCTCGATGGGCCAGCTCATCGACATAGCCGACAGCGGCAACATAATGCCGCCCAAGACCACCTGGTTCGAGCCGAAACTGCGGTCCGGACTCACGATCCACTCCCTGGACTGACAATTTTTTTGACCGGTTGAGCAATCGACCGGTTTTTTTATTGCAAAACATTTATTAACTTTGGTTTGGACTAACTGAATTTTTATGGCCGACGCTGCTCTGGTACACAGGACTCTCAAGGAGTTTTTCGGTTACGATTCCTTCAAGGGCAATCAGGAAGGAGTCATAATGCACCTTCTGGACGGAGGGGACGCGTTCGTGCTGATGCCCACGGGCGGAGGCAAGTCGCTGTGCTTCCAGCTGCCCGCCCTTCTGCTGGACGGTACGGCCATCGTGATCTCGCCGCTCATAGCCCTGATGAAGAACCAGGTGGACCTGCTCCGCGGTTTCGAGGACAGGGCGGACAGCAGCATAGCCCATTTCCTGAACTCCTCGCTCGCCCGTTACCAGATCGACGAGGTCCGCGCCGACCTCCAGGCCGGCAAGACCAAGGTCCTGTTCGTTGCGCCGGAGTCCCTGACCAAGGACGAGAACATCCAGCTGCTGCGCGGCGTCAAGATCTCGTTCTACGCCATCGACGAAGCCCACTGCATCTCTGAATGGGGCCACGATTTCAGACCCGAGTACCGCCGCATCCGCACGCTCGTCGAGCAGATCGGCCGCGCTCCAATTATCGCCCTTACCGCCACCGCCACCCCGAAGGTCCAGAGCGACATCCTAAAGAACCTCGGCATCTCCGGCGCCAAGGTCTTCAAGTCCAGCTTCAACCGCCCCAACCTCTATTACGAGATCCGCGACAAGGTGGATCCCGAAAGGGACATCATCAAATATATCCGCGCCAACGCCGGCAAGTCGGGCATCATCTACTGCCTGAGCCGCAAGAAGGTGGAGGAACTCGCCGAACTGCTGTGCATCAACGGCATCAAGGCCCTGCCGTACCACGCCGGACTCGACGCCAAGACCCGCTCCGACAACCAGGACGCCTTCCTGATGGAGGAAGTCCAGGTCATCGTTGCCACGATCGCCTTCGGAATGGGCATCGACAAGCCCGACGTGCGCTTCGTCATCCACTACGACATCCCCAAGAGCATCGAGAGTTACTACCAGGAGACCGGACGCGCCGGCCGTGACGGCCAGGAGGGCACCTGCATAGCCTACTACAGCTACAAGGACATCCGCAAGCTCGAGAAGTTCATGCAGGGCAAGCCCGTCGCCGAGCAGGAGATAAGCCGTCAGCTGCTCTCAGAGGTGGTCTTGTACGCCGAGAGCAGCCGCTGCCGCCGCTCCCTGCTGCTCAATTACTTCGGCGAGGACTATCCCGAGGACAACTGCCACTGCTGCGACAACTGCGTGCACCCCAAACAGACCTTCGACGGCCGGAAGGAGATGGCGCTCGTCATCAGGCTCGTGGAGAGCCTGCCCGAGCATTTCAAGCCCGAGCACCTGGCCTGCATCCTCACCGGCACCCTCAATTCGATGGTGAAGTCCTACAAGCACGACAGGCTCGAGTTCTTCGGCCAGGGTGCCGACCATACCGAGAAGTTCTGGTGCACGGTGATCCATCAGGGGCTCGCGCTCCATCTGCTTGACAAGGAGATAGAGTTCTACGGCCTCATCCTGGCCACAGACGAGGGCCGCAGGTTCCTCGAGAACCCCTGGCCGCTCAAGCTGGTCGAGGACCGCAAGTTCACTGACGGGGAGGATGAAGACGAGGACGAGGAGGCCGCTTCGGCCGCCGCCGCGATGAAGGCGGGCGGCGGAGGGGACCCCGTCCTGCTCGCGATGCTCAAGGATCTGCGCAAGGACCTTTCGCGCAGGCTCAAACTCCAGCCCTGGATCATCTTCGGCGACCCTTCGCTCGAGGATATGTCCATAATGTATCCCATCACTACGGATGAACTCAAGAACTGCCAGGGCGTGGGCGAGGGCAAGGCCCGCAAGTTCGGCGCCGAGTTCGTGTCGCTGATACGCAAGTACGTGGAAGAGAACGACATCGAACGCCCCGACGACTTCGTCCTGAAGTCCTCTCCCGCCAAGTCGGCCGTCAAGATATTCATCATCCAGAGCATCGACCGCAGGATGGAGCTCGAGGACATTGCCGAGGCCCGAGGGATGGATATGGACGAGCTGATGGGCGAGATCGAGGCCATCGTGGCCGCCGGCACCAAGCTCAACCTCGACTACTACATCAATGCGAACCTGGACGACGACATAGTCGATGACATCTACGACTATTTCAAGGAAGAGGCCGCGTCCGATTCCGTCGAGGACGCCTGCGCCGCTCTCGGCGACGATTACAACGAGATGGAAGTGAGGCTCGTGCGCATCAAATTCCTTTGTGAAATTGCATCGTAAGTTGTATTTTTGCAACTTGTGATACCCCAGCAGACAGTTGACGTCATATTGGACACCGCCCGTATCGAGGACGTTGTCGGCGATTTCGTGTCGCTCAAGCGCCGCGGAGCCAACTTCGTCGCCTGCTGCCCCTTCCACAACGAAAAGACCCCCTCCTTCTACGTCTCTCCCGCCAAGGGCATCTACAAGTGCTTCGGTTGCGGAAAGGCCGGTTCGGCCGTGGGTTTCGTGATGGAGCACGAGCACTGCACTTATGTCGAGGCGCTGAGGTACCTGGCCCGCCGCTACAACATAGAGGTCGTCGAGGCCGAGGAGTCGCAGGAGGAGATAGCCCTGCGGCAGCGCCGCGAGAGCCTGCTTCTGGTGAGCGAATTCGCCTGCAAGTATTACAATGAGCAGCTCAAGTCGGGCGAGGGATTCTCGGTCGGTTACTCCTATTACCGCAGCCGCGGCATCCAGGACGACACGATCGCCCGCTTCGGCCTGGGGTGGGCCCCGTCCGGGCGCACGGCCCTTATCGACGCCGCCCAGGCCGCCGGCTACAAGCTCGAATATCTGATAGACGCCGGACTGGCCGTCAGGCGCGAGGACGGCAGCGTTGTGGACAAGTTCCGCGAGCGGGTGATGTTCCCGGTGCATTCCGTGAGCGGCCGCGTGGTCGCCTTCAGCGGCCGCACCCTGCACGCCGACAACCCCGCCAAATACGTCAATTCGCCCGAAACCGAGATATATGTCAAGAGCCGCAACCTGCTGGGTATCTATTTCGCCAAGGCCGAGATAAGCCGCCAGGACCGCTGCATACTGGTCGAGGGCAACGTGGACATGGTGATGATGCACCAGCTGGGCATAGGCAACGTGGTCGCCTCCTGCGGCACCTCGCTCACCGTCGAGCAGATCCGCCTGATCCACAAGTTCACCGAAAACGTCACCATAATGTACGACGGCGACTCCGCCGGCATACATGCGGCCCTCAGGGGCATAGACCTGGTGCTGTCGGAGGGGCTGAACGTCAGGATAGTGCTGCTGCCGGACGGCGAAGACCCCGATTCTTTCTCGCGCAAGCACACCCTGGACGAGGTCCGCGACTTCATCTCGAAGGGCGAGCGTGACTTCATCGCCTTCAAGACAGACCTGCTGCTGAGCGACGCCGCCGGCGATCCGCTCAAGAAGGCCGAACTGATAAACGACATCGCGGACACGATCTCCCGCATCCCCGACCCGGTCAAGCGTTCGACCTATGTCGAGGCGACCGCGGCAAAGTTCGGCATCGAGCCGCAGATCCTGTTCGAGCGCATCTCGCGCGACCGCCGCAAGGCCCAGGAAGACGCCGCCAAGCCTCGCCCGGAACCCCAGTATGTCAAGGCCGAGGAACCCGTGCAGGCCGCCGGATGGGTGCCCGAAAACAACGCCCTGGCCCGCTCGGAGGAGGAACTTCTCGAGTTCATCCTCTCCAACGGCTGCGACACCCTGGATTTCGAGAGCGATTCGGTCTACTACAGCGGCGACGAACTGTCCAGGGACACCGTGGCCGACTTCATCCGCGACTCGCTCGAGAGCGACGGCGTCCGCTTCTCCAATTCGGCCTACGCGCGCCTCTGGGACGCCTATATGGAACTTTACGACCGGGGCTGGGGTCAGGACGAGATACTCAGACGCCTGGCAGACTCCCAGGACCGGACCGTCGCCGAACTCTCGATCAGACTTTCGACCCGCAAATACCGGCTCACCGTCGCCGCCTTCGAGAATTCGCTGACCACCACCTCCTCGTGGCTCATCGCCCAGGTGCCCAAGGCCCTCATCGTCTACGGCGGGGCGAGGATATCGGAAAGGCTGGAGGTGATACGCCGCGAACTGCGCGACGCCGACCCCGAGAAGCAGGCAGCCTTGATGAAGGAGATGGTCTCGCTTCAGGCCTCGCTCAAGAAAGTCAAACAGAAAATCGGAAGAGAAAACATAGAATCATAATGGAAAAGAAATTCAAGAGAACCCTGGTGACCTGCGCGCTCCCTTACGCCAACGGTCCCGTCCACATCGGACATCTGGCCGGCGTCTACGTGCCCGCCGACATCTATGTCAGGTATCTGCGCATGAGGGGCGAGGACGTGCTGTATGTGTGCGGCTCGGACGAGCACGGCGTGCCCATCACCATCAAGGCCCGCCAGCAGGGCTGCAGCCCCCAGGACATCGTGGACAAGTATCACGCGATAATCGACGAGAGCTTCAAGTCCCTGGGCATCAATTTCGACGTCTACGGGCGCACCTCGAGCAAGGTGCACGAGCAGACTTCGTCGGAGTTCTTCCGCAAACTCTACGACGAGGGCAAGTTCATCACCCGCGAGAGCGAGCAGTACTACGACCCTGAGGCGAAGACTTTCCTGGCCGACCGCTACATCGTGGGCACCTGCCCCAAGTGCGGGGCCGAGGGAGCCTACGGCGACCAGTGCGAGAAGTGCGGCTGCACCCTGAGCCCCGACGAGCTGATCAATCCCAAGAGCAAGCTCAGCGGCGCCGAGCCCGTAAAGAAGAAGACCACCCACTGGTATCTGCCCCTGGAGCAGTACGAGCCCTGGCTTCGCGAATGGATACTCGAGGGCCACAAGGAGTGGCGCTCCAACGTCTACGGCCAGGTCAAGAGCTGGCTGGACGGCGGCCTGCAGCCCCGTGCCGTCACCCGCGACCTCGACTGGGGAGTCCCCGTGCCCGTCGAGGGCGCCGAGGGCAAGGTCCTGTACGTCTGGTTCGACGCCCCCATCGGCTACATCTCCAACACCAAGCAACTGCTGCCCGACACATGGGAGCAGTGGTGGAAGAGCCCCGACACCAAGCTCGTGCATTTCATCGGCAAGGACAACATAGTCTTCCACTGCATCGTTTTCCCTTCGATGCTCAAGGCCTACGGCGACGGCTACGTGCTGCCCGAGAACGTCCCCGCCAACGAGTTCCTCAATCTCGAGGGCGACAAGATCTCGACCTCACGCGGATGGGCCGTCTGGGCCCACGAGTACGTCAAGGAGTTCCCCGGAAAGGAGGACGTCCTGCGCTACGTGCTGACCGCCAACGCGCCCGAGACCAAGGACAACGACTTCAGCTGGAAGGATTTCCAGACCCGCAACAACAGCGAGCTCGTGGCCATCTTCGGCAATTTCGTGAACCGCGCCATGGTGCTGACCCACAAGTATTTCGGTGGAAAGGTACCTGCCTCCGGGTCGCTTGAGGACATCGACCGCGAGACCCTCGCCGAGGTGCCCGCGCTGAAGGCTTCGATCGAGGCGAATATCGAGGGCTACCGCTTCCGCGAGGCCCTGAAGGACGCGATGTCCATCGCCCGCCTGGGCAACAAGTACATCTCCGACACCGAGCCCTGGAAGGTCGCCAAGACCGACATGGACCGCGTTGCCACCATCCTGAACGTGTCGCTGCAGATATGCGCCGACCTCGCAGTGGCGTTCGAGCCTTTCACCCCCTTCGCCGCCGCGCGTCTGCGCAAGATGCTGTGCGCCGAGGACCTGGGCTGGGAGGTGCTGGGACGCCCGACCATCCTGCCCGCCGGCCACGCCATCGCCGAGCCCGAGCTGCTCTTTGCGAAGGTCGAGGACGAGGCTATCCAGGTCCAGCTCGACAAGCTTGACGCCATCCGCAAGGCCCGCGAAGAAGCCGAGAAGGCCGAGGCCGCCAAGGTCGTGGCTCCCCAGAAGGAGGAGTGCAGTTTCGAGGACTTCGAGAAGATGGACATCCGCACCGCCACCGTGCTGGAGGCCGAGCGCGTGCCCAAGACAGACAAGCTCCTCAAGCTCACCATCGACACGGGCATTGACAAGCGGACGATAGTGTCCGGCATCGCGGAGTATTATTCTCCGGAGGAAATGCTTGGCAAGCAGATATGCATCCTTGCCAATCTCGCACCCCGCAAGATCCGCGGCATCGAGTCGAAGGGAATGATCCTGATGGCCCGCCAGGGCGACGGCAAGATGCGCTTCATCACTCCTGCCGAGGCGCTCGCAAACGGGGCGCAGATAGGATAAGGGCCGTCAACGGCTGCTGATCCCGTTGCTGCGGGACAGTCTGCGAAGGACGCTGTCGGAAAGGACGGCGTCCTTCGGTCCTTTGTAGCGGGCCCTTTCGTAGTACAGGAGTTCGTGGGTGTCGGCGCCGATGAGCATCTTGTAGCAGAAGCACTTGGGGGTGATGACGTCGGGGGTGATGATGATCGCCGCCACCGCGTCCGCCTGCCCTTCGGCCATCACGCGGTCCGCGTCGCGGCTGCTGGTGTAGATCTGCTTGTCGTGTATGCTTTTGCCGTTGAACGCTTTCAGTCCGCTGTAGCCGACCACGTCCGAGTCCATCGCCTTGACGGCGAAGTCCTGGATTATGTCGATGAACGCGCCCATGAAGGTGAGCTCGCTCCCGGACGGGATTTCTGAGGATCCGACGGGGATGCTGATCACTTCGAAGGGGCGTTTTTTCGGGTCGTTGTCATCCTCCCTGCCGCCTTTGCTGAGTTCGAGCAGGGCGACACCCTCGCTGCGCATCATCCTCAGGAAATAATAGGAGTTGTCGCTCTTGAGGGCTTCGTATTCGGCAGTCGTGCAGAATTCGCAGGGTGACACGCGCCAGTGGCTGTTGACGGTTTCCCTGACTGCGAGGGCAAGCATCGATTCGCCTTCCACGACCACTTTGGTGGTGCGGTCGGTGAAATCGGACATCTTGTATTTCATCGTGTAGATCTTGACCTGAGCGTGGCAGACTGCGCAGGCGAGCAGGAGCGCAAAAGCCAGAATTGTACCCTTCGATTTCATCATATCTGCAAAGTTAAGGATAAGTTGCCGATAACTTGTTGCAATTTCTGTGCTTTGTGTTCAAAATTAATCATTAAATTTGTCAGCTATGTCAGATTATATCGTATCAGCCCGAAAGTACCGTCCGGATTCGTTCGAATCCCTGATCGGCCAGGACAATATCGCCAGGACCCTCAAGAACTCGATCCTGAGGGGCCAGCTGGCCCACGCCTATCTGTTCTGCGGACCCCGCGGAGTCGGCAAGACCAGCGCCGCGCGCATTTTCGCAAAGACCATCAACTGCTCGAACCCCGGCCCGGACATGGATCCCTGCGGGGAGTGCGAGTCCTGCCGTTCGTTCGCCGAGGGCCGCTCGTACTGCATCCACGAACTGGACGCCGCGTCCAACAACGGCGTGGACGACATCAAGGCCCTGATGGACCAGGTGCAGATCCCTCCTCAGGTGGGCCGCTACAGCGTCTATATCATCGACGAGGTCCACATGCTGACCCAGTCGGCGTTCAACGCCTTCCTCAAGACCCTGGAGGAACCGCCCGCACACGCTATTTTCATCCTGGCGACGACCGAGAAGCACAAGATCATCCCGACCATCCTGAGCCGCTGCCAGACCTACGACTTCAACCGCATCAGCATCCCCGACATCGTGCGCAACCTGCGTTCGATCGCCTCGAAGGAGGGCATCACCATCGACGACGAGTCGCTGCACGTGATCGCCCACAAGGCGGACGGGGCGATGCGCGACGCCCTGACCATCTTCGACCAGACCGTGGCTTTCTGCGGCACCGAGGTGCATTACGAGGACGTGATCCGCAACCTGAACGTTCTCGATTACGAGTACAGTTTCAAGCTCGTCGACGCGTTCCTGCAGAAGGACCACGCCACGGCGCTGCTCGTCTTTGACGACATCCTGGGCAAGGGTTTCAATGCGCAGCATTTCATTTCCGCCCTGGGCTCGCACCTGCGCGATCTGCTGGTGAGCCGCACCGGGGGCCTGGATTCGCTGCTTGACCTGCCCGATTCGCTGAAGGCCCGTTACGCCGAGCAGGCCGCCCGTTGCTCTCTGAAGTTCCTCTTCGATGCGCTGGCAGTCATCAGCCAGTGCGAGGCCGGATACCGCGCCGCCACCAACCAGCGGCTCCACATCGAGTTCGCCCTGATGCGCCTCGCCTTCCTCGGCGGATTGCC
>R15__coassemble_787_pt1 | contig 20408 bp, 14 predicted proteins | sample R15__metabat2_high_PE_004 | metagenome-assembled genome bin R15
AAAAATTCAATAGGAAACGACTGATATACCTTGCGCAGGCCATCCTGGCGCATGCATCCTGCACAAAGACCGAAGAGGACCCGACGATTTCTGTGTCCGGCAAGACGGAATATTACCTCGCGGCGGCGGGGGAGAGCATAAGCGTGACCGTGACTTCCAACCGCGAGGACTGGACCTGGAGCGTGGGTGACGCGTCGTGGCTTTCGGCCTCGAAGGATGGCGGCGGCCTCAAACTCACCGCGGCACCCAACGAGGCTTACGATCCCCGCAACACCACCGTGACGGTCTCGGCAGGAGTGGCAACGGCCTCATTCAAGGTGATCCAAGCCGCGAGCATATTCGTGCCCGAACTCAGCGTCGACGTCGACAACCCCTCCACGGTGCCCTGCACGGCAGGTTCGTTCGAGGTGAAAGTCGCCACGAACCTCGAGGGCTGGGAATACTCCTGCGAAGAGCAGGCCTGGATAACAGTCGTCCCCGCGAACGGCGGGCTGAAGTTCGAATTCAAGGAAAACACCGCCGAGAACGAGCGCAAATACGAGGTGATGCTCTATGCTCCCACGAAGGACGACCCTCTGATGCAGGTGAAATTCGTCCTGATCCAGGCCGAGAACGACATCCAGTACGAGAAGACCGACCTCAGCGCAGGCGGCACCTCCAACTGCTACTTGATAACCCACAAGGGCCCCTATGAGTTCAGCGCCACCGTGCGCGGCAACGGCAAGACAGTCGAAGGCCTCAAGGCTCCCGAGGCCCTGAGCCCCGCAGGCGCCACTCTCGTGTGGCAGACGACATTCGGAGTCATCAATTCGGTGTCTCTGTCAGACGGAAAGATCCAGTTCGAGGCCGGAAAGAAATCCGGAAGCGCCGTGCTCGCCGCGACCGACGCGAACGGTAAAATAATATGGAGCTGGCATATCTGGAGGCCCGAAATCGCCGTGGAGGAACTCGCTTCCGAGTCCGGCGCGAAGGTTATGAACATGAACCTCGGCGCCCTGCACAACGACCCCAAGGATTCCGAGAGTTTCGGAATGCTCTACCAGTGGGGCCGCAAGGACCCGTTCCCCGGAGCGCCCGTGACGGGCAACGGATCCCTGGCAACCGACAACAAGCCCGTCTATGACATCGACGGCAAGGAAGTGACCATCAAGGGCACCAGCATGTACAACTCGTCCGACAATACCCTTGCATTCTCGATTGCCAACCCCGCCGTGTGCATCAGCAACAACGCCCAGTACAAGACCACCCGCGACTGGCTCAGGCCCGCCGAGAGCAACGGCGCCCTCTGGGGCAATCCGAACGGATCCGAGAGGAACGAGAGCACTTACGTCAACAAGGGCAGCAAAACCTATTACGATCCCTGCCCTGTGGGCTGGAGAGTACCTCATATGCAGGTGTTCAACCACCTCACACCCGGCGGCGGAATGGTATGGGCGTCGGGTGATTCCGAAGGTGTGCTCACCTGGAGCAACCTCGGCGGCGAGGCCCACGTGGCTATCCGCGACATCAACTCCGACGGCAACATCAACATCCTCGACTTCGAGAACGGCTGGTGGCTGTATATGAAGGAGACATCTCCCAAGACCTGGTCCTATTTCCCCGCCACGACCCGCTACGACGGCCAGTACGCGATGCTTATGGGCAGCATGGTGGGCCTCTGGGCCAACTACTGGTACAACACCCCCACCGAAGCCGATTCCACCACCGGCACCGCCGAGGCGATGTCGTTCGGCATCAAGGACTATTACGGTGGCTGGTCGGTGACCCTGTCGGCCATCTCCAGCGGCTCCCGCGCCGACGCCTACGCCGTCCGCTGCATAAAGGAATAAAAGAATCAAGATATGAAGAAAACACTTATCCTGGCCATTGCGATGCTAGTGAGCCTCGCCGGCCTCAAAGCACAGGAGTGCTCGACTGCCTGGCCTTATCTGTATCCCTCGTTCCAGGAAGGGACAATCTATATGGCCGGCGGCACCAAGATCGTCCAGCAGGTCAACGTGCACGTCCTGCACGGCCGTCTGCACTATCTCGACAACGGACTCGTCAAGGAGGCCCTCTCCAAGGACATCCTGCTCATCCAGATCGGAGAAGACAAATATATGGCCGTTGAAGGCAATATAATGAAGGTCGTGGCGAGCGAAGAGCGCGGATTCGTCGCATCCCACCAGGTGGGCGACTTCGACAAGCTCCGCGAGAGCGGCGGCGCCTACGGCACCTCCACCACCAACTCCGCCACCCAGAAACTCACCTCGCTCGACATCGCCGGCAAGGTCAACCAGAACCATATGGAGATGTGGGAGAGCCGCCACAACGGCGAACTTCTGGATCTTGTCAACACCTATTACCTCGTGACTCCCCAGAAGGTCTGGAAGGCAACCAAGAAGAGCATCAACGACGCTCTGGATGCCGACGGCAAGGCCGCGTTCAAGGCCTGGCTCAAGAGCCACAAGATAAAGTGGAACAATCCCGACAGCCTCCTGACCCTCTTAGATTTCGTAGCAACGCTCCAATAGAATATGAACAGATTATCAGCCGCCGCAGCGGGGCTTCTGGTCCTGCTCTGCGTCTTCTCCTGCCGCAGCGAGGCCGAACTGACCGCGCCCGTGGCCTCCCCGGAAAGCGTCAGGGTGCTCAATGCAAACATTTCCGACAATTACCTGCAGCAGGGTATCGCCTATATCAAGGTCAGCGGCGAGCTCGCCGCCGAATTCGAGGCCTCGACTTCCGACGACGGCACCCTTGTGCTGCCCGAGGTCAAGTCTGTCGCCGACGCTTTCTCGAGCCTCGGCATCACCAGGATGAAGAGGCTCTTCCCCTATGCCGGGAAATTCGAGGAGAGAACCCGCGCCGAAGGCCTGCACCTGTGGTACGAGGTCCGCTTCGACGAAACCCGCGCCAAGGCGACCAAGGCCACTGCCGACTTGTCGGCTATCCCCGGTGTGAAGACCGTCGAACTCTGCCCCGAAATCGAGATCGTGGGCAATCCCGTGGTTACCGAACGCCTGAGCGGCTCCGACATCACCCCGTCGGCCGCTTCGTCCAGCCTTCCTTTCAACGACCCGAAACTCGGGGAGCAGTGGCACTACTACAATGACGGCACCGTCAAGGGCTCCCAGAGCGGTTGCGACGTCAACGTCGTGCCCGTGTGGAAGAGCTACACCACCGGCAGCGAGGATGTCATCGTCGCCGTCGTGGACCAGGGCGTGGACTACACCCACGAGGACCTCGCCGACAATATGTGGAAGAATCCCGAAAAGACCGGCGAAGGTCAGGACTGCGGCTACAATTTCTGCTCCGACGGCTACAAGATTCACCCCGGCGACCACGGCACTCACGTTGCCGGCACCATCGCCGCCGTCAACAACAACGGCATAGGAGTCTGCGGCCTGGCCGGCGGAGATGCCGCCAAGGGCGTCAAGGGCGTCAAGATAATGTCCTGCCAGATTTTTGACGGCAACTCCAGCGGCAGCGGCGTCTCCGCCATCAAATGGGGAGCCGACCACGGCGCGGTCATCGCCCAGAACAGCTGGGGTTCCACTTCCCCCGGCACCACTTCGGACGCGCTCAAGGGCGCAGTCGATTATTTCGTCAAATATGCCGGCGCCGACGAGAATGGCAAGCAGACCGGCCCCATCGCCGGCGGTCTGGTGGTTTTCGCCGCCGGAAATGACGATTCCGTCACGCCCTACGGCAACGATTATGAAAAAATGATCATAGTCGCCTCCCTGGGAGCCGACTACTGCCGCGCATATTATTCCAATTACGGCGACTGGGTCCATATCGCGGCCCCGGGCGGTGACGCCCAGAAGGGAAACCAGGTCTTCAGCACTCTGACAGGCAACAGTTACGGCAAGATGCAGGGCACTTCGATGGCCTGTCCGCACGTGTCCGGCGTAGCGGCTCTTGTCATCGCTGCAAAGGGCGGAAAGGGTGTCACCGCCGATGCCATCCGCAAGCGTCTGGAGGAAAATGTGACTGACGTGACGGCCTACAACCGCAACTACTACGTCGGCGCGGGTCTGGTGAACGCCTATAAGGCTATCGCCGGCGCCGGCGGCAAGGCCCCCGATAAGGTGAAGGAATTCTCGCTGGAACCCAATTCCAACAATATCACCGTGTCGGTGAAAGTGCCCGACGACTCCGATGACGGCACACCCAACACGATTATGGTCTACTATGACACAAAGACTTTCTCCAAGACCGACGGCCTGATGTTCTCGCAGATCTATGTGGGCGACGTCAAGGCGGGCGGCCAGGTGAGCGGCGTGATCAGCGGTCTTGATTTCAACCGGAAATATTATGTGGGTTGCGTCGCTTGCGACCTGGCCGGCAATATGAGCGCCCTGTCCGACGTCAAGCCGGTGACCACTGGCGGCAACAATCCTCCTTTCATCACCCCGGAGGGCCCCACCGAATTCACCCTCAAGCCCCACGAGACCGCCAATCTCAAGTTCAAGTTCGGCGACCCCGACGGTCACTTCGTGACGATCAAGCTCGAAGAGGATTCCTGCTCGGCGATCCTCGACACCATGGATATGGACAATCCTTCCCTCAAGATAGTCGCCGCACAGTCGCCGACAGGAACCTACAACGGACGCCTCACTGTGGACGAGTATTACGGCCTTAGCGCCACCCTTGACTTCAAGTACACCGTCCTCGAGAACCACAAGCCCGAGGTCGTGGAGGCTATTCCCGACCAGATCTACAGCAAGAAGGGCCAGAAGGTGGAACTCGACGAGTCCGTCTACATCAAGGACGAAGACGGCGAGCAACTGTCCTATTCGATAGTGAATTCCGACGAAACCGTCGCCAATGTCAACTATTCGAAGGGCAAGTTCTATATCACCAGTCTGGGCTTCGGCCAGTGCGAGGTCACCATCACGGCAACCGACGTGCGCGGCGAGACCGCCGTCCAGACCTTCCGCATCCTCGTGCGCGACAGCACCGAGCCTGTGGATGTCTATCCCAACCCTGTATCCGATTATCTGTATGTGCGCGCAGGCGAAGCGCAGAGCGCCGGAATCACGATAGTGAATTCGACCGGCGGCAAGGTATATGACCAGACGCATACCCTCGACCCGTTCAGCCCCGCCAAGATAGACGTCACCGCCTTCGCCGGAGGGGTCTACACGGTAATGGTCGACCTCGAAGACCAGACAATCAAGAAAACCGTCGTCAAAATCTAGGACAGTATGAAAAGAATCATAATGGCGGCAATCGCCCTGTGCGCGGCCGCAACTGCAATTTCAGCCCAGAGCAGCATGGGTTTCCTGAACGTCAATCCGGATGCGGCATCGGTCGCCCTTGCCGGCACTTCAGTCGGCCGTGCCGCCGACGCTTACTCAGTCGAGGGCAATATGGCCGCCGCGGCGCAGTCCGCTTCCAGGCTTGACGCCGGCGCAGGATTCAGCCTCTGGCAGCCGAACGCCACCAAGGCAAGCGTCATCTCCGTGTCGGGTTTCGGCCGTCTGGGTAAAAAACTCGCCATCGGCGCGTCGTTCAAGAATTTCGCCAATCAGGAGTATTCGCTCACTTCGGCCGAAGGCCGCGTGTCCGGCACCTTCACTCCGAAGGAGATGGCTGTCAGGCTCGGTGCCTCATACCTTATAACGGAAGGGCTCTCGGCCGGCGTGGACGTCGGGTTCGCAAGTTCGTCCATCGGCGAGCAGGCCAAGGCTTCCGGCGTCGTGTTCGGCGTTTCGGCATTTTACAGCAAGGACGCCCTCTCGGCGGGACTTTCCGTCAGCAACATCGGCGGCAAAGTCAGTTATGGCGGCGCTTCCGAATATTCCCTGCCCACCGTGGCGCGTCTGGGCGCGGCGTACGCCCTGCCTTTCGGCCTGAATCTCAGCGCGGAGGCGGACTATGTGCTCAGCGGCGGTCTGATGGCGGGACTCGGCGCGGAGTATTGGATCAAGGATATCGTCGCCCTGCGCGCCGGCTACCACTACGGCTCCGAGCAGGCGATTCCGAGCTATGCTTCGGTCGGCCTGGGCGCGAATATAAAAGGCATAAAGATCAACGCGGCCTACCTGCTGGCCTCTGAAACCCTGGGGGGCACAATGATGTTCACGCTGGGATACAGCTTCTAAGAAAAAAGGAACCTACACGGTTCCTTTTTTTATGCTCTCTATGTACTGGTCGATGCGCTGCAGCTGGCGCGGGATGCGTATGCGCTGAGGGCATTCCTTCATGCATTTGCCGCAGCTGATGCAGTGGTCGGCCTGGCGGACGCTCTCGACGGCCTTGTCGTAGGCGGCGAGGTAGCGCCTGCGGGCGCGGGCGAAGTCCTTCTGCTCCTTGCTCTTGACGTAGGTGTCTTCGTTGACGGCCTTGTTGTAGAAGGCGAAGATGCCCGGGATGTCGATGCCGTAGGGGCAGGGCATGCAGTACTGGCAGCCCGTGCAGGGGACCAGGGGATATTTGGTGTAGCTTTCGGCCACTTCGGCGAGCAGGGCCTTGTCGTCGTCCGAGAGGGTCTGCAGGCCGCAGAAGCTGCTCAGGTTGTCCTGCAGGTGCTCCATATAGGTCATACCGCTCAGCACGGTGAGTATGCGGGGGTAGCTGCCGCAGAAGCGGAAGGCCCAGGAGGCGGCGCTGCGGCCCGGTTCGCGGGCTTTGAGCTTCGCCTCGAGCGGGGCGGGGATGGAACTGAGCCGGCCGCCCAGCAGGGGCTCCATGATCACGACGGGCAGGCCCGCGGCGTCGAGGGCGTTGTAGAGGTATTCGGCGTCGCCGCAGTACCAGTCGGGATAGTTCATCTGGATCTGGACGAAGTCCCAGTGATATTTGTCCTGCAGCGCGAGCAGCTCGTCCAGGCCCTCCTTGGGCCCGTGGAACGAGAATCCGAGGTTGCGGATGTGGCCGGCCTCGCGTTCGGCGAGCAGGAAGTCCATTATCCCGGTGCTGCCGTAGCGCTGTTCGAAAGCATCCTTCCCGCTGATCGAGTGCAGCAGGTAGTAGTCGATGTAGTCTGTCTTGAAAATTTCGAGCGAGCGGCGGTACATAAGGACGGAATTGTCGTAACTGCAGTCCGAGAAGTTGGACAGTTTGGTCGCCAGAATCCACTTTTCGCGAGGGTAGCGGCACAGGGCTTCGGCCGAGGCGCGCTCGCTCTCGCCGCCCAGGTATGCGGGCGAGGTGTCGTAGTAGTTGACTCCGTGCTCCATCGCCACGTCCACCATACGGTTGACGGCGTCCTGGTCGATTATTTCGTTGCCGTAGTCGTCCACGGTCATCGGCCAGCGCATGCAGCCGAAGCCCAGAAGGCCCACTCCGGGGTAGTTCTGCGCCATTTCGCCGGAGATTCCGACGGGACCGGCGGCGGCTTCTTCGCCCTTGGGGGCGCAGGCTGCGAGAGCGGCTCCTGCCGCGGTCACGCCCGATATCTTGAGAAAGTCTCTTCTGTCCATAGCCTTACTTGTTTCTGTGGATTGAAATGCCGTCGACGGTGATGGCGCTGACGGGACGCACGGGGCAGAGGTATTCGCAGGCGCCGCAGCCTATGCATTGCTCCTCGGAAACCTCGGGGAAGCGGCGGCCGTCGTCATGCTTAACCATACTGATGGCCCCGGTGGGGCAGTGGCGCTCGCAGTTGCCGCAGCCTTCCTTTCCGAGGGCGGCCAGGCAGAGGTCGGCGTCCACGCGTGCGGTGCCGATCTTGGCGATAGTCTTCGCTTCGGCTGCCAGGGGCAGTATCGCTCCTGTGGGGCAAACGTCGGAGCAGGCGGTGCATTCCGGACGGCACCAGCCATTTTCGTAACTCATCACGGGCTGGAGCAGGTGCTCCAGGTCGGTAGAGGGGCGCAGCACGCCGCCGGGGCAGTTCTGCACGCAGAGTTGGCAGGCGGTGCAGCGGGCGTAGAAATCCTCGACGCTGCGGGCTCCCGGAGGCACGAGCCTCTCGGCGCGCTCAGGGGCCTGCTTGGGAGTTACGGGCGCGAGCCCTCCGTCGCCTTTCACTTCCTGGGCGATGGCCTCGAACCCCTTGGAACCCAATGTCGCGGCGGCCGTCAGGGTGACGGCAGTGCTGAGGAAAGCGCGGCGCGAGCCGTCTTCAGCCGCGGGAGCTTTCTTCGGGGCGGGGCCGAAAGTGATCGCACCTTCCTTGCAGCGGCGTATGCAGTCGAAGCAGTCGACGCAGCGGCTGTAGTCCACGGTGTGGGCGTCCATGTCGATGCAGGAGGCCTTGCAGCCGCGTCCGCAGCGTCCGCATGCCTTGCACTTGCTCTCGTCGATGCGGATCTTGAAGATCGCCGCCTTGCTCACGTAGCCAAGGACGGTGCCGACGGGGCAGACGGTGTTGCACCAGGCGCGCCCCCAAAGCCAGGCGCTGACGGCTATGACGATGAATGTGATTATCGCGGTCCAGAGCAGCGCGCAGGCCGGGGTGGCTCCGCCGACGAGGCCTGCCGCGGCGGCGACAATGCGTCCGTAGGCGCTGTAGGGGGCGATCAGGGCCACTATGAACTGTATGTTCAGGATAATGAGCGCGACGGTCGCGGCCAGCACGATGAACCTGGGCCACCTGCGCTCGGGGCTGAACTTGAAGTGCTTGACGATGGGCTTGAGGCGCACAGGCGCGTCGGGGTCGGCCTTTTCGGGCCCGGCCTTCCGCGCCGCCGCGGCCTTCTTCGCGCGGCGCACGTTGCCGCGGTCGATTGCGAGGCCCAGCTGCCTGCGAAGCCACATCACGACGTCCTGGAAGACTCCCAGGGGGCAGATGACAGAGCAGTAGATGCGCCCGAAGACGAGGGTGACAAGCAGGATGGCGGCCACGACGGCTACATTGCCCAGGGTGGCGCCTGAGACGATGCGAATCGCGGCGGGCAGCAGCTGCAACTTCGGCATCCAGCCCCACCAGTCGCGGCCTATGCCGACAAACAGCAGCGTGATCCCCACAAGGAACAACGCGGCAAGGGTGATTCTGATTTTTCTAAGCATACCACAAATTTATGCATTTTAGCACAAAATGTATTACTTTTGTAGGATTTAAAAACAGATAAAATGACCTCAAAGGAAATCAGACAGAAATTTCTTGACTTCTTCGCCGCCAAGGGCCACACGATCGTCCCTTCCGCCCCGATGGTGGTCAAGAATGATCCGACGCTCATGTTCACCAACGCCGGAATGAACCAGTTCAAGGACATATTCCTCGGCAACTCCAAGACCAAGTTCTACCGCGCCGCCGACAGCCAGAAGTGCCTCCGCGTGAGCGGCAAGCACAATGACCTCGAGGAGGTCGGCCACGACACATATCACCACACGATGTTCGAGATGCTGGGCAACTGGAGTTTCGGCGACTATTTCAAGACCGAAGCCATCGACTGGGCTTGGGAACTTCTGACCGAGGTCTACGGCATCGACAAGAACATCCTCTACGCCACCATCTTCGAAGGCTCCGACGAGTGCCCTCTGGACGAGGAGGCGAAGGCCGCCTGGCTCAAGCACCTGCCCGAGGACCACATCGTGCTGGGCAACAAGCACGACAATTTCTGGGAGATGGGCGACACCGGCCCCTGCGGCCCCTGCTCCGAAGTCCATATCGACATCCGCACCCCCGAAGAGAAGGCCGACGGCACCCTCGGGCGAGACCTTGTCAACAAGGACAACCCCCACGTCATCGAAATCTGGAACCTTGTGTTCATGCAGTTCGAGCGCAAGGCCGACGGCCATCTGGAGAACCTTCCCGCCAAGAACATCGACACCGGAATGGGCTTCGAGCGCCTCTGCTCCGTGCTCCAGGGCAAGAACTCCAACTACGACTCCGACGTGTTCACCGGCATGCTCGCCAAGATCGGTGAGATCTCCGGCCATAAGTACGGCGCCGACCACAAGACCGACGTCGCCATGCGCGTCATCGCCGACCATATCCGCGCCATTTCGTTCAGCATCGCCGACGGCCAGCTGCCCGGCAACGTCAAGGCCGGCTACGTGATCCGCAGGATCCTGCGCCGCGCCGTCCGCTATGGCTACACCTTCCTCGGCCTGAACGAACCCTTCCTGTGCCGTCTGGTGCCCCAGCTCATCGACGACATGGGCGAGGCCTATCCCGAACTGCCCAGGCAGCAGAAGCTCATCGAGTCCGTCATCCGCGAGGAGGAGATGGCCTTCCTGCGCACTCTGGACCGCGGCATAAAGCTGCTGGACGACGCGATGGCCGCCTCCGCCGCGACCAAGGTCATCGGCGGCGTGGACGCCTTCAAGCTCTACGACACCTACGGATTCCCCATCGACCTCACGCAGCTCATCGCCTCCGAGCAGGGCTACACCGTCGACATGGACGGCTTCCAGGTCGAACTGGGCAAGCAGAAGGAGCGCGCCCGCAACGCCACCGCCAACGAATTCGGCGACTGGACCGAGTACTATCCCGGCGAGAGCGAATTCACCGGCTATGACCACGTCAAGACCTCCGGCGCCCGCCTTCTGAAGCAGCGCACCGTGGTCCAGAAGAACAAGGAGATGCTCCAGCTCGTCTTCAACTACACCCCGTTCTACGGCGAGATGGGAGGCGAGGTCGGCGACACCGGCTGGATCGAGAGCGCCGACGGCGAGCGCATCCGCATACTGAACACCGTCAAGGAGAACAACCTTACCGTGCATATCGCCGAGCGTCTGCCTCAGAACTGCACCGGCCCCTTCGAACTCACGGTCGACGCCGCACGCCGTCAGAAGATCGCGAACAACCACTCCTGCACCCACCTGCTGGACCAGGCCCTGCGCGAGATCCTGGGCACCCACGTCGAGCAGAAGGGCTCCTTCGTCTCGGACGAGGCCCTGCGCTTCGACTTCTCGCACTTCGAGAAGATGACTCCCGACCAGATCGCCGCGGTCGAGGCCCGTGTGAACGAGCTCATCCGCACCGACCTGCCTCTGGAGGAGAACCGCCACGCGACGATGGACGAGGCCCGCGAAATGGGCGCCATCGCCCTGTTCGGCGAGAAATACGGCGACCGCGTGCGCGTCGTCAAGTTCGGCCCCAGCGTCGAACTCTGCGGCGGCTGCCACACCGCTTCCACCGGCCGCATCGGCCTGTTCAAGATCCTGAGCGAATCCGCCATCGCCGCCGGTATCCGCCGCATCGAGGCCGTGACCGCCGAGGGCGCCGACAACTATGTCGCAGGACTTCAGGACACCGTCCGCCAGGCCCGCGAACTCCTGGGCGGAATGCCCGACGTGCTGAGCGCAATCCGCAAGCTCCAGGAAGAGAACGCCGGCTACAAGAAGGCCGCCGAAGAGGCCGCCGCCAAGCGCGCCGCCCATTATGCCGCCTCACTGGTCGAGGATGCCGAAACCGTCGGAGCCGTCAAGCTCGTGAAGTTCACCCGCGGCGACGTCGACACCGCGATCGTGCGCAACGCCTTTACAATCATGCAGAAGCAGAACAGCGGCGTCGCCGCCGTGGCCGCCTTCCAGTATGAGGGCAAGCCCCAGCTGATGCTGATGTACACCGACGACCTCGTCGCCGCGGGCAAGCACGCCGGCAAGGAAATCCGCGAAGCCGCCAAGTTCATCCAGGGCGGCGGCGGCGGACAGCCCGGCCTCGCATCCGCGGGCGGCAAGGACGCGTCCGGCCTGGACAAGGCCCTGGAGGCCCTCGTCGCCGTCGCCACGAAATAATCACTCCTGCCTGAAAGGATGAAGAAACTCGACCGCTTCGTACTCAAGTCGTTTATCGGACCTTTCGTCGCGATACTGCTGGTCGTGATCTTCATCCTGATGATGCAGTTCCTGTGGCTGTATATCGACGAACTCGTGGGCAAGGGCCTGAGCATCAGGGTGATCCTCGAGTTCCTGATGTGGGGCATATGCACCATCCTGCCTATGGCCCTGCCGCTCGCCACGCTGCTCGCGACGATGATGGTCGTGGGCACGATGGCCGAGAACAACGAACTGATGGCCATCAAGAGCACCGGCGTGTCGTTCGGGCGCATCGTCGCCCCGCTGATGGTTGTCTCGATGCTCATCGCGGTCGGAGCCTTCTTCGCCGGCAACCGCCTGGTGCCCAAGGCCTACAACGAGATATTCACCCTGCGCGACGACATCGGCCACACCAAGGACCAGATCCAGATCCCGTCGGGAACCTTCTATGACGGCATAGACGGTTACGTGCTCAGGGTCGACAGCGAAAACAAGGAGACCGGGATGCTGCACGGCGTGATGGTCTACGACCACACCGGCAGCAAGGGAAACACCTCCCTGATCCTTGCCGACTCGGCGCTGCTGTCGATGAGCCAGGCCAAGAACTACCTGATATTCACCCTCTTCCACGGAGCCAACTACCAGGAGACCAACGTCCGCAAGTACCGCGACACGACCTTCCAGGTCCAGAGGGTCGAGTTCGACCGCCAGCAGCTCATCATCCCGCTCGAGAACTACACCTTCGAGAAATCGGACAGCAACCGCTTCGGCGACCAGATCAAGTCGATGAACATCGACCAGCTGCGCTATGAGCAGGATTCCCTGCGCACCCGCAACTCAATCGCTCACACCACCCATTCCAACAAGCTCCGCCAGGGCACCTTCTTCCTCGAGAAAGCCCAGCTGGACACGGCCGTGAACCATACCGCCACCGTCCCGTTCTCGTACGACGGATTCCTGGAGTGGAAGACCCCCGACCAGACGGCCAGGGCCATCAGGAGCGCCTCCGACAACGCCGTCAAGTTGCAGAACGAGATATCCTCCTTCGGCCAGGACGTGTACGAGAGCAATTTCTTCCTTCGCCGCACGGACGTCGAGCTGCTCAAGAAATGGGCGCAGGCGCTCGCCTGCTTCCTGCTCTTCTTCATCGGAGCCCCGATGGGCGCGCTCATCAAGAAGGGCGGACTGGCCACCAGCGCCGTTGTCTCGGTGCTCTTCTTCGGACTTTATTACGTAATCGACATCTCGGGCACGAAGCTCGCGAGGGACGGAGCGGTCAGCGCCGCCGCCGGCGCCTTCATCTCCACCTTCGTGCTCGCCCCCATCTGCGCATTCCTCATGTACAAAGCGATAAAGGACGCCGAACTCTTCAGCGCCGACTCCCTCAAATCCTGGTGGAGGACCCTCAAGAGCAAGGTCGTCAGGTTCTTCCGCCCCACGCGCATCGTCTATATGGGCACCCCCGAATTCGCCGTGGCGCCCCTGGACGCGCTCGTCAAGGCCGGCTACAAGGTGGTCGGCGTCGTGACCGTGGCCGACAAGCCCAGCGGGCGCGGCCTGAAGGTGAACGAGAGCGCCGTCAAGCAGTACGCCGTGGCCAACGGCATCCCCGTGCTGCAACCTCTCAAACTCAAGGATCCCGAATTCCTCACCGCCCTGCAGGCCTTCAAGGCCGACCTCTTCGTCGTGGTCGCTTTCAGGATGCTGCCCGAGGAGGTCTGGCGCATGCCCAGGCTCGGCACCTTCAACCTGCACGCGGCCCTGCTGCCGCAGTACCGCGGCGCCGCCCCCATCAACTGGGCCGTCATCAACGGCGAGAGGATGACCGGCGTCACCACCTTCATGATCGACAAGGACATCGACACCGGAGGCATCATCCTGCGCGAGGAGCACCGGATCTCGGACACCGACACCGTCGGCGACGTGCACGACGCCCTGATGGAGATCGGTTCCTCGCTGGTGGTCCAGACCGTCGAGGGAATAATCCAGAAGAATGTCGAGACCCGCGTCCAGCGCAGTTTCATCCAGGGCTCCGAGGTCCTGAAGGCCGCGCCGAAACTCACACGCGAACTCTGCCACATCGACTGGACCGACACCACCGACAACATCTACAATCTGATAAGGGGCCTGAGCCCGTATCCGACCGCGTTCACCGAACTCGTAGGACCCGACGGCAAGACCGTGCAGCTCAAGATCTTCAAGGCCGGCAAGGCGGCGCTCAAGGGCGCTCCGGGCCAGGTGCTGAGCGACGGCCGCACCTATCTGGCGGTCGCCACCGCCGACGGCGCCGTCACCCTGCTCGACGTCCAGATGGCCGGCAAGAAGCGCATGGAGGCCAAGGCCTTCCTCGCCGGATTCCGCGACCCCGAGTCGTATCGTTGTTCGCAAGGCACTTCCAAGGCCGAGACCGCCCGCGCCCGCGGACTTTAGATAAAGTGGCGTAATTGCCAAAAAATGAGTATATTTGCAGGCGATGGCAAAATTCGTCTACAATCCCGAAACCCTTCTGTATGAACCGACGGACACACCCCGCCGCGTCAAGGTCGCCAGAGTCCTGATACTCATCGTCCTTGCGCTCGGCCTGGTGGTGCTGTATGCCTGGCTCTACACCGGCGTGTTCGGGTTCGAACTGCCCAAGACCGCCCGCCTGCGGCACGAGAACGCCGAGTGGCAGGCCCGCGCCGACCTTCTGTCGGGCCGCCTGGACAAGTACGAGACCGTGCTCTCGGGGATCGAGAACCGCGACGACGACGTCTACCGCTCGATCTTCGGCCTGTCCCCCCTGTCCGGGGTCTACGGCTCCAAGGGTCCCGACTCGCTCAGGACGGGGGCCGACCTGCTGTCCGTGAGGGTCGACGCCCTGTCGCGCCGCACCTACGCCCGCAGCAAGTCCCTCGACGAAGTTCACCAGCTGTCGCTGCAGGCGGGCGACATGCTCTCCTGCCTGCCCAGCGTGCCTCCGATACTGCCCAAGAAGGGCAGCTACAGGATCTCCAGCCCGTTCGGACGCCGCGTCGATCCGGTGTACGGCGGCGGCGAATTCCACCACGGCCTCGACTTCGCCACCGACAAGGGCAACCCCGTCTACGCCACCGGCGACGGCGTGGTCGAGAAGGCAGAGTGCAAGTTTTCCGGCTACGGCAACGAGGTGGTGATAAACCACGGCTACGGCTACAAGACCCGCTACGCCCATCTCAGCATCATCGACGTGGGTGTGGGGATGAAGGTGACCAGGGGCGAGAGGATAGGCGCCGTGGGCAATTCCGGCAAGTCCACCGGCCCCCATCTGCATTACGAGGTGGTGTACAAGGGCAACACGGTCAATCCGATGAAATATATGGACCTCTCGATGCCCGTCGAAGAGTATCAGTCGATGATCTCGACCAGAGTCGACGAGCAGCCCCGCGACAAGAGGTCCAGCACAAGCGAACTCCTGAACCGACGCAAGCAGTAATGGGACATAAACTTGAATACGATCACGAGAACCTGAGTCTGCGCAAGGCCGGACGGCGGGTGTGGTCCTTTGTTCGGACCGCATTCCTGTACCTGCTGCTGTCGCTGACCCTGACGGTGATCCTGTATGCGGTCCTGAGCCCGTTCGTCGACACCGCCGAAGAGAAGGCTCTCAAGGCCTCGAACGAACGCTACGGCAGCATCGTCCCCCGTCTGGAGCGCCGGACCGACCTGGTGCGCGACGCCATCACCGACCTCCAGTACAAAGACAACGACATCTACGACCGGGTCTTCCACGCCCAGGCGCCGTCGGTCGACCCGATGTCGTCAGCCGACCTGTTCTTCGCCTCCGACACCATCCCCGACGCCAGCCTGGTGGTCTACGCCGAGGCCAAGGCGGACGACCTGCTGTCGCGCTCCGACGAGGTGGAGCGGATGTTCCGCAGCATAGTGCTGTCGGTCGCCGATTCCGCCTTCACCATGCCTCCGATGACCATCCCCGTGGGCGAGATCTCCTACCCGCAGGTGGGCGCGTCGACGGGAATGAAGATAAACCCCTTCTACAAGGCCTACGTGGCCCACAAGGGCATGGATTTCCTGGTGCCTATGAGCACTCCCGTGCTGGCCGCAGCCGACGGGGTCGTGGCCTCGGTCAGCACCTCCAACACCCAGGGCAAGGTGCTGGTCATAGACCACGCGGGCGGCTACTCGACCCTGTACGCCCATCTGGAGTCGGTGTCGGTCTCGCCCGGCCAGAAGGTCAGGTGCGGACGGGCCGTCGCGAGCGTGGGAATGAGCGGAAAGTCCTACGCGCCGCACCTTCATTTCGAGGTGCTGCTGGACGGAGTCAACATGGACCCCGCCGGATACATCTTCGCCTCGGTCGACCCCGAGGAGTACGCCAATATGCTCTATATGGCCGAACACACAACGCAATCAATGGATTAACGATATGGAAAAACTGTACTATTCTATCAGCGAAGTCGCGGAACAGCTGGGGGAGAGCGTCTCCCTCGTGAGGTTCTGGTCCAACAGTTTCGAGAAGTTCATCAAGCCGCACCGCACAGCCAAGGGCAACAGGCAGTACACGGCCGAGGACATCGCCACCCTCAAGCAGATACACCTGCTGGTCAAGGAACGCGGTCTCACCCTCGAGGGCGCGGCGAACGAACTCAAGAAAAGCCGCGCGTCCGTGCAGGGCAGGGTCAAGGCCCTGGACTCCCTGAAGGCCATTCGCGCGCAACTTGTAGAAATCAAGAAAACGCTGTGAGATTGCGGAAAATTTTAATAACTTTGCACACTTATATATAACGGAACAAATATCAGCAAATATGGCAACCACCAAGAAAACAACAAAGGTAGTCACCCCCATCGACGAGAGGGAGACTTTCGTGTCGCTGCAGAAGCAGTTTGCAGAGAGCGAGCAGAGCGTTGAGGAGAAACTTGGGACACTCTATCACCTTCAGGAGGCCGACAACGAGATCGAGAAGCTCGTCCAGCTCAGGGGCGAACTCCCCGCCGAAGTCGCCGCCATCGAGGCCGAGGTAGAGGCCCTGAAGTCAAAGTACGCCCACGTCGAGGAACTCATCGCCGGTTTCGGCAAGGCAATCGAGGCCGACAAGGACAAGATCGTAGAATATGACGCCGACATCCAGAAATACCAGCAGCAGCTCGAGAACATCGCCAACAGCCGCGAGTACGACTCCATCAACAAGGAGCTCGAGAACCAGGGCCTGTTGCGCCAGATAGCCGAGAAGCACATCGGCGAGGCCCGCGCCGCAATCGAGGAGCGCCGCACCGATCTCGAGGCCCTCTCCGACAAGATCCACATCCGTGAGATCGACCTTTCCGTCAAGCGCGAGGAACTCGCCGGCATCGTCGAGTCCACCGCGAAGGAGGAGGCCGAACTCCAGGCCCGCCGCGACGCCCTCGCCGCAAACATCGACGAGCGCACGATGAGCGCCTACAACCGCATCCGCGCCAGCGTCCACAACCACCTTGCCGTGGTGCCCGTCTACAACGGCGACTCCTGCGGAGGCTGCTTCAACACCGTGACCCCCCAGCGTCTGATCGACATCTCCACCGGCAAGAAACTCGTCATCTGCGAACACTGCGGCCGCATCATAGTCGCCGCCGAATAATATGCCTGACCAGCCCAAGCCCAGCAACACACGCAAGCGGCAGCAGCAGGTCAATCTCGATACTCTTGGGCTTGAGATAGGTAACAAACCTCCTCAGGCTCTTGATGTTGAAGAGGCTGTCCTGGGTGCGATGCTGCTCGAGGCCTCAAGCGTCGACCAGGCGCTCGAGGAACTGACCCCCGACTGCTTCTACGACCCCCGCCACAGGATGATCTACGAGGCGATGGTCTCGCTCGTGCTCGACCACACTTCCGTCGACATCATCACCGTGTCCGCCAAGCTCAAGGAGCAGGGCAAGCTCGAGGACGTGGGCGGGGCTGTGGTGCTCGCCGACCTCTCCCAGAAGGTGGCGTCGGCCGCCCATATCGAGTACTACATCAAGATACTCAAGCAGAAGACCATCCAGCGCGACCTCATCAGCGCTTCCTACGACATCCTGCGCGACTCGTTCGACGATTCGATCAAGGTCGATGACCTGATCGACAAGGCCCAGACCAAGGTCTATGACGCCATCCAGAGCAACGTGCGCAAGGAGGTGCAGGACATCGGCAGCATCATCAACGACGCGATGACCGACATCCAGGAGGCCCAGACCAGCACCGGCCTCGGCGGCGTGCCGTCGGGCTTCCCCAGCATCGACCGCATCACCCAGGGCTGGCAGAAATCGGACCTCATAATCCTGGCCGCCCGCCCGTCCGTCGGTAAGACCGCGTTCTCGCTCAACCTCGCCCGCAACGCCGCCGTCGACCACCATATGCCCGTCGCCTTCTTCTCGCTCGAAATGTCGTCGGTCCAGCTCGCCAAGCGTCTGATGACCTCTGAGTCGGGCCTGAGCGCCGACAAGATCAAGGGCGGCGTAAAACTCGAACCCTACGAGTGGGAGCAGCTGGAGTACAAGCTCAAGGCCCTCACCGCCGCGCCCCTGTATATCGACGACACCCCGGGCATCCAGCTGATGGAGTTCCGCACCAAGGCCAAGAACCTTGTCAAGAACAAGAAGGTCCGGCTGATAGTCGTCGACTATCTGCAACTCATGCAGGGACCTCCCGAACTCCGCGGAATGCGCGAGCAGGAGGTCGCGGCCATCTCGCGCACCCTGAAGGCGACCGCCAAGGAACTCAACGTCCCCATCATCGCCCTCTCGCAGCTGTCGCGCCAGGCCGTGCAGCGCCAGGGCGGAGGCGGAAAGCCCGTGCTGAGCGACCTCCGCGAGTCCGGAAGCATCGAGCAGGACGCCGACATGGTCATCTTCATCCACCGTCCCGATTTCGTCGGCCTGTCCGAGAATCCGGAAGACAAGGAGAAGACCCAGATCATCATCGCCAAGCACCGCAACGGCGAGACCTGCGACATCGACATGATCTTCAAGAGCGAGCAGATCCGCTTCATGGAGATCGACGAAGCCCTGGACGTCCAGGCCCGTCAGGCCGGTCCCAGAGGCTCCGCGATGAATGACGACGCTCCTTTCGGAGCCCCTTCCTTCGGTGAATCGTTCCCCACGGGAGATGGCTTCTGAGATAACTCATAAGGGAAGGATAGTCGAGATCACCCCTGAGGTGACCTCGGTCGAGATAATATCCGAATCGGCTTGCAGCGCCTGCCACGCCAAGGGCCTTTGCGGTCTGGGCGAGTCCAAGACCAAACTTGTCCAGCTGCCCACCCGCGCCTGGGAGAGCCGGAGCGTCGGCGACGAGGTGACCCTCGCATTCGAGGCCACGATGGGCCACAAGGCCGTCTGGCTGGCATATGTGATCCCTCTGGTAGTGCTGGTCGCCGCCCTTATGCTGAGCCTTCAGGCCGGTGCAGGCGAACTTGCCGCCGGGCTGATAGCAATAGGCTGTGTCGCTGTGTATTACCTTGTGATATGGGCTCTCCGCACACGCCTCAGAAACGAATATATATTTAACATCAAGAAATAATGACCAATACTGTAATCTGGACCATCGTGATCCTCACGGTCCTGGGACTGCTGCTCGCCCTCGTGCTCTGCTGGGTGGCGCGCAAGTTCAAGGTCGAGGAGGATCCGCGCATCGACGAGATCGAGAAGGTGATGCCGGGCGCCAACTGCGGCGGCTGCGGCTTCGCCGGCTGCCGCGCGTTCGCGGACTCGGCGGTCAAGGCCTCCGACCTGGACAGCCATTACTGTCCGGTGGGCGGCAATGACGTGATGAAGCAGGTCGCCGCCATCCTCGGCTACGAAGTCAAGGCGAAGGCTCCCCAGGTCGCCGTGGTGCGCTGCGCCGGCTCCTGCGAGGCCCGCCCCCGGGTGAACGTCTATGACGGCGAGAATTCCTGCAAGGTGAAGGCCGCCCTGTACAGCGGCGACACTCTCTGCCCCTACGGCTGCCTGGGCTGCGGAGACTGCGTGGACGCCTGCCAGTTCGGAGCCATCTCGATGGACCCCGCCACCGGCCTGCCCGTCGTCGACGACGCCAAGTGCACCGGCTGCGGCGCCTGCGCCAAGGCCTGCCCCAAGCACGTGATCGAAATCCGCAACAAGGGACCCCGCTCGATGAGGGTCTATGTCAGCTGCATCAACAAAGACAAGGGCGGAGTCGCCCGCAAGGCCTGCTCCGCCGCCTGCATAGGCTGCGGCAAGTGCGCCAAGGTCTGCGCCCACGAGGCCATCACCATAGCGGACAACGTCGCCTATATCGACTTCACCAAGTGCAAGCTCTGCAAGAAGTGCGTGACCGAATGCCCCACCGGCGCCATCCACGCCGTCAATTTCCCCGTTCTGCCCAAAAAGGAGGTGAGCAATGAGTAAGATTACTTTCAGCATCGGGGGAGTCCATCCCGACGACAGCAAACTCGCCCGCGAGTGCACCATCGAGACCCTGCCCCTGCCTTCGACCGTCTATGTGTCGATGGCCCAGCATCTCGGAGCCCCCGCAAAGCCCCTCGTGGCCGTAGGCGACTTCGTCAAGACCGGCCAGGTGATCGCCGAACCCGGCGGATTCATCTCCGCGTTCGTACATTCGCCCGTCACAGGCACCGTCAAGTCGATAGGCCCCCGCAAGGACATCGCCGGCAACCCCCAGACCCACGTCGAGATCACCGTCCAGGACGATGTCTGGGCCGACGGCATCGACACTTCGAAGGACCTTGTCACCGATATCCCCGAAGACCGCGCCTTCATCCTCGACCGCATCAAGAGCAACGGCGTTGTCGGAC
>R15__coassemble_804_pt1 | contig 19967 bp, 16 predicted proteins | sample R15__metabat2_high_PE_004 | metagenome-assembled genome bin R15
ATGTTGAACCACTTCATGAAGTCCTTCTGCAGGAAACTTACCCTTTCCCAGCTGGGCTTGGTGCCGTCGGGGAAGCAGAAATCGTCGAACAGGGCGTGCCAGTAGTTGGAATCGTAGTAGCTGATGTTGGTGAAGGGCGACTGGTAGCTGCGGTTTCCGGCGGGCTGGTTGATACCATAGACTATCTGCTGGAAATACTGGTGGATCGTCTCTCCGATGGTCTTCTTCGGAAGCAGGGACGCGGGTTCATCCGTGCGCTTGTGGTAGTCCTCTCCGAAGTCCTTGGCGCAGTAGTAGTCGAAGACGTTGAAGAACTCGCCGAACGCCACGGCTCCCTTGCACTGGGCGGAGAGCAGGAACGCGAGGTTGCAGAACTGACCGCAGAAGCTGCTGAGGTTCTTGGGAGCGCTCGCCTTCAGACCGTCCAGGCCGCTCGTGCCTTCCTGGACGAGGGGGTACAGTGAGACGGCTTCGCAGTAGTTCTTGACCGCCGGCGAGGAGGCCTCGTCGTGCACATAGATTATGTGGCTCAGAAGGTCCTTCTCGTACTGCTCGGCCACCTCCGGGTAGAGCTCCTTGAGCTTCTTCTTCATCCTGTAGCGCTGGATCTGGCGGTTGAGGGTCTTGTACACCTCGCCGTCCAGGTTGGCCACGTTCTTGATGGCCACGTTGGCGTTGGCGTCGGTCTCGGAAGAGGAGGCGGCGTTGTCGGAGGAGCTGGCATAGGTGTCCATATAGTCCACCCTCTCCTTGATGAAGCGCAGGTCTTTGTGCTTCTCGCGGTAGATTATGTAGGCCTTGGCGACGTCGAAGTACTTCTCGTACATCAGATGGGTCTCCACTATGTCCTGGAGTTTCTCCACCTTGAAGGTGTAGTCGTCGTCGAACATGCTGAAGAGGTGCTCGAGGTTCTGATTGAGCTCGTCCGGGTATTCTTTACCGCAGGCCTTGAATGCCGATCTGACAGCGTTGGCTATCTTCTCGAAGTCGAAATTCTGGATTTCGCCGTTTCTCTTTATGACTTTCATAAGTGCTTCGTGGTTGAGTCACAAAGGTAGTAAATAGCGCAGAAGAATCCCAAAATAGTTATCAACACAGTTATCAACAATCTCTTTGCGCGAGCTTTGTGTAATGTCCAAAAAATCATTATATTTGCAGCCAATTACAATATATGGCACTATATCTTATCAAAGACCTTGACGATGACTACCACTCGCGGTTAGGCATCTGGCAAATCACCGAGACGGAAGCCGAGCTTCGCGCTCTCACATCGATTCCCACAGACGAACTGGAGGAGATTTCCTACATCAAAAGCGAATCCCTGCGCAAGCAGAAAATGGCCGTCCGTGCCTTGCTTGACGCTCTCTTCGAGGAGAAGGTCTACCTCAGTCATCACGACAACGGCAAGCCCTACATCGAGAACAACGCGACCAATATCAGCATCACTCACACCGACAAGTACGTCGCCGTGCTCCTCAATGACACCCAGGAGGTAGGCATCGACTGCGAGTCTCTCGACCGCGATTTCTCCGCGGTGGAGAAGAAGGCCCTTTCCGAAGACGAGATTGAAGACCTCGACGACGACAGGCGCAACGAGCAGCTCGCCATCTATTGGTGCGCCAAGGAAGCTGTCTACAAGAAGATGTCCCAGTACAATGTGGACTTCGCCGAGCAGATCGAGATAGACTCCTTCCGCCCCAAGGGCGAGGGTGAGCTCGAGGCCACGTTTATCGAGAAGGACGGCTTCGAGGAGGAGCTCGATCTCCAGTATATGACATTCGACCGTCACGTCCTCGTGTGGGTGATGGGTTAGCATAACATTTTTACAAAATATCATGAAATACTTAACAGACGAAAAACTGCTCATTGTCGGCGCCGGCGGAATGATCGGCTCCAACATGGTCCAGAGCGCCCTGATGCTCGGCCTCACCCCCAACATCTGCCTGTACGACATCTACGAACCCGGCGTGCACGGCGTCTATGAGGAAATCTGCCACTGCGCATTCCCCGGAGCGAACGTCACCTACACCGTCGACCCTGAGGTCGCCTTCACAGGCGCCAAGTACATCATCTCCAGCGGCGGCGCCCCCCGCAAGGAGGGAATGACCCGCGAGGATCTGCTCAAGGGCAACTGCCAGATCGCGGCCGACTTCGGCGACAAGATCAAGCAGTACTGCCCCGACGTCAAGCACGTCGTCGTCATCTTCAACCCCGCTGACGTCACCGCTCTGACCGCCCTCATCCACAGCGGCCTGAAGCCCGACCAGCTCACCAGCCTCGCGGCCCTCGACAGCACCCGTCTGCAGGAGGCCATCGCCGCCTACCTCGGCGTCCCCCAGTACAAGGTCGAGAACGCCCGCACCTACGGCGGCCACGGCGAGGCCATGGCAGTCTTCGCCAGCAAGGTCACCGTCGACGGCAAGCCCCTCGCTGACTTCAATATCCCCGCCGACAAGTGGGAGGAAATCAAGCACGACACCATCCAGGGCGGTTCCAAGATCATCAAGCTTCGCGGCCGCAGCTCGTTCCAGAGCCCCGCATACCAGGCTGTCAAGATGATCGAGGCCGCGATGGGCGGCGCCAAGTTCGAGTGGCCCGCCGGCTGCTACGTCAACTGCGACAAGTGCGGACTCAAGAACGTGATGATGGCGATGCCTTCTGTCATCGACGCCACCGGAGTGCATTTCTGCGCCCCTCAGGGCACCGAAGAGGAGATGGCTGCCCTGAAGGCTTCCTACGAACACCTCTGCAAGATGCGCGACGAGATCGTGTCTCTGGGCATCGTTCCCGCCGTCGAGGAGTGGACAAAAATGAATCCGAACCTGTAGTGCAGGTCCGGACATATGAAAAGGGTGGCCGACGGCCACCCTTTTTTATTTTATATGTACTTGCCTTTTTCGCGCCACCAGTAGATGCCGACGAAGGCGTTGATGGTGTAGCACGCGTAGAGGGCGACCATCCACCAGTTGGAGGTGCCGGCGTAGACGTTTATGGCCATCAGGTCGGCGGCTATCCAGACGAACCACTGCTCGAGGTGGGAGCGGGTGAGCATCAGCTGCGCGACGATGCTCAGGGCGAAGGTGAGGCCGTCGGCGAAGGGCTCGGGGTCGTTGGTCAGGCTCAGGAGCCATATCATCAGCGGGGCGAGCGCCACCAGGGCGACGCCGTAGGTGAGCACGGCGATGCGCGGGAGCTTCACGACGTGGAGCTCGCCGCCGGACTTTTCGCCCAGCTTGCGCCAGCTGCGGATCCCCACCAGGTCCATCACGACGAAATAGGCGTTGAGTGCGACCTGGGCCCACAACGGGGCCCAGACGCCGTCCTCAAAATTGACCAGTGTGACAATGCAGGCGGCGCCCGCCGTGCACAGACCCAGATACCACATCCACTTGTGCTGGAACACCTGCATCACCATATAGATGATGCCGGTGGCGAGCGAAAGGATCTGGATCCAGTCGGAAACCGCGTACAGTCCGCCGAGTATCTCCATCGGTCTTAAGCTTCAAGCAGCTTGTTCACCTGGGCCAGGACGTTCTCGGCGGTGTAGCCGAGTTTCTGGTCCAGAACCTTGTAGGGTGCGGAGAATCCGAAGGACTCCATGCCCCAGATCGTGCCTTCAGCCTCGGGGACGAGCCCCTGCAGGGTGACGGGCAGGCCGGCGGTCATGCCGAATTTCTTGACGCCTGAAGGCAGCACGCTCTGCTGGTACTCCTTGCTCTGGGCGCGGAACAGGCCCTCGGAGGGGACGCTGACGACGCGCACCTTGCGGCCCTGCTCACGCAGCAGCGCGGCGCCTGCGAGCAGAGTGGAAACCTCGGAGCCGCTGGCGACGAGGATCACGTCGGGATCGGCGTCGGAGCCGGCGACGATGTATCCGCCCTTGGCGGCCTGGCTGTAGTCGTTGCCCTCGGGCAGGTCGGCTATGTTCTGGCGCGAGAAGATGAGGGCGGTGGGGGTCAGGGTGTTCTGCATGGCGAGAGCCCAGGCCTCGGTGGTCTCCTTGGCGTCGGCGGGGCGCAGGACGAGCATCGAATTGCGGCCCGCGTGGTTCTTGAGTTTCTCCATCAGACGGATCTGGGCCTCCTGCTCGACGGGCTCGTGGGTGGGGCCGTCTTCGCCCACGCGGAATGCGTCGTGGGTCCAGATGAACTTGACGGGCAGCTGCATCAGGGCGGCCATCCTGACGGCGGGCTTCATGTAGTCGGAGAAGACGAAGAAGGTGCCGCAGGCGGGGATGACGCCTCCGTGCAGGGCCATTCCGATGCAGCAGCAGGCCATGGTGAGTTCGGCCACGCCGGCCTGGAAGAAGGCTCCGCCGAAGTCGCCGTTCTGCAGGGCGCGGGTCTTCTTGAGGAAGCCGTCGGTCTTGTCGGAGTTGGACAGGTCGGCGGATGCGCAGATCATGTTGGGAACCTGCTCGGCGAGGGCGCCCAGACAGGCCGCGGAAGCGCTGCGGGTGGAGTCGTTCGCCTTCTGGGCGACCTTGCTCCAGTCGATTTCAGGGGCCTTGCCGCTGAACCAGGAAGCGAGCTGCTCAGCCTTTTCGGGGTTGGCGAGGGCCCACTGCTTCTCTTCGGCGTAGCGCTCTTCGCAGATGCCCTTGAGCTGCTCGGCGCGCTTTGCGTAGAGGTCCTTGACGTCGTCGAAGATGGCGAAGGGGTTCTCGGGATCGCCGCCCAGGTTCTTGACGGTGTTGACGAATGCGTCGCCGCCCAGGGGGGCGCCGTGGGTCTTGCAGTTGCGCTCGTACGAGCTGCCGTCCTCCTTGAGGGCGCCCTTGCCCATGATGCACTTGCCTATGATGAGGGCGGGCTTGCCTTCGACCTTCTTTGCGGCCTCGATGGCGGCGCGGATCTGCACGGCGTCGTTGCCGTCGATCTCGAAGACCTCCCATCCGAGGGCGCGGTACTTGGCCGCGGTGTCCTCGTTCATCACCACCTTGGTCTCGGTGCTGAGCTGGATGTCGTTGGAGTCGTAGAACATCACGAGGTTGTCCAGACCCAGGTTGGCGGCGATGCGGGCGCCTCCCTGCGAGATCTCCTCCTCGATGCCTCCGTCGGAGATGTAGGAGTAGATGGTTTCCTTGGCGAATCCGGGGTTGCCGGTGTGCTCGGCGAGGAACTTGGCGGCGATGGCGGCGCCTATGGCATAGACGTGACCCTGGCCCAGGGGACCGGAGGTGTTCTCGATGCCGCGGGCGATTTCGAACTCGGGGTGTCCGGTGGTGGGGGAGCCCCACTGGCGGAGCTGCGCGAGTTCGTCAAGGGTGAACTTGCCGGCCAGGCAGAGCTGCGAATAAAGCATCGGGGCCATATGGCCGGGATCCAGGAAGAAACGGTCCCTGCAGGCCCAGGTGGGGTTCTGAGGGTCGTAGGTCAGGTACTCGGAGAAGAGGACGTTGATGAAGTCGGCGCCGCCCATGGCTCCGCCGGGGTGTCCGGATTTCGCTTTTTCGACGGCCGCTGCGGCCAGGATGCGGATATTGTCCGCCGCGTGGTTGAGCACGCTCACAGGATTTGACATATTGTTGAGGTTTTGAGTTTTCTTAGCCTACGAAGTTAATCAAATTCCGCGATAGCAACAAAAAAACCCTTATCTTTGCATTCTATGGAAATGAAACACATACGCAATTTCTGCATAATAGCCCACATCGACCACGGCAAGAGCACCCTGGCCGACAGGCTTCTGGAACTCACCTCCACCCTTTCGCAGCGCGACATGGAGAACCAGGTCCTGGACGACATGGACCTCGAGAAGGAGAAGGGCATCACCATCAAGAGCCACGCCATCCAGATGGTCCACACCTATGGTGGCGAGCAGTACAAGCTCAACCTCATCGACACTCCGGGCCACGTGGACTTCAGTTATGAGGTCTCGCGCTCGATCGCCTCGTGCGAGGGCGCGCTGCTGGTCGTGGACGCATCGCAGGGCATCCAGGCCCAGACCATTTCCAACCTCTATATGGCCATCGACCACGGACTGGAGATAATCCCCGTGCTCAACAAGATAGACATGGAGTCGGCCCAGATCGAGGTCGTGACCGACGAGATCTGCGACCTTCTGGGGTGCGACCCCGACGACGTGTTCAAGGTGTCGGCCCGCACCGGCGAGGGCGTGGCCCCGATCCTGGACGCGATAGTCGAGAAGATTCCCGCCCCGCAGTGCGACCCCGACGCTCCTCTGCAGGCCCTCATCTTCGACAGCGTGTTCAACTCTTTCAGGGGGGTGATCGCCTACTTCAAGGTCAGCGCGGGCGGCATCCGCAAGGGCGACAAGATCAAGTTCCTGGCCACCGGCCGCGAGTATGACGTCGAGGAGGTCGGCATCCTGAAGATGAAACTTGTGCCCACCGCCGGAATCGGCTGCGGCGACGTCGGCTACATCATCACCGGCATCAAGAGCGCCGTCGAGGTCAAGGTCGGCGACACCATCACCCTGGCGTCGAACCCCTGCACCGAGGCCATCGCCGGATTCGAGGAGGTCAAGCCTATGGTCTTCGCCGGAATGTACCCCGTGCAGGCCGACAAGTTCGAGGAACTGCGCGCCGTGCTCGAGAAATTCCAGCTCAACGACGCCTCGTTCGTCTACGAGCCCGAGAGTTCGCTCGCGCTGGGCTCCGGATTCCGCTGCGGATTCCTGGGCCTGCTGCACCTGGAGATCGTGCAGGAGCGCCTTTTCCGCGAGTTCGACATGGACGTCATCACCACCGTGCCGAACGTCTCGTACAAGGTCTACACCACCCAGGGCGAGGTCATCGACGTCCACAACCCTTCGGGACTGCCGTCGCCGACCCTGATCGACCATATCGAAGAGCCGTACATCCGCGCCCAGATAATCTCAAAGGCCGATTTCTTCGGCCCCATAATGAAACTCTGCCTCGACAAGAGGGGCACGCTTGTGAGCCAGCACTACATCACCGCCGACCGCGTCGAGCTCAACTACGACATGCCGCTGTCGGAGATAGTCTTCGACTTCTACGACAAGCTCAAGAGCATCTCGAAGGGTTACGCCTCGTTTGATTACCACCAGACCGGCTACCGCCCGGCAAAACTTGTCAAGCTCGACATCCTGCTGAACGGCGAGCCCGCCGACGCCCTGAGCACCCTCATCCACGCCGACAACGCCCAGGACTTCGGACGCAAGATGTGCGTCAAGCTCAAGGACCTGATCCCCCGCCAGCAGTTCGACATCCCCGTCCAGGCGGCCATCGGAGCCAAGATCATCGCCCGCGAGACCGTCAAGCAGGTGCGCAAGGACGTGACCGCGAAGTGCTACGGAGGCGACGTGACCCGCAAGCGCAAGCTGCTCGAAAAGCAGAAGGAGGGCAAGAAGCGCATGCGCCAGATAGGCAAGGTCCAGGTGCCCCAGTCGGCCTTCATGGCCGTGCTGAAGCTGGACTAGGGAAAGGGGAGAGTCGGGATGACAAGACTCGAACTTGCGGCCCTCTGGTCCCAAACCAGATGCGCTACCAACTGCGCCACATCCCGAATGCGGCTGCAAATTTAGGCAAAAAACCCAAAAATAGAAAGGCCCGGGCCGTCTATGGCACCGGGTCGTAGCCTGAACCGCCTCCCGGGCGGCAGCGCAGAATCCTTTTGAGCGACAGCCGGAATCCCTTCAGGGGCCCGTATTTGCGGAACGCCTCCAGCGCGTACTGGCTGCAGGTGGGGGTGAAGCGGCAGGAGGGCGGCTTCAGGGGCGAGATGCACAACTGATAGAAACGTATCAGAAGCACGAAGGGGAAGGTGACAATCTTCTTGAGAATGTCCTTCATGGGGTCAGGATTTGGCTTCGATGCGCCGCAGGGCCTCGGCGACTTCGTCCCTGAGAGTCTCCCAGGGGGCGATTTCAGGGCTGCTGTAGGCGAACATCAGGTCGACTTTCGCCGCCCCCAGCAGGTCTTTCTGGAGTCTGTAGGCTTCGCGCAGGCGGCGCTTCAGCAGGTTGCGCTTCACGGCCCTCTTGAAGAATTTCTTGGGCACGCTGACCATTATGTGCGAGACTTCGCCGTCGGTCGGCTTCCAGCAGCATTTGATGTGGGGGAGCACAGTCCAGCGGCCCTTGGCCATGAGTTCTCCTATGCTCTTTTTGGAGCACAGTCTCTCTGCCTTGCCGAAGGTGGCGGCCATCTCAGGCGAGGGTCTTGAGGTAGTTCTCGAGGGTCTTGGCGGCGGAATTGCATTCGGGGGTCGGACCCTGGGCCGCTATGCCGAGGCCGGCCTCGTCGAGGGCGCGGACGACGCCCTTGCCGAATGCCACGATCTTGAGGGAACCCTGCTCGAAGCCGGGGAAATTGTCAAGCAGGGACTGGACGTCGTGCTGGTTGTACAGCATCGCGACGTCGTAGCCCTTGATGTCGAGGTCGTGCAGGTCTTCGGCCACGGACTTGACGAACACGCCGACGGTGCAGTCGAGCCCCGCGGCTTCCATGAGCGATGTGATGGCCACGGCGTTGCCGCCTTCGGACATCGCGACGAGGAACTTCTCGCCCTTGTGCTTGGGACCTATCAGGCTCACGACGGAGTCGGGACGGCCGTCTCCGTAGAAGATCTTGCGCTTGCGGTAGACGATGTGCTTCTGGAGATACATCGCCACCAGTTCGGTGGTGCAGAAATATTTCATCGTGTCGGGCACCTTGAAGCGCATTTCTTCGGCGAGCGCGAAGTATGCGTCGATGGCGCTGCGGGACGAGAACAGTATGGCCGTGTAGTCGGGGAGATTGATCCTCTGGGCACGGAATTCCTTGGCCGAAAGGGGCTCGATACGGAAGAACGGACGGAAGTCGATGCAGGCTCCGCAGTCGCGGATGAGGGGCTCGTAGGGAGCCATGTTGGCCGGTTTGGCCTGTGAGACAAGAACCTTCATCTTTGCAAGTTTCTAGTTTAAATCACCAGCGCGGCGGCGACGAGCGCTCCTGCCGGCAGAAATTCGAGGGCGCAAAGATACAAAAATGTTGGGAAAACGGAATATCTTGTCGCCAGAATTTGTAAAGTCCTGATGGTGGAGCACAAGTAGAAAAAGCCCGTTTCCACCAGCAGAATCGTCCTTGCAGCGCCGTCAGGGACGCCTGCGACGAGGATGACGCCCACGCTGACGAGCATCACGATGACGAGGGCCAGGAAATAGTTCAACAGGGTGCACTGCACCGCCGAGCGGAAGTCGCCCCTGCCCATCCTGCCGCCGAATACGGCCTGCATCAGCAGCCTCAGGCACAGGAATGCCAGCAGGACCCCGACCGTGGCCGGGGCCCTCCAGCCCTGCGGGAGGGCGGTGAGGAACGCCGCGGGGTAAAGGCCGAAGCGGTCGACCACAAGGCAGAACGGGATGATGCAGGACAGGGCGGTGAGGTCGCGGGAGCGGGCGACGCTGATGCTGTGCTCGAGGCTGAGGCTTCCGCGCGTCCTTCTCAGGCAGTCCGTAATGTACGGCCACAGGTGCAGGAAATTCTTGAGGTTGAGGACCAGCAGGAACAGCGCGAGTATGATGCCGGCCCTGTTGACGATGCATTCCGACCAGAAAGGTCCCTCCGGGACAATCCCGGCCGGTTCGGTCGGAAGCCTCAGTTCGGAACTCTTGAATATGGTGTCGGAAATCATCTAGTTGCCCCGTTTGGCATTGTATCCCATACTCTGGAGGAGGGCGGTGACCTTGTCGCGCAGGTCGCCCTGGATGGTGATTTCGCCGTCCTTGGCGGTGCCGCCGACCCCGCATTTGGTCTTGAGCGTCTTGGCGAGGGCCGCGAGATCCTCGCTCCTGCCCTTGAAGCCTTCGACGAGGGTCACCTGCTTGCCGGCGCGCTGGCGGCGGTCGATGCGCACGACGAGCCGCTGCCTTGAAGGCTCGAGGGTCTCTTCCTCGACCTCCTGCTCAGTCTCGTAGTGAAAGTCGGGGTCGGTCGAGTACACGACCCCCAGTCTGCTTTTCCAATCGTTGTCCGCCATAGTACAATTTTTGCAAAGTTAAGGATTTAGTTTCGTATCTTTGCAAGTTATGACTCAGAAGAAATTCAATTTATGGCATCGCGGCGCGGCTCTGCTGTCGCTCCTCGTGTCCGCCGTCACCTACCTCCTCACCATCGAGCCTTCCGCCTCGTTCTGGGACTGCGGTGAATTCATCGCCTCATCATACAAACTGGAGGTCGGTCACCCTCCCGGAAACCCCGTCTTCCAGCTGATCGCCCGCTTCTTCACCTTGTTCGGCGACAACATGCACGCGGCCGTGCTCGTCAACGCGATGAGCGCGCTGTGCTCGGCGCTGACGATATTCTTCCTTTATCTGACCATAGCCTGGTTCGCAAAGCGCCTCGTGCGCAAGGGCGCCGACGGTGAATACAGCGCCGCCCAGGCCGTCTCGATCATCGGGTCGGGCGTCGTGGGCGCGCTCGTGTACGCGTTCAGCGACACTTTCTGGTTCTCGGCCGTCGAGGGCGAGGTGTACGCGATGTCCTCGCTGTTCACCGCCGCCGTCTTCTGGGCGATGACGATGTGGTACGACCGCGCCGACAGGCCCCATTCGGGCAAGTGGATCGTGCTCATCGCCTTCCTGATGGGCCTTAGCATAGGCGTTCACCTTCTGAACCTGCTCGCCATCCCCGCGCTGGTCTTCATGTTCTTCTACCGCCGCCGCGAGGAAGGGAAGTACACCTTCCTGCAGTATCTCGGAATCTTCGCCGTCGGAGTGGTGATCCTGGCGCTCATCCTGTTCGTCATCATCCCTCTGCTGCCCAAGACCGCCGCCTATTTCGACAAGTTCTTCGTCAATACGCTGGGCCTGCCCTACAACAGCGGCGCCGCCTTCTTCCTGGTGCTGGTGCTCGCGCTGTGCTTCTGGGGCCTCTTCGCCACCCTCAGGCGCTCCAAGGTGTTCTGGAACACCGCCCTTCTGTGCCTGACCTCCATCATCATCGGCTTCAGCATCTTCAGCATAGACATCATCCGCTCCTGCGCCAAGACCCCGACCAACGAGTACCAGCCCGACAACGCCTTCACGCTCGTGCGCTATCTCAACCGCGAGCAGTACGGCAGCGCCCCGCTTCTCTACGGCCAGTATTACGACGCCGACCTGCACACCGAAGAGACCACCTACTATGCCCCGCTGGGCGGCGTCTACAAGGAGGTCCAGGGCGCGCCCGAGGCAGTGTACGAGGACGGCTGCTACCGTTACGACCCGCTCTGGTACAGCTGGATGACCAGGCTGGGCAAGGCCCCGAGCGAATCGCAGATGACAGCCTCGCCAAACATGCTCTTCCCCAGGATGTGGAGCAGTTCGGAGTCGCACGCCGGCTTCTACCGCGCCTACACGCTGGGCGGCGAAGAGGAGATCGAACGCTTCGAGACCTTCCGCGACAACTACAACTACTACGCATACCAGAACAACAGCCGCGAAGACCGCTACGTCACCCTCGGTTATGTCAAGGACCCCAAGCCCACGCAGTTGCAGAACCTGAATTTCTTCTTCGACTACCAGCTGGGCTGGATGTACTGGCGCTACTTCATGTGGAACTTCGTCGGCCGCCAGAACGAGGTGCACGGACCCCAGGCGCAGATCTACCACGGCAACTGGGAGAGCGGCATCTCTTTCCTTGACAGCATCCGCCTCACGGACCAGAGCGACGCTCCCGAGGCCCTCGCGTCCAACAAGGGCAAGAACCACTATTTCTTCCTGCCCCTGCTGCTGGGTCTGATCGGCCTCTTCTTCCAGTTCGACCGCGACAAGAGGGGCTGCTGGCTGACCTTCCTGATGTTCTTCATGACCGGCATAGCCATTGTGCTGTACCTCAACCAGCCTCCTTTCCAGGTGCGCGAGCGCGATTACGCGTACGCGGGTTCATTCTATTTCTTCAGCGTCTGGTGCGGCCTTGCAGTCGCCGGCATCTGCGAAATCGTGAAGTCGCTGCGCCACGACAAGGAAAGCGTCGCGGCCGGAGCCGCGGTCGCCGCGGTCTGCCTGCTCGTGCCCGTCCAGATGGCCGGCCAGAACTGGGACGACCACGACCGTTCGAACCGCCGGACCGCCGTCGAGATGGCACGCAACTACCTCAATTCGGTCGGCGAGAACGGCATCCTCGTCACCCACGGCGACAACGACACTTTCCCGCTCTGGTACGCCCAGGAGGTCGAAAACGTGCGCACCGACGTGCGCATCTGCAACACTTCGCTCCTCGGCACCGACTGGCACATCGACCAGATGAAGTGGGCCTGCAACGAATCCGCTCCGCTCGCCCTGTCGATCGGCCCCGAGCAGTATCTGTACGGCACCAACGAGTATGTGCTGGTAGACCCGAAGGGCGAAGGGAAGGAACTTCCCATTGCGGAAGTGATCCGCCGCTTCAAGGACCCCAAGGACAAGTACCTCTCGAGGTTCGACGGCCAGATGGTCGACTATATAGCAGCCCGCAAGATCTCCGTCCCCGTGAACGTGGAGAACGTGCGCAAGTACATCCTCAAGGGCTACGAGGGCGAGATTCCCGACCACATCGTCCTGACGATTTCCAAGGACAAGAATTATCTCACCAAGCCCGAACTGTTCATGCTCGACCTGCTGTCGCAGTATCAGTGGGACCGCCCGCTGAACCTGCTCAGCATGGGCGGCGACCTCAACATGGGCATCAAGGAGTATCTCGAATACGAGGGCTATTCCTACAAGTTCGTCCCGATCAAGAGCAAGACGACCACCTCGAAGCCCGGCTTCGTCGAGCCTGAAGAACTCTACCGTCTGATGACTGAGGTGTATGCCTGGGACGCCGTTTCCGCTCAGGATTATTTCATTGATTATCAGAACCTCTACACTCATCTGGGAGTGATGTCGCTGCGCCATCTGTTCGTGACCTGCGCCGAAGTGTTCGAGCGCACGGGCCACGAAGACTGGGCCTGCGAGATGCTCCGCAAGGGCGTCGAGGTCACCGGCAGGTATCCCTGGGAGGGTATAAGCCTCGGATTCGCCGGCAACGACCAGACCGTGGTCCAGATGATCGACGCCTGCTACAGGCTCGGAGAGGACGACCTCGCGCGCGACATCGCCGACAGGATCGAGCCAGAACTGCTCAGGATGGCCGCTTTCGCGACCACCCACGTGCAGCAGATGGGGAACAATTTCGAATACGTGCTGCCCATCCTGGACCAGCTGTCGCTCTCTTATCTGGACGGAGGTGACGCGGAGCGCGCCGCCGCCCTGGACGCCCGCATCCGCGAATACTACGACGGGGCCCTGGGCTGCCTGCAGGCCCTGCTGGAAAAGGGCAGGCTCGAGCCGGCCTACCAGCTGGTGTCGATGCTTGCCCGCGACCTCGAGTACAGGGGCTCCTTCAGCCTCGACAGTTACGGGGACGCCAAGGCCGACTTCTCGCTGCCGATGGACTATATCGTGAGCCTGCAGAAAATGCTTGTCGAATCCGGTCAGCGCGACCTCTCGCTCGGCGTCGCCGACTGGTTCATGGCGGGGGATGACGACGAGGATGACGACACCAAGTTCTTCGATTCCTGCTGCTCGGCAATCGCCTACAAATACGTCAAGGGCGATCCCGGGGCGGAAGATATGGACAGGACGTTCACGAACGCCGTGACCTTCCTTGCCGAACTTTATCAGCAGGGAGGGAAGGCGTATGCCGGGGCCTATGCCAGGGTCCTGGCGTATCTGCCGGAGTGATTATCTGCGCAGCCGCACCACTATCGAGAGCGGAAGGACTTTGCCGAACCGGTCGTTCAGGGCGAGTTCTCCGCTCTCGAGCGTATAGTCCCCGCCGTCCGGTTTCAGTCCGAATGCTTGGCGGGTGACGGTCTCGCCCAGGGCGGCGCTGTAGCCGTTCGAATAGAGGTTGAGGACCATGAAGGAGTCCTTTGGCGAGAGAATTTTCGCGACGGTCTGCAGCATTTCGAAGAGGCACTCGTCGAGCTTCCACTTTTCGCCGTCGGGGCCGTGGCCGTAGGCGGGCGGGTCCAGGATTATGCCGTCGTAGAGGTTGCCGCGGCGGCTTTCCCTCTGTGCGAATTTCATGGCGTCCTCGACCACCCAGCGTATGCCGTCCAGGCCGCTGCATTCCATGTTTCCGCGGGCCCAGGTGACCACCTGGCGCACTGAGTCGAGGTGGGTGACGTCGGCGCCGGCGGCCTTCGCGGCGAGCGAGGCTCCGCCGGTGTAGGCGAAGAGGTTGAGGACCTTGGGGGCGCGGCCGAGTTTCTCCTTGAGGGCGAGGGTCGAGGCGTAGATGAATTCCCAGTTGGGGGCCTGCTCGGGGAACACTCCCACGTGCTTGAACGAGGTCAGGCCCAGGCGGAGGTCCATCTTCAGGCCCTGCGGGCTGCGGTAGGCGACGTGCCACTGGTCGTCCATTTTCCTGAGGCGCTCCCAGGTGCCGCTGTCCTCCTTGCCGGCCTTGCCGAATCCGGCGCCGGGGGTGAAATGCGTGTGCGCGAGCCTGCGCCATTTCTCGTCGCCGAGGCTCTTGTCCCACAGCGCCTTGGGTTCGGGGCGGGCGAGCACGTACTGCCCGAAGCGCTCCAGCTTTTCGCCGCGGCCGCTGTCCAGCAGCTCGTAGTCGCGCCAATTGAGGTCCGGAAATTCAATCATGGTGCAAAGATATGCAGAAAATTATTAACTTTGCGATTCGGAAAATTCAAATACCCAATATTATGCAGAACATAAGCACTTATGATTTCACTGGCAAGAAGGCCATCGTCCGCGTCGACTTCAACGTCCCCCTGAACGAGAACTTCGAGATCACCGACGACACCCGCATCCGCGCCGCGATGCCCACCCTCAAGAAAGTCCTCGAGGCAGGCGGTTCGCTGATCATCATGTCCCACCTCGGACGCCCCAAGAAGGTTGACCCCAAGTATTCGCTCAAGCACATCGTCGCCCACGTCAGCGAGTGCCTCGGAGTCCCCGTCCAGTTCGCCGACGACTGCCAGAAGGCGCAGGCGCAGGCCGCGGCCCTGAAGCCCGGCGAGGCCCTGCTGCTCGAGAACCTGCGTTACTACGCCGAGGAGGAAGGCAAGCCCCGCGGACTCGCCGAGGACGCCACCGACGAAGAGAAGAAGGCCGCCAAGGCCGTTGTCAAGGAGAGCCAGAAGGAGTTCGTGAAGACCCTCGCCTCCTACGCCGACTGCTACATCAACGACGCTTTCGGCACCGCCCACCGCGCCCACGGCTCCACCGCCCTCATCGCCAAGTACTTCCCCAATGACAAGATGTTCGGCTACCTGATGGAAGGCGAGATCAAGGCCATCGACAACGTTCTGAAGAACGCACAGCATCCCTTCACCGCCATCATCGGCGGCTCCAAGGTCTCCAGCAAGCTCGCAGTGCTCGAGAACATGCTCGAGAAGGTCGACAACCTCGTCATCGGCGGCGGCATGAGCTACACCTTCGTCAAGGCCCAGGGCGGCAAGATCGGCAACTCCCTGCACGAGGACGACCTGATGCCCCAGGCTCTCGAGATCCTTGCAAAGGCAAAGGATAAGGGTGTGAAGATATATCTCCCCAAGGACACCGTCATCGCCGACAACTTCGCCAACGACGCCAACACCGCCACCGTTCCTTCAGCCGAGATTCCCGACGGTTGGGAAGGCATGGACGTGGGCGCACAGTCGCTCGCAGAGTTCGAGAAGGTCATCCTCGGTTCCAAGACCCTGCTCTGGAACGGCCCCGTCGGCGTGTTCGAGATGCCCACCTTCGCAAAGGGCACCCTCAAGATCGCTGAGCTCCTGGCCCAGGCCACCGAGGCCGGCGCATACTCCCTCGTCGGCGGCGGCGACTCGGTCGCAGCTGTCACCCAGATGGGCTTCGCCAAGAAGGTCAGCTACGTCAGCACCGGCGGCGGCGCCATGCTCGAGGCCCTCGAAGGCAAAGACCTCCCGGGAATCGCGGCTGTCCGCGAGTAAGAAAATCAGATTCCGTGCGCGTAATGCGTCGGTTGTTTTTTCACCGGCTCGGGCTTTACCGCCCGGGCCGGTTTCTTCTTGACTGCCGCGCAGACGAGAATCACGATGCCGGCGATGATGAAGGGGATTGAGAGGAGCTGGCCCATGTCGAGGGTCATCGCCTCTTCGAAGGCGACCTGGGGCTCCTTGATGAACTCGATGATGAAGCGCATCCCGAAGCAGCCGACGAGGAAGGCGCCGAAGAAGAATCCGCGGTGCACCTTGTCAAGACGCTTGGCGTACATCCATATCAGGAAGAATCCCAGGATCAGGTACGAAAACGCCTCGTACAGCTGGGTGGGGTGCTTGGGCATCGTTTCTCCGTTGCGCTCGAACACGAATCCCCATGGCAGGGTGGTCACGTCGCCGTAGATTTCGGAGTTGAACAGGTTACCCAGGCGGATCAGGCATCCGGCGAACGCCACCGTGATGCACAGACGGTCCATTATCCAGAGGAAATCGAAATCGTTCTTCTTTCCGTAATGATTTGAGTACCACCACATTCCCAGCAGCAGCGCGATGGCGCCGCCGTGGCTGGCGAGACCGCCCTTCCAGGGCATGAAGATCTCCCAGAATCCTTTCCAGGAACCGAGGTAGTAGCCGGGGTCATAGAACAGGCAGTGCCCGAGGCGGGCGCCCACGATGGTGCAGATCAGAAGCGTGTAGAGCAGCGGGTCGAGCACCGTCTCGCTCACACCCTCGCGGCGCAGGAACCACCTGAAGATGAACCAGCCGATGATGAATCCCGATATGAAGAGCAGCGAGTACCACCTGATGCCCAGGCTGCCGATGTGGAAGATGACGGGGTCAACGTTCCAAACGATTGTCAAAATAGCGTTCATATCCGCAAATATAGCCAAAACTCGCGATTTATTGCTATCTTTGCGGGATTTTAAATGTCGCGTGCGTGCGTGTGCGGGTATGAAATTTGCATAAGGAGGCGCGCGAAATACAGTTAGTTAAGCAGTATATGACAAACCTATTCTCTGTCCTGGCCCTGGCCCTGGCGCTCGCCGCGCCTCAGGACACCGTCCGGGCCGCCGACACCTCGGCCCCTGCCGTGATCTCTCTGGAGAAAGCCATCGAGATAGCCCTCACGGAAAACGTCTCGGTCAAGGTGGCCGACAAGGAAATCGAAAAGACGGGCTATTCCCGCAAGGGCTCCTATGCGGCCCTCTTCCCCCAGATCGACGGCAGCGCATCGTTCCAGCGCACCATCAAGAAGCAGGTGATGTATATGGACTTCGACATGAGTGCCTATACCGGAGGCTCCGACGATGATTCTTCTTCATCCTCCTCCTCCGCAGGCGGCTTCGAGGTCGGCCGGTGGAACACCTGGAGCGCAGGCATCAGCGCAAGCATGCCGCTGGTGAACGCCCAGCTCTGGGAGAGCCTCAAGATCACCGACATGGACGTGGAACTCGCGGTCGAGAAGGCCCGCAGTTCGCGCCTTGAGACCGTAGCCCAGGTCAAGCAGGCCTATTTCGCCGTCCTGCTGGCCCGTGCGGCCTTCGACGTCTACAAGTCGGTCTACGAGAACGCAGTCGAGAACCTCGAGCTCACCCAGAAGAAATACAATGCCCAGAGGGCTTCCGAACTGGATCTCGCCCGCGCCAAGACCACCGTCGCCAACGCGGTGCCCAACGTCTATGACGCCGAGAGCGGCATAATCATCGCCCTGTGGCAGCTCAAGGCCGTGATGGGAGTGGACCTTGAGGCGGACATCGACGTGGCGGGCAGCCTCGAGGACTGGACCGGCGAGATGCTCGCCGACGGCGTCGCGGACTCCTCGCTCGAACTGGACACCAACACCACGATGCGCCAGCTCGCCATCCAGGCCGAGCAGCTCGCCGAGACCATCAGGGTCCAGAAATACGCCAACCTGCCCACCCTCGCCGTCGCGTTCTCGTACTCCTATAGCGCGATGACCAACGACTTCAACTTCAGCGAGTACAAGTGGACCCCGTACTCATACGTGGGCCTGAGCCTCAGCATCCCCATATTTGCCGGAGGCAAGCGCTACCACGCGATCAAGCAGGCCGCCGTCCAGGCCGAGGAACTCGAACTGCAGCGCACAAACACCGAGCGCCAGCTCAGGATCTCGATCCGCCAGTACCTCAACACGATGGACACCCAGACCAAGGCGCTCGCATCCGCGGAGTCGGCGGTCGAATCGGCCGAGAAGGCCTATGACATCGCCCGCAAGTCCTACGACGTGGGCCGCAGCACCCTGACCGACCTCAATGACGCCCAGCTCGCGCTGACCCAGGCGCGCCTGACTGTCGCCCAGGCCGTGTATTCCTATGTGGTCGCCAAGAGCAGCCTCGAGCAGACCCTCGGCGCCGACTTCATCGACGACGAAGGCAACGTACAACTGAATAATGCAAACGACAATGAATAAACTGTACATCTCTATCCTTTCCGCCGGCGCGCTCGTCTCGCTGGCGTCCTGCAACCTGATCGGAGGCGGTTCCGCCGCACCCGCGGCCGCCGAACCCCAGGAGAAGGCCGCGACCCTCGTCGAGGTGCTCGCGGTCGCACGCGAGTCCGTACCCCAGGAGGCCGTCTATTCCACGACCGTCCAGGCCAACATCGTCAACAACATCGCCCCCCAGACCTCCGGCCGCATCGTCAAGATCAAGGCCGAGATCGGCGACTTCGTCAACGCGGGCCAGATCCTGGCCGAGATGGACAAGGCCCAGCTCGAGCAGGCCGAACTCAAGCTCAAGAATTCCAAGGACGAACTCGACAGGGTCCGCCAGCTGCTCGACCAGGGAGGCATCTCGCAGTCCGACTACGACCAGCTCGAACTCTCCTACAAGGTCGCCAAGAGCAGCTACGACAACCTGCTCGAAAACACGATTCTGCGCAGCCCCGTGACGGGAGTGGTCACCGCCCGCAATTACGACAAGGGCGACATGTACTCGATGAGCCAGCCCCTGTACACAGTCCAGCAGATAGTGCCCGTCAAGATGCTCGTGGGCATCTCCGAGAGCGACTACACCAAGGTGAAGAAGGGTGACGAGGTGACCCTGACCGCCGACGCCCTGCCCGGAAAGACATACAAAGGCAAGATAGTGAGGCTGTATCCCATTATGGACTCCTCCACCCACACCTTCAACGTCGAGGTCCAGGTGCGCAACGAGAACCGCGAGCTCCGTCCCGGAATGTTCGTGCGCGCCACCGTCAATTTCGGCGCCAACAACAGCATCACCGTGCCCGACCAGGCCGTCGTGAAGATGCAGGGCGCGGGCACGCGTTCGGTCTTCGTGGTCGAAGGCGACACCGCGTCGGCCCGCGTCGTGACCCTGGGCCGCCACTTTGACGGCAAGTACGAGATCCTGAGCGGCCTCGAAGAGGGCGAGACCGTGGTCGTCAAGGGCCAGAGTTCCCTCAAGTCCGGAGACAAGGTCCGTCTGGAGCAGTAAGTCATGAGCATCTACAGAACAGCTGTCAACCACCCGGTCACCACGGCGCTGATCTTCATCGCCTGCATGGTGTTCGGCGTGTTCGCGGTCAGCAGGACCAGCATAGCCGAGTTCCCGGAGTTCGACTCCAACACCATCATGGTGATGAGCTCGTACCAGGGCGCCAACGCGGCCGACATCGAGACCAACCTCACCAAGGTGCTCGAGAACGCCCTGAACGGCGTCGAGGACCTCAAGGAACTTGATTCAAAGAGCAAGGAGAACATCTCCCTGCTGACTCTCACCTTCGAATACGGCACCGACATCGAAGAAGCCACCAACAACGTGCGCGACAAACTCGACATGGTCAATTCGTCGCTGCCCGACGGCGCTTCGATGCCCGTCATCTTCAAGTTCAGCGCCGACGACATGCCCATCATGTTCCTGACCCCCAAGGCAAACGAGAGCCTTCCCGGACTGGACAAGATACTGGACGACAAACTCAGCACGCCCCTGGCGCGCGTGCCAGGCGTGGGCACCGTGTCCGTCAGCGGCGCCCCCTCGCGCGAGATCCAGATCTACTGCGACCCTAACAAACTCCAGGCTTACGGCCTGAGCGTCAGCACTATAGCCACTATCGTGG
>R15__coassemble_813_pt1 | contig 19695 bp, 14 predicted proteins | sample R15__metabat2_high_PE_004 | metagenome-assembled genome bin R15
TTCCGGTCGCGGGGCTGAAGACGCTCAAAGTCATGCACCGCGCCGGGGTGACCGGCGAGAGCGCGGCCGAGGGCTCGATCGTCGTCTACCGGGGCTTCGCCCCTTCAGAATCGGACGCCGATCTCGCCGCCGCCTTCGACGCGATGGACCTCTACTGGACCTCACGCGAGGCTTCGGCCGATGACAATCCGCCCATCAATTTCCGCAACAACCGCTTCGTGCGGATGTTCGAGCCGCTGACCGACATGTACGGCCGCCCGGCCTACGACGGCTTCGACCCCACGCCCTACATATCAATATTCTTCCTGCTCTTCTTCGCGATGTGCATGGGAGACATGGGCTACGGCATCGTGCTCATCATAGCGGGCGTGCTGCTGCGCAAGGTGCGCAGTTTCGCCTCGCTCGCTCCCCTGGTGTGCACGCTCGGCGTCGGGACCGTGGCGGTGGGATTCTTCTTCCACACCTTCTTCTCGGTCGACATCGCTTCGTGGGAATGGATTCCCGAAGGGGTAAAGGCCGTGTTCGTGCCCTCGACCGTCGCAGGATACGACGGCACGATGGTGCTTGCGCTCGCGGTGGGTGTGGTGCATCTGCTGCTCGCTATGATAGTCAAGACCGTCTACGCCACTCGCAACGCCGGCTTCCTCGAGTCGCTGTCGACCTGGGGCTGGACCCTGTTCTGGGTCGGGCTCACCGTGATCGGCGTTCTCGCGCTCTGCGGAGTGCTGTCTTCCCCCATCGTGCGCATCGCGATCATCGTGCTCGGCATCGTGTGCGCGATAGGCATCTTCCCGCTCAACAACATCCACCGCAATCCGCTCGTCAACGTCGGCAGCGGCCTCTGGGACACCTACAACATGGCCACGGGGATCCTCGGCGACGTGCTCAGCTACCTGCGCCTGTACGCCCTCGGCCTGGCCGGCGCGATGCTCGGATTCGCCTTCAACGACCTGGCGGCGATGGCCCTCGGCGACGGCGGCCTCGGCTGGGTGTTCTTTATATTAATAGTTATCATAGGTCACACGCTCAACCTCGCGATGGCCGCCCTGGGCGCCTTCGTGCACCCTCTGAGGCTCAATTTCCTGGAGTTCTTCAAGAATTCGGACTACCAGGGGGTCGGGCGCAAGTATGACCCTTTACGCAAACAATAAACAAACAAATAAAATCTTACAATCATGACACTCGAAACAGTACTCGGTTATCTCGGCCTGGGCCTCGTGCTCGCACTGGCCGGCATCGGAAGTTCAATCGGCACCACCTGCGCCGGCAACGCGGCCGAAGGCGCCCTCAAGAAGAAGCCCGAAGGCTCCGGAAGCTATATGGTGCTCTCCGCCCTGCCCGCAACCCAGGGCATCTACGGCTTCGTGGCTTTCTTCATGATGCTCAGCAAGATGAAGGCAAACCCCGAAGCGGGCCTTCTGATCTTCGGCGTCGGCGCCTGCGTCGGCGTGGTCTGCATGATCTCAGCCATCCGTCAGGGCCAGGTCTGCGCCAACGGCATCGTCGGCATCAGCCAGGGCCACGACGTGTTCACCAACACCCTGATCTACGCCGCCCTCCCCGAATTCTACGCCATCCTGGGCCTCGTCGGCGCCCTGATGGTCTAACGTGGTTTTGCAGCAAAATTCTCAATTTTGCTGCAAAACACCCTCCTGAACAAGCAAATTGCAGCAAAAACACGGTTTTTGCTGCAATTTTTGTTTGCCCGGCGGGCTGAGGGGCCGGCCGCTAAACCTGCTAGAGATATATCGCGAGGGTGTGCATCAGGACATTCACGTCGATGGGCTTCGAGACGTGGTCGTTCATGCCGGAGGCGTAGGACTTCTGGCGGTCCTCCTCGAAGGCGTTGGCCGACAGGGCGATGATGGGAAGCTCGGCTTCGGAATATTTCTTCCTTATCTGCTCGGCGGCTTCGTAGCCGTTCATTATGGGCATCTGGATGTCCATCAGGATGAAGTCGTAGTAGCCGGGGGCGTTGTCGGCGACCATCTTGACGGCTTCCTTGCCGTTCATCGCCGATTCGGTCACCATACCCTTCTCTTCGAGGATGTACTTCGCGATCTCGCCGTTGAGCTCGTTGTCTTCGACGACGAGGACCCTCTTGCCGCTGAAATCAACCTCGCTTTCGGCCTTCTCGTCGGCATTTTCCTCCGCGATCTCGTCAGGGGTCTGGAGGATGAAGGGCAGCGTGACATAGAAGATGGAGCCGATGCCCTTGCGGCTTTCGCACGAGATGCTTCCGCCCATCATTTCCGAGAGCTTCTTGGCCAGAGGCAGGCCGAGACCGGTGCCCTGGACGCCCTTGGTGGTGGTGTTCTCTTCCCTGGCGAAGGCGTCGAACATCTGGGCCTGGAACTCCTCGCTCATGCCGATGCCGTTGTCCTTGACGGCGAAGCGGTAGGTCGCGCGGCCGGGCTCGTCATCGTCCAGCTGCTCGCACCACACCTGCACGCGGCCGCCGCCCTCGGTGTACTTGATGCCGTTCGAGACCAGGTTGACGAGGATTCTGCTGACGCGCGAGATGTCGGCGTAGACGTGGCGGTCGCGGATACCCGAGCCGTCGAAAGCGAGGGTTATGTTCTTGGATGCGGCCAGGTTGGCCATCACCGAACGGATGTTGTCCAGCATGTCGCGAAGGTCCACCTTGCCCAGGTCGACGGTGGCCTTGCCGCTCTCGATGCGGCTCATGTCGAGGATGTCGTTGATCAGGGTGAGCAGCATATTGCCCGAGAGGCGCACCTTGCCGAGGTTCTCGCGCACCTTGTCGGGGTTGCCGATGTCGTTGATCGCCATGTCGGTGAATCCGAGGATGGCGTTCATCGGGGTGCGGATGTCGTGGCTCATGTTGAAGAGGAAGTCCGTCTTCGCCTTGCTGGCGATTTCGGCCTTCGTGCGCTCGACACGCAGTTCCTGCTGGGTCCTCTCCTGCTCGCGCACATAGGCGTCGACGTCGGAGAAAGCGACGATCATCTGGTGGATTCCGCCTTCGTCATTGGGCACCTTGACGAGTTTCGCCTGCAGGTAATGCTCCTTGCCGTTCAGGATGGCGGCGTAGGTCAGGGCCGGCGAATGGTCTTCCCTGAGCGAGCGGCGGATGTTGTCGTCCGAGAAGAACTGGTCGAAGATTTCGCGGTAGTCTTCGGTCACGACGGTGTCGCGATAGACGATCTTGGACTTCGAGAAGGGCATCTCGGCGAGCGAGCGGTCGAAATACTCACGGCCCGAGTAGACGTCGATGGAGTCGGTGTCGAAGTCGACGCTGAACACGGCGGGGAATTCATCGGCAAGTACGTGCATTACCTTGAGGCTGGTGTCCTTGTAGCGGTCGCGGGCCGTGGTAAGTTCCTTCTGGGTGAAGTGGCGGACGATCTCGAAGAAGAGTCCGACCAGGAAGAAGGCCGCGTACAGCACCGGGAAGCGCATCATGAACACGTCGGTGTAGACCTCTGGGTGCAGCAGCAGGTCCTGGCCGGCCGGGAACCAGAACAGGAATGCGAGTATCACGAACTGTATGCCTGAAATCAGCGAGCCGATCTTGCCTTTGTAGAGCAGAAGGCCGCAGGTGGGCAGAAGCGCCGCCCACAGCGTGCTGAAGCCCTTCGGCTGGCCGTTGAGCACGAAGAAGGTGAACAGCACGACGATCTCGACGGCGAACAGAGTCCTGGGGATCAACCTCAATTTGGTGCCTCCGAAATATTCGAGTCCGGCGTTGATGATGTTCAGCACCGCAAAGATCAGCGTGGCCTGCATCAGGGCGCCGGTCCATCCCGTGAAGAAATTCATCACCGTCATGAAGGTGGAGATGAATGCCATTATGAGGAAAACGCTGACAAACTGGAAATGCTGGCGGATGTCGTCGTGAGTGATCATCTCGGTCCAGCGGCTGGATGTACTGGTCATATCTGAGGCTTCGGCTTTTATAGCGGATACAAACTTAATAAATTTTTCCAAAATATACTACAACCCCTCTCTGCTTCGGGAAAAGTATTATATTTGCACTATGAGCATCTCAAAGACCATCGCGACAATTCTCGCGGCGGGGGCGCTGAGCGCCTGCGCGCCGCGAACCGGCACTTCGATTCTGGATTTCCACCCCCGCAGGGAGGTGAAGGCCCTGCTCAGGCAGGCTTCGCAGGACCCGAATTCCGTCACACTGCTGCATTTCACCGACCTTCACGGCTATACGCCCAATCTCGAGAGGGTCGCCGAATTCTATGACGCTTATGACGACCTGATCGACGACGCCATCCACGCCGGCGACGCCGTGTCGTGCTACTGGTCCGACCCCAACGGCTGGGACGAGGTGCCCGCCGCCCGCAGGATTCTGAACGCCGTGGGCAACCACGACTGCTGGAAGGGCTTCAAGGTCTGGGCCGAGACCGATGTCCCCTACGACGCCGCCTAGGAGGAGGTCGGGCAGACCATCATGGTCGGCAAGGACCCGGAGCGCCCCTTCTGGAAGGAGTGGGGTGTGACCAGGCCCGAAGGCGCCGACGACCCTTCGGACCCGCGGCGCTTCGCGTGCTATTATTATAAGGACTACACCGACGCCGGGGTGCGCCTCATCGTGCTCGACGCCCTCCATTACGATGCCGGGAACGCCCAGGACGGGTGGTTCGCCGGGATCCTCGCCGACGCCCTGGCCTCGGGCCTGCAGGTGGTGACCGTCCAGCACTACACCCCCCAGAACGGCCTGGAGTACCTCGAATGCGGCTTTTCGCCCGTGGATGATTGGGACATGGCCGTAGAGAATCCCGACGTGCCCCAGATCGAGGCGATGAGGGACGCGTTCTTCTGCCGGGTGGACGAGTTCATCGCCGCCGGGGGAATCTATGTCTGCTCCCTTTGCGGCCACACCCACACCGACGCCGTCGGCTATCCGAAGGGCCATCTGCCCCAGCTCCAGATCGTCGCCGAGAAGGCCGGGGAGTTCGACATCTATATGAAGGAACCCCGCGAAATCGGCACCCCGACCCAGGACGCCTTCAACCTCATCACGATCAATCCCGAGTCGGGCACCCTGGTGCTCAACCGCATAGGCAGCTGCGAGGACGAACTGGGCCGCAGCAAGCGCCTTCTCGTCTACGACTACTTCTCCGGCCGGCTGGTGAAGAGCGAATAATCCGCGGGGCTTTTCGCCGCAACCGGCAGGCGGGCGGGGACACTCTGCTTTTGTGGCGCAGAGTATCCCCGCCCACCTGCCTCCCACACCACTGCGTGCCACATCCGCGGGGACACTCTGCCACCTCAAAGCAGAGTGTCCCCGCAGGATAAAACAGAGACCAGCCAGGGTTGCCCCTGACTGGCCTGTTGCTTTAGCAGCTCCCGTCGTCACGGTTGCTGCGGGTTCTTACACCCGGCTGAGCCGGATGGGGTTATTCCCAAGTAATCTCAACGGATGAGAGGTATATGGCGCCGTTGCTAGAGCGGATGCCGACATAAGCATAGTCGGTATCGAAGGTAACCGTACCGGTAGCTGAAACGGAGCCTATCTTAGTGCCCTGAGTAGTTGTAGAATAGAGGTCTGATGCAGCCGTGTAAGCAGTGTTGCTCCCATAGACGTCAATCGTATTAGATCCTTTACCAACAGTGATTTTTACGGACTTAACCGTGCCTCCGGAAGTCGTGGATACTATACCTGAGTTGCTGTTCTTTGAACGCATCTGGATATTACCGGAATCATCCTTACCATTATTTCCTGCATAAACAGCATCTGAGGTTGCACTCACGTTAGTGAAATCAGTATAAGTTGTGCTCGTTGCAGCAAACATACTGGCGGTCAACACGTCGGTCACAGACCCTGCAGCAGCGGCCTTATCCTGAGTTACGCCAATGGTCTTTGTCTTATTGGCATCGCCTTCGACGGTAGTACGGGTGATGGTGATGTCACCAACGTTGACAGTGTTTTCCGTATCAGTATTTGCAGTCAAAGCTGTCACGGTAATCTCGAGAGAAGAAGATCCGGCAGCTCCGGATATAGGGCTGATGGAGATCTTGGTGTCATCGGGATTGCTGATGGTGAATGCGTAAGAAGACGTCACCGTGAATTTCGCTGTGGAATTGGCCGTTGCTCCAAGTGCGAGGGTGTTTGCACTCACTGAGAACTCGTCAGCGAGCTGGGAGACGTTGATGGTCTTGGTGACCGTGTTGTCAGCAGCGGACTGGAGAACTATCGTTCCTGTTGCCGCCGCTCCAGTGTAGTTGGGAGCGACATCATACACGATAGTATTTTCGACGACAGCTGCGTCGGTTACGCAACCGGTATAAGAAGCGACCTCCACGTCATCAGAGAAATTCTTTACTGTATAAGAAGCCTCTGCGTTGGTAGCTCCTGTTGCGGCGACGCCGACGATGTCATTGGCAGCGATTTCAGGAGTGGTCGAAGGCTTGGTTATGCTCATTGCCCCCACACCGACATTGGAGCCCTTTGTGAACACGACCTTGACGTATCTGTAGGAAGCGTCGAAAGTTGCGGTTGTGCTGAGATTAAGCACGGCGTTTTGCGATCCGCTGATGTTAAGAGTTTCGATATCAGTATAATCCTTACCATCCGCAGACGCGGAAACAGCAAGAGAAGATGCGTTCGCACCTCCAAGCATCTTGACATCAATATTGAAAGCGCCGATGGCGGAATCAGTCTTGATGATGAAATAGTCTCCGCTAGTATCAAGCTTGATTCTGTAAGGTGCATTGCCTGCAGCATAGTCAGAGCCAAGACCGCTTGCAGTTACGCCGGCAATTGCCTCAAAATCGGCCTTTACGCCACCTTCCCAGACCCAAGGAAGTGTTACATAGTCAGCGACAGGAGCATCCTTTGCTATCCCTTCAAAACTCGCGGTGAAAGTGGACACGTGGCCAGCCTGGAAAGGAAGGGACTTGGCGGTAAGGTCAATCGTCTTGGTATACGTATCATCGGCGCTGTCGGTGATGATGATCTTCATCTCGCCGGTGGTACCTGCGGTGGGAGCGAGAGCAAACCAGAATGTATTGTCAACGACATTGGTGGGGTCGAGGGTGATGGAAGCGCCTGCTGCATTGGATATTTCGCCAGTCTCGTAATTGACCTTGCAGCTGCCGCCAACGATGGATTCAGGGAATTTGAGTTCAACGGACTTGATTGTGCCGGAGAAATTGCAGATTGTCATCTTGCCATAAGCAAGCGCATGACTGAAAGTCAGGGCAACATCGGTATTGGAATCGGTATATGCAGCTTTGGCATACATTGCATGCACGCCCTCTTCAACGGAAGTTGCAAGCGGAGTTTGCGCAGAAGGTATGTTAAGATAAACCTGGTTTGTTCCGATCATGCCCGTAAAGCCGGGGAGGGTGCTGTTGCCGTTATAATTTACGCCTGGGGTAAAAGCATAGATAGTGCCGGACTCCTGAGCAGTGGTGAATACAGGCTCGAATGTGGCAGCTGTTCCACCGTTGACAAGAGTGGGGCGAACATGAACGGAATCATTTTTGGACGTGCCACAATAGAAAGCGACTTTCTGATTTACAGTCCAGAGTGAAGGATACGCACCTTCATTCATATCTCCGAACACGGTCTTGGTGTCGGCAGAGGTGGCGGTGATGTGGAACACGACGGACTCGCCGATTCCCGGCTGGACTTCATTGAGTTCAACCTTGTTGCAAGATGAGAATGCCATTGCCGCTGCGGCGACGAGCAATACGGATGCAAAAATCTTCTTCATAGCCTCAATGATTAATATATACCATAATCATCCTCAGTTGCATCCGCGAGAGTCGCGGGACTTGTGCACAAGGCGGAAAGGCCCGCCAGGGTGGTGAATTCGCATTCCGGGCGCACGTAGACGGAAGCGTCTAAATTTTTTTGGGTCATTTGTATAATAATTGTTTGATTTTCACACTACTAAAAAATCGCGCAAATTTAAATAAAATTTGCCACAATGCCAAAACCCCGACCAGCGCCATGTGATTCGGACGCGGGCCGAATCACGGAGGGGCGTTGCAGCAAAAACACTGATTTTGCTGCAAAATGGCCTTCCGAACCATCAAATTGCAGCAAAAAACGCGAATTTGCTGCAATGGTATAGTCTACAGAGAGAGGTAGGGATAGCGCTAAAATGCAAAGTACTGAATAACAACTAGTTAGCAAATCACGCAATCCCTACCTCTCAGCGAAACTGGCAGTTTGGGGGGATTTTGAGGAGAGATAGGGATGGTTCAAAAACGCAAGGTGCTGATTAATAGCTAGTTAGCAAAATCCATAATCCCTACCTCTCCTGGAACTTGGGGTTCGGGGGCGTCTTGAGGAGAGGAGGCGCGCGCCCTAGTCGACGAAGGCGACCTTGGAGGCGTCGCGGGGCTTGGCGTCGGGGGCCGCGTCGGGGTAGCCGACGGCTATCACGATCTGCAGGTGGTAGCCTTCGCTGAAGCCGAGGCGCTCGAGGTAAGGCCTGGCGGAATCGTTGGTGTTAAGGAACATTGCGGGGCCGCCCATGATGCAGGTGCCGAGGCCGAGCGACTGCGCGGCGAGGCAGATGTTCTCGCTCATCAGCCCCACGTTCTGCAGCAGCATCCCGCTGTCGTCGGCCGGGCAGGCGATGAAGATCGCCGCCGTGGCGTTGCGGAAGCCGTTGCGGAACTTCGGGTCGTCGGACGACACGAAGAAAGGCATGTCGGCCTTCATCAGGGAAGTGACCTCGAGAAAATAATCCTGGTTGTCGACGATGCGCACCTCCCAGTCCTGCCTGTTCATGGCGTTGGGGGCGTTGATGCCGCATTCGGCGATGGTCTGGAGTTTCTCCCGCTCGACGGGAGTGTCGGTGTAGTGCCGGATGGAGCGGCGCGCCATGATGGCGTCGATGACGGGATTGCTCATAGTGTCAGACTGACAAGGCGCGCAGCTCGCGAGCACGAGCGCGGCCGAAAAAATTGCAAATAAGTGTTTCATATTGATTATCAATTATTATCGACTGCCGCCGCCGAAGCCTCCGCCGTGGAAACCGCCGCCTCCGCCGAACGACGCCCCGCCGACGAAGCCGCCCATCCCGGAGGACCGGCCGGCGGTCGAGGCCTGAAGGTTCCGGGCATTCGAAATCGCCCGCGCCAGAGTGTCGGTCATATAGATGACGTCGGGCAGGCTGTAGGAGGTCCCGCCGGGAATCACCTGAGAGGCGACCGAGGTGTCGATGTCCTTGAGTTCTTCCGCCACCTTGTCGGCGATGCCGAACAGCGACGCGAAGACGAGGTATTCCTGCCACATGTGCACCTCGATTGCCGCCTTGTCCTTCACCAGGGTGAAGTCCTGCAGGAACTTGCGGAAGCCGTAGGACTGCCTGGCTTCGGCGCTGCCGGCCTGCTTTATCGCCTCCTTCCCCCGGGCTTCGTATGCCGACACCCAGGAGCACACGCGGGACTTGTGGGCCACCGCCCATCGCGAGAATTCCTTGCGCTGGAGGATGGAGTCCTTGCCGGACGCCTCGAGCATCATGTCGTACAGCGTGCGCTCCTCGGCGGGCATCGAATCCAGCCGGGAGGCGTCGCCGAACGATATCTCGACCTTGCCCTTGGAGTCCTTGCCCACCGACAGCACTCCGCTATATATCATCCTGAGTATCAGCGCGGCGGCCATCGTGTTGCTCTTCTTCTGCTCGCCGAGTTTCTTCATCATCGCCTCGGTCGCGGCCAGATCGCCCCCGAAGGGCGGATCGCGGAACCAGGTGACCTCCGAGGGCTTGCAGCCCAGGATCTGTTTCTTCTTGCGCCTGCTCACCCAGCCTTTCTCGCGGAGCATCGCCCAGACGGGGATGACGACACTGCAGATGAAGATGAGGAGATTGAGCAGCGCCGTCTCCAGAATTTCGTCCCAATTCGTGGTTTCGGAGGATTCATCGCCGAAATCGGCCCCCTCGAGGGCGGCCTCGAGCACGTCCGAGAACTGCCCTCCGTCGTTCAGGACGGGGCTGAAGATGCCCTTGTCGAAGCGCAGGAGCGCGATGACGGAACTGCCGGACGAGAAGCGTTCGGTCGATTCGAACACCACCGTCCCTGCGTCGGTGAAGGTGACCGTGCCGTCGTAGCCGAAGCCCCAGGCCCTCACGGAAGAGGTGTCCAGCCGCTTTCCGGCCGCGCTGATGCTGACCCTGGCGTGCTGCGGACGGGAGGACAGGCCGGGAGTTATGAGCTGCAGATGCAGGCAGTCATAGTCGTCCATCGAGCGGACGGCGCCCGAAAGGCGGTAGCCCACGGTATATTTGTGCGGGCCGTAACTGCCTACGCCCCAGCATATTTCGCAGCCGCCGCGCTTGCTGACGATCCCGCATCTGCCGGCCTTGCGTTCGATCGACCTGTCGACGTCCCAGGAACCCTCGTTCAGGTACTTCGCGCCGGTCTCGTCAACGACCGACAGGCCGCTGACCTGCATCCCGTCCAGGTTGTCGCGCACCAGGTACCATTCTGTGCCGGAGGCCACGGTCACGTCCCAGACCTCCGTAATGAGGGCGGAGCCGTCGGGATCGAGCCTGACGCTGATGTCGATGTCCCGGATCGCGGGATCATAGGCAAAAGCCGCAGTGGCGAAGGCCGTTGCGGCAAACAGGGCGAGGGCGCGTCTCATCTAGATCTTGAAGGAAGGCATTTCCGTCTTGCCCTGAGGCTCCGCGAGATACTCCTTCACGCCGAAGTGCAGAAGGCTTGCGGCGAAGGACTCGGGGAACTGGCGGACAAGCTTGTTGTAGTTGGTGCAGGTGTCGTTGTAGACCATGCGGGCGGTACGCACCTGGTTCTCGTACTGGTTGACGCTGTCCATCGCCTTGGCGTAGTTCTCGTTGGCCTTAAGGTCGGGATAGCGCTCGACGACGACGTCGATCTGCTTGGCGAGGTTCTGCATCGCGGCCTCCTGGGCCTCGACGTCCTTGGCAGTGGAGTTGCCGGAGATGTTCTTGCGCGAGGCGATGACGTCGCGCAGGGTCTTGTACTCGTGCTCGTTGTAGCTCTTGACGAGTTCGACGATGGCGGTCAGAGCGTCCCAGCGGCTGTTCTGCTGGACGCCGATCTGGCTCATTGCATTCTGACAGAGTTCGTCCTGATTCACGAGCTTGCGCTGCACACCGATGAACCAGACCACGAGAAGCGCCACTACGGCGATAATGATTATTGCTACCATTTCTTTGATATTTGTGATTCACAAATATAATAAAATGTCTCCACACGGGCAACTTTACGGAATTGCTCGAATTTTCACTGATTTTGCGGAATTCCCGCGAACAGTCAGCGAAGGCGCGTCATCGGACGAATTCCTGAGGGCAGTCGGTCACGACAGCGCAAACGCCGTCGGGGACCTTGCGCGGATCGTTCACGGTCCACAGGACGACCTTCTTGCCCATGGCCTGTACGTCCCGGATGAACTTCTTGCCGATCAGGCTGTTGCAGGCATTGAAGCCGGCCACGAAATCATAATCCTCGAATTTGAAGCTGTGGAGCCGGCCGTCGGCGACAATCCCGAACGGGAGGCGGCAGAAAAGCAGTTTCAGGACGGGAACGTCCGGAGCGATTTCGTGGAAACGGACCACGGCCTCGTCGTCGAATGACTGGAAGATCACCCGGTCGCGCATCCCGAAACTGTCAACGAGTTCCAGCACCTTGTCCTCGATGAGGGGATACTGGCCTTCGTGCTTGCGCTTCACTTCGATCAGCAGGCCGCACCTTCCATTGACGGCTTCCAGCACCTCCTCGAGGGTCGGGACATGCTCCGAGCCTTCTATGGAAAGCCGGCTGACCTGCTCGAAAGTCATCTCTTCGATCTTTCCCTTGCCGTCCGTGGTGCGGTCGACGGTTTCGTCGTGACAGACCACGACGCGGCCGTCAGAGGTCATGTGGACGTCGATCTCGACGAGGTCCGCGCCGGACTCGATTCCGGCGTTGATACAGCTCAAAGTGTTCTCGGGGCCGAGCGAGCGGCCTCCTCTGTGTGCGATTATCTTCATATCCTGAGTTGCTCCGGCTTCCGGGCGGCAGCAGGTGGCCGACACCGCGAGAAGCAAAATAAACAGTTTCTTCATATCTTGATGTTCAGCAATGCGCGAAGCACGATCTTGACGCAGCTGTCGAACCAGTCCTCGCAGTCCTGCGCTCCGGCCGCCTGCTCCAGGCAGTCGACCACGACGGCGTCGACGTTCTCTTCGTGGATGAGCGCCCAGATGATGAAATTTCCGAACTTGTGCGTCAGCAGGTCGGAAAGTTTTTCTCCGGACGGGTTGTACGAAAGCAGGTCGTCCCTGTACTTCGAGATGCCGGGGAAGGTGACGCCGGAAAGGCCCCTCGTGAGGAAATCGTTCACCAGCGAGGGATAGTAGTTCTTGGCCACGCCGAGTATGTTGCCTATCATCGGCACCAGGCCGTCGAACCTGTCCAGGATCTCCTGCGACGGGATCAGGGTGAATATGAGTTTCAGCAGGTCCAGGGCGGTGTGGATGTCGCCGGAATCGGTGATCAGCTCCGAGATGTTGTCCACAAGATGCAGGAGCATCCGGGAGTCGGACAAGGCCACGGCGTCCTCGATCATCCGGCGGAAGAGGGGGACGCTGCTTCCCGTCGGATCCTCGGCGTCCGAATGGCGGGCGCACCAGACCATCGCGTACCAGGACATCACGTTGCGCTTGTACTCCTGCCGGGGATTTGCCAGATGGCTGTTCCTTGCGCGGAAATAGCCCTTGCAGCGGCGGGTCCAGTCGACGCAGTTGCGCTCGAGCATGTCCATAAGCTCCGCGGGGAACTCCGGCACCTTCAGGCCTGTCTGGTAGAGGATGTATATCAGCGACATCTGGCTGTAGTCCTCCCACTCGGTGCCCTTGATGGTGTTCTCGATGTCGCCGAGGATTGCGCCGGTGGCCTCGATGTCGGACATGGCGAAGATCACCATGAGGCGTTCCAGCAGGAAGTAGCTCAGGCTGTCGCCGGTGCGATATGCCCGGGCGATGCGCGGGGCGAATTCCGAAACCGGCCGCCCGGTCTTGCGCGAATACAGGAAGGCCATCGGGGCGATGTCCGTGATGTCCGTGCGGTTCCACCTTCCGTCCGGCGCGGGAGCGGCCGAAACGGCGTCCGAGTTCCAGAACGACCTGTATTCGGTGATGTTGTTGACATAGTCGGACTGGAACGTGACCTGACGGCGGAGAATCACGGAGATGAACGGCATCAGCGCCCGCACCAGCGAGTAATTCAAGGTGAGATGCTTGAGAAGCGCGCGGATTTCGTCCAGGAGTTCCGTCACCCGCGCCCGGTTCTGCGCGCCGCCTTCGAGCAGGAGGTCTATTATCATTATGACGTCCAGCCGCACGCCGGCTTCGAGAAGGGCGACGGTGCGGCCGCGGGCCTTTTTGGTGGCCATCAGGGGGACGAGGGAACGTTTGCGCAGGCAGTCGAACATCCGGCTGATTATCTGCTGGGTGACGTTCTCGCGCAAGGGTTCGTCGTTCAGGGTCAGGGTGCGCTTCGAGACATAGTATGCCTGCATGCAGGCGTTGTTTCTGACATCCGTCAGAGGGTCGTCCATCAGGATCCAGAGCAACTCGTAGGGGTCCTCGTCGTACAGGCCCTCGTTGTGCGCGTCCGACAGGAGTATGCCGCTGATTATGGTGGAGGCGGCAAGATTGCGGAGCCGGATTATAGAACCCGTGGACTCTTCGGTCCCGTCGCCCTTCATCGTCAGCAGACGGCGCTCGGCTTCGAAAATCCCGGTCTTGTACAGTTCCCTGACCAGGACGTCCATCATCGAGGATACCAGCGAGAACACCTCGAGGTCTTCACCGTAGCGGTAGAGCAGTTCGACGGCGGTGTCCGGCCCTCCCCTGCGGGCGCAGTCGATGAGCAGGACGCCGCGCAGCGCCCCCATGAAGACTTCGTTGACCGCGGCCCGGTTCAACGCGCCGCAGATCTGCGCTGCGTCGATTTCCTGCACGGACTCGACATACGCCACGGACAGAAGATACTCCAGGAACCTTTCGTAGACGAACTGGATCCTGCCACGGTCGGTCAGCCTCAGCACGGGCCTCTCCGGACGGTTCAGAAGTTCCGCGAAGGCGACGGTGATGCCGTCGTTCTTGAACATCAGGGGGGCGATGGAGTTCAGAGGCGACGACGGATCGCCCAGGGCGGCCCTGACTTCATCGGCCGAGATGGAGTCCACGGCTTCGCCCTCCAGATATTTCCCGAGCATGTACCGGGCGATCCCGCGGAGTATTTTCACCTGGTTGCGGCCCGCATACGAGCGGGAGATCTCGTCAAGCATCCTGCCGAAGAGCGACAGGGACGTGTATTCCGCCTGGGTTGCCGGAAGCTCGCGGCCGAGATAGTTCGTACAGGCGATCTTGAGCATCAGAGGGTCCTTGAGCCTGAGGACGACTCCGCGCGGCAGCGCGTCGAAAGGAGTCTCCATCTGGAAAAGTTCGCCGTAGACCGAATAGGCGGAGCGGACCTCGCCGTCGGTGAAGCCGCGCACGGCGGCGCCGCCCTCGTCGGCGGGAGTGAAGAACACGGACGCGTCGTGCCTGGACTGCTCCGGCACCAGGTCGTTGGTCCAGGTGTAATTGCGGCAGGTCAGCAGCACCTTCACATTGCCCAGTTCCTTTCTGGCGAAGAGCCGGCAGATGTCGCGGAAGAGCATCAGCGGTCCGGTGACGCCCTCGCCGCAGCCCGGATAGACGATGGCCTCGTTGACGGCGTCGAAGAATATGTGGACCACACGGCCGGCCTCGCCGGCGAGCATATTGATATATTCAAGGTAATGGCCGATGTCCTTTCTGGCGGAAAGTCCGAATATCTTGCGGAGCCGCTCCTCGAGCCCGATGTCCGCGAAGGAGGCGCCGGCGAATATCAGGACGGCTTCGCCTTCTTCGGTCAGGGTCTCGGTCCAGTGGCACAGCTGGTTCGTCTTGCCCTGGCCGGCCTCGCCGGGAAGCGGGAAGACGACCCTGTCGGAATCCAGGAACTCGCGGTAGGACCTGTTGAGCCGCTCCCTTTCGACGAACTGCTCGCGGTTGTATTTCTTCTGCGAATATATGTCGCGCATATATTCTGAAGAGGCGGCGGCCATCGCGGCCACGGCCTCGTCCCAGTTAAGGTCCTTGGCTATGTCGAACGACGGCAGCAGCGTCTGCATCCAGGCGTCGAAGTCGGAATTCATCGCGCCGGTGGACAGGGAGAGGGTGTTCTCGTCGGTCGAGACGTAGCACACCTGCTCGTCATTGAGGGTCTGGAAGACATACTCGCATCCGGACTCCGCGCGATGCACCAGCGGGTACAGGTCGCGCTCGAGGTCGACGCCGCTGCCGCCTATGCTCTCCAGGGCCGCGGCGAACTGCTCGGCGCGGGGCAGGATCTGCCGCACGACTTCCTCGTACCGGCTTTCGGAGAGGATGGTCCCGTGGCCTTTGTAGCGGTTGCGGATCTGGACGATGCCGGCCTCCGACTTGCCCGGAAGGAAGATATTCTTCTTGCGGCCGGCGACGGCGGCGATGTCCCGGGCAAAGGGATTGTCCGGGAAACGGGACGCGGCCTCGACGGCGAGGGGCGCGAGGATGTCGTTAACCCAATCTCCGAAACTCAGCGGCCTCTTGGCGTCTATTTTCCTTATGGCTCCCTGCACGGCAGGAGCGGGGGCGGCCGAGCCCGAGAGCACGTCCTTCCTGAAAGCGGCGAGCAGCACGATGGACGCATAGGCGGCCCCGGTCTCCATAAAATCGAGGAGATAGTTCATCGCGAGCATCCATCCGCCGGAAGCGATGTTCCGGCGAGCTTCGTCCAGCGGATGCGAGAGAGTGTAGGGAATGCTGTTCATAATTGCGTAAAGTTACGAATCTTTTGCTAATTTTGCACATCAAGAACGAGCATATGAAAATCAACGGCACATTCTTCCTTTGCGGCTACTTCACGGCGGAAGGCGCCACGGACGCCCTCCCGGGATGGAAAGCGGAAGTCGCGGACGCGAAGCAGACGGAACTGTTCAGCAATTTCTATTTCCCGGAATTCGTCGCTTTCCACAAGGATGACGTCAGGCATTTCAGCCTCGGGATAGACAGGGACGTCTCCATACGCCTGCGCTCGGGTAAGGATTTCGGCTTCAAGGTGACGGAAGACCTGCTCTGGGCGATGCCGGGGTCCCTGGCCCTGTTCGCCGTCAGGATCGACGCCGCAGGCAAGGACATCGACGAGGTCACGGAGGCGATGGGGATCCTGCGCAGCTGTTCGTTCTATGCCGACTATGCGGTTCAGGATTTCATCAAGACCGCGCTCGAGCCCATAGAGAAGACCTATGAAATCCTGCACGGCCCCTGCGGCCACGCCGAAGGCAATTATTCGCACCTGGTGGAGAACGGAAACAAATTCAAGATCTTCCAGATACTGGACTCCCCGCAGTGCCCGGACGACCCCGAGGAAAGGAACCGCCTGCTCTATGCGGCCGCCACGCTTTCCAGGCACGAAACGCAGGAGCCCTATTCCACCGACCGCTACTACTACGAGAGCACGATGTCCTCGCACCGCCTCGGAGTGTTCTCTTCCTGGACGGCGATGATGCTGCTGGACACGGTCACCTTCCTCGGGAAGGACATATCGGATTTCCTGAAGAAGATCTGGACCGAGGACTACTTCGGCAGGATCTACACCTACGAACTCTTCCGCAAGTGCTACCTGTACCGCCACAACCAGAGGTTCCGCTCAGGGAAGGAAGACCCCTCCGCCCTGCAGGACGAGCTCGTCGACTTCGAGCGGAAATACACGTTCACGTCGATATCGTACAATTTCCTGCCCGAAGAGGTGGACGCGGCGATAGTGTCCGGACTCGACCTCAGGAAGGAGCAGAAATCGCTCTCCGATCTGATAGCGCAAGAGACGTCGGTGCGCGAGGAGCGCTCGTCACGGAGCCGGGACCGCTTCCTTCTGTTCCTGACCTGCCTCGCCTCGATGTCCGCCATATATGACACCACTTGTCTGCTGGACGAAGTCATCAGATATGAGGAGGCCTTCCCCTCCGCCGCATTGGGATACAGGCTCTTCTCGGCGGTCACGATGGTCATAATCGCCGCTGCGGCGTTCAGGTCGATGCGCAGGAAATAACCCCGGGATTCATCATACAAATCAATCTGGAATCATGACACTTCTGCTTGTTTTTCTGTTGGGCGCGATGGCCGTTTCGTTCCTCTGCTCCGTGCTGGAGGCGGTGCTGATGAGCACGCCCATTTCATACATAACGATGCGCGAGGACGAGGGCTACAGGCCGGCGACCCGGATGAAGGCCTACAAGCAGGATTCGTCCAGGCCCATCGCGGCGATCCTGTCGCTGAACACCATAGCCAACACGCTGGGCGCGGCGGGAGTGGGCCGGCAGGCGACGCTGGTGTTCGGCTCCGAATGGTTCGGGCTGGTCAGCGCGATCACCACTATACTGATCCTCGTATTTTCCGAGATAATCCCCAAGACCATAGGCACCACCCACTGGAAATCGCTGATGGGATTCGCCACGGGGACCATCAGGGTGCTGATCATCTGCCTCTACCCTATCGTGCGCTGCGTGGAAGGCCTGCAGAAACTCCTTACGCCCAAGACCTCCGAGACCGCGATCTCGCGCGAGGAGGTGAGCGCGATGGCCGACGTGGCCGAGGAGTCCGGCGAACTGGACGAGGACGAGAACGAGATAATCCAGAACGTGATCACCCTCGACGAGGTGACAGCGGCCGACATCATGACCCCGAGGGTCGTGGCGGCGATAGCGCCCGAGTCGATGAGCGTGAAGTCGTTCTTCCGCGACCGCCGCTTCCTGCACCACAGCAGGATCCCCGTCTATGACGGCGACGACGAATACATCACCGGCTACATCCTCAGGATGGACGCCGTGCAGCTGATGGCCGAGGACAAGTTCGACACCCGCCTGGGCGAGATCCGTCGCGACATCGAGAGCTTCAGCCAGGACGCCACCATCGACGAGATCCGCTCCAGGATGATGGACCGCAACGAGCAGATCTCCGTCATCATCGACGAATACGGCTCGTTCCAGGGCATCCTGACCCTCGAGGACGTGCTCGAGACCATCCTCGGCGACGAGATTGTCGACGAGCGCGACGCCGTCGAGGACATGCAGCAGCTCGCCCTAGAGAAATTCCGCAAGCGCCAGGCGGGGAAATGAAGGCACTGAAAGCGAATGAAAATATTCCGAACACTCCCCTTTATGGTTGCGGCGCTCCTGCTGGCCGCATCCTGCGCCCAGCCGGCCGACGTCGATCCGACGCCCGAACCGACACCGCTGCCGGAACCTGACCCTTCACCCGATCCTGATCCTTCACCTGATCCTTCACCTGACCCCGATCCGACGCCGGACGGGCCGCTGACGATGGAGCAGGCCATCAAGGAGATGGGGCCCGGATGGAACCTCGGCAACACGCTGGAGAGCAATTCCGGGGACCTGGCGAACATGTGGATCGAGGCCTGGACAAGCAGGACCCCGAGCGACTACGAGACCGCCTGGGGGCAGCCGGTCACCACGCGCGCGCTGATACATATGTTCAAGGAGGCAGGCTTCGGCGCCATCCGCGTGCCGGTGACCTGGTATCCGCATATGGGCACGATAACGGTCAAGGTCGGGCCGAACGAGCAGGGCGACTGGAAGGGCTCCTGGGACCCTTCGACCTGGGACGGCTACGACGTCGATCCCGTCTGGATGGCGCGGGTGCGCGAAGTGGTCGACTACGTGATTGACGAGGGGATGTACTGCATCCTCAACGTCCACCACGACACCGGCGGCTCCGACACCGCCTGGCTCACGGCCTCCGAACAGACCTTTTCGGCCGTAAGGGAGCGCTACGCCTCGCTATGGACCCAGATCGCCGACGAATTCAAGGACTACCCCCAGACCCTGATGTTTGAGTCCTACAACGAGATGCTCGACAAGTGGGGGTCGTGGTGCTTCGCCTCGTTCGGCTCCCCCGACCGGTACGACGCCGACGGCGCGGCCGAGGCCTACGCATCGATTGGCAATTACGCCCAGACCTTCGTGGACGCCGTCCGCGCCACGGGAGGAGCCAACGCCACCCGCAATCTGATAGTCAATACTTATGCCGCCTGCAGCGGAGGAGGCAGCTGGAGTTCCCATCTCAAGGACCCCCTCAAGCAGATGTCGCTGCCCTCCGACAGCACGACAGGCCACATCGCCTTCGAGGTGCACTCCTATTGGGACGCCACAAATTTCAAGCAGTCCGAACTGAATGACATGTTCGACGCCATCAAGACCTACCTGGCTTCCCGCGCGCCCGTCGTCATCGGCGAATGGGGCGTCACCTCCGACACCTCGACCGCCACGGGAATGAAAAAGGCCGCCGACTTCGCGACAACCTTCGCCCTGAAGGCGAAGGATGCGGGATACGCCACCTTCTGGTGGATGGGCCTCTCGGACGGCTCCGACCGCTCCGTCCCCAAATGGACTATGCCCGACATCAAGGACGCCATCCTCAGCGCTTACGCGCAGTAAGCTCCGCGCTGCGCGCTGCTCGTCACGCCTGGCGCCGCCCGCGCGCGAGCTGGGCGTGCATTGGACGTGGCACAGCTGTGCGTGCACGGCTGGGCGTGCGCCAAACGGCCACGGGAAACCCCGATCTCGTGGCCGAAACGCCTCGCTGGCGCCAATCGGCCACGGGAAAGCCCGCTTCCGTGGCCAAAACGCTGTGCGGCTGTCCATCG
>R15__coassemble_842_pt1 | contig 19240 bp, 13 predicted proteins | sample R15__metabat2_high_PE_004 | metagenome-assembled genome bin R15
CCCAGGGCCGGGGCCAGACGGGATCCGCCGCGCCTGAAGGCGGCCGGGTCGAAAGGCACGTATAAGACCCAGCTGCGGGGGTCGCACTGAAGTTGCCGGGGGCAGGCGGGGCGGGACGAGAGCCGCGGCCGCACCTTGTCGGGCCTGGCGAACAGGTCGCCCTGCCTGGCGCTGCCGGACAGCACGGCCTTGAAGGCCACGTCGCTGCGTCTTGCGCGCCCATAGGTGTACGAGCGCAGACCGAGTCCGAGGGATTCAATATATTCGGTAGCCGACCGCACCGAATCATAAAATGCGGCGTTGGAGCCCACAGGGGCGGGATTCCATTTCCATCCGGCCTTGAGTTCCAGGTCCTGAAGGGTGAAATGTCCGGCGCACCAGATGGCCTCGAGCAGCGCCGAAGCGAGCCTCGCGCTCGTGAAATTGCCGGCGAAAGAAACCGGAAGGACACGGCGCACCCCGTTGACAAGGCGCGCATATTCATCGATCTTGGAGTTGCTCAGGTTGAACAGTCCGAGCACCTGGTCCAGGGTCTCGTCCACGATGCGTCCTTCGGGCAGGGATTCCCGCTCCGGAAGGGGCTGCACGCCCACCGACTCAAGAAGCTGCGCCGGGGTGGATTCCTGCGGGACTCCGTCGATGATGTACTGAGAATATAAAGCCGGATCTAACACGTGGCAAATATAATATTTTTTCATCAAGGTTCGACATTGATGGCGGCGCGGCCGTCATCATTTGCCCTGTAGTGGGGGGCGTAGAGCGACTCGATCTCGACCACGGGGCTGCTGAAGGAGCCTTCCTGGGTGACGAAGAACTCCTCGGAAATCACGGTGTCCTCTTCGGGATAGCTGTCGAACCAGTATTGGGTGCGGTCGCTCAGCACGCTGCGGTAGCCCTGGGGGGTGACCGAATATCCTGCATAGACGTTCAGGGGGGCGAATCTCCAGCCGTAACGGCCGGACAGCTGCTCCACGGGGCGCATGCAGGCGGGGCGGGGGGCGGTCAGGCGCACGAAACTGCGGTTCTCCTCGTTCCAGATACGGTACTGCGCGGTGACTTTGTCGCCCACGTGCAGGACGTCGCCGTCTGCGAGAGGCTTGCCGTCGCGGGTGTAGACGCGGCTGACGGTGAACCCGTTGCCCGCGGCCTTGACGTCCTCGAAGGGCTTCTCGTAATCGGCGCCGAGCACGAGCACCCTTGTGTCGAGCAGGGCCTGCGAACCGTGGAAGACGCTCGACAGGGCCTCGATGAAAGCGGGGTCATCCCCCCACTGCTGGGTCTCCTTCTGCACCATCATCCAGAGACGGACGCCGTCGGCGATTTCCGATGCGCGCGCCTGGGAAGGATCGGCGGCGGCGATGTCGGAAAGCAGGTCGCAGAGCAGCGAATGGGCGTAAAGTTCGCTTTCCAGCAGGCCCCTGAAGGGCATCACGGCATTGGGATAATACATGCCGCCGCTCCTGTGGGGGCAGGCGTACTGCAGAAGAGACTCATAGTCAGCTTTCTGCGTCCTGGCAAGTTTGCGGGCGGGGTTCGAGCCCAGACCCCAGGCCTTTGCGAGCGCGAGGCCTTCGGCGGACGAAGTCAGGGTCCTGATGACCGATATCCTCCGGACCTTGGCGAGCAGCTCGCCCTTCAGGTCCGAGGACTTGCCGGAAGCAAGATACGATTTCACATCCTTGCGGAACTGCCTGAGAGTCTTGGAAGCGATGTCGGAAGCGTCGAACGGGACGGCGGCCCAGAGGCTCCGGGTGTGGACATAGGTCTGCAGGCTCATCCCGCCGCACCACAGAGGACGCTCGCGCTGAGAGAAGTACACCTTGTCAAGCCAGAGCACGGCCGCGCGGGTGACATCCTCTTCGACCAGGTCCGGCATGGCGGCGAAGCGCTGCAGAAGAAGGGCGGTCAGCACGGGCGAGGACTGCATCCCCTCGAACCAGGCGAAGCCGCCGTCGGAGTTCCGGCAGGCCAGAAGTTTGCGAAGGACCGCCGCCGCGTCGCCTTCCTGGGCGATGCCCAGACCCTCGAGAAGCCTGCGGGCATAAAGGGCCTCGGACAGGGCGAGGCAGTTGTCGGATTCGGGCTCGACCAGGGTGGGAAGAGCCTCACCCAGCATCCGTCTGATGGATATTTCTGACTGCACGGCATCCTGGCCGGGGACATTGACGAACAGGGCGCGAAGCGAATCGGCCAGGGCCTCGGCATCGGCGCCGGATTTCAGAAGCGCAGAGTGGGCCTCACGCAAGCGCTGCACGGGACGGGACTCGGGAACACTGACCAGCACGGCGTCGCCGCCGAGCGAAGAATCGTCGGGGATGAACTGAGCCAGAATGCCCAGTTCGGAGACATTCGAGGGCGCCATTACGTACCCCGTGAAGGAGGTGCTGCCGCCGGCGCTCACCGTCACGGTCCCCTGGCTGACGCCGAGCACCTGCGAATTATTGTAGTCGGTGCCGTCGTAGCAGCGCACGGCGATGCGGCCGCTCACGTCGGAGTCCAGATTGTTCGAAACCGTCAGGCGGACGGCATAGCGGTCGCCCTCGTACAGGTACTGCGGCTGCACGATCGCGATCTTGACGGGGATGGTCACCTTGAATTCGCGCCTGGAGACCGCCGCGCCCATAGTCTTGTCGTGAGCGAAGATCTGGACGTAATATGTGGAGAGTTTGTCGGAAGTGTTGAAACTGAAGGTCACGTTGCCGTCGGAGTCCGGGAGCAGACAGGGTTCCCAGCACAGAGTGTTCGCGAAATTCTCGCGCACCGTGACTGCCGGGGACTCCGCCGGAACGGCGTCCTCCTCCTCGACCACGACAGCCTCGTCGACTATCCCGTTCGCGGCCGTCACCCGCGCGACCGACTTGGACATCAGCACCGGCGAACCGTATGCAATGTAAGGAGTGTAGTCAACGTCCACGCCCCAGCAGTAGAAGCATCCGCATTGCGTGCTGAAAGTCACCTGGGCCGCGGGCGCGGCCATAGGCACGGGCGCGGTCCAGACCGAAGGCCGCACGGTCTCGGTCGATTTGTCAAAGACGCTCACCACGCATTCCGCTCCCGGCGCCGTGCGGATACTGAAGGCGTAACCCGTCCCCGGATCGGTGGTGTCGAAGAAGCGGGTGAACTCGAGCGGAAACTCAATGCCGGAAGCGGCCGCCTTGACCTCACGGGTGTGGATAAAGATCCTGCCGTCCCTGAAAGTCAGGAGTTTCAAGGTGAGATTCCCTCTCCAGGAGGCCTTGCGGGCGAATCTGATGACGTAGAGCGAACCCTCCGTCCCACGGCGTCCTCCCAACTTGACAAGTTTCGAATCCAGGAGCGCCGCGTCGCCGTCGTAGACCTCGGCCACGATCCACACGGGACCGCGGGTCGCGCCGACCTGGACGGCAAGCGGATCGGAGACGATGTCCCTGAACATGCAGGTGATGTCGGCGTCAAGGGAAGTGTCGGAATCGGATATCTTCAGCAGCCCGAGGGTCTTCGTGTCCTTGTACTCTTTGCCGCTCGCGGACACCACGGAGGCGTCCGCCTGCACCTTGTACGTCCCGGAGGGGAAACTGGACATCGGCAGAACCAGGCCCAGATCCGGGTCCGACGCCGTCTCGCAGATGACCTTGCCGGAACCGTCGAAGACCTTGTATGCGACCTTCAGACCCGGATATGACAGGCCCTTTGTCCCGAAATGCGACAATTTCCAGTCCAGGTCGGCGACGCCCTCCGACAGGACGCTGAAACCCGACACGCCGCTTCCGTCGCAGGTCCCGGGATCAGAATTGGCGAGGCTGAGGTCGCCCCTTATGAAATCGTAAGAAGTGCGCGAAGTCGAGAATTCGAGCGTCTCGCCCGTGGCGTCCGTGACCTTCAGGGTCACGAAATAAGTGCGGTATCCGTCCTTGGCATTGAACTCCAGACGGAACTTTCCGTCCTGCGAAAGCTCCAGTTCCTGCTCGAGGACCTTGTCGCCGTACGAAGTGACGGCCGCGCTCACAGTGGAGGAGCCGAGGGAATGGCCGGAATATGCCTGCACGGCGCCTTCGACGGCGATCTTGTCCCCCTCCAGATACCAGCGGTCGTCTTCGGCAAAGGTCAGTTCAAAGGTGGGCAGCACGAAATCGTCCACCTGGACGCTGCGCGAGCCAACGCGCTCGCCATCATGGAAAATGCCGATATTGTACAGTCCACCGCGGTCGGTGCGCGTGAGCGTGAAGGACCCGTCCACCGAACCGAACTCGTTGGTGCTGAGAGCCTTTCTGGCAAGTTCATTGCCCTGCGGGTCCGTAAGCACGGCCTCGATCTGCTCGCCCTGAGGTAAAGTCTTGAAAGAATATCTGCCAGTATAAAGGACAGCCTTGAAAAACACTGTCTCGTCGGGATTGAACGCTGAACGGTCGGTCAGGATCTCGACCCGGAGGTCGTCCTCTCCCGTGACGGCGGGCTTCACTGCGCGGAAACTGCCCCTGCGGGCGCTTCTGCTCATCCTGACGGTTCCGTCAGCGCCCACCACCTGAGCACGCAGGGAATAAGTGCGGGTATCCTTGATCTTGGCCGAGAATTCCTCGGGCAGCTGCACGAAACCGGAGGCCCCCTTGAACGCGGTCGAAGCGACAGCGTCGCCGTCGGGGCCCAGGAGCGTCACGGTGTAGTCGCGAAGCGGCTCGCCTGTCCTGTAGTCAGCCACATACACACCCGTGCCGGTGGAAATGGCGCGCGATGTGAGCGACAGCGTGTACTTGGACATCTCGGTCTCGGCAGTGACCTTGCCCGAAGAGCACTCGATCTTATAATCTCCATCAGGAAGGGTCGGCAGCGTCACTCCGAGGGTGTCGGGCACGTAAAAACTGCGCACGGGATTGTCAAGGGAGGTCTCGAAAAAGACTTTCTTGTCCTGCAGCACCTTCAAGTTCACCTTCGAGAGGTTCCTGACAATCACGGTCACGGTATCCTCCTGCGAGCCTATGCCTATGCTCTGGTCCTTGAGCTGGCCCAGAATCCTGTCCACCCGCGTGCAGCAGGAAGCCAGGGGCTTCTCGTCGGCGTTTTTGCACAGGATTTCGCGGTCCGAGACGAACTTGTCGCACTTGGCGCTCAGGTCCAGGAACTGCTGCGAAGACGCGCGCTCCTCCTTCAAGTCCGAGAATTCCTTTTCGAGCAGCCGCTCCCGGGCGAGCAGGGAAACCGCCTTGGAGTTGTATTTGAGCGCGTATTGCCTGTAGGATTCGTAATCCTCGGATCCGATCCTGTTGAATTCCACGAGCGCCGCCTTCGGATAAGCCCCGGAATAATACTCTGCGATTTCGCTCTCCGCCTGCTTCCTGAGGAACAGGTCCCAGAGCACGAACTCGAAGTCGCTTTGCAGCAGGGGGACCAGGGCCGTGGAATACTCAAGGCCCGAAATCCGCGAGGACTCCCCGTAGAATTCGGGGTTGAAAGTCTGCGCCAGCCGCTCCTTGTGCTGGGAAGCGTACGCGTAAAGTTCGGCCGCCGGCCTGTCTATCCTTTCGACATAGACCGCTATGGGCTCGCCGAACTCCTCGACGGCGGCGCTCCTGTCGGCTTCGGCCTGCCTGTGGAGTTTCCAGTTCCGGCGCGAAGTCCATTCGCTCCGCAGGCGCGCGGCGTCCCAGAAATCCCAGGCCAGGCGGTCCTTGCCTGCGGCGGAAATTATGTCTTCAAGGGCCGCCAGCGCGTCCGTGGGCTTGTCGGCATCGGCCGCAGTGTAATATCTGGACCAGAGTTTCACGAGGGTGTGGCCCTGGTCATCCTTTGCCTGCAGAGAGGAAACGGCGAGCAGAGAGGTCGCCAGAAGTGCAAACAGACGTTTCATAAGTGTTCAGATTCAAGATGGACAATGGCTTCTGACACTACAAAAGTGCTGCCACCTATATATATAATGGATCCGGGTACGCTCCGGGCGGTCCTGAACGCGGTTTCGACGCCTTCGGCGACGCTTCCGGCGGCGCGGGTACGCAGGTCGGGGCGGAGAGATGCGAGGCGTGCGCGGAGGTCCTCCACGCGCAACGCGCGCACGGTCGCGGGCGCGACCAATATATATTCAGCTCCTGAGGGCATCAGCGGGGCGATGCCGTCCAGGTCCTTGTCCGCCATCACGCCGTAGACGATGACCAGCGGCCTTCCGGACTCCCGGAGCCTTTCGAAATTGCACTGCAGGGCCGCAGGGTTGTGGCCTATGTCGCAGATGGTTTCGGGGTCGTCGGAAAGCCTCTCCCAGCGGCCGCGGAAGCCAGTGAGCGCCGCGGCTCGCGAAATCGCGTCCATATCGGCCTCGACGCCCAGAAGTTCCAAGGCGCAGAGCACGGTCCTGAGATTAACTCCCTGGCAGGGGCCCCGGAGGTCGATATGCGAAGCATCGGGTTCGTCGGAAAGAGAATCGGCGAAAAAGAGCGGGCAGTGCACCCCGGAGGCAGTCTTTTCAAAAACGGGAGCGGTCTCGTCGTCAAAAGAAGCGACCAGCGCGGGCACGCCGGGCTTGAAGATTCCCGCCTTCTCGGCGGCGATGGCGGCCCTGGTGTCGCCGAGGATGGCGCAATGGTCCAGTCCGATGCTCGTGATCACGGAAAGTTCGGGAGTGATTATGTTGGTGCTGTCGAGCCGTCCGCCGAGCCCCGTTTCGATCACGGCGAGGTCGACCCCGGAGCGGTCGAACCACCAGAATGCCAGCCCGGTGGTTATCTCAAAAAATGAAAGCCCCTCAAGGTCAGTGTCGTGACAGGTGAGGAAATCCCACACTTCGCGCTCGGAAATCATCTCGAATCCGCCGGAGGTGACGATTTTCGCCCTCTCGCGGAAGTCGACCAGGTGGGGAGAAGTGTACAGGCCGACCTTCAGGCCCGTGGCTGCGAGGGCGGCGGCAAGCATCGAGCAGACCGAGCCCTTGCCGTTGGTCCCCGCCACGTGGACGGTGCGCAGCCTGCGCTGCGGGTCTCCGAGCGCGCGGGCGAAGCCGAGCATGTTGCCGAGTCCGGGCTTGTATGCGCCGGAGGTGAATCCGGCGCTCTGGACAGACTGGTGGCGTTCGAAAAGCGACTGCACCAGGGCGGAGTAACTTTCAGAAGAGAATTCCATACGGGGTCAAATATACGAAAAAAGCCCCGAATTGCTTCGGGGCTTGATGTCAATCGTAACTGATTACTTCTTGATCAGAGCGACGCGGTTGAGCTCGGGAGTGGAGAAGATCTCCTGGGCGCCGTCGGAGACGACGGTGAAGTTGTCGGCGCTCATACCGTACTTGTCGGTGAGGAGGTTGGCAAGGTACTCAGCGCGCTTCTTGGCGAGGTACTGGTTGCGCTTCTTGGAACCGGTCTGCTTGTCGGCGCTGCCCACGACGGTGAGCTTGGCGTCCTTCTGGCCGGCGAGGATGGTCTTGATCTGATAGTCAAGATGAGCCTGCTCCTTGGTGCTGAGAGTGGTCTTGCCGATCTCGAAGTATGCGCAGATGGGGTTCTCGGCCAGGTCGACCTTGATGGCGTTGGCGTCGTCCTCTGCCTTGGCGAGGGCGTCCTTCAGAGCCTGGTTCTCCTTGGCGAGAGCGTCACCCTCGGCTGCTGCCGCGGCGGCGTCGTTGGCGAGTTTCTCATTCTGGGACTTCAGAGCGTTGGCCGCTGCCTCGGAGGCTGCGAGCACTGCGGCGGCTGCGCCGACGGTGGTAGCCTTGCGGGTCCAGTTGGACTTGCCGAGATTGAAGCTCAGACCTGCGGTTGCATAGAGAGAGGGACCATAGCCGTCACCATCGAGAATCGCACCCTTTGCAATGACACCCTTGAGGTCGACGAAGAGGGTGACCTTCTCGCCCAGACGGAAATTGTTCAGGAAACCGAGACCATACTCGAGCTGCTTGCCACAGGTACCGATGGCGCCACCGGCGTGGACATAAGGGATGGCGTTGTAGACGCGGTCCTCCTTGTAGCCCCAGAACTGGTTGCTGATGTTCCAGAGGAAGTCGGTGTGGATGAGGTTGACGGAAATGGCTCCGTCGACGCCACGGTTGTTGGCCTTGGCGGTGTTGTGGATGCCCCAGCCGTTATAGCCGACGCGGACGCCGAAGCAAGGATCGATCCACTTGCCGAAATTGATGTCAAGAACTGCGTTGGGGGTGAGTTCCATTCCACCGCCGCTAACGTTGTCGAAGTTGAAGTCGACACCGCCGCCTACGCTGACGAACCAGTTGTCCCAGAAACCGTTGGTCTCGTAAGGACCGTACTGAATGTTGCCGTTAGCATCCAGATTGGACTCCTGAGCAAATGCAGAAGCTCCGACGAGGAGTGCGGCCACGATTACAAAAAACTTTTTCATAATGCATTAATAAATTTTAGTTATAACTGTTGTTATCTTTTCCAATATTTCGACAAAAATATGAACAATTTGGCAAAAAACCAAAAATCTCAGCAAATTAGATGCGTTCGATGTCGGAAATCCTGACCCAGCCCTGGCGTCCGTCGGCCAAAACTATATTGGCGCAGCCCTCGGATTCACCCCTGACCGAGACCTTGGTGCCCTCGTGCAGGACGAAAAGGTCGATGGAATCTCCCGCGGACGGCGAACTGGTGACGGTGGACACCGCGGCCACGACCACGGCCCCCTCGTCGCTCAGAAGGGCGCTCTTGCGGGCGAAAGCACCGGACAGGCATACTCCGAAGAGCAGAAGGCAGACCAGGGCGAGCCAGAAGCCGGTCTTGCGGCGGGAGGCCCCGCGCCCCAGCAGGAAGATCAAGGCGAACACGGCCGCCAGGGCGAAGAAGCCCACGGCGCACGCCGCCCAGGCGTTCGACGAAAGTATCCGGCGGAACGACTCGGCCCACTCGAGCAGGAAGAACCTGGTCGTCTCGTCCACCTTGTCGCGTATGCCGGCGTTGGCGAACTCGAGATTGAACCGGGCGTCTTCGTAACCCGGATCGAGTTTCAGAGCCCTTTCGTAGTACAATATCGCTTTGCCGACGGTCCCCTGACGGAACCAGGCGTTACCTATATTATAGCACAGCACGGGGGATTCGTACCCCGCCTCCTCGATGGCGAGCCAGCAGTCCAGGGCGTCCTCGTAGTCGGGAGGGGTGGCGGTATAGGCGTTGATGCCGGCGTTCCAGAGGTACGAAACGTCCTCGGCCCGGCCCTGGGCGGGGACGGCGAGCAGCAGCACGACGGCGAGGGCGGCTCCCGGAGCGGCGGAGCGCTTGCGGGCGGCGGCTCCGTCGACGGCGGCGATGGCGCTTACGGCGCCCTCGTAATGCGCCCTCATCGCCTCGTCTCCCGAATCGGGGGCATAGCGGGCGAGTTCGCAGGCCTGCAGGAGCGAAAGGAAGTCCTCGGAAGCCTCGGCGCCGACTCCGGCGTCAGCGAGCCTCGAGGCGATGCCTTCGCGCGACATTTCGGTGGCGTTCATATTGAATTTGTCGGCCAGGTAGCCGAGCAGGGCGCGGTGCAGTTCTTCGTAGAAGGCGCCGCCCAGTCCCTGCTGCAGGAAGCCCTTGGCCTTGGACAGGCGCGCGCGGGCCATCTTGACGGCGCCGCGGTTACGCTCGCCCACCACGTCGGCCCTGCGCTCGCCCACCTTGCGGGCGACCAGGTACACCACGACGGTCACGAGCAGGATTGCTGCGAGAAGGCCCCAGAAGAGCGGAGTGCCGGCAAAAAGGGTCCCGCCGAGGCTGAACTTGCGGTCGCGCACGGTGTCGATGAACCTGATGTCGGAGCCGTAGTCCCTGACCTCGCGGCGGCCGTCGACGACCGAAGGGGCTGTGGGAATCTGCGGAGAAGCGGAGTCGCCCGCGCTCCGGCTGACCTTGACCGTCAGCGGACCGGACGAAAGCGTCACGTAAGAGCCGCGGGCCGCGTCGTAATAGGAATACTCGACCGGACCGACCGTGAAATCACCGTATGCGCGGGGGATGAAGGGGTATTCGAAGGTCCTGGAACCGGCGGAGTCGGTGACCTTGGTGTCATAGACCTCGAAATCGGGAGGGAACTGGATGACGGGGGCCTCGAGCAGGTTCAGATTGCCGCGGCCGCTGACGGTGACCTTGAGCGAAGCGGCTTCGTGGGTGCTCAGCGAATCCCTGGTCAGGGACGCGTCAAGGCTGAAGGAGCCCACTCCCCCGCCGAAAGAAGCGGGAGCGCCGGCTGGCACGTTCCTGACTTTTATCTTCGCGCCGGAAGTCTTGAGGGCGCGGCGCACGGTGCGGTAGTCGTCGGGGAAGAAACTGTCGAAGATGCTGCGCGACGAGGTGCGGGAAGAGAGCACGTTGACCAGGCAGACGAGTTCGGCGGGTTCGATCTCGAGCGTGCCGGCCTGCTGGGGAATCAGAGTCCAGGTGCGCAGCACCGCGGCGTTGTAGATCTCGTCGCCGATGCTCTCGCGCTGGAACTCTATGTTCTTGGGCGAGTAGGTCTCTTCGCTCCAGAAGCCGTTGAAGGCGGGGAACCTGGCGTCCTCGAAACCGGCGATGTTGACCCTGTGGTAGAGTTTCAGGGTGGCGGTGAGGGTCTCGCCCACCACTACGTCGCTCTTGCTGAAGGACATCCGCAGGAACAGGTCGTCGCCGCTGACGGTCCCGGCGGAGGCGCCGCCTGATTCACCGCCTGATTTCGAGCCGCCCTGCTGTGCGGGGGCCTGCGCCGCCGAGGCGCCGTTCTTCTTGACCTCGATCCTGACGGGGGCCGAACTCTCCCGGTTGCCACCGACCACGGCGGTCGCGGCGGGGATGGTGAACGTGCCGGCCTGCAAGGGCATCAGTACATAGGTGTAGGTGGTCTGGGACGAAGAAGTGGTCTTGCCGTTGACTATGCTCACGGAAGTGGAATGGCCCTTCTGGGGGCCCCACACGAGCTTGAAGTCGGGCCCGGGAGTCCATTCCCAGGACGACGGAGTGTCTTCGGAAGATATTATGAAAGTGACGTTGAACTGTTCGTCCAGGGCGACGAGGTTGGGAGCCTGGACCTTTATCGTGGTCCCGGCGGAGGCGGCGCCTGCAAGCGTCAGGGCCGCGAGGAATGTCAGCAATTTTCGCATCACCAATTCTTTTCTGTCTGCTCGCGCCCGAGCAGGGCTGCATTTTCTTTCTGTGCGTCGACCTTCTCCTGGGTCTTCTTCTCGCGGGCCTGGATGGCGTTCAGCATCTGCTGGGCCTGCTGCGGGGATATCTTCTGCTCCTGCGGCCTGCCCTGAGGCTGAGGCTGATCCTGCTTCTGATCCTGATTCTGGTCCTGGTTCTGATCCTGGTTTTGGTCCTGGTTTTGGTCCTGATCCTGATTCCGGTCCTGGTTCTGGTCCTGATTCTGGTCCTGGTCCTGATTCTGATTCTGCTGATCCTCCAGTTTCTTCTGGGCGTAAAGGAAATTCTCCTTCGCCGGGATGTCGTTCGGGTTGACCAGAAGGGACTCGCGGAAAGCGTCCACGGCGCCCTTCCAGTCCTCCAGGGCTATGCAGGCTACGCCTTTGTTGAACGCTATGTCGGACTGTATCGTGTATGAATCACCCTCGATTCCGGGGTTCTCGCGGTCGGCGGGGCGGCTGCCGGCGGCGGGTCTGAGGCTTCCCGCCAGGGTGAGGGAGTCAAGGGCGTTGCGGGGCTTGTCGTCGGCCGCGAAGACCGAAGACAGGTCGTAGAGGGCCTCGAGCGAGAGCGAATCCTTGGCCAGAGCCTCGCGGTAGGCCGATTCCGCTCCGCTCAGGTCGCCCTTGCGAAGCAGGCGGTTGCCGGTCAGGATGTCGGCGGCGATCTCGCCCTGAGTGTCCTGAGGCGAGCAGGCGGCAAGGGACGCCGCGACTGCAATCAGTGCGAAAAATCTTCTCATTCGAACAGCCTCCTCTTGTTTTTGCGTTCTCCCACAAGCACTTCCGCCGCCAGGAGCACGAACGCCACGGCAAAGAAGAACATGAACTGCTCGTCGAAGTCCTGGAACATCACGACGCTCTGCTCCTCGTCGCGCAGGCGCCGCAGGTCGTCGATTATCGGATTCAGGCCGAATTCCTCGTTCCCGGCCCTGACATATATTCCTCCTCCGGCGGCGGCGACGTCCTTCAGGCACTCCTCGTCCAGGCAGGTGACGACGGGATTGCCGTCCTTGTCGCGCAGGATTTCCGAATCCAGGGTTATAAGTTTGCCCTCCGGGGAGCCGACGCCTATAGTGTAGACCCTGATGCCGGCCTCGGCGGCCTGCCGGGCGGCTTCGACCGGATCGTCCTCGTGGTTTTCGCCGTCGGTGATCACCACTATGGCGCGGGTCTCCTCCTTGTCGGTGCTGAAACTCGAGGCGGCGGTGAGGATGGCGTCGCCTATCGCCGTGCCCTGGGTCGCGACCGAGCCGGTGTCGACCGAACGCATGAACATCTTGGCCGAGATGAAGTCGGTGGTTATGGGCAATTGCACGAACGACGAACCCGCGAATATGACGAGTCCTATGCGGTCTTCGGACAGTTTGTCGACGATCTTGGAGATTGCGAGCTTGGCCCTCTCGAGCCGGTTGGGGGTGTAGTCCTGGGCGAGCATCGAGTTCGACACGTCCAGGCATATCATTATCTGCGCGCCTTCGGTCTTGTGCTCCTTGACCCTGGCGCCGGTCAGCGGCCTGGAGATGCCGATGACGAAGAACATGAAGGCGACGGTGAGCAGGACGATGCGCAGCCAGCCCTTGGCGCCGGACCAGGAAGGCATCAGCGCGCGGACGAGGTCGCGATCGCCGAACCTGTCGAGCAGACGGCGGCGGCGCCTGCGCACCAGCGCATACACGACGGGGATCACCGGCACGAGCAGCAGCAGATACAGAAAATACGGATCGGCGAAATACAGCATTACGGCATCCTCCTTATTAGAAGTCTGAGCAGCAGTTCGAGCAGCAGGCACACAAGCGCCGCCAGGCCGAATCTGCCGAAAAGTTCCTTGTATACGGGGAAATTCTCTATGCTGAGACGGGTCTTCTCGAGTTCTCCGATCTCGGCGTAGATCTCCGCCAGTTTCGTATTGTCGTCAGCCCTGAAATAACGGCCGCCGGTCAGCGAGGAGATCTGCCGGAGCAGGTCCTCGTCTATCTCGACCGGAAGCATCCTGACCTCGGGGCCGAACATCGTCATCACGGGGTAAGGGGCCTCGCCGTTGGCGCCCACTCCTATCGTGTAGACCCTGATTCCGTATGTCTTGGCTATCTCGGCGGCGGTCAGCGGGGCGATCTCGCCCATGTTGTTGACGCCGTCGGTAAGAAGGATCACCACCTTGCTCACGGAATCGGAGTCCTTGACGCGGTTTATCGCGGTGGCGAGCCCGTTTCCGATGGCGGTGCCGTCGTCGATCGTCCCGGTCTCGATCTCCTTCATCAGGTTGATCAGGGTGGCGCGGTCGGTAGTCAGGGGGCACTGGGTGTAGCTCTCGCCCGCAAAGACCACGATCGCCATCCTGTCGGAAGGCCTCTGGGAGATGAACTGGATCGCGATGTCCTTGGCCGCCGAGATGCGGTCAGGATCGAAGTCCCTGGCCAGCATGCTGGTCGACACGTCCATCGCCAGCACTATGTCTATGCCCTCGGCGTTCACCTTCTCCTGCTCGGTGGACGAGCGGGGGCGGGCCAGGGCGAGCACCAGCATCACCAGGGCGGCGGTGCGCAGCACGAACGGCAGGTGCCTCAGGACGGCGAGCACGGAGCCTCCGCCGACAGTCCAGGGGGTCGACACGGACACCCTCAGATGGGGATTGCGCCCCTTGACCTCGCGCCAGACGTAAAGCGCGGCGAGAAGCACGGGGACGGCAAGCAGCCACAGATGGACGGGATACTCAAAGAACATCGGCCTTGCGCTCCTCCTCAAGCTCTGTCTGATAGGTGGTGGTGACGAAGCGGACGGCGAGCGGCAGCGCGGCGGCGTTGTCGTCATCCGAAGCCGTCATCTTGGCGAATTTGACGAAGTCGGCGGTCTCGAAGAGGCCCCTGAGTTCCTTCAGGACCGCCTTGTCGAGCCCGGTCCCCTTGTCCAGGGCGGCGAAGAGTTCGGCCGTCGTCATCTCGGGGGCGTCGACGCCGAAGCGGTCGTCGATATAAGTCTTGAGGGCGTCGGTGATGCCCGAATAATACGCCTTCTGCTTCTCGGGCTTCCAGTATTCCTGCCCGCGGTAGCGGTCCAACTGCCTCAGGGCCACCAGATAGGCGGGCTCCGCGGGACGATCGAGAAGGGCCTTGCGGCGGATCCGGCGCACCACGATCAGAAGCACGATGGCCGCCAGGGCGAGGAAGATTACGGCCGACAGCACCCACTTGAACCAGGGCTCGGCCCGGTTGAATGCGGCGAACTTCTGCAGAAGGGTCGCCTTGGGTCTGATCACGCCCTTGATGCCATGGACCACGAAGGTCGCGGTGTCTATGGGAAGGGCCTTCACCTCCATCGTCACTCCTTCATACAGGAGGGAATCGGTACCTGCGGGTGTCATCCTGAGCACGGGCAGGGCCGGAAGTTCGTACAGGCCTTCGTGGAAGGGGGCGATCGCTATGCTGGCCCGGACCCTGGAGGAGTCAAGGCTCTCGTATTTCCAAGCGCCCACGACGGCGAGCGTGTCGTTCGAGAAGCCTTCGAGCTCCGGCATCGCTATGCGGGTGCGCTCGGTCACGTCCTCGACCACCACTCCGTATTCGAGCCTGTCGGCGACCAGGATGGAGTCCCTCGGGGTGACCTGGTCCAGAAAGGCCCGGCCGCCCGGCAGGATGTCCAGAAGGACCGCCGCTATAATGACTGAAATTCTCATCTTGAACTGAACAGGGCCATCAGGGCGCGCACATAGTCCTCACCCGTGGCCACGTCGACATTGTCTATCTTGTATTTCCGCAGCAGCGCCGTGCGGGCGCCGTCGTATTTCTCAAACCATTCGGAATAGGCCCTGCGCACCCTTCGGGAACCCGTGTTGACCCAGCGGGAGCGGCCCGATTCGCTGTCCTTTATGTTCACCAGGCCCAGCGAAGGGATCGTCTTCTCCCTGGGGTCCCAGACGCGGATGACGCTCAGGTCGTGGCGGCCGGCGGCCACCTTGAGGGCGTCCTCGTAGCGCGGCAGGCTGTCGGGGCCGGCGTCGACCATGTCGCTGAGCAGGAAGGCGGTGCACTTCTTCTTGATCGCGTTGGTCAGAAACTCCAGCGCCCCGCCGATGTCGGTGCCGTTCCCCTCGGGCTGGAACTCGAGGAGCTCGCGGATTATGTGCAGCAGATGCGAACGGCCCTTCTTCGGGGGGATGAACTTCTCGACGCGGTCGCTGAACAGCAGGGCGCCGACCTTGTCGTTGTTGAGGATGGCGCTGAAGGCGAGCACGGCGGCTATCTCGGCCAGCAGTTCGCGCTTCGTCCTGACGGTGGTGCCGAAGAGCCCGGAGCGGCTCACGTCAACCATCAGCACCACGGTCAGCTCGCGCTCCTCCTCGAAGACCTTGACATAGGGGCTGCGCAGACGCGCGGTGACGTTCCAGTCCATGCTGCGCACGTCGTCGCCCCAATGGTACTCGCGCACCTCGCTGAAAGCCATTCCGCGCCCCTTGAACGCGGAATGATACTCGCCTGCGAAAATCTGGTGCGAGAGGGCCTTGGTCTTGATTTCTATCTTTCTGACCCTGGCCAGAAGGTCTTGCCCGGACGATTCCATTACGGGACTATGACGGCGTTGATGACGTCTTCGATTATCTGTTCGGAGGTGACGTTCTCGGCCTCGGCCTCGTAGGTCAGCCCGATGCGGTGGCGCAGCACTTCGGGACACACGGCCCTGACGTCCTCGGGGATCACGTAGCCGCGGCGCTTGATGAAGGCGTAGGCCTTGGCGGCGAGCGAGAGGGATATGCTGGCGCGGGGCGAGGCTCCGTAGGCGATCAGGCCATCGAGTTTGTCCAGGCCGTAATCCTTGGGAGTGCGGGTGGCGTAGACGATGTCCACGATGTATTTCTCGATCTTCTCGTCCATATAGACCTCACGGACGGTCTTGCGGGCGCGGATGATGTCTTCGGGAGTCACGACCGGGTTGGGGCTGGGGAATTCGCCTTGATTGTTCATCCTGACGATGCGGCATTCCTCGTTCTTGTCGGGGTAGCCGACGATGACCTTGAGCATGAAGCGGTCGACCTGGGCCTCGGGCAGAGGGTAGGTGCCCTCCTGCTCGACAGGGTTCTGGGTCGCCATCACGAGGAAGGGCTCGGGCAGGGGGTAGGTCTGCTCGCCCAGGGTCACGTGACGCTCCTGCATCGCCTCGAGCAGGGCCGACTGGACCTTCGCGGGGGCGCGGTTGATTTCGTCGGCGAGCACGAAGTTGGCGAATATGGGGCCCTTGTGGACCTCGAACTCCTCGCGCTTCTGGGAGTAGATGAGCGTGCCGGTGACGTCGGCGGGGAGCAGGTCGGGAGTGAACTGTATGCGGCTGAACTTGGCGCTCACGGCCTTCGAGAGGGTGCTGATGGCCAGGGTCTTGGCCAGTCCGGGCATACCTTCGAGAAGGATGTGGCCGTCGGCCAGCAGGGCTATCATCAGATTCTCGACGAGATGCTTCTGGCCCACGATGACCTTGCCCATTTCGAGGGACAGGAGGTCGACGAACTCACTTTCTTTCTGGATGCGCTCGTTGAGCTCCTTGATGTTGACACTTTCCATTGTAAAAGTCGTTTTTGGTTTATGTTGCGGCAGTCTACGACTGCAAAAAATATTCCTAACCGACAAAGATACGATTTTTATCAAAATATCCGTACCTTCGCGGCATGAGATACAGGATAAATCTGTGCTATGACGGCGGCCCCTTCCACGGCTGGCAGGTCCAGCCGGGCGAAGTCAGCGTGCAGGGGACGCTACAGGACGCCCTCGAGACGCTCCTGAGGGAGCCCTGCCCCGTGGTCGGCGCCGGGCGCACCGACACGGGTGTCAACGCTTCTTTCTACACAGCCCATTTCGACGCCGCCCCGGGGATCGACTGCGCGGGTCTGGCAAAGCGCCTCAACGGGATTCTCCCCGCGAGTGTCGCAATCTTCGGCATCGAAGCCGCAAGTGACGATTTTCACGCCCGTTTTTCGGCCAGGCGCCGCGAGTATGTCTATTACCTCCACAGGACGAAGGACCCCTTCGCCTCCCACTCTTATTTCTACGGCTATCCCGAAGTCGATTTCGATGCCATGAACCGCTCTGCCGCATATTTGCTCGGCACGCACGATTTCAGCTGCTTCGAAAAGACCGGCGGGGACAACAAGACATCGATCTGCACGATATACGAGGCAGGGTGGCACAAAAGTGACGAAAATCACTGGTACTTCCGAATAGCCGCCGACAGGTTCCTGCGCAACATGGTGCGCGCCATCGTGGGCACCCTTCTGGAGGTCGGCCGCGGCAAGAGGGCCGGGGACAGCGTCGCCGCCCTGATCGCCTCCGGCACCCGCTGCGACGCCGGCGAATCCGTCCCCGGCGAAGCGCTCTTCCTCTCCGATATCGAATACTAGTCGCTTCACGACTGCCACCCGGCAGAACTTCGCTTCGCTCATCCCACCGCTGCGCTTCGCTTGCGGTCCCCCCGTTCACATGGCCACGGGCGGCCATGGTTCTGCCGGATGGCAGTCGTTCCGCTCTTTATTCCAAAAATCGCCTTTTAATCTACGATTAACCGGAAATTATTGCTATATTTGCGAGATTTTCGGAAAAACGGCGTAGAATCAAACAAAAACAAACAAAGATATGCTTTTCAATTTACTCCAGACAGAAGTCGCAGAGGCGGCTGAAATCGTGACTCCCGAGGTGCAGGTGATGGAAACCTCACTGTGGGAAATGGCAGTCAAGGGCGGCTGGCTGATGCTCGTGCTGCTCCTGCTCTCAATCATCGCAATCTACATCTTCGGCAAGAAATGGTGGATGATCCGCAAGGCCGGCCGGATCGACAAGGACTTCCTTGACGACATCCGCGACTACCTGCACGACGGCAAGGTCAAGTCGGCCCAGACCCTGTGCACGAAATACGACACCCCGGTCGCCCGCATGGTGGAAGCCGGCGTGGTCCGCGTGGGCAAGCCCCTCGCCGACATCCAGACCGCGGTCGAGAACGTGGGCAACGTCGAGGTCGCCCGTCTCGAGAAGGGCCTCCCCTACCTCGCCACGATCTCCGGCGGCGCCCCGATGATCGGATTCCTCGGAACCGTCATCGGAATGGTGCAGGCCTTCTTCGAGATGGAGAAGATGGGCGACATGGTCAAGATATCCACCCTGTCCGGAGGCATCTACACCGCCCTGATCACCACCGTGGGCGGCCTGATCGTCGGCATCCTCGCCTACTTCGGCTACAACTTCCTGTCCGCCAGGATCACCAGCCTCGTGTACAATATGGAGAGCGCGACCATCAAGTTCATGGACATGGTCAGCGAGCAGGACACAAAAGAACCTGAAGCATAATGGCACTCAAGAGAATCACAAAGTCAGACCCGAACATATCGATGTCCAGCATGACCGACATCGTGTTCCTGCTGCTGATCTTCTTCCTGGTGACCTCGACCCTGGTCAATCCCAACGCCCTGAAGCTCCTGCTCCCCAAGAGCAGCAACCAGACCGGCGAGAAGGCGACCACCTGCGTGTCCATCCACGACCGCTCGCTGGATGACGCCTGGGACGGGGAAGGCGGCCAGTATGCGTACTACCTCAACACCGACGAAGTTGCCTTCGACGAAATCGAGGAGGGTCTCATCGGCCTCATCGGCAGTGACGAAGACCCCCTGTTCAGCATCAACTCCGACGAGACCGTCCCCATCGGCGAGGTCGTCCAGGTGATGAACATCGCCAAACGCAACCACTACAAGGTCATTCTCGCCACAGCAGCCGAGCAATGAAAGAATATCAGCGAAAACAGGGCGAGCGCGAGCGCAATTCCAACCTGACCGGCATTCTGCTGACGGTCGGGGTGCACGTCGCGGCGTTCGCTCTCGTCTGGTCCAACGGCCTGGAGTATCTGGATCCTCCCCCGAAGACGCCCGAGACCTACTTCTTCGATTTCACCGAAGAGACGGTGGTGCTCAAGAAGGAGCGGGGTCGCGAGCCCCAGGGCCAGGACGTCGACCGGGAGAAGGACGTCAACCTCGTCCAGAGGGCCGAATCCCCCGTGGCCGTCCCCGTGGCCGAGAACCTGACCCCGTCGACACCGCCCGACGACTTCGGCGACGTCGAGACCCCCGCCCCGGAACCCGAAGAGCCCGCCGTGGACGTGCGCGCCACCTTCCCCGGGATGGCGAAAAGGGACACCACCCTCACCGCACAGCAC
>R15__coassemble_868_pt1 | contig 18655 bp, 12 predicted proteins | sample R15__metabat2_high_PE_004 | metagenome-assembled genome bin R15
GGCTCGGGCTGCGCCTCGGGCTCGGGGGCAGCGACGGGCTCGGGCTCGGCGGCCTTCACGGGCTCCGGTTCGCTCTCGGCGACAGGCTCGGGGGCGGGTTCCGGTTCGCTCTCGACGACAGGCTCGGGAGCGGGCTCCGGTTCGGGCTCCGGCGCAGGCGCGGGAGCGGGTTCGGGCTCCGGCGCAGGTGCAGGCTCCGGTTCGGGAGCGGGTGCAGGTTCAGGAGCGGGCGCGGGTTCTTCCTTCACGGGCTCCGCCTTCTTCGAATTCAGGAAGGTGTTGCTCTTGATCGTGATCTCGCGGAAGGAATCCTCGTCCTCTTCCTCGGTCCTGGCGGGCTTGCGGCCCGATTTCTCGAGAATGTCATTGATGTGGATGTCCACCTTCTTGGCCTGCTCGAGGGCCTCGAGGTCCTTTCCGAACTGCTTCTGGATGGCGGGGACATAGTCCTCGGACACCTTGGCGTTGGGATTCTCGTCTACGTCGGCGCCCTGTTTGCGGAGGAACTCCACCAGGTCGGACAGACCTATGTTGAATTGCTTGAGTAATTTGCTTATTCTGATTTCTGCCATTATAACCCCTTTTTTTATTTCTTCTGACTAGTCTTCGAATTCGGCCTTCAGGATGCCCATGATCTCGGCGACGGTCTCGTCCTCGAGGTCTGCCCTCTTGGCGACGTCCTCGGGCGAGAGGGCGAGCACGCTCTTGGCGGTGTCGCAGCCGATGCCCTGGAGCTTCTCGATGATCCAGCCCTCGATGACGTCGTCGAACTCGCTCAGCAGCACGTCCTCTTCGCCGTCCACCTCGTCATTCGGGACTTCACGCCAGACCTCTATCTCGCGGTCCACGAGCTTGCCGGCCAGCTGGATATTGACGCCTCCGCGGCCGATGCCCTTGCGGACCTCGTCGGGCTGCATGAACACCTTGACCTTGTCGTCGCCGGAACCCATCTCGATCGAAGAGATGCGGGCGGGGCTCAGGGCGCGCTGTATCATCAACTGAGGGTTCTGGGTCCACTGGATGACGTCGATGTTCTCGTTGCGCAGCTCGCGCACGATGCCCAGGATCCTGCCGCCCTTGACGCCGATGCAGGCGCCGATGGGATCGATCCTGTCGTCATAGGACTCCACGGCCACCTTGGCGCGCTCGCCGGGCACGCGGACCACCTTCTTGACGGTGATCAGGCCGTCGGCGATCTCGGGGACCTCCTGCTCGAACAGACGCTCCAGGAACTCGTCGCTGGTGCGGCTCAGGGTGATGTAGGGAGTGGTGTTGTTCTTCATCTCCACGCTCTTGATGATGGCGCGGACCGAATCGCTCTTCTTGAAGCGCTCGCCGGGGATCTGCTCGGCCTTCGGGATGTGGAGCTCGTTGCCGTCCTCGTCCAGGATCAGCACTTCCTTGGCCCAGGTCTGGTAGACCTCGCCGCTGAACAGCTCGCCCACCTTCTCGGAGTACTTCTTGTAGAGGTTGGCCTTCTCGATGTCCATTATGCGGCCCTGCAGGTTCTGGCGGATGTTGAGGATGCCGCGGCGTCCGAATGCCGACAGAGGGAGGATCTTGGCGTAGGAGTCTCCGACCTCGTAGTCGTCCTCGCCGCTGTCCTTGCACACCTGCGCAAGGGTCATCTGGGAATTGGGATCCTCCAGGTCTTCGTCTTCGACGATCTCGAAGTTCTGGTAGATCTCGCAGGTTCCCTTGTCGACGTTGACGATCACGTCGAAGTTGTCCGACGAGCCGTAGGTCTTGGCGATCTGGGTCAGGAACACGTCCTTGAGCACGCCCATCATGACGGGGCGGTCGATGTTCTTCTCTTCCTTGAAGTCCTTGAAGGCGTCAATGAGAGTGATTGCTTTTTCTTTTTCCATTGTGGTTATTTATCTTCGTTCATTGTTTTCAGAAGTTCGTCGGCCTGCTCGGCGCTGATGCCGCGCGAGCCGACGGTGAGGGCGTAGTCCTCGACGTCGCGGTCGAACGCGGCGAGCACCGCGCGGTGCACGTGCTCGCAGTCCTCGAGGTCCACTCCCGAGCCGTCGATGCGGTCCAGGGTGACGTCAAAGATGTTGTCATCGTCGTTGAACTCGAGTTCCACGACCTCGCAGGCCCGCTCCGCGGCGGCCTTTTCGAGTACACTGAGAAGTTGTTGTCTGTCCATATTTCAATCAAAAAAGGAAGCCCCGACCGGGCCTCCCATCTCTTTCACGGCTGCAAATATACGCAATTAATCCGGAAAAACAAAACAATACGTCAGCGCAGTGAAAGTTGGACAGACGCGACTGACTCGCGTCTGTCCAACTTTACTCCGTTATCTCTCCCCTGAGGTTGGCGGGGAGGAGGGACTTGACGGCGGCGTTGCCGTCGGGGGTGTCGGGCCAGCGGCCCAGCAGGACGAAGAGTTTGGCGAGAGCGGCTTCGGTGGTCATGTCGCCGCCGGACACGACGCCGGCGTCCTTGAGGGCCAGGCCGGTGGCGTAGCGGTCCATGTCGACGCTGCCGCTGAGGCACTGGGTGACGTTGAGAACGATCTTGCCGCAGGCGCAGGATTCGCGGACTATGTCCACGAACCAGGGCTTCGAGATGCAGTTTCCGGAGCCGTAGGTCTCGATGATGACGGCGCGTATCTGGGGGTCGCACAGCAGGTGGCGCGCCACGTGCTCGGTTATGCCGGGGTGGACCTTGAGTATCGACACGCGGGTGTCCAGCGCGGTGTTGACGGTGAGCGCCGGCCTGGAAGTGTGGTGGATGACAGATTCGTCGTAGCGTATGTTGATCCCGGCCGTCGCGAGCGCGGGGAAGCAGGGCGAGCGGAACGCGTCGAAGTCCTCGGCGTTGACCTTGGTGCTGCGGTTGCCGCGTAGCAGCCTGGAGTTGAAGAAAATGCACACTTCGGGGACCATCGCCCGTCCGGACGCGTCGCGGGCGGAGGCTATCTCGACGGCTGAGATCAGATTTTCCTTGCCGTCGGTGCGGGGCATCCCGACAGGCAGTTGGCTGCCGGTGAATACCACGGGCTTGGCCAGGCCCTCGAGCATAAAGCTCAGAGCGGATGCGCTGTAGGCCATCGTGTCGGTGCCGTGCAGCACTACGAATCCGTCATAGTCGTCGTAACGCGAGCGCACAATTTCCGCGATCGACTGCCAGAACGCCGGCTCGACGTCGGACGAGTCGATCAGCGGGCTGAAGGTATACGAATCGATGCGGAGCGCGAACTTCGACAGTTCCGGCACCTCCGCCATCAGGTGCGTGAAATCGTAGGGGCGGAGCGCCTTGGTCTCGGGATCTTCCTGCATCCCGATCGTCCCTCCCGTATATATCAGCAGAATCGATGATTTCATATCCGCGTGCTATTTGCCGGGGTGAAGGTACGAAGAATTAACTTGGTTGGCAACTTTTCGCAGATCAATCGGTCCTGTAATAGCTTCTGAGCATATTAATAAAAGTTACGCGTTAAATTATTATGAATGTGGGAGGGAATTTCTTATCTTCGAAATAATTTTATGCGATTGATATGAAGTATGATTGGAGCCGAGATAGAATAGAGTTTGCTGTAAAGCAGGCGAACTGCTGGTTTAATTGCCTGGAGGTTCTTGGAATACCTAAAAGAGGATGTAATTACAGAACACTAAAAGGTAAGGTGGAACAGTATGGAATTGATACCTCTCATTTTAGTTATGATTATGCACATGTTCATAACGGGCGTCATTATAAACATAAGATCGCAAATAGAACAGATGAGGAAATTTTCAGATTAAACGCCAAAATCAAGACGGATAATTTGAAAAGGGAGTATGTCAGACGTGTACTAGGTGGTGTTTCTTATTGCGAGGAATGTGGAATAAGGGAGTGGAATGGCAAGGATTTGGTGTTCCAGATTCATCATATTGACGGCAATCATCAAAACCATCAGAAAGATAACTTGAGATTGCTTTGCCCGAACTGTCATTCACAAACAGAATCCTATTCGAACAAAAAGAGGACTTGATTTTGTTGGAATATCAAGATTCGAACTTGAACTGCAAGTGCCAAAAACTTGAGTGCTGCCATTACACCATACTCCAATTCCGACGGCAAAGATAGAAAAAAACTCCGAGAATCACTATATTTGTCAGAATGGACAACATTGACGAGAAATTCATGCGCGAAGCGCTGCGGCAGGCGGAGGAGGCTTTGGTGCAGGGCGAGATCCCGATCGGGGCGGTGGTCGTGTGCCGGGGAAGGGTGATAGCCAAAGGGCACAACCTCACCGAGACGCTGCACGACCCGACCGCGCACGCGGAGATGATCGCGCTCACCGCGGCGACCGAATACCTTGGAGGCAAGTATTTGAAGGACTGTACGTTGTACGTGACGGTCGAGCCTTGCCCGATGTGCGCGGCGGCCCTGAACTGGGCGCAGGTGACCCGCATCGTATGGGGCGCGCCCGACCCCAAGCGCGGCTACACCCTCTTCACCCCGTCCCTCCTGCATCCCCGCACCGAGGTCGAGAACGGCCTGCTCGCGGACGAATGCTCCAGGATCCTCAGCGACTTTTTCAAAAAAAACAGATAGTAATGGCAGACGAAAAGATCATATTCTCGATGTGCGGAGTGGGCAAGACCCTGCCCCACAACAACAAGGTCATCCTCAAGGACATCTACCTCAGTTTCTTCTACGGCGCCAAGATCGGCATCATCGGTCTGAACGGCTCCGGCAAGTCGACCCTTCTGAAAATCATCGCCGGGGTCGAGAAATCCTACAAGGGCGAAGTCGTCTGGGCCCCCGGCTACAGCGTCGGCTACCTCGAGCAGGAGCCGCAGATGGATCCCGACAAGACCGTCCTGGAGGTCGTGCAGGAGGGAGTGCAGGAGGTGATGGACCTGCTGAACGAGTACAACGAGATCGGCATGAAGTTCTGCGACCCGGACCTCGACCCGGACGAGATGAACCGCCTGATCGAGCGCCAGGGCGAACTGACCGAACTCATCGAGCACCACGACGGCTGGGAGATCGATTCGAAGCTGGAGCGCGCGATGGACGCCCTCCAGTGCCCTCCGTCCGACGCGAAGGTCTCCAACCTGTCCGGGGGCGAGAGGCGCAGGGTCGCGCTCTGCCGCCTGCTGCTCCGGCAGCCCGACGTGCTGCTTCTGGACGAGCCCACCAACCACCTCGACACCGAGTCCATCCAGTGGCTGGAGGCCCATCTGCAGCAGTACAAGGGCACGGTCATCGCCGTGACCCACGACCGCTATTTCCTCGACAACGTGGCCGGCTGGATACTCGAACTGGACCGCGGCGAGGGCATCCCCTGGAAGGGCAACTACTCCTCCTGGCTGGACCAGAAGAGCCGCAGGCTCGAGATGGAGGAAAAGCAGGAAAGCAAGAGGCGCAAGACCCTCGAGCGCGAACTCGAGTGGGTCAGGATGGCCCCCAAGGCGCGCCAGGCCAAGCAGAAGGCCCGTCTGGGCGCATACGAGAAACTCGCCTCGGCCGACGCCAGGGAGAAGGAGGCCAACCTCGAAATCTACATCCCCAACGGCCCGCATCTGGGCAACAAGGTCATCGAATTCCACGACGTCAGCAAGGCCTACGGCGACAAACTGCTCTTCGAGCATCTGGACTTCACCCTGCCGCCCGCGGGCATAGTGGGCGTTATCGGCCCCAACGGCGCCGGCAAGACCACCCTCTTCCGCCTGATAATGGGCATCGAGACCCCCGACACCGGCTCAATCGACATCGGCGAGACCGCCAAGATCGCCTACGTGGACCAGCAGCACAAGAGCATCGACCCCGACCTCACGGTCTACGAGACCATAGCCGGCAATTCTGAGTGGGTGAGGCTCGGCGGCAAGGACATCAACGCCCGCGCCTGGGTGAGCAGGTTCAACTTCAGCGGCGCCGACCAGGAGAAACTCTGCGGAGTGCTCTCCGGAGGCGAGCGCAACCGCCTGCATCTGGCCCTGACCCTGAAGGACGAGGGCAACGTGCTGCTGCTCGACGAACCGACCAACGACGTGGACGTCAACACTATACGCGCTCTGGAGGAGGGTCTGGACTCATTCGCCGGCTGCGCCGTGGTCGTCAGCCACGACCGCTGGTTCCTAGACCGTATCGCCACCCACATCCTCGCCTTCGAGGGCGACTCGCAGGTCTACTTCTTCGAGGGTTCATACTCCGAGTACGAGCAGAACCGCAAGATGCGTCTCGGCGACGACGAGCCCAAGCGCTTCAAGTACAAAAAACTGATGTAAGGTCGGCAAATATTCTTATATTTGCAGGATATGTCGCGCGAGAATGACTTTTCAAGGCTGGAACTGAGCCTGCCCGGATGCCGGAACAATTACCGGTATTTCCGCTCGCGGCTCGCCCAGAGCACGAAACTGCTGGTGCTGGTCAAGGCCAACGCCTACGGCCACGGCGCCGTCGAGTTCGCCTCGATGCTCCAGGCCGAGGGCGCCGACTACCTGGCCGTAGCCCTGCCCGTCGAAGGAGTGGAACTGCGCCGCGCCGGCATCTCGCTGCCCATACTCGTGCTCACCGCCGGCACCGACTTCTTCCCCGAGATAATCGACTGCCGCCTGGAGCCCGGAATCCCCAATCTGGACACCCTCGAGGCCCTCTGTGCCGAACTCTCGAGGCGCGGCATCAAGGACTTCCCCGTGCACATAAAACTCGACACCGGAATGCACCGGCTGGGCTTCATGACAAGCGAAATCCCCGCCCTGCTGCAGTTCCTGCGCACCCACGACGAGGTGATGGTGAAATCCTGCTACTCGCATCTGGCGGCGTCCGAAGACCCCGCCGAAGACGAGTTCACGCTGGGCCAGATCGAGATGTTCCGCTCCAACGCCACTGCGATAGAGCACTCGCTGGGCTACCATCCGATGTGGCACATACTGAATTCCGCCGGCATCGAGCGCTTCCCGCAGTTCCAGTTCGACATGGTGCGCCTGGGCATCGGAATCTACGGCATCAGCGCGCTGCCCGGAGTGCACCTCGCCCCCGTGGCTTCGCTCAAGGTCAAGGTCCTCCAGGTCAAGACCCTGAAACCCGGCGACGGCACCATAGGCTACGGCCGGCACGGACGCATCGCCCCCGAAGGGACGGTCACCGCTACCATCCCTGTGGGTTATGCCGACGGCATCGACCGCCATCTGGGCCGTGGCAACGCCAGTTTCGAGGTCAACGGACACCGCGTCCCCACGATAGGCAACATCTGCATGGACATGTGCATGCTGGATGTGACGGGCGTGGACGTGAAAGTAGGGGACACGGTCACCATTTTCGGCAGCGACCCCACGATAAGCGAACTGGCCGCCATCCTCGGCACCATCCCATACGAAATACTGACCTCGGTGCCCCGGCGCATCGAACGCATAATAATACGTAAATAATTGTTTATGAAGAAGTTACTAGTAATCGCCCTCGCGTGCGTGAGCGCGCTCGCATCCGCCCAGAACAACGGCGGCATCACCCCCGAAATGCTCGCTGAAATCCAGAAAGGCTGGCAGGGAACGGCCGCCGACAAGGCCATCCGCAACGCCGTAGGCACCACCGCCATCAACACGCTGGCCATAAATGCGGAAAACGCCGCGATGATCGACACCGAATTCTCGGACCGCGTCAAGACCGTCGGCATCACCGACCAGAAGCAGAGCGGCCGCTGCTGGCTCTTCACCGGCCTTAACGTGCTGCGCGCCGCCGCCATCCAGAAATACGATCTCGGCAATTTCCAGTTCTCGCAGAGCTACTGCTTCTTCTGGGACCAGCTCGAGAAGTCGAACCTCTTCCTGCAGGCCGTCATCGACACCCGCGCCAAGTCCTTCGACGACCGTGAGGTGGACTGGCTGTTCAGCCACACCATCGGCGACGGCGGCACCTTCACGGGAGTCGCCAACCTCGTGACCAAATACGGCCTCGTCCCCGCGGACGAGATGCCCGAGAGTTTCGTTGCCAACAACACCACCCAGATGAGGACGCACCTCAAGACCCTCCTCCGCCAGGACGGCCTGAAACTGCGTGAAGCGGGCGCCGCGGCCGACGAGGCGGCGTCCAAGCTCAAGGGCAAGAAGGCGGCGGCAGCGGCCGAGCAGACCGCGGCCGACCTGCAGCAGATGAAGACTCAGATGCTCGCCGAGGTCTATCACGTCCTGGCCCTGTGCCTGGGCGTGCCTCCGACCGAGTTCGAGTGGAAGGGCAGGACTGTCACCCCCGTGCAGTTCTATCAGGAACTGCTGGGTTACGACCTGAACGGCGGCTACGTGATGCTGATGAACGACCCTTCCCGCGAATACGGCAAGGTGTATGAGATCAGGTATGACCGCCACCTCTACGACGGCCAGAACTGGCTGTACGTCAACCTCCCGATCGAGCGCATCAAGGAAATGGCGATCGCCTCGATCAAGGACAACACCGCGATGTATTTCAGCTGCGACGTGGCCAAGTTCCTGGACCGCAAGAAGGGCGTGGCCGACCTCGACAACTTCGACTACGAGTCCCTGCTGGGAGTCGAGTTCACTATGGACAAGAAGCAGAGGGTGACGAGCCACGACAGCGGCTCCTCGCACGCGATGACCCTCGTCGCGGTCGACATCAAGGACGGCAAGCCCGTCAAGTGGATGGTCGAGAACAGCTGGGGCAAGGACTCCGGTTACAAGGGCCACATAATCATGACCGACGAGTGGTTCAACGAGTATATGTTCCGACTGGTGGTCGAGCGCAAATACGCGCCCGCTGACGTGCTGCAGATGCTCGAGCAGGAACCCGTGCAGCTGCCTGCTTGGGATCCGATGTTCCTCGGCGAAGAATGAAACTCTTTCTTATAGACGGACACGCGCTGGTGTTCAAGATGTATTACGCATTCCTTGGACGCCCGATGGTCAACAGCAAGGGGGTGGACACGTCCATCCTCTTCGGCTTCACGAAATACCTGCTCGAACTCATCGAGCGCGAGCGCCCCACCCACATAGCCGTCAGTTTCGACCCTCCGGGAGGCACGTTCCGCAATGAACTCTATCCCGACTACAAGGCCAACCGCGCCGAGACCCCTCAGCTCGTCATCGACGCCCTGGAGCCGCTCACCCGCATCGTTCGCGCCCTGGACATCCCCGTGCTGATGATCCCCGGGTTCGAGGCCGACGACGTCATCGGCTCGATGGCCAAGCGCAGCGCCCGCGAGGGGCTCGACGTCTATATGGTCACCCCCGACAAGGACTACGGCCAGCTGGTCGAACCCCATATCCTGCAGTACAGGCCCGGCAAGTCCGGCTCCGACAACGAGATTCTGGGCGAGGCGCAGATCTGCGAGAAGTGGGGGATTTCCTCCACCGCGCAGGTCATCGACATCCTGGCCCTCTGCGGCGACTCGGCGGACAACGTCCCCGGCGTCGCCGGCATCGGCCCCGTCAGCGCATCCAAGCTCCTCGCCAGATACGGCACCCTGGAGGGCATCTACGAACACATAGGCGAACTCACCGCGAGCCAGCAGGCCAAATTCGAGGCCGCCCGCGGCCATATTGCCCTGAGCAAGACCCTCGTCACCATCAAGACCGACATCCCCCTGGACGTCACGGCCGCCGACATGGTCTTCGACACCAGGATCACCCCCGAAGTCAGGGCAATCTTCGACGAATTCGAATTCCCGTCCCTGAAGCGCAAGCTCGAGGCGGTGGCGGTCGCTGAGGTAGAGGAGGCCCCCGACCTCTTCAGCTCGGACGCCGAAGCTTCGGAGCCGGCGTTCAAGGCTGAATACAATACTGTGCAAGCGTCCGAAATCTGCCGTCTGGCGGCCTCGGAAGGCGTTCTGGCCGTCAATTTTACCGACACGTCCAGAGTGTCGGCCGCGACCCTTCACGCCGTCTGCACCGCCCCTGCGGCGCAATTGCGCCCCGTTCTCGAGGACCCTTCCGTCGCCAAGGCGGGCAGCGACCTCAAGCGCGCGATGAACCTGCTGCACGACGACGGGATCGAACTGAGGGGAAGGATGCTGGACATCGAACTGATGCACTACCTTCTGAACCCCGAACGCAGCCACAAGACCGACGTCCTCGCCCGCGCCTATCTGGGCCTGGACATCGAGGCCGAGGCCGCGGCTCCCGCCGAACTTTCTCTGTTCGACGACGCCTCCGAAGGTCAGGAATCCGACCGCTCGCTCGAGACCTTCGCCATACGGCATCTGACCGACGCCCTGCTCGCCGAGATGGACTCCACCGACAATATCCGCAAGCTCTATGACGAGATCGAGGAGCCCCTGGTCGGCGTGCTCGCCCGTATGGAGCAGACCGGAGTCAGGGTGGACCCGGGGTCGCTGCGCGAATTCGCCGAGTCCCTGCGCAAGCGGATGCTCGAGCGCGAAACCCAGGTGCGCGAAATCGCCGGAAACCCTTCTCTGAACGTCTCCAGCCCCAAGCAGGTGGGCGAACTGATATTCGAGCGCCTGCGCCTGGACCCGAAGGCGAAGAAGCCGAAGTCCGGCTCCTGGCCCACTGACGAGCAGACCCTGCAGGAACTTTCCGACCGCAGTCCGGTGATCGAGGCGATCCTGGACTACCGCGGCACCCGCAAGCTCCTGAGCACCTACATCGAACCTCTGCCGGGCTACATCCGCTCCGACGGCCGGGTCCACACGACCTTCAACCAGGCCCTCACCAGCACCGGACGCCTGAGCAGCTCGAATCCCAACCTCCAGAACATCCCCATCCGCACCGACGAGGGCCGCGAGATCCGCAAGGCGTTCGTGCCCGGTACTCCGGGGTGGGTGATGATGTCGGCCGACTATTCCCAGATAGAGCTTCGCCTGATGGCCCACCTGTGCGGCGACGCCCATATGGTCGAGGCCTTCCGCGCCGGTCAGGACGTGCACTCCTCGATGGCGGCGAAGATTTTCCACAAGCCCCTGTCCGAGGTGACCCCCTCCGACCGTAGGGTTGCTAAGACGGCCAATTTCGGCATAATGTACGGCATCTCCTCGTTTGGCCTGAGCCAGAGGCTGGGCTGTTCACGGGGCGAGGCCAAGCAGATAATAGACGACTATTTCACCTCCTTCCCCAGCATCCGTGAATTCATCGACGGCACCCTCGAGGCGGCCCGGCGCGACGGTTATGTCAGCACCCTTTTCGGCCGCCGCCGCTATGTTCCCGACGTGGGCAGCCACAACGGCAACGTCAGGGCCGTGGCCGAGCGCAATGCCATCAACGCCCCCATCCAGGGCACCGCGGCCGACATAATCAAGATCGCGATGGCCGGAGTCGACAGGGCTCTGCGCGAAGGCGGCTTCAAGGCGCGGATGGTGCTCCAGATCCACGACGAACTCGTGCTGGAGGTGCCCCGGGACGAGATCGGGGCCGTGCGCGAAATCCTTGTGCGCGAGATGGAGGGGGTGGTCAGACTTTCAGTTCCACTAACCGTAGAATGCAATTATGGCGACACCTGGCTCGAAGCCCATTGACGAACTCGTGCGCCGCGCGATTATCGGCGACGGCACCGCTTTCACCGAACTCTGGGACACCCATATCGACGCCCTGAAGGCTTACCTGCGCTCGTCGATGAAGCAGCTGGACTCCTTCTTCGTGGACGACGTGTGTTCGCGCAGTTTCGAGAAGGCGTTCCGCCAGATAGGCTCGTACGACCCTTCGCGCAGCCAGTTCCTCACCTGGCTCAAGACCATCGCCCACAACACGGCCCTGGACACCATCGAGGCTGAGGGCAGGGCCCGGCGCGGCTATGTCTACATCGACGACGACGCCCCCGAAGGCGGCAAGGTGCTCAACTCCATCAAGGACGACGTGGACACGCCGCTCGAGAGCATAATCCGCACCGAGGACGAGGAGCAGACCCTCTCCTGCATCGAGGGCCTGCCGGAACTCTACCGCGACGTTGCCCGCAAGCGCCTGATTGACGGAATGAAATACGCCGACATCGCCGAGCAGACGGGCCTGGAACTCAACACCGTCCGCACCCGTATCCGCCGTGCGAAGGCGCTCATAGACAAGATGAAAAATGACTCCTCGGAAATATAATTTTCAAAAAATTTGTATTTACGAAGAGAAAATAATATCTTTGCCCTCCCAAATCGAAAAATATAAAAAATAACAGATAGGAAAAGGAAATTCCAACCATCAAACCGCAAGAGGGTCAACAAGCACGGATTCCGTGAGCGTATGAGCACCCCCAACGGCCGCCGCGTTCTGGCCGCCCGCCGTGCACACGGCCGCAAGAAGCTCACCGTCTCTTCCGAGGACAGGTTCTAGACCTTCTGCGAAAGCGAGATACCGGCTGCACAGGCCGGTTTTTTTGTGTAAATAATATAAATATGAAAAAGTCAATTATAACAGCGGCGGCCCTTCTGGCCCTGCTTCCCGCCTGCAAGATGAACAATCCTCTTCTGACCGATTCCGAACTGCCCTACGGCGCACCGCAGTTCGACAAGATCACCAACGCCGACTATCTGCCGGCGTTCGAAGCCGCCGTGGCCGAGGCCAAGGCCGAGATCGACGCGATAGTCGCCAATCCCGAAGAGCCCACCTTCGAGAACACCATCGAGGCGATGGAGTTCGGCGGCGAGGCCGTTAACAACATCGGGAGCATCTTCTTCAACCTCCTCGAGGCCGACTCCGACCCCGAGAAGCAGGAGATTGCCGAGAAGGTGTCGCCCATGATGACGGAACTGAGCCTCTACATGACCCTCAACGAGGGCCTGTTCAAGCGCGTGAAGGCCGTCTGGGACAAGCGCGACAGCCTGGAGCTCGATCCCGTCCAGGCCCGTCTGCTCGAAAACAACTACAAGAGCTTCGTGCGCGGAGGCGCCCTGCTCGGCGCCGAGGACAAGGAGAAGCTCGCCGCCTGGCAGCAGGAACTCTCGCTGCTGAGCCTGCAGTTCAGCAACAATTCGCTCGCCGCGACCAATGCCTTCAAGCTCAACCTCACCGACGAGGCCGACCTCGAGGGTCTGCCCGAGTACGTGCGCGAGATGGGCGCCGCCACCGCGGCCGAGAACGGGCAGCAGGGCTGGACCTTCGACCTGAGCTACCCCAGCCTGTCCCCGTTCCTGACCTACAGCGCCCGCAGGGACCTGCGCGAGCAGATCTGGCGCGCCAGCAACACCAAGGCCGTGGGCGGTGAATTCGACAACACCGAGGTCTGCCGCAAGATCGCCGACCTCCGCATCAAGATCGCCAATCTGCTGGGCTACGAGACATATGCCTATTATGCCGTCGAGGACCGTATGGTCGGTTCCGTCGAGAATATCCACGCGTTCCTCGGCAAGCTCGCCGGCCCCACCATGCCCGCCGCCCGCCGCGACGTGGCCGAGGTCGAGGCTTATGCCAAGGCGAACGGCTTCGAGGGCGACGCCATAATGCCCTGGGACTTCAGCTACTGGTCAGAGAAACTCCGCGTCGCCGAGTACGACCTCTCGGACGAGATGCTCAAGCCCTACTTCCAGCTCGACAGCTGCATAAATGCCGTTCTCGGACTCGCAACCCGTCTGTACGGTCTGCAGTTCGAACCCAGGCCCGACATCCCCGCCTACCATCCCGACGTGCACGTGTTTGACGTCAAGGATGCCGACGGCAAGCATCTGGCCCTCTTCTATGCCGATTTCTTCCCCCGCGCCAGCAAGCGCTCGGGCGCCTGGATGACCGAATTCCGCGGCCAGAGCATCAAGGACGGCGTGGAGCGCAGGCCCTTCGTGAGCATCGTCACCAACTTCAGCAAGCCCACCGCCTCGGCGCCTTCGCTGCTGACCCACTACGAACTCACCACCTTCCTGCACGAGTTCGGCCATGCCCTGCACGGGATGCTGGCCGAGGGCCGCTACGGCTCGATGACCGGTACCAGCGTCGACCACGACTTCGTCGAACTCCCCAGCCAGATAATGGAGAACTGGGCCTACGAACCCGAATACCTCAAGACCTTCGCCAAGCATTACCAGACCGGCGAGGTCATCCCCGACGCCCTGATCGACAAGATCGTCGCCGCCCGCAACTTCCAGGCCGCCTATTTCCAGGCCCGCCAGCTCCGCTTCGGCTACATCGACCTGGCTTGGAACGACATCAGGGAACTCCCCGCCGAGGGGACGGTCGAATACGAGAGGGACGCCACCGAATTCGTCAACACCCTCCCTTACATCGACGGCACCTGCTCCAGCACCACCTTCAGCCACATCTTCTCGGGCGGATACGCCGCCGGATATTATTCCTACAAATGGGCTGAGGTGCTCGAGGCCGACGCCTTCTCGCTCTTCGAGCAGGAGGGAATCTTCAACACCGAGGTGTCGGGCTCGTTCCGCGAGAACATCCTGAGCAAGGGTGACAGCGAGCCCGCGGGTGTGCTCTATCGCCGTTTCCGCGGCCACGACCCCGAGCCCGAAGCGCTGCTGCGCAAGCTCGGCATCATAGAATAAGCGACCCGACCTGGAACACCACCAGGGCCGCGACCCACGCGAGCAGGAGGGAATGGACCACGGTGAAAGCCGCCCATCTCCCTCCCGCTTCGCGTTTGAGCGTCGCTATGGTGGCTATGCAGGGGAAATAGAGCAGTACGAAGATCATGAAGGCGAGCGCGGCGGCGGGGGTGACTCCCTCGTCCGTGCGCATCGCGTCTGCAAGCGAGCTTTCGTCCTCGGTGTGGTAGAGTATGCCCATCGTGCTGACGATGGCCTCCTTGGCCGGCAGACCGGTCAGCAGGCAGACGTTCATCTTCCAGTCGAAGCCCAGGGGCTCCATCACCGGGGTCATCGCGCGGCCCACGTCGGCGAGCACAGACTCTTCCTTGAGCGTGCCGCCCTGCGTGCGGTCGGCGGGGAAATATTCGAGCGCCCAGATTATCACCGAGGCGGCAAGGATCACGGTCGATATCTTCTGCAGATAGTCGGAAACCCTCTCCCAGATGTGCAGGCCGGTGTTTTTGAAGGTGGGCTTGCGGAACGGAGGGAGTTCGGAGACATAGTCCTCGGCGCTCTTGCGGAACCATTTCGTGCGCTTCATCAGGAAGGCGAAAATGATGGAAAGCAGGATGCCGCCCGCGTATAGTCCGATCATCACGAGCGCCTTGTAGCGGGCGAAGAACGCTCCGACGAACAGCAGGTACACCGGCAGGCGGGCCGAGCACGACATGAACGGGATCATCAGCATCGTCAGCGTGCGGTCGCGCCTGTCTTCGATGCTTCGGGCGGCCATTATCGCGGGCACGTTGCAGCCGAAGCCTATCAGCATCGGGATAAAGGAGCGTCCGTGCAGGCCGATGCGGTGCATCAGCTTGTCCATCAGGAAGGCCGCGCGCGCCATATATCCGCTGTCTTCGAGCAGCGACAGGAAGAAGAACAGGATGACGATGTTGGGCAGGAACGCGAGCACGGCGCCCACGCCCTGGACGATGCCGTCCGTGAGCAGGCTCGTCAGCCAGCCCGGAGAGAGCGTGGCCTTCAGCCATCCTCCCAGCGCCGCGATGCCGCTCTCGATCCATTCCTGGGGGTACGCTCCGAGCGCGAAGGTGGCCTCGAACACTCCGAAGAGCACCAGTATCAAGATGGGCAGACCGAGCCAGCGGCTGGTGAGCACGGAGTCGATCTTCTGCGTTATGGTGTGGTCGGAGTTGTCGGAAGAGTGGCGCAGTGTCTCCTGCAGGGCGCCGGAGATGAAGCCCATTCGGGCGTCGGCCACGATCCGGGCGCAGTCGCGTCCGAATTCGCTGCGCAATCTTTTCACCTGCCTGCGGGCCTCGGCTGTGATCGCCTCGAGCGCCGGGTCTTCTCCGATTGTCTGGATTATGTAGTCCGGATCCTCGAGCAGACGGAGGGCGATGTAGCGGTCGTGGTACAGCGAGCAGAGCCTTTCGGACTTGGAAATCTGCTTCGTGATGGCCTCCACGGCTTCTTCGATATCGGTTCCGTAAGGCACGTGGACGTGGCGGCGGTCCTTCTCTTCGAACGAATCGACTATCGCGCTGAGCAGGCGGCTCAGGGTTTCGGGTGCGCTGTCCTGCAGGGGCATGACCCTCATTCCGACGAGGCCGCCGAAGGTCATCCAGTCCACCGAGTGTCCGGTCGCGAGCAGCCTGTCGTAACCGTCCAGCGCGACGATGGTGCGCGTGTCCATATCGATGAGGCGGGCGGTCAGTTCCAGGCCGGATTCCAGGTCTGTGGCGGGGACCACGTCCAGCACGACGTCCGGGCTGCCTTTCAGAATTTTCCTCCCTATGTGGTGGCTGTCGCCGGACAGGTTCACGATCTTGATCGAATATCCGCGGTGCGCGAAGACCAGCACCGGCGCGGCGGAAAAGTCAAGCAGCGCGCCGTCGGGCACGCTCCCGACCACGTTCACCGTGATGTCCCGCCCCGTCACCGCCTCGAGCGGCGCGAACGGGCATCCTTCACAATTCCTGTCACAATTCATCTGTCCACTTGTTTTCCGTATGCAAAGTTACATCACCCCCTCCGCCGCCACAATCCCCAAAAGTTGGTATTTTTTGGACACACGCGAGTCACTCGCGTGTGTCCAAAAATACCCAAGTTGGACAGACGCGAGTCAGTCGCGTCTGTCCAACTTTTTTGCTATATTTGTGAGTTATGAGAATTATCAGCAAGACTGCAGGCTGCCTTTATTTTCTTGCGCTCAGCGTGGCGGCGGCCAAATATCCCGAGACTACACAGCGGATTGAAGTGAACGGCCAGAACCTGCTGTATGCGGTGCGCGGCCCCGAGGACGGCAAGCCGGTGGTGCTGCTGCATGGCAACGGCGGCTCGCACGAGAGCATGGCCACGCAGGCGATGCAGCTCGCCCGCGCGGGCTACCGTGTCTACAGCCCGGACTCCCGCGGCCAGGGCGCGAACGAGCCTCTGGACGAATACCATTACGCCGATATGGCCGAGGACAGTTACTGCTTCATAAAGGCTCTCGGCCTGGACAAGCCCGCCGTTTACGGCTGGTCCGACGGCGGCATACTGGCTCTTCTGCTGGAGCGCGACCATCCCGGCACATGCTCGAGCATAGCGGTGAGCGGAGCCAACCTTTTCCCCGACTGCGGCGACGGATTCGAGGAGTTCAAGGCCTGGATACTGGAGCAGGGCACGCCTCTCGCGATGATGATGCTCAGCGAACCCGACATCGCGCCGGAGTCGCTGCAGGCCATAAAATGCCCCGCGCTCATCACGGTCGGCGACAAGGACCTCATCAGTATCGAGCACACGCACCTCATCTCCGACAACATCCCCGGCGCCGAGCTGGTGGTGGTAAAGAACGCGACCCACAGCAGCTTCATCAAAAAGAATCCGCGCATGGGCCGCCTCCTTATAGATTTCTTGGGCCGGAACGGCTACTAGGATTCGACGATTTCCATTTCCTCCAGCACCCGGTTCAGGCGCATATACTTCTCGATGGCGAAGAGCACGAATCGGATGTCCACGCACACGCATTTGTTGTACCCTTCGGTCCAGGCTACGTCCGAGGCCAGGGATTCCTTGTTGCCGTCGAACGCCAGGCCGATTATCCGCCCCCGGGCGTCAAGCACGGGACTTCCCGAATTGCCTCCGGTTATGTCGTTGTCGGTCAGGAAGTTGACTTGCTCGTCCCGGTATGTTTGGAGAAGGCTGCGCCAGCAGGGTTTCAGGGTGAAGTCATACTGCGTGGTGTCTTCCTTGGAGAGGATTTCGGCGCTCGTCGTGAACACAGGCAGAACCGATCCGTCCCGCTCGTAACTGCCCACGCGTCCGTAGGTCAGGCGCATCGTGCTGTTGGCGTCGGGGTACTGAGGCTCGCCTTTGGCTTCGCGCGCCTTGTACAGGGCCCTGGTGTAGCGGCGGCCCAGCTCGGCTACCCCGACTTCGCCGGCAGCCTTGTCGACGGCGCTGTTGAAGTCCTTGATCTGGACATCGGTGAAGAATCTGTACAGGGGGTCCTCCTTCGTGATCCAATCGTCGGTCCAGAGGTAGCCGCAAAGGCGGTCGTAGTCGCAGGTCTTGGCGTAGGAATCGTAGAACATGTCGCGCACCTGCGTCTGGTAAGGGCCCCACATCACGCTGTCGACGTGTTCGTAGTACGCCTCGAGGCTGTAGCGGAAAAGGTCCCGCTCGAGTCGAAGGTCGAGGGTGGAGTATTCGGTCTCGTAATCGAAGTCGCGGCTGTTTTTCAGCCTGGAGGCAACGAGCGCGAGCCTGGTGCCCCTGACGAGGGTTTCGCGGTACCAGATTATGTTTTTCTCGGCGCCACGGATCGCGCGGTATTTGTCGGAGAGGTCGCGGCGGAGCCTGCGGTTCGCGCCGCCGCGCAGGTACTTGCGCTCCATCCTGGAGCGCGCGCCTTTCACCTTGAAGCGCTTGCAGCAGTCCACCTCGCCCTGCTGGAGCTCCTGCACGTTGCTCAGCGAGAAATACCTGTCGGCGTACTTGAGCCTGACCTGCGGATCGGCGTTCATCCAGCGCATCATTATCTTCATCTGGTCCTCGCGCACCTTGTTGGTGATGGGCAGGCTCAGGGTGGTCAGATAGTCGATCTTGGCGCTCGAGGCGTAGCGGTCGGTGCGTCCGGGATAGCCCATTATCATCGTGAAGTCCCCTTCGTCATAGCCCGCCGTGCTGACCTGGAGCCATCTGGAGGGAGTCCAGGGCACGTTCGACGCGCTGTGGGGGGCGGGGTAACCGTCCGGGGCGGCGTAGATGCGGTAGAGGGCGAAGTCGCACTTGTGC
>R15__coassemble_879_pt1 | contig 18518 bp, 15 predicted proteins | sample R15__metabat2_high_PE_004 | metagenome-assembled genome bin R15
CCAAACGGCTGGGGCGGCGGCGGCTATTCCCGCAAAAGCCTGGCGTAAAATGACACGCTTTTCGATGAGTGGGTGGGGTATTGTGAGGGGCGGGGAGTCGATTTTGCGGTCGCCGAAATACAGAATGTCGATGTCGATCGGGCGGTCGTGATAGATTCTGAGGCCGTTTTCATCGTATTCGGGCTGTCCCGTGCGGCCCATTTCGCGCTCGATTTCCTTGCATATCGCGAGCACCTCGAACGGATCGGCGTCGAGTTCGTACATTACGGCGCAATTGAGGAAATCAGGGCCCTCAAAGCCCCAGGAAGGGGTTTGTATGATGCTCGACAGGAGTTTGTACGGCGAACCGAGGCGTTCGTCCATAAGGTTCAGGGCCTTACGAATATTGGCCTCGCGGTCGCCCTGGTTGGTTCCGAGTGAAAAATAAACCTTCTCCACTAGTCTTCGACGTCAAAGCCCAGGATGACCCTCGCCTCGTCCGAGAGCATCGACTGGTCCCAGGCGGGCTCGAACACGAGGTCGATCGTGCACTTGGTGACTCCCGGGGTGAGTTCCACGCTGTGCTGCACCTCAGCCACCACTTCGTCTGCCATAGGGCAGGTGGGGGCGGTGAAGGTCATCTTGATGTAAACCTCGTGCAACTTATTGATATTCAACTCATAGACAAGCCCCAGGTCATAAATGTTGACCGGGATCTCGGGGTCGTACACCTGCTTGAGCGACAGCACCACGGCGTCGTAGAGCGGCGCAAGTTCCTTCACGTCCTCGCTTGTCAGCACATTATCAGAGACCTGCTCCATATTCCTTGATTTTTGCTATCATCGACACAAGTCCGTTCGCCCTGGTGGGGGAGAGATTCTCCTTGAGGCCGATCTCGCCGATGAAGGCGAAATCGTCATCCGCAATCTCCTGCGGGGTCCTGCCTGAATACACGCTGATCAGCAGCGAAATGATTCCCTTGGTGATTATCGCATCGCTGTCGGCGGTGAAAAAGAGTTTGCCATCGCGCTGCTCAGCATCCAGCCAAACTCTTGACTGACAACCTTTTATGAGTTTTTCATCAGTCTTTTTACTCTCCGGGAAAGGTTCCAGGTCCTTGCCCAGCGAGATCAGGTACTCGTATTTGTCGAGCCACTCGTCGAACATCGAGAACTCGTCGATCACAGCCTGCTTTTTCTGTTCCAGACTTTCCATCATTTCAACATTTTTATAGCACGGTCCAGCGAAGCCACGAAATACTCCGCCTCCTGCATCGTATTGTAAGGCGCGAAGGACGCGCGCACCATTCCAGTCACAGAGAAACGGTCCATCAACGGCTCGGCGCACATCTGGCCTGAGCGCACTGCGATTCCCATCTTGTCGAGTATCAGCGCCAGATCCTCGTGATGCACTCCCGGCACAGTGAAAGAGAATACAGGAGCTTTGAGACTCCGGTCTTTCGGAGTGCCGTAAATGCGGATTCCACGCTCGTCAAAGGCTTTGCAGATATAATTGCAAATATTAGTCAAATCATTGTGTTTCAATAATTTAACCATATCGATAGCAGGCTTCAAAGTCGGAGTTCCGGCTATGTTCTGGGTACCCGCTTCGAATTTGTGAGGGGCCTGGGCGTATGTACTGCCGCTCATTTTTACGGTCGCGATCATCTCGCCGCCGCCCATATAAGGAGGCATCGCGTCGAGCCATTTCTTGCGGCCGTACAGCACTCCCGTGCCTGGCGCAGCATACATCTTGTGACCCGAAAAAGCGTAGAAGTCGCAACCGATTTCCTGCACGTCCACTTCCTCGTGCACAATTCCCTGGGCTCCGTCGACGAGCAGCGGAATTCCTTTTTCGTGACAGATTTCCGCGATTTTCCTGACAGGATTGACTATACCCAGAACATTCGAGATATGGGGAACCGCGACGATTTTCGTGCGTCCGTCAATCTGCCTTTCAAGGCTCTCGAGGTCAAGTTCGCCATTGTCGTCGACGTCAACGAAACGCAACTGCGCGCCTTTTCTGCAGCACATCATCTGCCAGGGAACTATGTTGGAATGATGGTCAGCAATGGTCACAACCACATTGTCGCCGTCGTGGACGAACGCCTCGCCGAACGAGAACGCCACAAGGTTTATGGAAGCCGTGGCACCGGAAGTGAAGACAATTTCGTTCGGGCTCTCGGCTCCGATGAACCGGGCTACGGCCTGTCTGGTCGACTCATATTCATCGGTCGCCAGACCGGCAATGCAGTGCACGGCCCTGTGGAGGTTGGCGTTGAGCGAGCCGCTCATCTCGTCCCACTTCCTTATCACAGCGAACGGGCGCTGCGAGGTTGCGGCATTGTCCAGATAGACCAACGGCTTGCCGTAGACCTTGCAGGACAACTCCGGGAATTCGCTCCTTATTTCCTCGACTGTCATAAAACTTGTATTCAGGGGCACAAATTTACTATTTTTTACATATTTTTGCGCTATGATAGATTACATTTCAGGCAAGATTGCGGAACTGACCCCAACCCGCATCGTCATCGACAACCAGGGCATAGGCTACGGCATCGAGATTTCACTCCAGACTTATTCCGCCCTCGAAGGCAAGACCGAAGCCATCGTCTACATCCAGAGCCAGGTCAACCAGCGCGAAGGCACGGAAGTCGAGTACGGCTTCGCCACCAAGAGCGAGCGCGAACTCTTCCAGCTGATCACGAGCGTATCCGGTATGGGCGCCTCGTCAGCCAGGATGATCCTGTCTTCACTCACCGCCGACGAACTGCGCGAAACAATCATCGCCGAAGACATCAACCGCCTGAAATCGATCAAGGGAATCGGTCTGAAGAGCGCGCAGAGGATAGTGCTCGAACTCAAGGACAAGATCGTCAAAGGCGGCCAGGCCGACGCGGAAATGCTGTTCCGTCAGGAGTCGAACGCCAATGTCGACGAGGCCAAGAGCGCACTCCAGATGCTGGGATTCTCAAAGCCGAACATCGAGAAGGCCATCCAGAAAATCATCAAGGCCAACCCTACGGCAAGCGTCGAGCAGATCATCAAGTCCGCCCTTCAGATGCTTTAGTTCCCCGTGGAACACGACGGAAATCAGCGTCCGAAATACACCAGCAGCACCGAAATATCCGAAGGTGACACACCGGATATTCTGGAAGCCTGCGCTATGGTTCTGGGATTGTAGCGCTGAAGTTTCTGCCTGCACTCGATAGTCAGACCGGAAACTTTGTCGAAATCAAAATTCTCGGGAATCTTCAGATTCTCCAACTTGTGCAATTTATCCGCAAGTTGCATTTCCCTTTCGATGTAACCGTGATACTTCAGTGAAATCTCTACGGACTCCTTTACCTCGTCATCCAGAGGTTCCTCAACTCCAAACCGGTCGAATGTTCCACGGGGAACGAGAGGCAGAAGTTCCTCAAGAGAGAGCTCGGGACGGACTGCCAGATCGGATATCTTTTTAGACTCCGTGAGAGCAGAAGAATTCTTTGACTCGAGTAAACTGTTGACCTTTGCGGCAGTCAGATTGGTATTTTCGCAAAGTGCCCGCAGAGAATCGGCTGCAGAGTATTTACGAACCATCTTCTCGTAACGCTCATCCGAGGCAAGCCCTATTGAATGAGACAGCGGCGTGAGCCTGCGGTCGGCATTGTCCTGCCTGAGAAGTATCCTGAATTCAGCCCTCGAGGTAAACATCCTGTAGGGTTCGTCGACTCCCTTTGTGACCAGGTCGTCGATCAGCACGCCGATATAAGAATCGTCACGATGCAGAATCAAAGGCTCCATACCGTTTATCTTCTGATGGGCGTTTATACCGGCGATAATACCCTGTGCCGCCGCTTCCTCATATCCGGTCGTACCGTTGACCTGGCCTGCAAAGAAGAGGTTTTCAATATCCTTGAGTTCCAACGAAGGCTTGAGTTGGGTAGGATCGAAATAATCGTATTCCACCGCATAAGCAGGACGGAACACCTTGACATTCTCGAGACCTTCTATTGCATGGAGAGCCTCCATCTGAACTTTGAAAGGAAGTGAAGAGGAGAAGCCCTGAAGGTAGTATTCGTTTATGTTTCGTCCCTCCGGCTCGAGGAAAAGCTGATGAGCTTCGTTTTCGGGAAAAACCCTGAGTTTATCTTCGATGCTCGGGCAATAGCGAGGACCTTTGCCGTGTATGACTCCGGTGAAGAGGGGCGACTCTCCGAATCCGCTCCTCAACACTTCGTGCACCCTTGAGTTGGTATGAAGTATATAGCAGGGCATCTGAGGCTGCCCGGACTGGACAGTCGACGGTTCGTCAAGATAAGAGAATCTGGAAGGTTCGGGATCGCCCGACTGGACAGTCAACCTCGAAAGGTCGACGGAAGTGATGTCGATTCTTGGAGGAGTGCCGGTCTTCATACGGTCGGTCCTGACTCCCATCGAAACGAGCTGTTCAGTCAATCCGTAAGAAGGCTGCTCTCCTATGCGGCCTCCGGTCAACTGGGAGCGGCCGACGAAAAGTTTGCCCGAAAGGAAGGTCCCGGCGGTCAAAACAACCGCTTGAGACTTAAAATTTCGCCCTGAAACAGTACGGACGCCGCAAATTTTTGAATTCTCAAAGAGAAAAGAAACCGCAGAATCCTCGTAAATATCTAATTTACAATTACTTACAAGAATTTTACGCCAGTTCAGCGAAAATTGGATTTTATCGCACTGTGCACGGGGACTCCACATCGCCGGACCCTTCGACCGGTTCAGCATCCTGAACTGGAGGGTAGAACGGTCGGTAACGATTCCGGTGTATCCGCCTAGCGCGTCGATCTCCCGGACTATCTGTCCTTTCGCTATTCCGCCGACTGCCGGATTGCAGGACATCTTGGCAAAAGCCAAGGAGTCCATCGACAGAAGGAGAACCGAAGAGCCGAGATTCGCGGCGGCCATCGCGGCCTCGCATCCTGCGTGACCTCCGCCTACGACGATGACGTCATAAGAGTCTCTCATCCCTGGATGACTTTTCTGATCTTGAGGTAATAGTCCTCTTTCGACCTCATCGTGGCGATATCCTCCTCGGAGTGATCGTCGTAACCGATCAGATGCAGCAGACCGTGCACGATTACGCGGTTGAGTTCGTCGGCAAATTCAGTCTTGTAGAATTCTGAATTCTCGCGCACCGAATCGATACTTATAAAAAGGTCACCGGAGAGCCGGTCACCTTCGCAATAGTCGAAAGTGATGATGTCGGTATAGTAGTCGTGCTGCAGATACTTCAGATTGATGTCAAGAATATAATTGTCGGAACAGAAAATGACGTTGACGTCGCCGAGTTTCTTCATCTCGCTTCCGGCCACGGCGGCAAGCCAGCGGCGGGTCAGGAGTTTGTATTTGAACTCAAAGGAAATATCCTCACAAAAGAATCTTACCATACCCTAATTTTTGATAAAGGTACAACTTATAATGCAAAAAATTGGAATTTTATTGAAGAATTCATATCTTTGAAACTTGAAAGATTATAAACAAACCACCATATGGAAGTAAAGAAATCAGAAAAAGCCAATCTCAAGAACAACAAACTCCTGTTCATTGAAATCGGTATGGTCCTCGCACTCGGTATCACCTATTTCGCATTCGAGTGGCAGAGCAAGGAAACGGATGATGACAGCGGCCTGAAGGAAGTTGTCCTCGAAGCTGAAGAGGAAATGATCATCACCCAGGAAGAGCAGATCCAGGAGCAGGCGGCACCCCCCGAGGTTCCCGAACTTTCCGACGAAATCGACATCGTTGACGACGAGGCCGACATCGTGGAAACCGTTCTGAACACCGACGACACCGACTTCGTCATCGAGCAGCGCGACTACGTCGAGGAAGTTGTCGAGGAAGTCGTTGAGGAAGAGGAAGTTCCTTTCCAGCTCGTTGAAGTCAAGCCTTCCTTCCAGGGCGGCGATGCAAACGACTTCTCAAAGTGGGTCGCCCAGCACCTCGAGTATCCCGAATCCGCAAAGGAGAACGGTGTCCAGGGCCGTGTGATGCTCCAGTTCACCATCGGCACCGACGGCAAGGTCGGCAACATCAAGGTCCTCCGCGGCGTCGATCCTCTGCTCGACAAGGAAGCTGTCCGCGTCGTCTCGATGTCCCCGAAGTGGACTCCCGGCAAGCAGCGCGACCGTGCGGCGAAGGTTACCTACACCTTCCCTGTGATCTTCCAGCTCCGATAAGCGATACCACTATTAATATAAGGCTGTCCTCTGCTGGATGGCCTTTTTTTGATGAATATGTACAACACTGAAGAGAAAATAATTGAGAAGGCGGTATTCGTCGGAATAATCCGCCAGGGTGAGGAGGAGCGCAGAATTCTCGAATATCTGGATGAACTCGAGTTTCTGGCCGACACGGCTGGAATCGAAGGCGACCGCAAATTCATCCAGCGCCTGGACAGACCCGAAAAGGCAACCTATATAAGGAGCGGAAAACTTCAGGAAATAGCCACATACTGCGAAGAAAACTGCATAAGGTATGTCATTTTCGACGACGAACTGACCGGAATGCAGCAGAGAAACATCGAGAAAGTGGTAAAGACTTCGGTTGTAATGGACCGCACCAGCCTGATTCTCGAAATATTCTCGCAGAGGGCGAAGACAGCTTACGCAAAGACCCAGGTCGAACTTGCCCGCTACAACTATATGCTTCCCCGCCTGGCCGGTATGTGGACTCACCTTGAGAGGCAGCGCGGCGGCGTGGGAACGCGTGGAGGAATGGGTGAAACCCAGATCGAAATCGACCGCCGAATAGTGCGCGAAAGGATAGCCAAACTCAAGGATGAACTTGCCCGCATAGACAAGCAGATGGCCACCCAGCGCAGCAACCGCGGCCAGATGGTCAGGCTCTCGCTCGTCGGCTACACCAACGTGGGCAAGAGCACTCTGATGAACCTGCTGGCAAAATCGGACGTCTTCGCCGAAAACAAACTCTTCGCGACTCTCGACACAACCGTCAGAAAGGTCGTAATAGGCAACGTACCGTTCCTTCTGAGCGACACTGTGGGATTTATCCGCAAACTCCCTACGCAGCTCATAGAGGCCTTCAAATCGACCTTGGACGAAGTCCGCGAAGCCGACATCCTGGTGCATGTCGTCGACATCTCGCACCCTGACTACAGGCAGCAGATGGAAGTGGTGGAAAGAACCCTGAAGGAAATAAACGCAAGTGATAAGCCTATCTATGTAATATTCAATAAGATAGACCAGTACGAATACGAGCCATGGGATGAGTTTTCACTCCAGCCCAAGAGCGAAAAGAACCTGTCGCTGGACGAACTCAAGACAGAGTGGATGAATGAGAAGAAAATCCCTTGCATCTTCATTTCTGCCAAGAACAGGACAGGCATAGAAAAACTCCGCGAGGACATCTACAAGATGGTCGCGGAGATTCACGCAGGGCGTTACCCCTTCAATAATTTCCTCTGGTAGGCTAGTCGCTGAACTTGGCCTTCAGGAACTCGCGGTTCAGGCGGGCGATGTGGGCGACGGTGATACCCTTCGGGCACTCGAGCTCGCAGGCGCGGGTGTTGGTGCAGTTGCCGAAGCCGAGTTCGTCCATCTTTGCCACCATTGCCTTTGCGCGCCTCTTTGCCTCGGGACGACCCTGGGGCAGAAGCGCGAGCGAACTCACGCGGGCAGCCACAAACAGCATTGCAGAACCGTTCTTGCAGGTTGCCACACAGGCACCGCAACCCACGCACGCGGCGGCGTCCATACTCTCCTCCGCCCTGTCGTGAGGGATGAGGATGTTGTTGGCGTCCTGGGCAGCACCGGTGCGCACGGAGATGAATCCGCCTGCCTGAAGAATCTTGTCGAACGCTCCGCGGTCGACTACGAGGTCCTTGATGACGGGGAAGGCGGCGCTTCTCCAGGGCTCCACGGTGATGGTCGCGCCGTCCTTGAAGTGGCGCATAAACAGCTGGCAGGTGGTGACGTGGTCGTCGGGACCGTGTGCACGGCCGTCGATATACAGCGAGCAGGCTCCGCAGATACCCTCGCGGCAGTCGTGGTCGAAACTGACTGGACCGCTGCTCTGGCAGCCGCGCTCGACGGCTACGGGGTCGTTGCCTTCATTGATCAGCTGCTCGTTCAGGATGTCGAGCATCTCGAGGAACGAAGCGTCCTCTTCGATTCCAGAAATATGATAGGTCTCGAAATGTCCTTTTGCCTTGGCGTTCTTCTGACGCCATATTTTAAGATTGAATTCCATTCTGATTAGTCTTTATAATTTCTGGTCTTGACTTCGATGAACTCATACTTGAGGGGTTCCTTGTGGAGTTCGGGCACTTCGCCTTCTCCCTTGTATTCCCACGCCGAGACATACATGAAGTTGGCGTCGTCGCGCTTGGCCTCGCCTTCCTCGGTCTGGCTCTCGATGCGGAAGTGACCGCCGCAGGATTCGGTGCGGTTAAGGGCGTCGCGGGCCATCAGCTTGCCGATTTCAAAGAAATCCTCGAGCCTGAGGGCCTTCTCGAGTTCCTGGTTGAACTCGAACTGGCTGCCGGGAACCTTCACGGACTCGTAGAAGTCCTTCTGGAGGGCTTCGATCTCGACGATGGCCTTCTTGAGGCCTTCCTCATCACGCGCCATTCCGACGTAATCCCACATGATGTTGCCGAGTTTCTTGTGGATGGAGTCGACAGTCTTGGTGCCGTTAATTGCAAACAGCCTGTCGATCCTTGCCTGGACGGCCTTTTCAGCCTCGGCGAATTCCTTGACGGTGACGTCTGTCTTGGGCTCGGCGAATTTCTTGGAGAGGTAGTCGTTGATGGTGATGGGCAGGATGAAATAACCGTCGGCCAGACCCTGCATCAGGGCGGAGGCGCCGAGGCGGTTTCCGCCGTGGTCGGAGAAGTTGGCCTCGCCTATCGCATACAGGCCGGGGATGGTGGTCTGGAGGTCATAGTCGACCCAGATGCCGCCCATGGTGTAGTGGATGGCGGGATATATCATCATAGGCTCCTCCCAAGGGGAAGAGGCGGTGATCTTCTCGTACATGTCGAAGAGGTTGCCGTAGCGTTCGGCGACCCTCTGGTGGCCAAGGCGCTGGATGGCCTCGGAGAAGTCGAGGAACACGGCCTTGCCGGTCTCGTTCACACCGTAGCCGGCGTCGCAGCGCTCCTTGGCGGCGCGGGATGCCACGTCGCGGGGAACGAGGTTGCCGAATGCGGGATAGCGGCGCTCCAGATAGTAGTCGCGGTCCTCTTCGGGGATCTGGGAAGCCTTGATCTCGTGCTTGCGGAGTTTCTCGACATCCTCGAGCTTCTTGGGCACCCAGATGCGGCCGTCATTGCGCAGGGATTCCGACATAAGGGTCAGCTTGCACTGCTGGTCGCCGTGGACGGGGATGCAGGTGGGGTGGATCTGGGCGAAGCAGGGGTTGGCGAAGAAAGCGCCCTTCTTGTAGCACTGGATGGCGGCCGAACCGTTGGAGTTCATAGCGTTGGTGCTCAGGAAGTAGGTGTTGCCATAGCCGCCGGTGGCGATTACCACAGCGTGGGCGCCGAACCTTTCAAGCTGTCCGGTCACGAGGTTGCGGGCGATGATACCCTTGGCCTGGCCGTTGACGATCACGAGGTCGAGCATCTCGTGGCGGGGATAGCTCTTGACGGTGCCTGCGGCAATCTCTTTGTTGAGGGAGGCGTAGGCGCCCAGAAGGAGCTGCTGGCCGGTTTGGCCGCGGGCGTAGAAGGTGCGGCTCACCTGCACTCCTCCGAAGGAGCGGTTGGCGAGGTATCCGCCGTATTCGCGGGCGAAAGGAATGCCCTGGGCGACACACTGGTCGATGATCGAGGCGCTCACCTCGGCCAGACGGTAGACGTTGGCCTCGCGGGCGCGGTAGTCACCGCCCTTGATGGTGTCGTAGAACAGACGATAAACGGAGTCGTTGTCGTTCTGGTAGTTCTTGGCGGCATTGATACCGCCCTGGGCGGCGATTGAATGCGCGCGGCGGGGGGTGTCGCTGATGCAGAAGATCTTGACGTTGTAGCCGAGTTCGCCGAGCGAAGCGGCCGCGGATGCTCCGCCGAGACCGGTGCCGACAACGATAATTTCAAGCTTGCGCTTATTGTTGGGGCTTACGAGATGGAGTTCGGACTTGCGTTTGGTCCATTTGTTCTCGAGAGGTCCCTCGGGGATTTTGGAAATTAATTTATCAGCCATCTTATTATGATTAATATATTTTACTGGAACAGACTGCCTTCTTCGGGTTCCTTCTCTATCTTGAGATGCTTGTAGGAAAGTTCGGTGGCGACCCTTCCGCGGGGAGTCCTGACGATGAATCCCTCCTTGATGAGGAAAGGTTCGTAGACTTCCTCGAAAGTGCCCTGGTCCTCGCCTATCGCGGTCGCGATGGTGCCGGCGCCGACGGGACCGCCCTTGAAGGTATTTATAATTGTGCGCAGGATCTTGTTGTCGATAGCATCGAGTCCGCGGGTGTCTATGTTGAGCTTGTCGAGCGCGTAACGGGTGATCGCGAGGTCGATGGTGCCGTTGCCCATCACCTGGGCGAAGTCGCGCACGCGCTTGAGCAGCGCATTGGCGATACGCGGGGTGCCGCGGCTGCGCAGGGCCACTTCCTTCGCCGCATCATCGTGGATGGGAATGTTGAGGATGACGGCGGAGCGCTTTACTATGCGCACGAGTTCCTCGGTGTCATAGTACTCGAGCCCGCAGTTGATGCCGAAGCGCTCGCGAAGGGGGGCGGTCAACAGACCCGCCCTGGTGGTGGCGCCCACGAGGGTGAAGGGATTGAGGGTTATGCGCACCGACCTGGCACCGGGGCCCTTGTCGATCATTATGTCGATGACGTAGTCCTCCATTGCGGAGTAAAGATACTCCTCGACTTCTGGGGACAGGCGATGGATTTCGTCGATGAAGAGCACGTCTCCGGACTCGAGCGAGGTCAGAAGACCGGCAAGATCGCCGGGACGGTCGAGCACGGGGCCTGAAGTTATCTTCATGTTCACCCCCATCTCGTTTGCGATGATATGCGCGAGAGTTGTCTTGCCCAGACCCGGGGGACCGTGGAACAGGGTGTGGTCGAGAGCCTCGCCCCTGAGCTTGGCCGCCTGGATGTAAACGCGGAGGTTGGAGACGATTTCACGCTGTCCGGTGAAATCTTCCAACTCCTGAGGCCGGATTATTCCTTCCAAATCCTTATCTTTGCCTTCGTTTATGTTCCTAGGGTCAAAATCTGGCATGCCGCTGGTCCGATTAGGAATACAAATATAGTTCTTTTAATTGAATTATTTAATGTTTTATATACTTCGGTTGAAAAGTTGAAAACTATACAACATTTTATAAATCAATTAATTAAAGAACTTTTAACAGTTGAAAAGTTTGTTTGAACGCTGTGTCGTTGCCGGTTGATATCTTCCGAATCGTTTTCTTCAACAATTCCAAAGGCGGTTATAAACAGGGTTTTCAACAGCTTTTCAACCAGATTTAAAGAGTAAATGTTGATAAGTACAAAATCTTCAACAGAACTCTCTGACAGAATACTTCGGGACCGCGAGGTTTTCTGCCAGGGATTGTTTCTGTCCGCCAGATGGTTCGTGCTGAGCGGTGTCGCGAAAGCAGGGATGCATCTTGTGGTCCTCCCTGATCAGGAATCGGCTGAATACTGCAGCGCAGACCTCTACAATCTTGTCGAAGGCGACAAGGTGTTCTTCCTCCCCTGCGTGGGAAAGGGAATAGAGCGCAGCAACTACAAGTCCAGCCTCTCGGTCCAGCGCACTTCCGCGGTGAGCAGGATAATATCCGGAACAAAGGACCTTTCGATCATCGTCACCTATCCCGACGCCCTTGAGGAACTTCTGCCCACGAAAAAGGAAATCAGAAGCGCAGTGCTCAAGATCAAGGTAGGGGATGAAATATCGCACGATAAGATAATCGAAACTCTGGGCGCTGAAGGATTCGAGAAGGTGGATTTCGTCTCTGCGCCCGGCCAGTATGCCATAAGGGGTTCCATAGTGGACATATTCTCCTACTCCTTCAACAATCCCTACAGGATTTCATTCTGGGGCGACGAGGTAGAGAAGATAAGCGTCTTCAATTCCAACACCCAGCTCTCGACAGGGGAGGAAAACTGCGTGGAGATAGTGTCGGACATAATTTCGACGGGAACCGAAACGGGCGAGAGCCTTTTCAAAGCGCTTCCCGAATCCACCCTTCTATGGCTGGATTCTTCTGACATGTACCGCCAGCGGGACTTTTTTGCGCTCACCGCGCCTTTCAGAAAGGTGTTTCTTGAAATTCCTCTTTCCGCTTCAGTGCAGGACCCCGTCAGATTCGAAATAAGCCCCCAGCCTTCGTTCAACAAGAATTTCGAACTGCTCACCGAAGACATCAGGAGCAGAATGGAATCGGGTTATAAAGTCCTGATCTACGGCGAGCGGCCCGCCCAGCTGGAACGCCTGCGCTCGATACTTCACGAGAACGGCGGCCTGCTGCCGGAATTCGTGTCCGGCAGCAACATCCACAACGGATTCATCGATGCCGCCGACAAGGTCTGCTGCTACTCCGACCACGAGATTTTCGACCGCTTCCACAGGGTGAGCATCAGGAGGAGCGTCGAGAAGAGCGAGCAGCTCACGGTCAATGACCTCAACTCGATCAACCGCGGCGACTATGTGGTCCATATAGACCACGGCATCGGAATATTCGAAGGTCTGGTCAATATGCGCGACGACAAGGGAAGGGTGCACGAAGTGGTCCAGATAAACTACAAGGACGGCGACGTCGTTTTCGTTTCAGTGCACTCCCTCCACAAGATTTCCCGTTTCTCTTCGCGCGACGGCGAGCCTCCCCGCATCGGCAAACTGGGGTCCAAGACCTGGACCACCCTCAAGAACGGAGCCAAGTCGAAGGTCAAGGACATTGCCAAGGAACTCATCCAACTCTACGCAAAGCGCAGGGCTTCAAAGGGATACGCCTTCTCCCCCGACACTTACCTCCAGGACGAACTCGAGTCTTCGTTCATGTATGAGGACACTCCCGACCAGGAGGCGGCCACGAAGGCGGTAAAGCACGATATGGAGGACAACTGTCCGATGGACCGCCTGGTGTGCGGCGACGTCGGATTCGGAAAGACCGAGGTGGCCGTGAGAGCCGCTTTCAAGGCGGTCTGCGACGGTAAGCAGGCCGCTGTGCTCGTCCCCACCACCATCCTCGCCCTCCAGCATTTCGAGACCTTCAAGTCCCGCCTGAAGGACCTTCCCTGCAACATAGACTATGTCAGCCGCCTGCGCACCGCCAAGGAGGTTTCCGACATCAAGACCCGTCTGAAGAACGGCCAGATAGACATCCTGATAGGCACCCACAAGATACTGGGAGCTGGATTCGAATTCCACGACCTGGGGCTCCTGGTGATAGACGAAGAGCAGAAATTCGGAGTCTCCGCCAAGGAGAAACTCCGTCAGTACAAGGCTTCCGTCGACACCCTCACCCTCACCGCAACCCCCATCCCAAGGACCCTGCAGTTCTCCCTCCTGGGCGCAAGGGACCTAAGCATCATCAACACCCCTCCCCCCAACAGGATCCCGGTCCAGACCGAGATAATCCTCTTTGACGAGAAGGAGATAAAGAGCATACTCAACTACGAACTCAACCGCGGCGGCCAGATTTTCTTCCTCCACAACAAGGTCGAGGAACTCCCTTCCATCCACGACATCCTTCACCGCCTGGTGCCCGACATGAAGATATGCGTGGCCCACGGCCAGATGGAGGCCCGCGAACTCGAGAACAGGATGCTGGACTTCATCCGCGGCGACTACGACATGATGCTGTCCACCACCATCATCGAGAACGGCCTCGACATCCCCAACGCCAACACGATCATCATCAACCAGGCCCAGAACTTCGGCCTGAGCGACCTGCACCAGCTGCGCGGCCGCGTGGGAAGGAGCAACCGCAAGGCGTTCTGCTACCTTATAGTTCCTCCGCTTGTGAGCATAACCGACGACGCCCGCCGGCGCCTGAAGGCCATCGAGGAGTTCAGCGACCTGGGCAGCGGATTCAACATCGCGATGCAGGATCTGGACATCCGCGGAGCCGGCAACCTGCTGGGCGCCGAGCAGAGCGGCTTCATAATGGAAATGGGCTTCGAGACTTACCAGAAGATACTCGCCGAAGCGATGGAGGAACTGGGAGTCGAGACCGGAATCGTCACCAAAAATTCCAAGGGCACCTTCGTCGAGGACTGCACCATCGAGACCGACCAGGAGGCCCTGATCCCTGATTCCTACATCGACATAACTGCCGAAAAGATAAGGATTTACCGCCAGCTGGACGCCATCTCGACAGAAAAGGAACTGGACAATTTCCGCTCCCGTCTCGCCGACCGCTTCGGCAAACTTCCGCCCGAAGTCGAAAACCTGCTGCTCGTGGTGAGAATCCGCAATGCCGGCGCCGCCCTCGGATTCGAGAAGATAATAGTCAAGAACGGACTCTTCATAGGCTTCTTCATCAACAACCGGATGTCGCCCTACTACAAGTCTGACGTCTTCTCAAGGGTGCTTGCAAGAATTTCCGAACATTCCGACATTTTCACCCTGAAACAGTCCGAAGGAAAGCTGAAAATACTCTCCCGCGGGGTCGATTCCTTGGAAAAGGCGTTCTCGATTTTCCTTAAGTTGCAATAATTTTACTAAATTTGCAGGATTCGATACACGAATAGATGGCCAATCTGCTCATAGAAGTCGGAAACACCGCACTCAAAGCGGCCTGGGCCGAGGGTTCCGTCCTCGGCAAGACCTTCCGTTATCAGGGCGAGAAGATGATGGATTTCATCCTGTCGCTCACCGAGAAGGAGAAGCCGTTCGTGATGACGGTCGCTTCCGGCGGAGAGGTCACCCCGGCCGAAGAGCAGGTTCTGCGCCGCGAGTGCACCCACCTCCTCATCCTCGACCGCAACCACACCGCGGTGCTTCTGCGCCAGGGACTTCCCGAGTATCTGTCCTACGACAGGGTGTCGTCGATAGTTTCCGCCAAGTATCTCTTCAGCGGCAAGAACGTCTCGATCTTCGACCTCGGCACCACCCTGACCGTTGATTTCGTGTCCTCGAACGGCCGTTACGCCGGAGGCAACATATCCCTCGGATGCCGCACCAGGTTCAAGGCCCTGAACCGCTATTCCAGGACTCTGCCCCTTGTCGACACCCCCGCTGAAATCTCGCCCGAAGGCAATTCCCTGGAGTCCGCCGTCGAGTCCGGAGTGATTTCAGGCATAATGTTTGAACTCGAGGGCTATATGCGCCAGCACCCGGGCGACGTGTATGTTTTTACAGGAGGGGACGCAGTTTATTTTGCCAAGAAAATGAAAAACTCCATCTTTGTAGTTTCAAATATGGTTATGATGGGTCTGGCTCTGATAACAGATGATTATGTCAAGAACAATTGCTAAGGCGGTCATTGTGGCGGCGGCGCTGCTGCTCGCTTCTTTCGCTGCAGGCGCGCAGGCCTACAGCGGATACGCTCCTTATTCCATCTTCGGCATCGGAGACACCTACACCCAGGGCACGGCCTACAACAGGAGCATGGGCGGAGTCGGCATCGCCACCCGGAACAACCGTTTCATCAACCCCTTGAACCCCGCCGCCGTCACGGCGCGCGACTCCCTCGCCTTCATGGCCGACTACTCCGTATACGGAGAGAACAAGATCTTCCGTCAGGGCGACATGACTTCGGCCAACAACGCGTTCAACATCGGCGACCTCATAATGTCGTTCCCCATCTACGGTCCTTCCGCTATGATGGTCGGCATAATGCCTTACAGCACAACCGGATACGGCTACAGTTTCTATTATGACGACCCTTCCGTGATCGGCAACACCGGCAACATCAACTACGCCGCCGGCGGCAGGGGAAGCATCTACAAACTGTTCGCCGACGTGGGCGTCACCCTCTGGGACAGGCTTTCCCTCGGAGTCGAGGCCGACTACTATTTCGGCAACATCGTCAAGGAATACGCCGAGACCTTCTCCAACTCCTCCTACAACTCGATGAGCAACGGCTTCAACATGCAGCTCACCGCTTTCGGAGTCAAGGCCGGCGTCCAGTACGAGCAGAAGCTCGGTTCGAAAGCCAAGCTCACCCTCGGAGCCACCTACTCCCTCGATTCCGACATCGACGGTTATGTGGAGGGTTATAAATATTCCGCCGGAGAAGCGGCCACCGACACGCTCTACCACAAGATAGACACCCTTTCCTCCAATCCCGGCAGGGTGAAACTGGCAGGCGAGCTCGGAGTCGGAATCAACTTCAAGTACGCCGACAAGTTCTCGGCCGAATTCAACTACACCCGTTCCGACTGGACCGACTGCGGCTTCGCCTCCGTCCAGGGCTTTGCCTGCAACACCGTCTCCAGGAGCGGTGTCTCTGCCTTCGGCACCACCTGCAGCGAGGCCTACAGGCTCGGAGTCGAGTACGTCCCCAACCGGAACGACATACGCTACTATTTCAAGAGGGTAACCTACCGCGCCGGAGCCTACTACAAGAAGGATTACTACACCGTCGACGGCAAGGGAATCACCAGCGCCGGACTGACTTTCGGAATGACCCTGCCGGTTTTCCGATGGTACAACGGCCTGACCCTCGGAGTCGAACTCGGCCAGAGGGGGTCCATAAACGACAATCTGATAAGGGAGAGGTATTTCAACTTCACCGTCGGAATGAACATCTTCGACATCTGGTTCCAGCATCCCAAGTACGAATAACAAACGCAAAAAACTAAGAATATGAAGAAATTACTCACAATCGCATTGACGGTCGCCGCCCTTTTCGCCGGCACCACCCTGTCCGCCCAGGGAAAGTGGGGCGCCGACAGCGCGGAATGCATCAAGTTCCTCTCCTACTACAAGGAGTACTACAAGCAGAAGAGTTACGATGACGCCACCCCCAACTGGAGGCAGGCCTATCATTTCTGCCCCGCCACCGCCAACCAGAACATGCTCATCGACGGCACCACCCTCATCAAGAGGCTCATCGAAAAGAATGCCTCCAACCCCGAGTACAGGGCCGCTCTCGTCGACACTCTGATGACCCTTTACCAGGTCCGCGCCGACAACTATCCCAAGTATGCCGTCACCGCCCTCAACAACAAGGGTATCGATATGAACAAGTATATCAAGGACGACTACAGGGCCCTGTATGAAGGTTACAACGCCATCATCGCCGCCAACGGTTCCAACTCCAAGCCCCAGTTCTTCCTGTTCGACCTCAATGCAGCAATCGAGCTGTTCAAACTGGGCGAACTGTCCGCCGAGGAAGTCATCGAGAACTACCAGAGCGGCATAAACTATCTGGACGCCGCCACCCCGAAGAACGACATCGAGGCCGAGCAGATCCAGAGCGTCAAGAACGACATGGGCAGCACCTTCGCCGCCAGCAAGGTCGCCAGCTGCGACCATCTGCTCGAGCTCTACGGCCCGAAGCTTGCCGCCGATCCCGACAACTACCAGCTTGCCGGCAGCATCGTCAAGACCATGGGCATGACCGACGACTGCATCAACAACGAACTGTTCCTGAAGGCCGTGACCGTCGTCTACAACAACAAGCCCACCGCTTCCGCCGCCTATTCCCTGTACAAGCTCAACAGCATCCAGGACAACGTCGACGACGCCATCAAGTATCTTGAAGAGGCTATCGCGAGCGAGGATTCCGACGAAGCCACTGACGCCCAGTATATGTACGAACTCGCTTCCTACTGCTACAGCAACGGCAAGGTCGAGAAGGCTTATGACACTGCAGGCGAGGTTGCAAAGGGCGAGAACGCTTTTGCAGGCAAGTCCTACTACCTGATGGGCATCATCTGGTCCCAGATGCACTGCGGCGGCAATGAAATCACCAGCAAGGCCAATTTCTGGGCGGCTGTCGACTTCTTCGCCAAGGCAAAGGCGGCCGATCCTTCGCTTGCAGAGGACTGCAACCGTTATATCGGAAGGTACAGCTCCAATTATCCCGACAAGGCTGACGCGTTCATGTACAACCTGCAGAGCGGCCAGGCCTACACCGTGAGCTGCGGCGGCATCTCCGCCCGCACCACGGTCAAGACCAGATAATTTGGGTGCCGAAGGCAAGAAAATCATATTGCTGGCAATCACTGCAGTGGTTGCCAGCATTGTCATTTCCTGTTCGAGGGAACTCGCGCAGGCGGACCAGCTGGACCTGTCGGCGACGCCCACCCAGGCGGTGAGGAACATGTTTGCCGTCCAGACCAAGAACAGCCACGTCGAAAACAGGCTCGAGGCTTCCCTGATGAAGCATTTCGAGACCGATACCACTTCTCTGGACACCTTCCCTGAAGGGCTCTCGGTCTATGGCTACACCGACGACGGGCTGCTCGAGACGGTGATCCTGTCCGACAACGCGTCCCATCTGGTGAGCAAGGATTCGAAAAACAAGGAGGAGACCTGGTCTGCGTTCGGCAACGTGGTGATACACAACGTCATCAAGCAGCAGACCATGGAGACCGACACCATTTACTGGGATCAGGTCAAGAAGGAGATCTACACCGACTGCTATGTCA
>R15__coassemble_880_pt1 | contig 18509 bp, 16 predicted proteins | sample R15__metabat2_high_PE_004 | metagenome-assembled genome bin R15
AAAATCAGGTTTTTTGCTGCAATTTCAATGTCCGGGAGGCAATTTTGCAGCAAAATCAGGTTTTTTGCTGCAATTTCAACGTCCGGGAAGCCGTTTTGCAGCAAAATCAGGTTTTTTGCTGCAATTTCAATGTCCGGGAGGCAATTTTGCAGCAAAAAACCTGATTTTGCTGCAAAACGGCCGCCGCTACTCTGCGTCGACTTTCCACAATGGGTCTTCCTTCCAGTTCTGGGGGAAGCCCATTTTCTTGACGTCGACCTGGGGGAAATGCTCGATGAGGGAACGCAGGCGCTGGGCAAAGGTGTTGGTGGGCTTGATCACGTTCTGCATATATTTTACCATACAGAGCGTGAAATAGATGCGCTCGGTGTCCTCGCGGGCCATATAGGGGAAATAATGGCGCGGCTTCTCGGGCAGTTTGCCGCGGATGGTGAGGCGCTTGTTCCAGAGGCGGCTGTGGTGGGCGCAGGTGTTGCGCACATAGACCAGGTGGTGCAGCCAGGCGGAGAACACGTCGGTGCTCAGCCCGTAGTACTGGGCGACGCTGCGCTTGACCGGTCCGTCGGCCATCTCGTCGTAGATGGTGGACAGGGTGCCCATCGAGGTCGCCTCGAGGGTAAGCCAGCTCGGGGGGAATTCGTTGGTGTACTTCTGCCGGAACTCTACTATGCCGTCGTTGTCGGACTTGCGGAGTTCCTGCTGGATGCGGCTCAGGATGTAGCGGTGGCGCGAGGCGTTCCTGAAATACTTGCTCTCCGTAAACCAGTAGCCGTGCTCGCTGCCGGAGGTGGCGTATGCGAGGTGGGTGCGGACCGAGATCTCGATCTTTTCCATCTCGTGGAAGATGAGCTCGCGCAGACGCCGGTCGAATCCGTACAGCGAATACGCGAGTTCCATCGAGGCGCCCTTGCGGAAACGGTGCGTGGCGCGGTCCTCCATCAGGGTGACCAGATAGGGCTTCAGGCGCGAATAGCTGACGTTCTGGAGGATGTGGGTGGCGCGCTCGCGGTCTTCGATCGCAAGTCCCTGGCCCTCAAGCATATCCAGAAGGCCCGCTATGTCCAGCGGCTCTCCGTGGAATTCGGTCTTCTCCATCAATAAACGCTTATCTCGCCCACTTCGTAACCCCAGCACCAGTCGGTGATTATCGGCACCTGACGCCCGTCGGCGTCAGCGACCTCGAGGAAGCCGTCGACCTTGGTGTGGGAGTGGCCGCCTATCACAAGGTCAAGTCCGTGGGTCTGAGGCACCAGGGCCTGGTCCTCGCGATAACCGATGTGCGAGAGCAGGATCACCAGGTCGCAGCCCTGCCCGCGCAGATATTCCGACCATTTGTTGGTCACCTCGACGTTGTCGAGCTGCGGTATGCGGGACGAAATCGTCTTGCTGACGTTGGTCGAGATGTCGGCCTCGAGTCCGATGATGCCGATCTTGCGCCCGGCCTTTTCGACGACGGTGCAGGGCTTGACATATTCTCCCAGTTCGAAGGGCGACAGGTCCAGGTTGGCGCACACCACCTCGCAGTCCATCAGTTTGAGCCTTTCGCACAGCGCCTCGATGCCGTTGTCGAATTCGTGGTTGCCCAGGGTCACGCAGTCATAGCCGAGGGCGTTCACGATCTTGTTTTCGACGGCGCCCTCGAGAACCGTGAAGTAGGAAGTGCCCTGGCTGAAGTCTCCTGCGTGCAGCAGAAGCACGTTCTCGGCGCCGGCGGCCTTGCGCACGGAGTCGACGATGGCCGCGCGCTCGACGGCGCCGCCGTGACCGGCGAGCGCGCCGCTGCGCTCGGGCTCAAGGTGGCTGTGGGTGTCATTAACGTGCAGTATGACGAGCCTCTGGGCCGTCTTGGGCGCGCAGGCGGCAATCAAGAACGCCGCCGCGACAACAGTCAAAATCTTCTTCATAATTCAACGACCCTCCCGTCGGTTTGATATTCAATTTCTCCGCCAGCTGCGGTAATCTCGCGCACATAGCGCTCTATCCAGTCCTTCACCCTGACCTCGGTGATGACAAGGTCCCTGGCGCCGCGCGCCACGTGCAGGTCGTCCCCGCCGTCGAGCAGGAAGTCGATCGTGGCGACGTTGTAAATGCGGTCGGGATCGACGCTCCCGCCACCGACCTCGAGGCTCTCGAGCCTGCGGTCCTTCAGCGTGACCTTGACCCCTCCGACACACTGCATATGGGGAGCCATCCTTTCGAAGAGGTCGAGCACGGTCCTGCCGTCGAGTTCGACAAGGCAGAGATAGTTCTTGAACGGGAACATCGAGGCGATGTCGTCGATCAGCACGTCCCCTTCGGGCATATCGGTGCGTATGCCGCCGAAATTGGTGATGCCGATGTCGACCTTGCGGCCGGTTGCGGCCTCGACGCCCTTCATCAGCGCGTCGACGGTCCAGTTGGAAAGTTCGCTCTCGGGGTGATGCTTGCTCATCGTGCGCGGCGAGTGGCCGATGATCTCGCGCAGCGGGGCCATCGTCTCCTGCGCATCCAGCAGGGCGGAGGCGGCGCGGCAGACGGCGTCGTCACGGTGCCGGCGGCCGTCGGGAGCGGTGTAGACGCCGTCCGAGATGCTGCCGAGCGATTCTTTGACCGAGTCTCCGACCACGGCCTTGACGCCGGTGCGCGAGCCGTCAGCGGCAAAACGCCGCCATTCGAAACGCATCCCGTCGTGTTCGAACACGGAATCGGCGGGACGGGGGCCGGCGCAGCCCGCAAGGGCGAGGCAGAGGCCGGCGGCGAGGATTACTTTTGCTTTAACCATTTCCAGAGGTCTTTCCAGGTTGATTTCTTTCCGAACATCAGGATGCCCACCTTGTAGATCTTGGCCGACAGCCAGGCGAAGACCGCGCAGGTCAGCACCAGGACGGCTATGGAGATGACGATCTCGCCGGCGGGGACGCCGAACGGCAGACGCGCGAGCATCACGATGGGCGAGGTGAAGGGTATCATCGAGCCCCACCACACGAGCGGGCTCTCGGGGGCGTTGAAGGCGTAGATGGCGATGAAGTACGCGAGCATCAGGGGGATGGTCATAGGCAGCTGGAGCTGCTGCGAATCGCCCTCGTTCTCGACGGCCGAACCCACCGCGGCGTACATCGACGCATAGAGGATGTAGCCGAAGACGAAGAACAGCAGGAACACGGCGATCATGCTGCCGACGGGAAGGTTCCCGAGGGTGGTGAGGATGACGCCGAGCTCGCCATCTGCGGCGAGCTCGCCGGTGGCGGCCTCGACCTGCGAGGCGTCTGCGCCGGCGACGGCGGCGATGGCGGCAGGGTCGGCGGTCAGGCTGTCAAGCCCGATGACGGAGCCGACGGCCGTCACGATGGCCAGCGTCAGCACTATCCACAGCAGGAACTGGGTCAGCGCGACGAGCGCGATGCCTATTATCTTGCCGAACATCAGTTCGGTCGCCTTGACGGAACTCACCAGCACCTCGACCACGCGGCTGGTCTTCTCTTCGATCACCGCCGACATCACCATCCCCCCGAAGAGGGTGATGAACAGGAAGATGACGAGTCCCAGGAGCATCGAGAGCATCTGGTAGACGCCCTGCTCCGAGACGGTTTCGTTGCCTTCTTCGTCGATGAGGAAGGTCTGGACCTTCACCTTGCTGGTCACGAGGTCAATCTTGAGCTTGAGGTCAGGGTCGTCGTAGAGGGCGATCCTGTGCTCCCGGACGGCGTCGTTGACGCAGTGGCTGATGTTCTCGACGGTCTCCAGGCCCAGGGGCTTGAGCGAAGTGAGGTCGGCCTGCACTCCCCCGTCTTCGGTCCAGTCGGAGAGCGACAGCACGGCGGCGAGCCCCATGTCGGCCATCACGGCCTTGACGCTGTCGATCTGCATTCCCGAAAGGTCCATATAGGTGATGGTCTCGGTGTTCTGCAGATAGGGAATCACCTCCGTCGTGGCGTCCACGACGGCAATCGTCTTGGCCTTGTCCTTGGCGTTCATCATCATCACGATGGGGACTATGCAGAGGGCCGCCATGAGGATGGGGACCACGAAGGTGGTGACGAGGAAACTCTTCTTCTTGACGCGGTTGAGGTATTCGCGTCCTATGATGATGCCTATTATTCTCGGATTCATATCGTGCCCTCCCCTTCCGTTACGAGTTTGATGAATATGTCGTTCATTCTGGGCATCAGTTCCTTGTAGGAATTGATCTGAACGCCCTTGTCCAGATAAGTGCGCAGGGTGGGCGCGCCGTCCTGCTCGCGGGGCAGGACTTCGGTGTGGCGGCCGTCGGCGTCAGTCCAGACCAGTTCGACGTTGTTGTTGCCGTATTTGCGGCGGATCTCGTCGACGCCGCCGGTGATCACCAGACGCGACTTGTTGACCAGGGCGATGTTGTCGCAGAGCTCCTCGACCGACTCCATGTTGTGGGTCGAGAGGATGATGGTGGCGCCCTCGTCCTTCAGGCGCAGGATCTCCTTGCGGATGACCTCGGCGTTGACCGGGTCGAAGCCGCTGAAGGGCTCGTCAAGGATCATCAGGCGGGGCTTGTGGACCACCGTCGTGATGAACTGGAGTTTCTGGGCCATTCCCTTCGAGAGCTCCTCGACCTTCTTGTCCCACCAGCCTTGGATGCCGAAGCGGACGAACCACTCCTTGAGCGCTTCTCGGGCCGCCTGGGCCGACATCCCCTTGAGCTGCGCCAGGTACATCGCCTGCTCGCCCACCTTCATCTTGCGGTACAGGCCGCGCTCTTCGGGCATATAGCCGATTTTCTCGACGTCCCTCTGGGTGATGGGGCGGCCGTCGAAGAGGATCTGGCCGCTCGTCGGGATGGTGATTCTGTTGATGATTCGTATCAGCGTGGTCTTGCCTGCCCCGTTCGGGCCCAGCAGACCGTAGATACCGCCTTCCGGAATCTCGAGGCTGACGCCGCTGAGCGCCACCTTCTCCCCGAAGGTCTTTGTGATCTGTTTACATTCTATTATTGCCATAATTTTTCAAATATAATCAATATTTGTCGAAAATCCTTAACTTTGCGGCGGTTCTGCGAACCGTCGAGGCCCCACGGGGCTTAGGAAAGTCCGGACAGGGAAGGGCATCCCGCTGCGGAAAGCGCAGGTGGAGGCAACTTTACGCCCGCCGTAACAGAAAACAACCGGTTTGGACAGACGCGAGTGACTCGCGTACTGTCCAAACCAAGGGTGAAAACGCGAGGCAAGAGCTCACGACGCGCGGCAGCGATGCAGCGCGGGTACGGCACCGGGACCTGCAAAACCAAATATACCGGCAGTCGAGGGCGGCCCGCCTGATGCCGGGGGGTAGGTTGCGAAGATAAATGACGGTACAAAACAGAAACCGGCTTACGGCAGGACCGCGAAGGGGTTGGCGCTCGCCAACCCCTTCGTCATTGTCAAAGGTCGAATCCGACACTGAAATACACGCCCCAGCCGAAGGAGTCGGACCAGCGGACGTCGAAGCGCAGAGGGCCGACGATCGAGTCGAGGGCGGCGCCGGCGGAGGCGCCGAGCGCGGACTTGCCGTCTTCCGACCCGAACAAGTCCTTGAAGGCATATCCGCCGACGGCATAACCGCCGGTGAAATTGAGATAAAGTTTCCTGGCCACATTGACCCTGGCCAGGACGTTCGCCACGGCGACGTGGTTCTTCATGTCCATCACGTCCCCGAACCCGCAGAAAGGAATCTGCTGGTCGAAAAAGCGTCCCGCCACGGCGCCGCCGACGTAGTTGAGGTGCGAGGCGCTCATCAGGTCGTCGTTGCCGAAGACGGAGCGCCAGTGCAGGTCGGGGATGAGGGCGAAGGCCCTGCCGAAGGGGATGACGAACCGCAGGTCGGCCGATACGGAGCGCAGGGGGTCGATGGCCGCGCCGTTGCGGAGGAAGTCGGAATCGTACTTGAGCGTGAGGTCGACTCCGCGCCCGGGAAAATACTTGTCGTCCAGCGAGCAGAAGGTGGCGTCGGCGTACGCCCCCACATAACTCGCCATTGCGTCGTCGGGCTCCACAGCCCACAGGAGCGAGCCGTAGATGGTGTTCTTGAACAGGCGGAAGTGCCTGTTGCGAAGCCCGGCGTCAAAACTGAAGTTGGCAAGTTTCGAATAAGACAGGCTGACAGCCTCCTGATGAGTCAGGAAGCCGAGGGCATATTTCGGGCGCGAGGCGTCCACCAGGTTGGTGTTGACATCGTCCAGACGCGCCTTCAAGTTCAAGGTGGGGAAGCCGGGGATGTCCAGCGAATATCCGGCGCTGACCGACTGGGAGCGCCCGAGCCGGCAGTCGACATCGAGCCTGGAGCCCATGATCCTGCCTGCTCCCAGCCCCAGATGCAGGCCCATGACCGCCCACTCTTCGGTGTCGAGCCTGAAGCCCAGGCCGATTTTGTGCAGGGGCCCCCGGACGCAGTGGAACCTCAGGGAATAGGGGCTTTCAGTCCCGAAAAGGGAGTAGGTGACGGAATCGAATGACCCGGTCGCCTGGAGCCTGCTCATCGCCTCGTCGAGGATCTGCTTGTCGACCATCTGGCCTGCCTTGAGGTCGATTGCGGACATCAGGAGCCGGGACTCCCGCTCGGTCAGGCCCTCGAATTCGATGTTGCCGACCTGGACGGGTGTGCGGGAAATGTCGACGGCGCGGGGACCGTCCGAGGGAGCGGCCGGGCCCACGGCGTCACGCACCTGCAGCAAGTGTTCGCGCTGCGCGAGCGCGGCGGCATATCCGCGGTTGAATATGGTGTCGACGGCGGCAGGGCTGAAGCTCAGCATGTTGAACCCTTCGAGCACGGGCTTGACCTTGACGTCCGCCTTGTCGACGTTCTTGAGGAAGGCGTCATTGCCCAGCATCTTGATGAACTGCGAGAACATGCTTCCCAGATCGAAGCGGGAATATTCCGGAGAGACGTCGGAGAGTTCGATGCCTATCACGTAGTCCGCGCCGCAGGCACGGGCGAAGTCAGTGGCGAAATTGTTGCTGGTCCCGCCGTCGACGAGGACCTGGCCCCGGGTGCGGACCGGGTCGAACAGGCCGGGAATCGACATCGTCGAGCGCATTGCCGTCTTCAGAGAGCCGGAACTCCAGTATCTGGCCTTCATGCTGACCATATCGGTGGCGACGCACACGAACGGCAGAGGGAGACGCCGGAACGACAGGCTGTCGTGGTAGCCGACCGAGAGGCTGGCGAGCAGGTTGCACACGTTGAAGCCGTAGGCATATCCGGAGGGCAGAGCGGAGGTGAGCCGCCCCATTCCGGCCTGGGTGTTCAGAGCGTCTTCATCCTCGTCGAGGTGCAGGTTCTCCTTCATATAATGGAAAGGTATGGAGACCTGGTATTTCTGACGGTAAGCCTTGTCTTCAAAATACACGAAGCGGGGGCTGATGCGGTCGGTCAGGGTCACGCCCCAGTCCTGGGTGCAGAAGAGTTCGTGGATGTCGTCGGCCCTGTAGCCGATCGAATAAAGGCCGCCGATCAATCCTCCGATGCTGGTGCCGCATACCATGTCGACGGGCATCCCTATCTCTTCCAGATATTTCAGGACGCCCACCTGAGCGGCGCCCTTGGCACCTCCGCCCGATAGGACAAGCGCCACGGCGGGACGTCCCTGAGCCGTCCTTACGCTGTCCAGATGGGCGCGGAATTCAGCGATGGCGAGCGAGTCGGCGACCGGGTCCACGCTGTCGGCGGACAATCCGTTCGGATAACGCTGGGCCGAAGCCGCGAAGGGCAGAAGGATGGCGCAGAGGGCCCCCAGAAGCAGTGAGCGGCCGCGCATTCTATTTGACCCTGAGAGTGCGCTCCAGAAGGCCCTGCAGGGACTCCACGGCGGAGTCGTCGGCGGCGCCGAAGACGATGATGGCGAGCAGCCCGCGGCGGACCTCCTGGCTGAGGAAGCGCATCGAGGACCCGTCGTCGCACAGGGCGTCGAAGCCCCAGGCCGACTTGCCGTTGAATTTGAACTTCGCTATAGGGTTGTAGTCCTCGGGGTCATCCTCGCTGAAGCCCACGGTCTCGGCATAGTTGGCGAAAGCCTGGTCTTCGGGAGTTTCACCCTCGGGCATGGGGCCGGCATAGACCTCGGCAAACCTGCCGTCGGGGCACGAAGCCGCAAGATGGGTGATGACGCTGCCGGACTCGTCCTCGTATGTCTCGACCTCGGAAATCCACTCTCCGGGGAGTTTGCATTGGATGTCGTATGCCATTATTTATTGATTTGATAGAAAGCAAAGGTAGCAAAATAGTTGGAAAATTCGATACTAATTCACAACTTTGCATAATTCAAAATACAAGAAATGTTATTCAGCAGACACGAACTCGCAATAGACCTCGGCACGGCCAACACCGTCATTTACCAGAATGACAAGATTGTGGTCGACGAGCCAAGCATAGTGGCGGTCAACAGCCGCACCAACGCATTCATCGCCGTCGGCAAGAAAGCCCAGCTGATGGAAGGCAAGGAAAACCCCGGCATCACGACCATCCGTCCCCTGGTGAGCGGCGTAATCGCCGACTTCAACGCGGCCGAACTCATGATCAAGGGCTTCATCGACATGGCCACCCACCGCACTTCCAAACTCTTCTCGCCCCGCTACAAGCTGGTCATCGGCATCCCCAAGGGCAGCACCCCCGTCGAGATCAGGGCCGTGCGCGACTCGGCCGAGCACGCCGGCGGCAACGACGTCTTCCTGGTCTACGAGCCGATGGCATCGGCCCTGGGCATCGGAATGAACGTCCTCGCCCCCCAGGGCAACATGATCGTCGACATAGGCGGCGGCACGACCGAGATCGCGGTCATCTCGCTCGGCGACATCGTGGTCGCCAAGAGCGTGCGCACCGCCGGCAACGAGATCACCAACGACATCATCACCTACCTCAACCAGCAGCACGGCCTGAAGGTGGGCAACACCACCGCCGAACAGATCAAGTTCAAGATCGGCGCCGTCCTCCCCGAACTCCCGCCCGACTGCGAGATTCCCGAGCCGTATTCCATCACCGGCAAGAACGTCGTCACCGCCCACCCCATCCACACGACAATCGAATACCAGGAGATCGCCCACTGCACCGACACCACGATCCACAAGATCGAGGAGGAGATCCAGCAGGTGCTCAACACCACTCCCCCCGAACTGTATTCCGACATAGTCGAGAACGGCATCTGGCTCGCCGGCGGCGGCTCCCTGCTTCGCGGCATAGCCCAGCGCTTCAGCGACCGCACCGGCATCGCCTTCCACGTGGCCGAAGACCCTCTGAAGGCCGTCGCCCGAGGCACCTGCGAAGCCTTGAAGCACACGGATGACTATCCGTTCCTGATGAGATAAAAAAATGCGCACCCGACCGGGCGCGCATTTTTTTTGCGATATCGCGATTTCAGCGGATCTTGATTATGTTCGAGAATCCGGTTATGTCGAAGACTTCCTTGACGTTGTCGCGCATGCCCACCAGCTCGAGATTGCCGCCGCAGGCGGTGACGTGCTTCTGGAGCATCAGGAAAATGCGAAGGCCCTGACTTGAGGTGTACGTCATGTCGGAGCAGTCCATCACGATGTCGGGACGAGGGTCTTCCATCAGGGGCTGCAGGGACTGCTGGAAGTCGGCGGCGTTGGTGGTGTCGACGCGGCCGGTGAGTTTTACGAGGGTCTTTCCTCCGTCTTTGTTGAAAGAGAGTTCCATATTCATTTATATTTTATTGTCATAACGGTGATGTCGTCATTCTGGGGATTGCCGTCGGCCCAGGCGTGCACCTTCGCGATCAGGTCGGCGCAGGCGTCGGCGGGTTCGAGGGCATAGGCTGAGGAGGCCCACTGCAGAAGGGCGTCCTCGCCGAACTGGGAGCCGTCGGCCTTCTCGGCCTCGGTCACGCCGTCCGTATAGAGCAGCAGCCTGCTGCCGGGCTCGAGGACGACGCGCTGGCTTTCATAGGTGAAGCCCTCCATCACGCCGAGAGCCAGATTGGGCTTGACTTTCATATATGAAGCCTCGCCGCCGGGGGTAATGACAACGGGAGGATTGTGGCCGGCGTTGCAGAAAATCATCTCGCCGGTGCGGAAGTCGAAGCGGCCGAGAAGCAGGGTCACGAACATTCCGCGGTCGTTGCCGTCGCAAAGAACGTCGTTGACCTCGGCCATTATGCGGCCGGAATCGAGCGAGCGGCCCCTCATCAGGCGGAATGCCTGTTTGGTTATGCTCATGAAGAGCGCCGCCGGCACGCCCTTGCCGGACACGTCGCCTACGACAAAGTACATATGGTCGCCGGAGACGTTGAAGTCGTACAGGTCGCCTCCGACCTCCCTAGCGGGCTCCAGGGCGGCGTGGAGGGACAAATCGGGCATCTGCGGGAAGTCCTTGGGCAGCAGACCCATCTGGATGTCGCGGGCGATGCTCAATTCGCTCTCGAATCGCTCGTTGGCGGCCGTGGTGGCCTTGAGGTCGGCGATATAGGCGGTGAGGGAATTCTGCATGTACTCGAACGAATCGCGCAGGCGGCGGATTTCGTCATTCTGGCTGATCTGGGGCAGCGCGGTGTTGAAGTCGCCGTGCGCTATGTTCAGGGCGGATTCGGTGAAATCGGTCAGGGGCCTGGTCATCCTGCGGATGGTGACATAGCAGATGATGAACAGAACCAGAAGGCCCAGAAGCGCGATCAGGATCAGCACCAGATGCGATTTCGAGGCCCTCTCCAGCACCTCCCGGTAAGAGCAGGTGATGGAGGTGACCCAACCGTTGGACAGGGGGCCGTAGACGGCGAACGACACGTCGGATCCGAGCGCATAGCGCTGCACTCCCCTGCCGCCGGACATCATCGAGTCGACGAGCTGGGAAACGCCTTTCGCTTTTTCGTCCATCCGGTCCAGGGCGGACAGGGTGGAATAGACGGTCCTGCCGGCGAGAAGCGAATCGTCGCCGCGAGTGATGAACGACCCTTCGCGGCTCAGAAGCGTCACATATGAATTCTTGTATGGCTTGATGTCGTCCAGCACTCCGGAAATCCACTCCAGGGATATGTCGGCGGTGATGACCGCATAGATATGACCTTCCGCGTCCATGACGGGCAGGCTGTAGGTGGACATCATGAATTCGCCGCCGCCGTCGTCGAAGTAAGGCTCGCTCCAGCATCCCTCTCCGCTCTCGAGGGGAGAGGTGTACCACTCCATCGTGAAGTAGTCGTAATCGGCGTTGCCCAGCTGCTTGGTCAGCAGTTCGCCGGAGCCCGGATCGTTGTAGGAATACGGCGAGAACCAGTGCTCACCCTTGAAATGGTCAGGTTCGAAGGCTATGGCGCTGCCGACGATGTCGGCGTTCTGGCCCACGATCATCTGAGTGATATGGTACAGATAATTGCGGTCGTCCTTCTTTTCGCCCACCATCCAGGAGGAGCTTTCGACCGTGCGCTCGACGCTCTGGAGCACCTTCTCGATGTCGAGAATGGTGGCGTCGCGCAGGTTCTCGGCCGACTTGGTGGCCTCCTCGGCGATGAGCATATGCGACGATATGGCGGCGCAGGCGATCGCGGCGATGAAGATGATCGAGGTCACCAGCACTACATTGGCGCTGAGCCTGCGCGAGAATGACTTATTTGTTCCCATCGGTACGCAGTTTCATATTGAACACGTTGCAGCCGTCCTCGAAGCGGTATCCGACCGAGTCCATCATCTGCTTGCACAGGAAGATGCCCAGGCCGCCGATGGGACGGTCCTCGAGAGCGGCGCTGATGTCCGGGTCGGGCTTTTCGAGCGGATTGAAGCCGATTCCGCCGTCGCGGAAGCCGATCTCCAGCATTCCGCCGCAGGGCAGCACGCTCACCTCCACCCAGGTGCTGCCGGAGTAGCAGAGGATGTTCTCCTCGACCTCCTCGACACAGAGGCGGATCTTGAATTTGAGGTCTTCGCCCAGCGGGGCGACTTCAGGGCAGGACATCACCGACTCGATTATCTCGGCGTTGCGTCCTTCCACGGGGTCGAATCTCCTGATCATTCGCCGCAAAGATTGTCGATTACAAACTTCTTCATCCCGGCGTCCATCCCGGAACGCTGGCCGAAGAAGACCAGATAGAGGGCGGCGAAGGGGGCCAGATGCCTGCCGACGGCATCCAGGTCGGCGTCGGGGCCGAAATATGCGCGCACGAACTCCTCCCACACCTCGCGCATCACGGCGTTGCCGACGTGGTAAAGCTGCATAGTGAGTTCCTCAGGATTGCAGTTGCAGGCCAGATAGAACATTCCAAGGTCGAAGTCCGGATTTCCGTAGCTGAAATCGGACAGGTCGATCCAGTATTCGACGCCCGTGTCGGTGTTTACGATCGCGTTGCCGATGTGCATGTCGCCGTGCAGGCAGGTGTCGGCAGCGGGGACAGCATTGATGAATTCGATCATCCGGGTCTTCTGGGCTTCGGTGAAATCCTTCGAGGCGTTGACGACCTCCTTGAAGTGCTGCGAGGCGGACGGGAAGTCTCCGTGGCAGGGCTTGGAGTGGAGATCCAGGCACATCCGGGCGAAATCCGCGGCCAGGCGCTTCAGGGACGAGGGGTCCTGCGAGATCGCGCGGGCGAAGGACTTCTTGGGAGCCACCCTCTCGAACTCGACGCCGACCTTCCTGCCGTCGGTGACCAGCCTGTAGGCGTTGGGGGTGAGCAGGCCGAGGTCGCGCACCGCCCAGCAGGTCTTGAGCTCCTTCAGGGGCACGGAAGGGTGGATGAAGTCGGCATAGAGCTTCATCATCCGGGCGCCGTCCTTGTGGTCGTAACTGACGGCGGTGTAGCCGTCTCCGCTCACGGCATAGTCGGCGAGGTCGATCAATTCGGGCTTGGGGTCGCCGAACACCTTTTCGATCAGGGTGACGAATTCGGTATATGCGTCGGTGCCGGCGAGGTCGCTCAGCGACTCGGCCAGTCCGCGGTAGTGCCACTCGTGGTCGGGCTTGCCGCCGGGAGCGTGGAAAATGCTCCACAGGCGGTCGCCCTGATGGAGCCAGTCGTTCGCGATTGCGCGCATGTTGGAGAGTTTGTCACCCATCGCGACAATCTTGGCGTCGCGAGACGCGGCGGCCAGGCGGTCGATCGCGTGCTGTTTACGCTCGCGCCAGCTAACGCCTTCCGGCTCGGGTTCGGTCTCGGCGGCGACGAGGGCCGCCACCCTGTCGCCGAATTCGGCGCGGATGCGGTCGGGGGTGACGTCGGTGTCTTCGACGGTGTCGTGCAGCGCGGCGGCCGCGAGCAGTTCGGGGTCGGGGGTTATGGTGGCGACGATGCTCATCGCCTCCAGCACGTGGATGACATAAGGAAAGCCCTTGCCCCGGCGTTCGGTGCCGGCATGGGCGTCGACGGCGAATCTTATCGCCTTGTCGACAAACGTGGTGTCCAAAGGTTTGTTAGCCATATCACTTGTTCATAAAATGCAGTCCTGATGCATATTTGACTATGCGGGCGGCGCGGGAGACATTGTATTGGGAAGCGCCCCCTATCTTGTCGAGGATGAGGCGCAGGCCCACCTCGCCGCCGCCTTTGATCAATATGTAAACTATAATAAGGTCCTGTACAGCGACCGTCGAGCTCACGATGTCGATGTCGGTGGCGGCGATCTCGTAGGCGGCGAGTTCGTAGGCGGCGTCCGAATAGTCCTTGATCAGGCGGTCCACGTCGCCAAGGGTCGAGCAGCCTATCGCCTTGAGAGCCTCCAGGTAAGGCATCATCGTAGATTCGTGGATTTCGGCCTGGTTGACCGAGGCGATGCGGCGCAGGAGCTTGTCGAAGGGTTTGAGCTGGAGATAACTGCGGAAGGTGTCTCCGTTCAGGGGCACCTCGTCGAACTTGCCGTCGGCGACGAACGACTGGACCTGGCGGCGGTAGTCGTTGATCTCGGTGCGGATGACGCTGAACTGCTCGTCGGCAAGTTCGAGCATTCCGGCCAGGCGGTTGAGGTTGCGCAGATAGTCCTTGGGCACCTCGACGCCCGACTTGTAGCCGGTGTCGTGGTACATCGTGGCCCAGACGTGCTGCAGGGCGGTGCGCATCTGGATCTCGAAGCGGTACTCGTTGACCTCGGGCATGGCGGGGTCGTGGTACAGCGACTTGGGGATGCGGCAGATGTAGTGCAGCGAGTTGTAGCCGAAACTGTCGAGCTGATGGAGCTTGCGCTTGTCGACGCTCTGACTCCAGTCGACGTCGAACACGCGGTCCACGAGGGCGGCGATGCGGTCCACCTCGTCGGCATAGAAAGTCACCACCCTGATGCCCAGGATGTCGGTGATGTCGCCCAGGGTGGCGTACTTGCCGCCCTTGAGTTCGAGCTTGCCGGCAAGGCTGGCTTCAGCCTTGATGCGGTTTTCGATGGTGGTGACATAGAGGCCGTTGCTCTTGATGCTGTCGCTCAGGGTGTCCATCGCTGTCTTGCGGATGATCTCATAGGCCGGCAGGGCTTCGCGGTACTCTTCGAGTATCATCGTGCAGTGCAGGTCGAGACCGTATTTTTCGAGAGAGTCTTCCATATGAATTGTAAAGATACTATTTTTTTGTTAATTTTGGAAACTGAACACTTTATGAAAGCAAAATACACACTCTCAATCCTGCTCTGCTGCGCCTTCCTTGCCGGATGCAAGGGCGCGGGCGGCAATTCCGGCGGGGCCGCGCAGGAGCCCGCCGCCGACATCCACGAAAGCCCCGTGAGCATAGTCGAGGCCTATTTCGACGCCGTCTTCGGAGGCGACATCGACGCCCTGATGCTGTGCTGCGACCCCGACGACCCCGACAAGGACTTCGAGGCCACACGCGAAAACACCGCCGCCTTCTACGGCAGCCCCGAATACAAGCAGTGGCTCGAAAGCACCACCCGGCCCGAGATAATGGACGTGGAGTTCTCGGACGACTTCGAGTTCGCCGACGTCATCTACGAGTACGAATCGGCCGGAGTCTGCCTCACCGACAACACGACCGTCCACTGCCGGGAAGGAAAGTGGTACGTCGACTGACGAAATTATGCACCTTTTCCAAATCTTTTTGCTAAATTTGCTTGATTTGGATTTAAATTGTTGGTTATGAAAGTCCTGAAATTCGGAGGCAGTTCGGTCGGAACTGCCGCTTCGCTGCTGAATGTCAAGCAGATAGTCGAATCCTGCGACGAGCCCTGCATAGTGGTCGTCTCGGCCCTCGGCGGCATCACCGACCGCCTTCTGGAGGCCAGCCGCGCCGCAGCCGCGGGCGACGGCGCCTGGCGTGAAACATACCTGGGCATCCGGGAGCGCCACCTTGACCTCGTGCGCGAACTCCTCCCCTGCTCCGACACCCTGGAGCAAAAGATAAGCGTGATGGCCGATTCACTGGAATCCCTTCTGTACGGAGTGTGCGCCATCAAGGTCCTGCCCGCCAAGACGGGCGCCGAGATAGTGAGTTTCGGCGAGCGGATGTCGGCCGAGATCGTCAACGAACTGCTGTCGGGCTCGGAACTGCGCTTCTCGCCCGATTTCATCAAGACCCGCGTCGTCGAAGGCCGCACAGTGCTCAACATGGACATCACCGACGCCCTCGTCAAGCAGGCGTTCGGAGGCTTCAACTCCGGCGTCGCAGTTGTGCCCGGATTCATCTCCGCCGACAGCGCCACCGGCGAGATCACCAACCTCGGCCGCGGCGGCTCCGACTACACGGCGAGCATCATCGCCGCCGCCCTGGACGCACGCGTGCTCGAGATCTGGACCGACGTCGACGGCTTCATGACCGCCGATCCGCGCATCATCAGCACCTCGTACGTGATCGAGTCGCTGAGCTACGTCGAGGCGATGGAACTCTGCCACTTCGGCGCCAAGGTGGTCTACGCCCCGGCCCTGTACCCCGTATTCCCGAAAGACATCCCCGTCTATATCAAGAACACCTTCAACCCTTCGGCGAAGGGCACCGTCATACGCCGCGAGGCGGCACCCTCGGCCCGCCCGCTCACCGGCATCACCTCCATCAAGGACATCAGCCTGCTCACCCTGAGCGCCCCCTCGATGGTCGGCATCATCGGCGTGGACGGCAGGCTCTTCGGAGCACTGTCGCGCAGCGGCATCAGCGTGTTCCTGGTCAGCCAGTCGTCGTCCGAAACCGGCATCAGCGTCGGCGTTGGGGCGGCGGAGGCCGAACGCGCCAAAGATGCCGTCGACGCCGAATTCGCCGACGAGATAGCGCGCGGCGCGATGCATCCCGCGGCCATCGAGAGCGACCTTGTCGCCGTGGCCGTGGTCGGCGCCAACCTCAAGCACTCCAAGGGTGTGGCCGGCAAGCTCTTCACAACCCTCGCCCGCAACGACATCAGCGTGCTCGCCTGCGCCCAGGGGTCGTCCGAGCACAACATCTCGATGGTGATCGCCAAGGACAACCTGCGCAAGGCGCTGAACGTCATCCACGACGGATTCTTCCTGAGCGAATACAAGGAGCTCAACCTGTTCGTGTGCGGCGTGGGCACCGTGGGCGGCCAGCTGCTGGTCCAGATAGCCTCGCAGCGCGAGCGCCTGATGCGCGAGCGCGGGCTCAAGATAAACATAGTGGGAATCGCGCGCAGCACCTGCGGTGTGTTCAAGCGCGAAGGCATCGACTCCGCCAAGTGGCGCGAAGTCCTCGCCTCCTCAGCCCGTCCGCTGGACCTCCAGGGCCTCAAGGACGAGGTGATCGGGATGAACATTTTCAACTCGGTGTTCGTCGACGTCACCGCGAGCCACGAAGTCGCGGCCCTGTACAAGGAGCTCTTCGAGCACGGCGTGTCGGTCGTCACCGCCAACAAGGTGGCCGCCTCGTCCGACTACGCGAACTACCTCGACCTCAAGCGCACCGCCTTCGAGCACGGCGTCAAGTTCCTGTTCGAGACCAACGTCGGCGCCGGTCTGCCCATCATCAACACCGTCAATGCCCTGCGCGGCAGCGGCGACCGCATCGTCAAGATCGAGGCCGTCGTCAGCGGCACCCTGAACTTCATCGTCAACACCCTGTCGGCCGACATCCCCTTCAGCCAGACCGTAAGGATGGCCAAGGAGCAGGGATTCAGCGAGCCTGACCCGCGCCTGGACCTCTCGGGCACGGACGTCATCCGCAAGCTCGTCATCCTCGCCCGCGAAGCCGGCTACAAGGTCGACATGGACCAGGTCGAGGCCAAGCCCCTGATCCCCGCCGAGTTCTTCGAATGCCCGCTGGAGGAGTTCTGGCGCAGGCTGCCCGAGCTCGACGCCTCCTTCGAGGCCGAGCGGAAGAGACTCGAAAGCGAGAACAAGCGCTGGCGCTACGTGGCGCGCATGCAGGACGGCCGCTTCACCGTCGGACTCGACGAATTCAAGCAGGGCCACTCGTTCTATGTGCTCGAGGGCTCCAACAACATCGTGCTGCTGACCACCGAGCGCTACAACCTTCATCCCATGCTCATCCAGGGCTACGGCGCCGGGGCGAGCGTCACCGCCGCGGGTGTATTCGCGGACATAATGAGCATAGCAAACGTTTAAAAAAGGCCGCCCGTCCGCATCCGGGCAGATAATCATGAAAGTGGCAATAGTAGGCGCAAGCGGCGCCGTAGGTCAGGAACTCCTCAAGGTGCTCGAGCAGCGCAATTTCCCCGTGGACGAACTTCTTCTGTTCGGATCGGAGCGCAGCGCGGGTCGCAAATATAAATTCAAGGGGCAGGAAATCGAAGTGAAGCTCCTGCAGCACAACGACGACTTCAAGGGAGTCGACATCGCCTTCACTTCCGCCGGCGCCGGCACTTCACGCGAATACGCCGAAACGATCACAAAATACGGCGCCGTGATGATCGACAATTCCAGCGCGTTCAGGATGGACGCCGATGTCCCCCTGGTCGTGCCCGAGTGCAACGCCGCCGACGCCCTCGAGCGTCCCCGCGGCATCATCGCCAACCCCAACTGCACCACCATAATGATGGTCGTGGTGCTGAACGCTATCGAGAAACTCTCGCTCATCACCAACATCCACGTTGCGAGTTACCAGTCGGCCTCCGGCGCAGGCGCCCAGGCCATGGCCGAACTCGAACAGCAATACCGCGAGATTGTCGAGGACAAGCCGGTGACAGTCAACAAGTTCGCCTATCAGCTCGCCTACAACGTGATCCCCCAGATCGATGTTTTCGTCGACAACGGTTACACCAAGGAGGAGATGAAGATGTTCAACGAGACACGCAAGATAATGCACTCGGACGTCGCCTGCTCGGCGATGTGCGTGCGCATCTCCGCCCTTCGCTCGCACTCCGAGGCCGTGTGGATCCGCACCGAGAAGCCCCTCGAGGTCGCCGACGTGCAGGCCGCCCTCGCCGCCGCTCCCGGCGTAACCCTTCAGGACGACCCGGCCACCAAGACCTACCCCATGCCCCTGTACACCGGCGGCAAGGACGACATCTACGTCGGCCGCGTGCGCAAGGACATCGCCGACCCGAACGGCATAACCCTCTGGCTCTCCGGCGACCAGATCCGCAAAGGTGCGGCGTTGAATGCCGTCCAGATTGCGGAATATCTGACAAGTGCAGGCCTGTAGCCTGAAAGCTATAAAAAAAAGAGGGTGACCGGGTCACCCTCTTTTTTAATAC
>R15__coassemble_883_pt1 | contig 18462 bp, 8 predicted proteins | sample R15__metabat2_high_PE_004 | metagenome-assembled genome bin R15
ACGGCCCCGCCTGGCAGAACTCCCTGTTCGAGGACTTCTGCGAGTTCGGTCTGGGCATGAGACTCGGCAGCGAGCGCATCCGCGAGACCGTCGGCGCTCTGATGCAAAAGGGCCTGGCGTGCGAATGCTGCACCGACGAGATGAAGGCCCTGTTCCAGAAGTGGATCGATAACAAGGGCGACTACGCGATCACCCGCGAAGTCTGCGACACCCTGGTTCCCCTTATGGAGAAGTGCGGCTGCGACACCTGCAAGAGCCTGCTGGCCCTGAAACAGTACATCCCCGCCCGCAGCCAGTGGATATTCGGCGGCGACGGCGCGTCCTATGACATCGGCTACGGCGGACTCGACCACGTGCTCGCTTCCGGCGAGAACGTCAACGTCCTGGTGCTCGACACCGAGGTGTACTCCAACACCGGCGGCCAGTCCAGCAAGTCCACCCCCGCAGGCGCGATCGCCAAGTTCGCGGCCAGCGGCAAGAAGATCCGCAAGAAGGATCTCGGAATGATGGCGATGAGCTACGGCTACGTCTATGTGGCCCAGGTCGCGATGGGCGCAAGCCCCGTGCAGTATATGAACGCCATCAAGGAGGCCGAGGCATACGACGGACCTTCGCTGATCATCGCCTACGCTCCCTGCATCAACCACGGCCTCAAGGCCGGCATGGGTCTGAGCCAGAAGGAGGAGAAGCTGGCCGTCGAGTGCGGCTACTGGCAGCTCTACCGCTACAACCCGATGCTCGAAGAGAAGGGCCAGAACCCCTTCACACTGGACAGCAAGGAGCCCGACTGGACCAAGTTCCAGGCGTTCCTGCAGGGCGAAGTCCGCTTCGCTTCGCTGAAGAAACTCTTCCCCGAGACGGCCGAGGAGCTCCTCACGAAGACCGAGGAGTTCGCAAAGATCCGCCTTGCGACCTACAAGAGGCTCGCGGACAAGAAAGACTAAACCAGGCGGATGCGCAGTTCGCCGTCAACCACGGAAATCTGCGCGTCGTGTTCGGAATCGATTTTCAGAAGCGTCGGAGAGTCCGGCGCTTCTGTCTTTTTCACGAGCACGGCATCGGCTTTCGCGTACCAATATGATATTTTACGCGCGTACTGCTCGAATAATCTGCCCTTATCGGTAAGGGTGACACTTCCGCGGCCGCGGACAAACAGCGGCTCGCCCACCATCTTCTCGAGTTCGGCCACGTTCTGGCTGATGGCGGGCTGGCTTACGTGCAGCACGTGCGAAGCCTCGGTGAAACTGCCGCTCTCGACGACAGTAATGAAAACCCTGAGTCTGAAATCCTCAAACATATATAACGAATTCTTATGACGCAAATATAGGCATTCGCACGAATTTTACATAACTTTGTGTGTTTGAATTAAACTGAACCAGAGATGAAAAGATTCTTTTTACTCCTTGCACTGATGAGCGGCGCCTTCGCGGCCGCGGCCCAGCAGATGCAGAGCCTCCCGAACGACTCCGAGACCAAGGTCGGAGTTCTCGACAACGGGATGACCTATTACATCCGCCACAACGACAAGCCCGCCCAGAGGGCTGAATTCTATCTAGCGACCAACGTCGGCGCCCTGCAGGAAGCCCCCGACCAGGACGGCCTGGCCCACTTCCTCGAGCATATGTGCTTCAACGGCACCAAGAACTTCCCCGGCAAGGGGATCCTCAACTGGCTCGAGAGCATCGGCGCCAGCTTCGGCGGCAACGTCAACGCCTCGACCGGAGTCGAGCAGACCATCTACCTGCTCAACAACATCCCCCTGGTGCGCCCCACCGTCGTCGACACCTGTCTGCTGATAATGCACGACTACTCCCACTTCGTGACCTGCGACCCGGCCGAGATCGACGCCGAGCGCGGGGTCATCATCGAAGAGAAGCGCACCCGCAACACCGCCTCCTGGAGGATGTACCGCGGCGCCGCCCCCTACTACTACGGCGACACCAAGTACGCCACCACCACCCTGATCGGCGAGCAGGAGCAGCTCGAGACCTTCAAGCCCGAGAGCCTCGTGAACTTCTACCACACCTGGTACGTCCCCTGCAACCAGGCCCTCATCGTGGTCGGTGACATCGACGTGGACGCGACCGAAGCCAAGATCAAGGAGATCTTCGCCGACATCCCCGCCGCCGAGAATCCGGCCCAGAAGGAAGTGATCCCCATCCCCGAGAACGCCGAGCCCATCGTCGGCATCCTGACCGACCCCGAGAACACCCGGATATCGATGGAGCTCCTCTGGAAGAGCGAGCCGATGCCCAGGGAACTGAATTCCACCCCCATCGGCTTGATGACCGACCTGCTCAAGGACATCATCTCGACCGTGATGAACGAGCGACTGGACGAACTGACTGCCCGTCCTGACGCGCCGTTCATCGGCGCCGGACTGATGACCGGACTGCTCTGCAATACCTGCGAAGTGGTCGAGGCCCAGGTCGTCGCCAAGGAAGGCCTGGCGCTCGAGTCCTTCGTGGCAGTGCTCACAGAGTGCGAGAGGATGCGCCGCTACGGCTTCACCGACGACGAGATCGAACGCGCCAAGGCCGAGATCCTGTCGCAGTACGAAAGCAAGGCCGAGAAGGCCGACACCCGCAAGAACTCCGAGTTCGTGATGCCGATGGTCCAGAACTTCTTCCACAACGTTTCCTTCATGGACCCCGCCACCGAGTACCAGATGGTCCAGATGATTATGCCCCAGCTGCAGAGCGCGGTCGTCAACCAGGTCGCCCAGGGCGTCATCACCGACGAGAATTTCGTGGTCGTCTACACCGGCCCCGAGAAGGAAGGCGTCGTGACCCCGACCGAAGAGCAGGTCAGGGCCTGCATCCAGGCCGTCCGCTCGTCCGAGATCGAGAATCTCTCGTCCGAAGAGGTCCCCGAGGCGTTCCTGGATCCTTCCGCGATCAAGGACGGCAAGATCAAGAAGACCGCCGAATACGCCTACGGCGCCACCGCCCTCACCCTCTCCAACGGGATGAAGGTCATCCTCTACCCCACCGACATCGAGAAGAACAAGGTCAGCGTCGAGCTCTTCAAGAGGGGCGGCAAGACCCTTGTCAGCGACGAGCAGACGCCTTCGTTCGACGAGAACATCTGGAGCCTGTACACCTCCAACACCGGCGTGGGGCAGTTCTCGCATAGCACGATGGGCAAGATGCTCTCCGGCAAGCAGGTGAGCGTGAGCCCCTACATCAGCAACTTCACCCACGGCTTCAAGGCTGAGTCCACCACCAAGGACCTCGAAACCGCTTTCCAGATAATGTACCTGGGCATCACCGAGCCCCGGTTTGACCCCGACGAGTACAACCAGGGCATCAGCCAGCTCGAAGCCATCCTGCCCAACATGGTCGGCACAGCCAACTACAAGCTCCAGGTCGAGCTCTACAAGACCGTCTACAACAGTCCCCGCAGGCAGATGATCTCGCAGGAAGTGATCGACAAGGCAAGCCTGCAGACTCTGGAGGAGGTCTACCGCAAGATCTTCAAGGGCGCGGACGGAGCCACCCTGATCATCGCCGGCGACTTCGATCCCGAGGCCGTGAAACCTCTGGTCTGCAAGTACTTCGGCTCACTTGCAAAGGGCAAGAAGGCCGAACGCACCGACTGGAGCTACAGGGGCGACGGCATCACCGACGGATTCATCGTCAACGACTTCAAGGCGAAGATGGAGGCCCCGAAGGTCACCGTGCTGCAGGTCTACAAGGACAATTGCCCCTACAGCATCGAGACTGAAGTCACATACGAGGCGCTCGCGTACATAATGAACATGGTCTACACCGAGACCCTGCGCGAGGAGGAAGGCGGCACCTACGGCGCCAGCTGCGCCTCCGCCGTGGGCAGGACTCCCAACGAGTGCGCGGCGCTGCAGGTCTACTTCGACACCAACGTCGAGCTGGCCGACCGCCTGCGCGAACTCGCCCAGGACGGCATCGTCGCCATAGCCGAGAACGGCCCCGACGCCGAGAAGTTCGACAAGACCCTGAAGAACCTCCAGAAGAACATCCCCGAGGAGAAGCTCCGCGTAAGTTACTGGAAGTCAGCTCTCAAGCTACACGAACTCTACGGCACCGACGACGTCGAAGTCTGGGAGGCCGCCGTGAATGCCCTCACGCCCGAAAAGATCCGGTCCGCCGCAGCCGCCCTGCTGGATTCCGGCAACTTCATAGAACTCGTGATGAGACCCGAGGAATAAAAAAAATCCCGGCCGCCGATGCGGTCGGGATTTTTTTTTGGACACTACGCGAGTGACTCGCGTAGTGTCCAACTTTTTTTTACTCACCGGGGGTGATGGCTCCCATGGGGCAGGCGTCGGCGCAGGTGCCGCAGTCGATGCAGACCTCAGGGTCGATAGTGTAAACGTCTCCTTCGCGGATGGCGCCGGTAGGGCACTCGCCCTGGCAGGTTCCGCAAGCCACACAGGTGTCAGCTGAAATTTTGTAAGCCATATTTTTAAAAATTAGTTAGTGTTTTACAAATCCGAGGCAAATGTACGCCGATATATTTGAATAATCAAATTTTTCGCGCAGAGGATGAGAGTTCTTTTGTCTGCACTTTTTTGTATCTTTGAGGATATGGAATTCATTGACGAACTTACTGGCAACATCCTGCCGTACTGGATGGACAGGATGACGGACCCCCAGGGAGGGTTTTACGGCCGCAGGGACGGCCTGGGCAATCTGGTGGAAGGAAGCCCCAAGGGGCTGATACTCAACGCGAGGATACTCTGGACTTTCGCAAGCGCCTACAGGATCCTTGGCGGAAAGGAATACCTTGAGACCGCGACGCGGGCCAAAAGGGAGATCCTCGACCGTTTCGCGGACCCCGAATACGGCGGGGCGTACTGGAGCCTGGACGGGGAAGGCCGGCCGCTCGACACGAAAAAGCAGTTCTACGCCATCGCCTTCGCCATTTACGGCCTGGCGGAATACCACCGCGCGACCAATGACAGCGAAGCGCTCGACGCGGCGATAAAACTCTTCGAATGCATCGAGGAGCACAGCCGCGACCGCAAGAAGGGCGGCTACATCGAGGCCTGCACGCGCGACTTCAAACCCATCGCCGACATGCGCCTGTCCGACAAGGACCGCAACGACGCCAAGACGATGAACACGCACCTGCACATACTCGAAGGCTACACCTGCCTGTACAGGGTATGGAAGGACGAAAGCCTGAGGGAAGCCCTCAAATCCCTCATAGAAGTGTTCCTGGACCATATCTGCGGGGCCGACGGGCACCTGGACCTGTTCTTCGACGAGGACTGGAAGCTCCAGGGCGACCTGCAGTCCTACGGGCACGACATCGAATGCTCGTGGCTGCTCTGGGAAGCCGCGCAGGTGCTGGGCGATGCGCAAACAACAGAAAAGGTGAAGCCGGTCTGCGAAAAAATGGCCGACGCCGCGATGGAGGGCTTCACCCCCGACGGCGGAATGATCTACGAGTTCGACCCGGAAACGGGCCGCCTGGACGCCGACCGCCACTGGTGGGTGCAGGCCGAGACCGTGGTCGGCTGCTGGAACCGCTTCCAGATGAGCGGCGACGAAGCCTGGAAGGTCGCAGCAATGTGCGAATGGGACTTCATCCGCCGGCACATAATCTGCCCCGAGGGCGAATGGTACTGGTCGGCAAAGCCGGAGGGCGACGGCAAGTTCACCCCCAACCTCGACGACGACCGCGCCGGATTCTGGAAGTGCCCCTACCACAACGGGCGGATGTGCATGGAAATGACAGAACGCTGCAAATGAGAAAGTTAGTCCTGGCGCTCCCGCTGCTTCTCGCCGCCTGTTCGGCACCTTCGGTGAATGACAGCCTGAAGCTGGAGTTCGACTCCCCTGCCGAAATGTGGGAGGAAACCCTGCCCCTCGGCAACGGACGGCTGGGCGCCATGCCCGACGGCGGGCCCTGGAGCGAGAAAGTCGTCCTGAACGAGGAATCGATGTGGAGCGGCTGCGAACAGGACGTGCTCAACCCCGAAGCCGCGCAGTGGCTGCCCGAGATACGCTCAAAGCTCCTGGAGGGCGACAACATGGCCGCCCAGAGGCTCATGTACGAGCATTTCACCTGCAAGGGTGGAGGAGGCACCGACCCCCGCTACGGCTCTTATCAGACCCTTGGATCTATCCAGCTGAACTACAGGCCCCACACGGGCATTTACACAGACTACCGCAGGAAACTCAGCCTGCGTGGAGCCGTAGCCACCACCGAATTCAACGACGGCGACGCCCACATACTGCGCGAATGCCTGGTGTCGATCCCCGATGACGTAGTGGCTATGAGGCTGCGCGATGACAAGGGAGGATGCCTGTCCCTGAGGCTGCATCGTGACGAAAATGCGGAATACAGCGCGGAGGACGGCATCATCACGATGCGCGGCACCCTGCCCTCAGGCGGCGCCGAACCCGGCATAAACTATGTCTGCAAGGCGCTCGTTTACTGCAACGGACGCCTGCACACCGAGGCCGACAGCATACGCATAGAGGACGCCACCCAGACAATCGTGCTCGCCACAGCGGCCACCAGCTACAACTGTCCCGACCCCGAGGCGCGCGTGGACAGCATACTCGCGGCCGCTTCTAAACGGCCCTTCGAGCGCATAAAAACAAGGCACGCAGACGCGCACAGCGCACTTTTTGACCGCGTGCAGGTGGAGCTGCCCGACACTGCGGCGCTCTACCTTCAGTACGGGCGCTACCTCCTCATAGGATCGACGGCCCGCGCCACGCTGCCCCCAAACCTTCAAGGAATCTGGGCGGACGGATGCGGCACGCCCTGGAACGGGGACTACCACCTCAACATAAACGTCCAGATGAACCACTGGCCCGCCCAGCCAGGCAACCTGCCCGAGGCAGACCTCCAGTTGACCGACTACGTGGCGGGGCTGGTGCCTTCGGGCGAGAAGACCGCGCGGGCCTTCTACGGCGCGCCCGGGTGGACGGCGAACGTCCTGGCGAACGTCTGGCATTTCACGGCCCCGGCCGAGGACCCGTCGTGGGGCGCATCGCTCACCGGCGGCGCCTGGGCCGCGCTACAGCTCTGGGAACATTACCGCTTCACCATGGACAGGGATTACCTCGAGCGGGTCTACCCCACGCTCCGCGGCGCGGCCGAGTTCCTGCAGGCGAACCTGTTCGAATGGACGGACGGGAGCCTTGTGACGGGCCCGAGCACCTCGCCGGAAAACGGCTTCGTCACCCCCGAAGGGATATGCTACGTGTGCGCCGGCCCCGTGATGGACACCCAGATATGCCGCGAGATCTTCGGCGCCGTGGTCGAAGCCTCGCAGACGCTCGGAGTCGACGCGGAATTCGCCGGGAGCCTTCAGGAATCGGCCTCCAGACTGCCTGAAATGAAGGTTTCCCCCCAAGGCTACCTGCAGGAATGGATGGAGGACTACACCGAAATGGACGTGCACCACAGGCACGTGTCGCACCTTTTCGGGCTTTATCCCGGCAATTCGATAGACACTCCCGAGCTCAAGGAGGCAGCAAGGCAGAGCCTGGAGCGCCGCGGAGACGAGGGCACCGGATGGTCGAGGGCGTGGAAGATATGTTTCTGGGCTCGCCTGGGCGATGGAAACAGGGCCTACAAGCTTTTCCGCAGCCTGCTGAATCCCGTGCGCAGCTACCGCCAGGCGCCCAACCAATGGGGCGAGACGACGGGCTTCACCGGCTCAGGCACCCTGCCCAATCTTTTCTGCGCCCACCCGCCTTTCCAGATCGACGGCAATTTCGGTGGCTCCGCGGGACTCATGGAGATGCTGCTCCAGAGCCACGAAAAGGGCGTGGTGAGCGTTCTGCCCGCAATCCCCGACGAGTGGGACAAGGGCAGTTTCAAGGGTCTGAAAGCCCGGGGCGACATCACCGTCGGCTGCCGCTGGGAAGGCGGCCGCGCCACCGTCACCCTGCGCTGCCCGGCAAGCCGGACCGTCACCCTGCGCTGCCTCGGCACCGAGCGGAGCGTAACACTGGAAGAGAACAAGGAAATCAAGATCGAGATATGAAGAAACCACTGTTGATTCTGATGCTCGGAGTCCTGGCGGCTCTGCCTTCAGCGGAACTGTGCGCCCAGCGTGTGCTGTCGTACACATACGACGGTGCGGGAAACAGGACCGGGGTCACCAGGACAATGGTGGGAGGGTTGAGCGCAGAAACTGGAACGGCAGAGAACAACGAAAGGATGGAGAACTGCTCTGTCGAGGATTTCAGTTTTGATGCCCCGAATCTGCGGCTGACGGCAATATCGCAACTTGACACATCCAAGGCTGCAGGCAGCCTCCGAATCCAGGAGACCGTCTCTCCGAGCGGGGCTCGCGTCATCAAAGTTCCGATACCTTCGGTGAAGGGCCTTACCCTGACACCTGAACTCAGCCTGGTGTATAACAGTCAGGCAAGTTACGGCGAAGCCGGTTACGGCTGGTCGACAGGAGGATTGTCGGCAGTGACCCTGCGCAGCGGCACCCGATTCTATGAGGACACGGCAACCGGCGCCGATGTCAATGACACCACTCAGTACTTCAGCCTGGACGACACTCCCGTGGTCCGGAGTGACAAAGGGGTACCCGGCTATGAACTTGAGACGGTACAGGGGCATATCTTGTTGCACCGCAGGGACGGGACAGATGGTCTCCCTGTCGCATTCACCGCCCTATATCCCGACGGGAGCCGCCGCGAGTACAGTTCCATCGCCGGCCGCAGGCACATCTTTCCCGTTTCGACAATCACCGACAGATACGGCAACACCATACGCTTTTCCTATACATACAACGGCGGGACGGCTGATGTCACTTCAGTTGAATATGGATTCAGCGGATCCATGCAGCCTCTGGCCAAAACAACATTCACTTACAAGACAAGGCACAACCACCGCAGCATCTACTTTGCCGGCGAAGACCTTCGCAACTCCTACCTGTTGAGCGCAGTGACCGTCCTGAGCGGCACCGACACGCTGCAACGATGGACATTGGGACACACTCTGTCGAACGGAGTGGACCTTCTTACATCAATTTCCGCTTCCGGAGCAGACGGAACATCCATCAATCCGCTGACCTTCACTTACGGTTCGGGAACACAGACCGCTGATTTCCAGGCTCCCGCACAGAGGACGATAAGCCCGTATTTCAGCATTGAGCCGAACCGGCGGCAGTACCGCCGCGGTAAGTTCATCGCAGGCGAATGGTCTGACGGAATCGCGGTATTCACCGCAGACACGACACAACTGCCGGAACCCGCAAGATGCATCATAGTCAGCCACCCGTCGCTGTCACAGGCCGTCGTTCTGCCCCTTGGAGAACACTTTCTGACCGCGGAGGCCGGTGACTGGGATGGTGACGCGCGCGACGAACTTGTGCGTATCAATGCTTCCGGCGGCAACCGGACCGCGGACACCCTGACATTGACAACTTTCGTCCTGGGATCCGACGCTTCCGAGCGGGACACCACTTTCACAATCACGATACCCAAAATCTTCACTTCATCGGGATTTGTCCAAACCGGACGCAGATACCTCTTCGGGGATTTCCTCGGAGACGGTACGGTCAAGTTGCTGATAACTTCACATCCGACGGAGCCAACAGGGACAATCATATCCAGCCCGCTTGTTCTGGTGGACCTTGCCGACTGCTCAAGAATATTCGAGCAAAACATCAACTTCACCTATGCTTCTGACGCGGCGAAGCTGATGGCGCTAGACTACAACGGTGATGGCGCTGCCGAACTCTGCATGTGTGCGGAGACAGGATTCAAGGTGTACAAACTCACACGGTCGGGAATCGTGTTCGACAGGACTGTGAGCGGATACTCCTCCTCAGTCGTGCCCTCTTCGGACTTCGAGCCCTTCTTTGCCGACGTTGGCGGTGACGGCTACCCCGACATAATCTTTGCCCCGGGGCAGGGGACTTTTGAGTCGACCTGGACGGTATTCACATTCGACGGGCACCAGTACCGCAGCAGCACATTCTCCGGGTTCGCACGAAAAGCCGGAGACGGATACCTGTGGATGGACGTCAACCGGGACGGACTGTCGGACCTGGTTCAGGTGAACGGCAGTTCGGTGAACTTCATACTGAACGAGGAGGGAACGCTGTCAGCCACCAATATCCGCACTTCCGGACAGACCGTTCCTTCAGGATCAGTGATAATCCCCTGCAATGAAGTGACATTCCGGCGTACAAGTAATTTCATCACGGTTGACGGGGCAGAAGTCCGGACATATACTTTTGGAGAGAATCGCGGGGCAGCCCGACTGATGACTACCGCAACTGATGGCAACGGACTCGTGCGCACGGCCTATTACGCCGACATAGTGTATGGCGCTCCGGTGTATTCCAGGGACTTGTCGCTGGCTTTCAACCCGGAGGACGGCATCAGACGGCTGGAAACCTCGCTCAAGGTTGTCAGCACGACACTGAGGCACGCCCCGGTGACGGGACTCGTCGGTTACACCAGCTACACATATGGGGACGCAGTTGCCAGCACCGAAGGCTTGGGGCTGTTGTGCTTTGCACGTCAGACGTGCAGAGACATCCTTGCGGGACAGGAGGTCACATCAGTGAATGACCCTCTGAAAATGGGGCGGCCCATAAGGATAGAGAGGAGGCTCTCCGCAGCGTCAGAGTCCTTCGAAACAACCGTCAACACCTACGATTCCCATTCCACGACCTACGGGAGGCTCAACCCCAGGCTCACGGGGAGCGTGGTGACTGACTGTCTGGCGGGCGTCAGGACTACGACCAGCTTCACATATATACAGTACGACCTAGTCCGGAACATATCGAAAGTCATCGTCGGGATCAGCGGAACCGGACCGGTCATAACCGAAAACCGGGTCTGCAGTTACAAGAATTCGCTTGACACCCTGAAGTACTTCATCGGACTTCCGGAGTATGTCACGAACTCGCGATATGACAGCAGCAGCCAGTCAAGCGTCCCCGACCTTCACCAGACCCGGTACAAATATGACTCCGGTCCCCTTCTGCTTGTGTCCGTGAAGGAGGTCATCCCCGGGCAGAGTCCCGTCACGGTCAGCGAGACAAGGTTCTGCTATGACGCATACGGCAACGTGACACGGAAGGCTGAGTCGGATCATGGGGCCCTCCTTTTCAGGAACACCGATTACACCTACACGGACTTGGGACGGCGGCTCGCTTCGGTGACCGACCCTTTGGGGCGCACGACGTCCTATTCGGACTACAACCGCTTCGGTCTGCCGGAGACTGCCACGGACTATGCCGGAAGGGTCACAAGCACGACATACGACACCTTCGGGCGGGTCACGAGAGTGGACCGTCCCGACGGATCGTGGAGCGCAGACTCGCTCGCCTGGAGCGACGTCGCGGTGTACAAGACAATATCGACTTCGTCGGATTCCCCGACTGTCACGACCCATTATGACGCGGCCGGGCGCGTTGTCCGCACCGACGAACTGCGTTTCGACGGCGGCACGGCAAAGACCGACATAAGCTACAACAGCATAGGAAAGCCAGTGCGTGTGTCGCTTCCATACAAGGGGGCGTCTGCGGTGAAATGGAACACCAAGTCCTATGACGCCTACGGGCGTGAGGTAAGGGACAGCCTCGCGACAGGTGCAGTCACCACCTGTGCCTACAACGGTCTTTCAAGCACAACCACAAAGCAGGGTGTCGCGATAACGCGGATTACCGACGCCGCCGGCGGGCTCATTTCGGCCACCGACCTCGGGGGCACGACCACTTATCTGAATGACAACGCCGGACGCGTCGTCGCCGTATGCGGGCCCCAGGGGGACACGACGCTGATTACCTACGATGCGTGCGGAAGGAGGACGATGCTCGTGGATTCCAGTTCGGGCACCGTGACGGACTCGTACACGGACAATGTTGACGGGACATCCTCGCACACCGTGACCGGCGCCAACGGCAGTGTCACGGACTGCTTCGACATACTCGGAAGGCTCGTCTCGAGGGCGGCGACCGGGGCGGGGGCCTTCACCGCCACCTGCTCCTACGACTCCTCCAACGGGCTTCTCACTGGCATCGCTTCCACCAACGGGTACTCTGTTCAATACTCATACGATTCCCTGGACCGCGTCGCAACGGTCATTGAGACAGCCCCGGGAGGAAGGAGATTCAGGACACAGTTCTGCTATGCCGCCGACGGCACTACGGCCTCCAGGACATATGCCGAAGGCGCTCCTGCAAGCCGGCAGTTCGGGTCCATCACAAGCGAGCATTACATCTGGTCGAACGGAGTGCTCACGGATGTGAGGATGGGAAGCGCGACGGGGGTCTCCCTGCGCCGTCTGGTATCGGAAAACGACCTCGGAGAACCCACAAGCGTGCTCAGCATCGGAACGGCAAGGTCCTACAGCTACACTCCCGCCGGCCTCCCGACCCGGAGGACACTCGGGACGGCAATGGACGTCTCGTACACCTGGGAAGGGGCGACCTCGGACATGCTGTCGCGCAGTGACAACACCCGCGGCAAGACCGAGACCTTCGCTTACGACGCTCTCGACAGGCTCTCGCAGATAAACGGCAACCATATCCGCTACAACACCGCAGGAGGAAAGACGGCGGAAGACGGAATCGGGTTGTATTCCTACAACACGTCGACCGGCAAGCCCTGCCAGATGAGAGAACTTTACGGCACCGACGGCGGCGGAGACTTCCCGCAGTCCGCCGTCTGGTCGGCATATGGCCGTCCCGTCGAGATAACCGCCGCGAGCCGCGCTGACACTCTCCTGTACACGCCCGACGGCGGGCGCGTCTGCAGGCGGGGAGGCGGCTCGGCGCGATATACCTTCTGCGGAGGCAGGTTCGAGGTGGACTCCACCTCGGCCGGGCTCAGGAAGATGCTCTATCTGGCTGGGGATGCATACTCGGCTCCCGTCGTGTACGTGCAGGACGGCGGGGGAAGCTGGATTCCGCACCTTCTGGGTCGCGACGTGCAGGGCAGCATAACCCACGTCACCACCCCCGGAGGTACCTTGGAATACGAATACAGCTACGACGCATGGGGACGCCTGCGGAATCCCGCGACCTGGGCTCTGTATACCTTCTCCACCCAACCCGCCCTGTGGCTGGGACGCGGCTACACCGGCCACGAACACCTTCAGTGGTGCGGCCTGGTGAACATGAACGCACGCCTGTACGACCCCTGGACCGGAAGCTTCACCAGCCCCGACCCCTTCGTCCAGGCCCCCGACTTCAGCCAGAGCCTCAACCGTTACGCCTACTGCCTCAACAACCCGCTGAAATACACGGATGAGAGCGGGGAATGGGCTCATATCATCATAGGAGCCTTGTTGGGAGGCGTTGGAAATCTGATAGCAAATTGGGATGATTGTGAAGGCTTTTGGGAATATCTTGCATCCTTCGCAGTTGGCGCTGCTGGAGGAGCAGCCGTAGCGGCAACCGGAGGAGCGGCCGCCGCTGCTGGTGGTGGATTCTGGGCCACCGCCAGCGTTATCGGATTGGGAACCATAGGCGGTGCTATCAATGGGGCGACAGGTGAAATCATCAGCCAAACCGGATCAAACTTCAAGGGCCTCAGCATGGTGGACTGGAGTAGCGTCGGAAACAGAGCCATTGCCAATGGCATTGCCGGAGGCGTTGGCGCCGGTATCGGCGTAGCGATGTCAAGTGCAAATATATCCATCAAGATAAAAGGGACAGCGATTAAGTCTCCTTTTGTTTCCTCTTTTATCATAGGTTCTGCGACCGGTTCTGCCGGTCATATTGCAGGAGGAACCATTTCGGGGTTAGTGAGGGGAGATTCATTCAAAGAGGCTTTCCTGAATTCTTTCAACGGGCTTAGCATCAGCGCCTTGACCGGAGGTGTATTTGCGACAGTGAGCACAGCAGCAATTAACCTTGCCAATGGGATTAACCCGTTAAACGGCGATCCATTATCATCAAGGTGGGTTACTGCGAAGGATTTAGGAATAGAGGGAGAGGTGGCAAGAATTAGGAACGGTATCAAGTATGGTCAATTTCGGCATGATGGTACAACCTTCTCCAATTACGAAGGTTATCTTCCTGAAGGGGTAAGCTACACAGAATATGTATCCCCTATCACATCTGGGTCGGGCCCCGGAGCTGCACGAATTGTGGTTGGCGGGGACAATACTTGGTATTACACACCTGACCACTACAAAACATTTTTCAGATTTAAGCCTTAGGATATGCGATTCTTGAAAAAATTGGATTTAGATCTTCTTAATGAGAACAGCCCGAATGTTTGTATAATTCCCATAAATAATAATATTTTGGGGAAAGAAAATCTCATCTCAACCATCAGCAGACATATAAATAGCCCTTATATAAGTGATAACTGGGATGGATTGGATGAGGCTTTGCGAGATTTATCCTGGATGTCAGAGCAAGAGGTCAGAATCATTCACTATGACATACCTTTATTATCGAGCCCTGACATGAGGATATATCTTAAGATATTGAACAATATTGAGGAATATTGGAAAACTATAACACTTAAAAACAATCGTAAACAAGTAAATATATACTCCTTGGACAGTCTTAAAGAGTTAATTCCCAAATTTTAATCATATGCACATCTTTGCCGCCATTATGCTGATGATTTCCGTTACAGCTGATGATTTCCGGGACTCGTGTCTGGAATTTATTTCAGCATATTCAAAGCAATATGAAAAGACAAGCATAGCCAGGCAGAATGACAGTCTGGTGTATATTCCGACCATCGAGAATTTCACTTATCCAACGTCATACAAAGACTTGACAATCCCGGAAAAACGGAAACTTTTATTTGATTTTTTGTCAAAGGAGAAGTTGCAGCTGCTTTATGATAAAGCGTTAGATATTGTAAATCAGACATCGTGGAGTAATCCAATGGCCTTTATGGAACGGGACAAAAAAAATAAAGACTACACGATGTATCCCCAGGAAATGCAGTCGTACAGTAAAGAATACCGCAGGATGATATCCCTGTTGTGTGAATATTTGGAAACTAATGAGTTCGATTACATTTTTCAAATCGTAAACCTCTTTGATGAGAAAGCGGATTACGGTATATTTTGGATAATCAGAAGAGATGAAATACGCGCACTTCGTTATTCTATAGAGCGTGAAGAATTTGATGACTTTTCCGCAAACGAATATTTGAATAGAATTGCGGAAGATGAAGTTTTTGATTTTCAATTATACGTAAGCAAGACAGCGACTAATATAAGATTTCTGCAAGAATGTGAGAAAAAAAGATCTCTTGCAAATCAGCGACTGTCAAGACAAGTGGATACCGGGACAATACGTTATACATACTCCAAACTTGACGGAAGTAAGTCCACGGCTGATTCTCTTTATCAAAAGATATATGTTCTGCATATCGCAGTTGATTGGGAACGATATACTGATACAGGAGAAATACAATTGATGGCAGATGATTCCGACATGCCGTTCGACATCATTTTTTTGGATCAGAAATCCAACATTGTCAAGTACGGCAGAAATATTGGGGGCGAAGTGAGTTTTACGGAAAAATATAACAAAGGTTTGACCGAAGTATTAAGATACAAACCAGATTATATACTCAGGGTCAATTTATTTGACTCTGTGATCACTTATATGAAAGAAGATAAAATCTACGTCTATGACATAGACAGCGACAAGAAACAATCGATAGATCGCTATATGGAATTCAACCGTCAAGATATAACAAACGCCATTACGTCTATGTACAGATCCGGAAGTCCCGTTTTCTAGTACAGATCATAAGATATGTTAAACACAAAATTAAAACCATATGAAATCCGTTAAATCCCGATTGTTGATTCTGATGCTCGGAGTCCTGGCGGCGGCGTGCGCGCCGAAGGGCCCGCAGTGGAGCATCGAAGGCGGACGCTTCGTCAAGGACGGCGTGCCGCAGTATTACGTAGGCACGAACGTCTGGTACGCCCCGACGCTCGCGCTGCAGGATTCCGCCCGGCTCGAGGCCGAGCTCGACACCCTGCACGCGCTGGGTCTGGACAACCTCCGGATCCTGGGCACCGACGAGAATTGGGAGGGGATGGACGCCGCCCTGGAGTCGATGCACAGGCGCGGAATGCAGGCGGTCATCTATATGAACAACGCCTGGGAATGGAGCGACGACTGCTACATCTCGTACCTCGAGAAGGCGGGAGCCGGGCACCAGCCCCGCCCTGCGGTCGAAGGCTACGGCGCCTATATGAGCGCGATGTGGAAATTCGCCTCCAATCCTGAAGCCGTGGCGCTCTATCAGGAGCACGTCAGGCGGATGGTCACCCGCTACAAGGACAATCCCGCCGTGTTCAGCTGGCAGCTCTGCAACGAGCCGCGCCCCTTCACCGAAGATCCCGCGGCGATCGACGACTACATCGCCTACCTGCACTCCACCGCCGAACTCATCAAGAGCATCGACCCCGTGCACTTCGTCAGCGCGGGCACCGAAGGCGCGATGGGCTGCAACGAGGACTGGGGCCTCTGGCGCAGGGTGCACGAGTGCGACGCCATCGACTACTGCACAATCCACATCTGGCCCTACAACTGGAGCTGGGTGAGCGAAGGTGACGTGGTCGGAGGCCTGGACGCGGGCATAGAAAACACGAAACAGTACATCGACGACGCCTGCCGCATCGCCAGGGAACTCGGCAAGCCCGTCGTAATCGAGGAGTTCGGATTCCCGCGCGACGGCTTCGAGTACCTCAAGGGCACTCCCGTCACGGCCCGCGACAAATACTACGACTACGTGTTCGGCCGCGTGCTGGACAGCGCGAAAGAGGGCGGAGTGCTGGCCGGGTGCAATTTCTGGACCTGGAACGGATACGCTCGCCAGACTCCCGGGCACCAGTTCTGGCAGGAAGGCGACGACCTCTGCGGCGACCCCAGCCAGGAGGCGCAGGGCCTGAACGGAGTGTATCTGAGCGACGAAAGCACCACCGCCGTGGTGGCCAGATACACCGACAAGCTCCACAAATGCCTGACCGTCACCAGCGACCCCGCCACCTGGCTCAAGACCGGCGACGGCCCCTTCGCGCTCGAATACACGATCTCCTGCCCGGGCCCCGTGGACGCGGAATTCACCCTCGATGTGGTCGCGGACCTCAGCCTGATGGGCTCGCGCGATACCGTCCTCAGCGTCACCCTGCCCCTGCAGATGCCCGAAGGCGGATGCGCGACGCTGAGCTTCGACATCTCGCCGCTGCAAGCCGGATTCTGGCAGGCGAACCTGTCGATGGGCAAGATGCACCCGAACGGGATGCACCGGTTCCCGATAAGGTCCTTCAACATCGGCATCAACCCCGAGCAGGTCAGTTCGCCCCAGGACAAGCCCGGGGACTTCGACGAATTCTGGGAGCAGACCCTGGCCGAACTCGCGGCAGTGCCGATGAACGCCACCCTCACCCTGCTGCCCGAGCATTCGAGCGAGGCTCGCAACTTCTACCGCGTCGAGATGGATTCCTGGGGAGGAGCCCGGATCGGCGGCTACCTGGTCGAGCCGGCAAAGCCCGGCAAATACCAGGCGACGGCCGAATATATGGGCTACGGCGCCGAGCCTTATTTCTACGACCCCGACGCCAGCCCCGACAAGATCGAGTTCCTCGTGAGCGTGCGCGGGCAGGGCATATTCAAAGATGCTGAAGGCTGCTGGATCGACCGCGGACTGGACTCCAGGGAGGATTTCTACTACCGCGGAGCGTTCTGCGACGTGGTCCGCGCCCTGGACTTCCTCGCTTCGCTCGAAAAGACCGATCCCGCGAGGATAGTCGCCAAGGGCGAGAGCCAGGGCGGCGCATTCACCTGGATAAGCGCATCGCTGGACCACCGCGTGGCCGCGATCGCCCCCGCCGTGCCCTTCCTGAGCGACTACCCCGACTACTATAAAATAGTCTGGTGGCCGGTGTGGGAGATGTTCGAGGCTGCGGACGCCCGGGGAATCGCGCGCGACGACATGTTCGCGATGCTCAGGTACTTCGACATCAAGAATTTCACCGACCGCGTCGAGTGCCCCGTCTATATGGCGTTCGGCCTGCAGGACCCCACCTGCCCGCCGCACACCAACTTCGCCGGCTACAACCAGGTCACTTCGGACAAGAAATACCTCTGCGTGCCCACCTGCGGCCACGCGATGTGGATGGAGAAGATCTGGGACAAGGAGAGGGCGGAGTTCCTCGGAGGATTTTAAAAAGGGACCAAAATGAAATGTGTCGCTACTCAAGGGTGGCGACACATTCCATTTCTATAAGCCAGTCGGGCCGGCAGACCGGCGCGAGCGTTATCACATACGGGATGTCCGGGAACATCGCCTCGAACATCGGCGCAACGATTTCATAATCAGCGGCATTGCGCAGGTACACAAGTATCTGGCGGACGTCTCCCCAGCCACTCCCCGCCTCAGCGAGCAGGGCCTCCACGTTCTCCCACATCCTCAGGGTCTGGGACGCGACGTCGCCGACGTGCACGACCGCGCCTGTGTTGTCGATCGAAGCCGTGCCGGAGATATAGAC
>R15__coassemble_907_pt1 | contig 17890 bp, 13 predicted proteins | sample R15__metabat2_high_PE_004 | metagenome-assembled genome bin R15
TTCCCTCCCCCATGCCCCCTAAAAACCCCCATTGGCGCCGACCCCCGCCGTCATGCGCCCCGCGCCCCAAACACACGCCGCTTTTTGCGGAAAACCCCGCCGTGATTCGGCCCGCGTCCGAATCACGAAGGGGCGGATGGCGCCGGGGCAGAGCAAAAGTTGCCGTTGCCGGGGAGATAGGGATGGGCTTAAAACGTAATTCTCAGATTATCAAGTACTTAGTGATTTTGCAAATCCCTATCTCACGGCCAAAATGCCGTTTTTGCGGCAATTCCGGCAGAGGTAGGGATTGTGTCAAATCGCAACTCATTGTAAATCAATAATTTAACAATTCTACCTCTCCCTACCTCTCGCGAGGAGTCCCGGAAACAAACCCGCCCGGCGGGAGATGGAGAGGCCCATAATTTTGCGGAGTGGGGAAAAATCGTTATTTTTGGAAAATTCCTGTTTGACGATTATGACTGACAGCAAATACATCGCGCCCGCCTGCAAGGTCATTGCGGTCGCAACGAGGCAAATCGTGTGCACGACACCCACAGGCGCAACCGGCAGCATCGGCGGTGCGAGCGAAGAAGATCTCGGAACCCTCTGACGCCCTCACGCCATGCAGAACTCAAGAATATTCGCCGCAGCGGCGCTCCTCATCGCCGCCGTATCCTGCCAGAAGATAGAGGTGACCCAGGTCGTCCCGATCGAGGTGGACTTCATCGCCGAGAGCATCGAGACCAAGACTGCCTTCGGCGACAAGGTCGACGGCGTGTACCCCACCCTGTGGACAGATAATGACTCGCAGGTCAAGATAGCCTTGAACTACGATAACTCAACTCAAGCCAAGGTGACCCCTGATTCAGGCTACACCAGCGCAAGCTTCTCAGCCTCATTCACCGATCCGGGGACCGGCAGTTATGCTTTCCAGGCGATCAGCCCGGCTTCCGCAGTGCTTGCTGTCAGCCCCACCTACAGCAGTTTCACCATCAACATTCCGACGTCCCAGACTCCGACTCCGGCTTCGGTAGACGAGGCTGCCCAGATCCTGGCGGCTAAGTCCGCATCGTCCTCGGAATTCCCTACGACGGTGCCCTTCAGTTTCCAGCACGTGACTGCGTACGGGCGGATGAACTTGGTGAACCTTGCTCTCGGTGACGCAACCATAACTTCCGTCAGCCTCACGGCCTCCAGCGCGTGGGCCGGGCGCTGGTACTACTATCCCGAGGAAGGCAGAGTGGGCGCGAATTCAGCCTCCAAGACCATCACCATCAACACTTCCTCCACCACTGACCTGTGGTTCGCCTGCGCGCCTGTGGACCTGGGCGGCGGCACGGTGACGCTGACCGTCAACACCACTGCAGGCCCCTTCACAAAGCAGATCAGCTGGCCCTCCGGCAAGGCCTTCGTGTCCGGCAAGGTGTTCAAATTCAACGTGGACATGGCCGGCATCACCGCCGCCGAGACCAAGACCTATACCAAGGTGACCGACGTGTCGGAACTTTCCGCCGGGTCATCCGTTATAATTGTTGCGGACAATTGCTCGAAAGCCCTGTCCACGACCCAGAACAGCAACAACAGGGGAGTGGCCGCCATCACAAAGAGCGGCGACAGCATCCTGGATCCCGGTCCCGACGTCCAGGTTCTGCAGGTCCGGACCGGATATGTGTCCAACACGATCGCGTTCTATGATTCCTCGAGATCCGGCTATCTCTATGGCGGTGAAGGAAGCAATAATTATCTCAGGACCGACGCGTCGCTCAATGCCAGCGCTTCCTTTGCCGTCAGCATTGCGGACGGCGTCACGACCATCACTTCGCAGGGAAGCTTCTCCCGTCAGATCATGTACAATTCGGGCAGCGACCTTTTCGGCTGCTATTCTTCCGGCCAGCAGACTGTGTCGATCTACAAACTCGAAGGGGCCGTTACGCCCGATCCCGACCCTGACCCCGACCCGTCGTCCACTGGCGGATGGCTCGAGCTGCCGGCCGTCACGGGAAGCGAAGACTTCGTCGGCCACTTCGGGTCCGGTACCTCGCGCAACTACAGCTACTACTACGACTACACGAGGTACGCGTCTCTGTGGACGGCGTACCCGCTCTGCTCGGCGCATACCTCCGGTTCGGCGTCAACGTCAAACTGGGCCTACAACCCCGACATCGACCAGAGCCTGCAGGTGAACATCCTCAGCTACAGTTACGGCAAGCAGTACGGCGAGTCGAGTTACGCCCGCGGCCACCAGATCCCAAATGCGGACCGCAGGTGCGACGATACGATGAACCGCCAGACATACTACGCCACCAACCAGACCCCGCAGTTACAGAACAAGTTCAACGCCTCGGTCTGGAGCAGCCTTGAAAACAGCGTCAGGGGTCTCCTGTCGTCTACGGACACAATTTACGTGGCCACCGGCCCGGTTTACCAAACTGTAGGTGGCGATGAGTCCATCACTTACCTCACCGGCATCACCGCCACATCCAACCCCGTATCACTGCCTGTCCCGAACTACTACTGGAAGGTGTTGCTGAAGGTCAAGCGCACGGCGGGTGTGGTCACATCGGCCTCTGCCGTGGGCGTGTGGCTGCCCCATCAGGAGTACTCGGGCAGCACCTGGGCCTCGTACGTCGTCTCGGTCGACGAGATCGAGTCCAAGACGGGACTGGACCTGTTCACCAATCTCCCGGACACAGTGGAGTCCACCGCCGAAGCCAACTCCAGCTGGAGCGCCTTCAGTGCATTCTAGACACGTCAGCGCGGCAGGCCTGAACGAAGCGCCTCCGCGTCAGCGCGGCAGGATGCGGCGGGCGCCGAGGTAGCGATTACTATAGTAGGAATTTGTGGATTTCTGCACTTCCACGCCGGTGCTCGGGGCGTGGATGAAGGTGAAGCTGCCGTCGGAGCGATTGTACGAGACCACGATGCCGACGTGGGAGACTTTTCCCTTGTCGCTCCTTCCCCCGAAAAAGACCAGGTCGCCGGGCTTTAGAGGCTTGCGGCCGCTCACCGGCCGTCCCTGGGTGAACTGCTGTGCCACGGTCCGCTGCAGCGTGATGCCGGCGGCCTTGTAGGCGTACACCGTGAACCCCGAGCAATCGAACGACGACGGTCCGTTCCCCCCGTGGACATACGGGCATCCCTCGCGGCCTTGCGCGGTGAGGAGGATCATCCTTCGGGCTTTCCCGCATTCGGACGCGTTCCAGGATGCGACCTGCTCGGCGGATGAGCCGGCCGCGGGGACATTCCGCGTCGAGGCGCATCCGCCGAGCAGGAGGGTCGCGAGGAGCGCCCACGCTATGCGGTGAAAACTTTTCAGCTCCCGGAGAGTTTAAAGTTTCGTGAAATCTATCCGGGTCACTCCGCTGATGCCGCTGATGCCGGCCTGCGTGCATTTATCGACGTGGGCGGTCACGGTGTGGGAGGACAGGTCGTCCGAGTACGAGTGCGTCAGGCTCTGATAGTAGGTTGAAGTCTGGCCGTCGCCCCAGTCGATGTTGCCGTGGCTTATCTTCTGGCCGAAGACGGGAGCTTTGGCGGTGCCGTTTTCGGTGACGTAGGAAATCTCGCTGAACGAGCCTTTCTGGGTCACGGTGACGGTTTCGGTGACATCCCGGTAAGAGAAGGTGACGGTGGCATTGCGTTCGCTGAACTTCTCGTTCGCGGTCGCCGTGAAGGTGAATCCTTTCACTACGGGGGCCTTGGTCTCGACGTATGTGAGCCAGTTGCCCGTAACCGACACTTCGCACTCGAGGTTGGTGGTGACCTCGATGGTGACCTCTCCGCCCTCGCTCTCGAGTTCGTAGACGGCTTCATGGTCGGCGTTGATCAGGCCTCGCTCGTCCTGGGTGAAACTCAGGGTCTTGGTGAGCGAGCCGGCGGTGAAGGTGAGGGTGGCGGTGCGGACGTCGTCACTTTCGTTCCTGGCGCCGGTAACGAGTATCGTGGTTTCGCTCTGGGTGTCGGTGGGAGTCCAGGTCGAGGGCTTGGCCGACAGCCAGGAGGCATCGGACGAAATGGTGACGGGATTGTTGGCGCTGAGGGTGACCTTGGCGCTGCTTCCGAAATTGGAAATCACGCTCGTGTCGGCGCTGACCTCGAGGGCGTCGGGCACAGGCTTCTGGCAGCCCGCCGCGAGCGCCGCGGTTATGAAGAGTATGTATGCTGACTTTTTCATAATGCGATCGTTATTGTTCTGACTTGTTCGTAGCGGGTGAGCGTGAGGGTGCAGTCGCCGCTCAGGTCCTTTGTGTCTATCGTGAGGGTCAGGCCGTCCGCGGAGGCCGAGACTGCGACATCCCTGCCCGAAGCGTCCTTGAAACTGTATTCGACATCGTCTATGGGCAGGATGACGGTGAGAATCGAGGTGCTCTTGTCGAAGGTGATGTCGGTGTACTGCTCGAAATCGATGTCTTCACCGGCGGGATACAGGAACCAGGTGACGTCGTCGGTGTGGCCGCAGGGGGTCCATTCCTCCTGTCCATCAGGCCTGAAATACAGCTGCACCCTTCGTCCCGGACGCACCGAACCGGCAGTGCAGGTGAAATCAGCCCCTTCAAATCCATACATATACCCGAGGTCTTCGCACTCGAGACGGTCGGAGATTATTGCGCTGAAGTTGCCGTAGTAGTCGTCAACGCCCACGGCCACCTCGCCGTTGAAGGTGTCCTGACTTGCGCTCACCAGCCAGCCCGTAGTGATGATCGTGAAAGGCTGGTCTTTCTTATACGCCCCGTCCAATTCGATTCCGCCGCGGTAGAGGCTCATCATATAATAAGGTTCGTACACGCCTCCCTCGTCCTTCTTGATATTGATGATGAGGTCATTGTAAGATGTGAATCCACCCATGTCGGTCAGCATATAGAATCCGTCGCCGGAACCGCCCCAACCGAAGTTGATATGGACTTCCTTGCTGGAATTGTAGCCGTCCACGACGAACTGGTGGCCGCCGTCCTCACTGTTGCCGCCGTAGAGAACGGGGTGGTCGGCGTCGATCTGTTCCTTTATGATTTCGAACCAGGCGTCCTTTGTGTATGCTTCGCGTATCATCAACTTTGCGGACTTGTCGTAGCCCATATATTCCGTCATTGCGGGGATGATGTCCTCGGTGTAGGCGCCGGACACTTTGGAAGTGTAGTCCATCTGGACCATCACGCCGCAGTCGAGCATCAGCTGCGCGACCTGATTCTTCTGTTCCTCGCTGGTGAAGATGCCGCTCAGCGGCATTTTGTCCCAGTCATACGTGTGGCCGAGATCGTATCCCTCGATTACGTATTTCTTGGAGTAAGTAGTGTAGCCGGGAAGCGAGCCGGTGCCCTTCTCGGGCCAGCGGTTGTGCCTCATCACGATGGCCATCGCCGTGGCGACGCATCCGGTGACGCTGTTGTTGGGGGTCAGGAGGTTGTAGGGATCGGTCTGGTTCCATTTGGCGGTGCCGAGGTCGACTTCGGACACATTGGCCCCGGCCGAGCTGCCGTAGCAGGGCTGCGCCTCCGGATGCGAGCGGTACCAGAGCACCTCTTTCTCGAGATCGGAGAGATACAGCGCCACGTTCTCGGGCATTCCTTCCGTCTTGAAGGAGGAATCGTGGGAATAGGCGAGATAGGGACCTATGGCGCTGTCGCCGGACACGATGACGAATCCGCCGCCTTCGCGGTTGAATATGTGCCAGGCGTCCTTGGGCGAGGATTTCACGAATTTGAGGCTTTCCGCAGCCTGCGCGGCCGCTTTGCGCGACGAGGGAGCCTGGCCGGCGCAGAAGAACTGCGCGGCGATTTCCCGTGCCTTTGTCGCGGAAATCACGTCTCCCGCATACGAGGCAATCCCCGCAATCAGAAGGAGCGAGAGCAATAAGACTGTCTTTTTCATATCACTGTTTCTCTTCTTTGTCAATGAGTTCGAGAAGCCTGTCGATGGCTTCGGAGTCGGGGACGTGGCGCAGCACGGGCTGCCCTTTGCGGTAGATCGACACGCGTCCGCCGCCTTCGCCGACGTATCCCCAGTCGGCGTCGGCCATCTCGCCGGGCCCGTTGACTATGCAGCCCATCACCGCGATGACCATCCCCTTCAGATGCCCCGTGCGGCTCTTGACCTGCTCGAAGGCCTCCTGGAGGTTGTACATCGTCCGCCCGCAGCCCGGGCACGCGATATAGTCCGGCTTGTAGAAGCGCCGCCGCGCCGCCTGCATTATCTCGTCCTTGAGATATTCCGACAGGGCCGGATCGTCGATCTCGTCCACCTCGCGGTTCATCAGCCTAGGCCCCCATGTGCACGCCGCCGAGAGCATCAGGGATTCTTCTTCGGTAATCATTGTAGAATACTTCCTGGCCAGGAACTGCGCGACGGGGATTTCGGCGACGGGGGGCTCGGTGAGCGAGACGCGGACGGTGTCGCCGATGCCTTCGGCGAGCAGGGTGGCGATGCCGACGCAGCTCTTGATGCGCCCGGTGTCGCCGCCTCCGGCCTCGGTCACGCCGACGTGCAGCGGGAACACCGTGCCGGCGGCCTTCATCATCGCGACAAGTTCGCGGTACGCCTCGACCATCACGACGGTGTTCGAGGCCTTCAGCGACACGACGACGTCAAAGAACGAAGCGTCGATGCACATCTGAAGCCACTCCATCGCGGCAAGCGCCATCGCGTGCGGGGTGTTGCCGTACTGCTCGGTTATGTATTTGCCAAGGGATCCGTGGTTGACGCCGACGCGTATCGCGGTGCCGTGCTCGCGGCACACTTCGAGGAACTGTGCGAACTTGGAGCGCGCCTTGTCGTGGTCGGGATGGAAATTGCCCGGATTGATGCGCACCTTCTCGACGAAGGGAGCGACTGCGATCGCGGTCTCGGACGAGAAATGTATGTCCGCCACCAGAGGCACCTCGCAGCCTTGGGCGCGCAAGCGGGCGTGTATCTGCTCCACCGCGGGCACGTCCTGCAGCCCGGGCACGGTGATGCGCACCATCTGAGCGCCCGCGGCGACGACCTCAAGGCACTGGGCCACGGTCGCGTCCACGTCCGAGGTGTGGGTGTTGCACATCGTCTGCACCACTATGGGCGCACCGCCGCCGATCAGCAGGTCCTTACCTATCCTGACCTGTATTGTCTTCAGTCGTTCCATATACTGTGTCATGCGCCTCCCTGCGCAGTTGGGGTTTTGTCTTGCCGCTGCGCTTGGTGAGCTGGAAATGCACACCTGCCGTGACCATCAGCGAGATGGGGTAGGCGTAGCGGTAGTAATATTTGCTGTTGTAGTCGGGCTCGTACAGGCTTTGCCAGGCCCAGCGGAGCGTCGCGTTGAAATGTATCTCGATCGGGTCGAAGAGCAGCGCCACGCCGGCACCGCCCTGCATTCCGTAGTCCCAACGGTACTCGTAATCGCGGAACGCGTGTTCATAATCGGTGTTCATGTACGGCCCGCTGCGCTCGATGCTCTTGCGGTAGCCGCCGTACACGCCCAGGTTTGCCATCGCCTTGACCGGGTAGATGTCGGCGTGCAGCTGGAGCAGGAAGGGCACCTCCACCACCTCCATCGAGATGTCGGTGGCGCCGTCAACGTTGCCGTAGTAGTTGCCGGTCTCTTCGTTGATCTTGAACGAATTGCCCTCGTGCGAATACTGGAATCCCGTCATTATGGCGAAGTTCTGGATGTAGCCGAACATCTTCTCGTGGTGGGTGATCATCACGCTGAAGGTGTTGGGGTTGAACACCCAGGAGCGGTTGTGCTTGCTGGGGTTGAAGTCCATCTGCGAGAACGACACTCCGTAGTTGACGCCGATGAGGAAATAGTCGTTTATCTTGCTCGACTTCTTGATCTGGACGGTGTCCAGGAACTCGTCGCTGAATTCCATCGTATCGATCCGGGCGAGCCTTTCCTTGAGGTCCTTCTGGGCCGACGCCGCGAGCGGCAGCGCGGCAAGGAGCAATGTCAGCAGCAGTTTCCTCATCTGAACAGTTCGTTTACGTTGATGTGCTGCTCGACCTCGGAACTGGCCGGGATCGCTATGTAGGTGTCGCCGTCGACCTCCAGGAAGAGGACCTTCTCGGGCTGCCTGTGCTCGAGCAGCGAGCCGGTGTCGACGATCGAGTTGCGGTTGCCGTCATCGGTGATGCGGATCGAGTACTTGCCCGCCTTGAGGTAGGGGAACGCGAGGGTGCAGTCCCGGTCGATGATGTAGGAGCGCAGCACCTTGTCGCGCTTCTCGCCCAGCAGGTCGACTATTATCTTGCGGTCGACTCCCTCACATATGGCCATGATCGTGCTCAGGGACTCGTCGGTGGGCAGGGTGACCTTGACCTCGGTGGAGTCGCTCCAGAAGCCGTCGATGTCGCGGAAGGCCCGGTGGGGGACCTTGAGGATGTAGTCCCAGCCCACCTGCAGCTTGTCTTTCGACATTATGGTGTAGTGGCGCGGGTTGAGGGTGTCGCGGCTGACGGTGAAGGCGCCGAGGGACTCCTTCTGGCGAGGGTTGATGCAGCGCAGTTTGAGCGAGTCGAACGACTCCCAGACAAGCGGACGGTCGAACATCAGGTCGAATCCGGTCTGCTCGACGGTCTCGGGCGGGGCGGTGAGCTTGAACACGCAGGTGGTGTCTTCGTGCTTGATGTCCTTGCGCGACTTGTACTTGTTCTTCGCGGCTCCTTCCTGGACCAGGCGCAGATGCTCGAGCGAGGGCTGGAACTTGCCCAGCGAGTCTGTCTTGCGGTAGTTGACGAACACGTGCAGGGTGTCGGGGGCGGGCCTGCGGTCGTTGACCCAGAGCTCGAGCGAGTCCTGCAGGATATTGAACTGGGTGATCAGGCGGTCGGCCTTGTAGCCGCGCACCCAGAGCGAATCGATCCACACGCCGGGGGCCTGGAAGGTCACGTAGGCGCTGCGGGTGCCGGTGCGCATCGAGTTCTTGAGGAACTGCTTGGTCGGCTTCTCGCGGAAGAGCTTGATGTCGTATTCGCTCCGGCGGCCCTGGCAGCCCAGGGTGTCGTCCATCTCGTACTGCATCATCTCGGGAATGGTGTCGTGGGCGACGAGCACGGGACGGATCAGGGAGTCGACGAATCCGACGAGGTCCACGTCGGGGTCGTAGATGTTGTTGCCGCCGTCGTCCTTGAGGGCGTACAGGCGGTAGAGGGTGTCCTTGACGTAGGGGATGCGGAAATAACCCCAGTCGTCGGTCTTGGTGGCGGCGTAGGGCCGCTCGAGGAAGATGGCGGAGTCAGCGTGGTTCTTGTAGAGGAGCACGGTGGCGTCCTTGACGGGCTTCAGGGTGTTGCAGTCGCGGACGGTTCCCGTGACCATCATCGAATCGATCTGCGAGCCGGTCGAGAAGACGTAGGTGTAGCCGGGGAAAAGGTTGCCCTCGTTGTTGTCGGCGATGGCGCCGGTGAAGCTGATGGTGTAGGTGGTCTCGGGTTGCAGGTCCTCCTCGAACCACACCTGCACGCCCCTGCCGCGGATCTTGGACTTGACGGGCTTGGCCAGAGGAGGGGAGAGGAAGATGTTGGTCGCCTGCTTGATTGTGACGTATTCGTTGAACTCGAAATAGAATTTGGCTCCGTGGACCGGGACGCCCGTCTCGCCGGGCAGGGGCTTGATGTCGACCAGTATCGGGGGGATAGTGTCCTTGTCGCCGCCGGTCGGCGCCTTTGTGGTGTTGGCGCACGAGTGGGTGAACATCATCGGGACGATGACGGCGAGGACGGCTATTATGAATGGCAGGGTTCTTTTCATCGGTACTATATGTCTGTGCGGACGACGCTCTGGATTCCTTGTATCTTCTCGAGGCTCGAGATCAGGTTGTCGAGCACCTTGCGGTCCCGCACCAGCAGTTCGATGTAGCCTTCGAAAACGCCGTCCTCCGCTCCCAGCTGGAGCTTGCGCATGTTGATGCCCAGGTTGAGCGAGATGCACTTTGTAAGGTCGCTCAGCAGCCCGAGCCTGTCCACGCCCTTGATGCTGACGCGGATGGGGTATTCCTTCTCCTGGAGTATCCACTGGGGCACGACCACGAGGTTGCCGTACTTGCTGGCAAGGCCTTCCGCTATGACGCAGGTCTTCTTGTGCAGGATCACGGTGCCGTCGCCGCTCAGGAACCCGATCACCGGATCGCCGGGGATGGGCTGGCAGCATTCCGCCATCACGTACTTGCGCTGGCCCGTGTCGCCCGCGCTGATGAGGTACTTGCCCGCATTGTGATGGAGCTGCACCGCGTCCTCGTTCAGGGCCCTGTGGAAATCGTCGGGGCCGATGAGGCCGAGGCCCACCCGGAAATAGAACTCGTTGACGTCCTTGAGCTGGGTGTAGTCAAGGAACTTGCGCAGGTTGACGTTCGAATTCTTCTGGCCCGCCATCCTCAGGCGCTCCTCATAGAGCTTTTCTCCCTCGGCGGCGATCTCGGAACGCTTGTCGCGGAAATACTCGATGACGCTGTTCTTGGCGTAGCGGGTCTGGAGGAACTTCAGCCACTCCATCTTGGGGTGGGCGCTTCCGGCGGTGATTATCTCGACCTGGTCGCCGGACTTGAGCTGCTGCGAAAGGGTCACCAACTTCATGTTGACCTTCGCGGCGATGGCCTTGTTTCCGATGTGCGAGTGGATTGCGTATGCGAAGTCCAGCGCGGTGGATCCCGCGGGGATGCTCTTCTGCTGGCCCTTGGGGGTGAAGACCACGATGCTGTTGCTCACCAGGTCGCTGTGGATTATGTCAAGGAGTTCCAGGGTGTTAATGTCCTTGCTCTGGAGCACTTCCTGCACGCTCACCAGCCAGCGGTCCATCTCGGTGTCGTTCTCGGAGGCGTAGCCGTTGTTCTTGTAGGCCCAGTGGGCGGCGATGCCCTTCTCGGCGATGTCGTCCATTCGGCGGGAGCGTATCTGGGCCTCGACCCACACACCCGAATGGCTCATCAGGGTGCAGTGCAGGGCCTCGTAGCCGTTGCTCTTGGGCGACTGGATCCAGTTGCGCATGCGCGCGGGCTGCGAACTGTAGAGACCGGAGATTATGCGGAAGATGACGAAGGCGGTGTCGCGCTCCTCGTCGATGGTCATCCCGTCGTTCTCGTAGATGATGCGCACGGCGTAAAGGTCGTAGATCTGGTCGAAGGGGACCTGCTTCGTGCGCATCTTGTACCAGATGGAGTAGGGGGTCTTGATCCTCTTCTTGATGGTGAAGCGGATTCCCTTTTCGGTGAGGGCTTCGACGATCGGGGCGATGAAGTCTTCGATGTCCTTGTCGCGCAGCTGCACGCGGCGGCTGACGCGGCTGCTGATCTCGAGATAGTCGTCGGGTTCCTTGTAGCGCAGCCAGATGTTCTCCATCTCGCTCTTGATGCTGTACAGACCCAGCCTGTGGGCGAGGGGGATGAAGATGAACATCGTCTCGGAGAGTATCTTGTCCCTCTTGTGCTCGGGCATGAATTCTATGGTGCGGCAGTTGTGCAGGCGGTCGGCTAGCTTGATCAGCACGACGCGGGCGTCGTCGCCCAGGGTCAGCAGGATGCGCTTGAAGTTCTCTGCCTGCATGCTCTCGGTCTGGATGGAGGCGCCCTTCAGGCGGTCCTCGTTGTCCAGCACGGTCTTGATCTTGGTCAGGCCGTCCACCAGCTGGGCTATCTTGTCGCCGAAGAGGTTGCGGATGTCCTCCACCGTGTATTCGGTGTCCTCCACCACGTCGTGCAGCAGGGCGGCGCTCAGGGACTTGTAGCCCAGACCTATCTCGCTGACGACTATGCGCGCGACCTCTATCGGATGGAGGATGTAGGGCTCGCCGGAGCGGCGCCGCACGTTGCGGTGGGCCTGGTTCGCGAAGTCGAACGCCTTCTGCACGACGGCGAACTCCTCGGGTTTGGGGCAGCGCTCGCGCGCCAGGTCGGCGAAACTCGAATATGTGCGTTCGATCAGGTCGTAGTCCTCTTGTGTGAATTCGTTGAAACTCATGGCTGTGTCTGTTCTTCGTTAAACGTGTCGACGTTCTGGAGGCTGTAACTGAGCTGGGCGCCGTACAGGATGATCTGCCAGCTCCAGTTCAGCCACATCAGGAAGAGCGGGACTGCGGCGAGCACGCCGTAGACCGCGTTCATCCTGGCCACGAACATCTGGGTCTCGAGGTATAGGTATTGGAATATGACGAACACCAGGCCGGCGATCAGCGCGGCCCACAGTGCGTTCCTGTATCTGACTTTTGCGGCGGGGATCCCCTTGTACATCGCCGACAGGGTGAAGACGGTGACGGCGTAGAAGATGACGAAGCCTATCAGCTGCGGCAGCACCTTCAGGTTCGAGACATCCAGTCCGAAGAGTTTGGGGATGTTGGAGTAGAAGGCGATGCCGGCGCCGAAGATCATCACGATGAAGGGCGAGATCAGCAGCGCGCTGATATAGAATCCGAAGCGCTTGAAGATGTTGCGCGGAATCTTTCCGATGCCCCAGACGTTGTTGAAGACGCGCTCGACCTGGAACATCATCCAGATGATGGACCAGAAGAAGATGAGCGCGGAGACGATGCCCACGGGGCCGCTCTGGGCGATGTCGATTATGTTGTCCGCCTTGTCGATGAGCATCGAGACGAGCCTCTCGTCGGTGGGGATGAACTTGTAGAGCAGAGCGGAGATCTTGTCCGAGATCCCGAGGTCGCCCGACACGGCGAACAGGAACGCGATGAAAGGGATCACGGAGAGGGTGATGAAATAGCTCAGCGCCACGCACTGGAAGCTCATCTTGTTGTGGTTGTAGCTCTTAAGGGTGAGGCGCGCAACCTTGAACACTTGCAATTCCTTGATCTGCATGCTAGAAGAGGCTTAACTGGTTGAATTCTTCGGCTTCGGCCTCCGGTTCGGCTCCGGACGCGGCTTGGGGTTCGGCCTCCGGTTCCGGCAGCAGGGCGCGGAAGGCTTCCTCGCCGAGCACGGCTATGCCCAGCTGCTCGCATTTCTTGAGCTTCTCGGGCCCGGGCTTGGTGCCGGCGAGCAGGAAACTGGTCTTGGAACTGACCGAGCCGGAGTTCTTGCCGCCGTGCCTTTGGATAAGTTCCTTCATCGCGTCGCGCGAGATGCTGAAATTGCCGGAAATGACTATCGTCTTGCCTTCGAGCGCGTTCGAGAGCGAGGCTGCGCACTGCGCGCAGGCGAACTGCAGGCCGTGGGAGCGCAGGCGGAAGATTTCCGCCAGATGGGCCTCGTCGTGCAGGAATTCGTATACGCTGCGGGCGATCACCTCACCCACGTCGCCCACCTCCAGCAGCTGCTCGGGCGTGGCGGCCGCGATGGCGTCGATGTCGCCGAAATGGCGGGCGAGGGCCTTCGCGGTGGTCTCGCCCACATAGCGGATTCCGAGTGCGAAGAGCACCCGTTCGAAAGGGACTTTGAGCGACTCCTTCAGCGAGTCCAGGAAACGCTGCGCCGCCCTGTCCTGCCAGCCTTCGAGGGCCGTGAGGCTGTATTTGCCGATGTCGTAGAGGTCGGCCGCCGTGCGCACGAGCCCGGCGTCCCAGAACTGGTCCACCGTGGCGTCGCCGGCCAGGATGTCCATCGCCTTGCGGCCGCAGAAATGCACTATCCGTCCCTTCTTCTGGGTCGGGCAGCCTTCAGCGTTGGGGCAGAACCATTTGGCCTCGTCCTCCGCCTTCACCAGGGGAGTGCCGCAGTCGGGGCAGACGGTCGGGAAGACCGGGGCCTCGGCGCCTTCCGGACGCAGGTCCTTGTCGACTTCGATTATCTTGGGGATTATCTCGCCGCCCTTGATCACGTGGACGGTGTCGCCCACGCGGATGTCCAGCAGGGCCATCTGGTCGGCGTTGTTGAGGGTCGCGCGGCGAACGACGGTGCCGCCGAGCTGCACCGGTTCGAGGTTCGCCACAGGGGTCACGGCCCCCGTGCGGCCAACCTGATAGTCGATGCTCAGCAGCCGGGTTTCGGCCACCTCCGCCTGGAACTTGTAGGCAACCGCCCAGCGGGGGGATTTGGCCGTATAGCCGAGCGCGCGTTGCGCCGAGAGTTCGTTTATCTTGATCACGCAGCCGTCGGTGGCATAGGGGAGGCTCCGTCGGGCCTGGTCCCAGTGGTCGATGAACTGCCTGATTTCGGTTATGTTCTTGCAGATTCTGCGGGTCGGCTCGACCGGCAGGCCCCAGGAAGCGGCCTTCGAGAGGGCCTCGTCGTGGGTGGCGAAGGTGACGCTCTGGGCGGGGATGTGGTACAGGGTGCACCACAGGCCGCGGGCGGCGACTTCTTCGGGGTCGGAAAGTTTCAGCGAGCCTGATGCGGCGTTGCGGGGGTTGGCGAACGGCGCGTCCTCGTCGGCCTCGCGCTGCGCGTTGAGCGCGTCGAAGGCCGCGTACGGCATAAGTATCTCGCCGCGGATCTCGAATTCGTCGGGGTAGTCGCCGCGAAGTTTCTGAGGGATGTTGGAGATGCGCCGCACGTTTTCGGTGACGTCGTCGCCCTTGACACCGTCGCCGCGGGTGAGCGCCTGGGCGAGGCGGCCGTTTTTGTAGGTCAGGCAGATGGCGGTGCCGTCGAATTTGAGTTCGCAGCAGTAAGTGAAGGGTTCGTCGAGGCTCTTTTCGGCGCGGGAAGCGAATTCCTCGACCTCCTCGATGCTGTAGGTGTTGGCAAGGCTCAGCATCGGATAGCGGTGCTCGCGCTGGACAAAGCCCTCGCGGGCTTTCGGCTCGGCGTTGGGGCCCATCGGGGCGTCGAGGTCCGAGCCGACCCTGCGGGTGGGGGAGTCCTCGCTGAGGAACTCGGGCCATTCGGCCTCGAGGTCCTCGAGTTCCCGCATCAGGCGGTCGTACTCGAAGTCGCTAATCGTCGGTGCGTTGTCGACATAGTAGCGGCGGCTGTTTTCGCGCAGTGTGCTCGTCAGTTCCTCTATCCTGGCCTTTGCTTCGCTCCTGTCCATCATTCTACACTGTTTCTGCTTTCTCTATTTGATTATCTTCCAAGGACTTCGGCGACCTTCTCGGCGATTGCCGAGCCGCGCAGGCCCTTGGCTACGATGGTGCCGTCGGGGCCGAAGAGCATTATCTGGGGGATGCCCTGGATACCGTAGACGTCGGTCGGGACCTTGTTGCAGTCCTCCGTCAGGGCCATTATGTTCCAGCTGATGCCTTCCGCCTCGACCGCGTCGAAGGTGTCTTGCCAATTGTCCCAGACGGCGACGCCCAGGACGTCGAAATCTTCGCCCGCGTACTGCGCGTACACCTCGGCGATGTTGGGGATTTCGTGCCTGCAGGGGCCGCACCAGGATGCCCAGAAGTCCACGAGGACGTACTTGCCCCTGCCGACATAGTCGGAGAGGCGCCTGGTCTCGGTGGTCGGATTGCCTTCCGCGTCGGCGCCCGTCACGCAAGTCACTTCGAAATCGGCGAACTGCGAGCCTTCGGAGGTGCCGGCGCTCGTCTTCAGGGCCTCGACCAGAGGGGCCAGGTCGGTATTTTCGAGCAACTCGTCCGAGAGCTTGTCCAGGTACTCCATGAGCTCGGCCTCATCCTCTGTGACCATCATCAGGCAGAAGAACGCCGTGGCGCCGAGGTAGTTGTCGGAGTTTTCCTCGATCAGGGCCTTGCAGTAGTCCGCGAGCTCCCCGCACTTGGCGTTGGAAAATTCCTCGATCATCTTTTCGGTCTGCTCCTCGTCGGCCTCCGAGTCGAGAATCTCCCTGATCTTCGTCTCGTACTCCGAGTTGAACTCCTCGAAATAGGCCTGGAAAGCGTTCATCCGCTCCTGGACAGAGGCCTCGGGGGCGTCCGAGGTGACCGTGCCGTCCTCGAAATCGACCGTCAGGGTGGTGCCGTCCGCGATGAACTCGATCATCTGAGGCTCGTCTTCGGGGAAATATGCGTCTTCGGGGTCTTCCTCACCGGAGTTGTCGGGGTCCGTGAAGCTCAGCGTCGTGCCGGAAATCAGGCAGGTCGGGATCTCGGCGGCGAAACTGCCGTCCTGAATCTCGCATACCGTGAAGAAATCGGCCGCGGGGCAGGTGATCGTCACCTCGGTGACGCCCACGGGGGCTTCTCCTTTTATGGTTGTCATTTTTTCGCCGCCTTTGCAGCCTGTCGCAAGGATGAGGCCCGCGGCAAGCGCCGCAGCAGCGATGGCGTGTGCCGCCATCGCGATGTTCGCCGCCGCCGCGGCCGGAATTCCGTGAATTTTCATAAAGTTTCTATTTAAACTTTCAAAATTACGGAAATTCCCCGACATCTGCAAATCCGCGCGCGCTCCCGCGGGCGTGGCGAAACTTGCGGAGTCACGGATTTTTTCTATATTTGCCAATCGCAAAACATTAACACAATAACCAAAATGGGAAAATTCGTAGTATCAGTCCGCAAGAACGGCGAGTTCCAGTTCAACCTCAAGGCCACCAACGGCCAGGTCATCCTCAGCAGTGAGGGCTATGTCAAGAAAGAGTCCTGCCTCGCAGGCATCGAGTCGGTCCGCAAGAATTCGCAGGTCGAGTCCCGCTTCGAGATCAAGGTCGCCAAGAACGGCAAGCCTTTCTTCAACCTCAAGGCCACCAACGGCCAGATCATCGGCTCCAGCCAGATGTATTCTTCCGAAAGGACGATGAAGGCCGGCATAGCCTCCGTGATGAAGAACGCTCCCGAGGCCCCCGTGGTCGAGGAATAACCCGAAAGGCGTCAATCACGGCGGTGACTCGCGGGCGAACGTGAGTCAACATGCCATTTTTTGTTCTACCGACCGCTCCAAGGGGGGTCGGTAGAACAAAATTTTACAAACCGGAAGCGATGCCGAGCAGGAACTCCAGAGGGACGTGCAGGCGCGCGGCCCAGTCGCGCTCGCAGTGCTCGTGCCCGGGGTAGAACCTGTACAGGAAATGCTCCTCGTCCCAGCTCAGGGACAGGATGGCGGCGTTGATCTTCTCCTGTTGGTGCTGATAACCCGCGTCGATCGTCTTGTCTCCGCGGTCGAAGTACAGCAGCGCGGAATTCGCCGCGGGGAGATGGGCCTTCAGGTACTTTATATACGCTTCGGCGGAATCCGCCTTGCCCTTCCGCGTCACCGGATTGCTCATGAAGGTGCTGTGCGTCGACAGGCAGGCGGCGCCGCCGAATACGTCCGGGTACTTGCAGAGCGCGTATGAGGAGATCAGGCCGCCGCAGCTGCTTCCCATCACGAATGTGTGCGCGGGGTCCGTGTAAACGGAATACGTGCTGTCGATGAAGGGCTTGACTTCCTCCACGAGGAACCGCAGGTAGTTGTTCCCTTCCGGCTCGACACCGTCGTAGACGCTCTCTGCTTCAGGCAGGAAATCCGCCACGTCGTCGGGACAGTATTCGCCGATCCGGTTGCTGCCGTTGTCGATGCCGACGACGATGCAGGGGCGCACCGATCCGGCTTCGATCAGCGAGTCGAGAACCTCGTCGATGCGCCACTCCTGGCGGTTCCACGACGTGGTGGCGTCGAAGAGCATCTGGCCGTCGTGCATGTACAGCACGTCGTGTTTGCGGGCAGGGTCGTAACAGGACGGCGTCCACACGCGGACGGTGCGCGTCGCGACGAATTCCGACTTGAAGTCTTTTATGTTGTCGAGACGCCCGCAGGATGCCGCGGGGTCGGCCTCGCCATGGCCGCACGCTGTCAGGCAGCACGCGAGCGCGATCAGATGAATTTTGATTTTCATTGGCAGTTTTTATGTGACTCTGCAAATTTACTCAAATCTGCAGAAAATTGGCAATACCCGCAAGTTTCCGTGTTTGCACAGATCGGTATTTGGCGCCGCGGCGCGAGCGACGCCCCTCCCACCCGGCCGCCAAGCCGCGTTCGCGGCCACGCGAAATGGCATTTCCATGGCCAAAACGCCGTGGAACCGCCAAACGGACACGCGAAACGGCATTTCCATGGCCAAAACGCCGTGGCACCGCCCTACGGCAACGAGAAAAGCCAGGACCATGGCCAAGACGCGGGGG
>R15__coassemble_909_pt1 | contig 17861 bp, 13 predicted proteins | sample R15__metabat2_high_PE_004 | metagenome-assembled genome bin R15
CCCTGACCTGGTACGACAATGGCGGGAGCAAGGTCGTCTCGTTCTCCGCCGGCAGCCTGTCAGACCCCGGCGAGGGCAGCTGGAGCCGCCTTCCCGACATCACCGGAGACTGGAAAGTCACCTCCGAGCCTACCCGCGGCACAGAGAATGTAAGCACCACTGAGGACGAAAGCGGCATAGTGCTCAACGAGATCAGCTGCAGCGAGGGCTGGGTTGAAATCGCCAACTCCACGGTCGAGAACATCAATACCGACGGCCTTGCCATCTTTGTCGACGACTCCAAAGTCCATGACTTCGGCAAGATCACCATTAACGCAGGCCAGAAGGTTGTGGCCGACATCAACGTCCAGTCAGCCTCCACCATAACCCTGAAAGGCTCTGACGGCACCCTGCTTGACGAATACAAGGCCTCCGACCGCCGCGACAACATCGCTCCCGAGGCAGGTACCAGCTGGAGCCGCCTGCCGGATGCCGAGGGAGGCTGGTACACCGTCTGCACCCCGACCAAGGGCGGGGACAACTACGGCATACAGCAGGGCAACACAATCGCGATGTGGGTCAACCATTCTGCGATGACTTCCATCGACCTCGAGAAAGTCTGCCGGCTCGGCATAGGCAACCTGATGGTCCACGAGTACATCTTCCGCGCCGACAAGCACGACATTGCCGACACGAAGGCCTTCCTCGCCGAATGCCACAAGTACGGCATCAAGACCCACATCTGGATGCAGTGCTTCTGGTGGAATGACGACACCAAGTGGAGATGCCCCGTCATCGACGCCACCGCCACCACTCCCGCATCGTACAACCAGGCCCTCTTTGACGAGGTGATCAATCGTGCGCTGCCTTATCTGGATTACGAGATAGACGGCATCCACTTCGATTACATACGCTTCCCGGGCACCGCAAGCAAGCATAATTTCGAGAGCGACGGAATCACCGGCATAGGCGCCATCACCGAGTTCTGCCGCCAGGCCACGACCAAGATCCGCGCGAAACGTTCCGACATCATATTCTCGGCGGCCCTTATGGGTGAAAAAGCGGCCCAAAGCTACTACGGGCAGGATCCCGCCAAGATGTCCCAGTATATCGACATCCTGATGCCGATGGCCTACATCTCCTCGTACAACTATTCTTCCACGACCAATGTGGCGGTGGCGGACTGGTTTGCCGAGCGCTGCGGCGACGGCCAGGTGTGGCACGGCATCTCGACCTACAACTCCAGTGAGGCGGGCCTCAGCGCCGAAGAGATCCTCCGCGACTGCAAGAACATAGCCGACAATTCCAAGGCGCACGGCATCGCCCTGTTCCGCTACGGCATAGGAACGATTCCCGACATGAACGCCTTCTATAAAAACTGACTGCAATGAAGAAATTGATGATAATCGCAGTTTGCCTGCTGGCGGTCGCGTCCTGCGCGGCCCGGGGCGACGGCAAGCAAAACACCAACGGCATCTGGGTGTGGTCGAAGTACATGACAGAGGTGGACCTGGATGAACTCCGGGCCGCCGACATCGGCAACGTGATACTGCACGAGGTGTCGTTCCGCAACCACGGCGAGGAGGCTGTCCTCTCTTTCATCCGGGCCGCCCGCGAGCGCGGTATCAAGACACATATCTGGTTCCAGTGCTTCTACAAGGAGGGCAAGTGGATCAATCCAGTGGATGACGAGAACAACCGCTACAAGCAGGAGTACTTCGACGAGGTCATCGAGCGTGCCGAGCATTACGTCGACCTGGGCGTGGACGGCATACACCTCGACTACATCCGCTTCGGAGGCACCGCATGGAAGCACAATCCTTCCGAGGAAATCACCGCCACCGGCTGCGTGACCGAGTTCTGCCGCCAGATCAGCACACGGCTCAAGGCAAAGAACCCCGGCATCATCCTTTCGGCCGCCCTCATGCCCGAACCCGACAGCGAGTACTACTATGGCCAGGATCCGGCTCAGATGGGCCGGTACATAGACATCCTGATGCCTATGATATACCGCCACAGCCCCGCTTATTCGGGAGGCGGAGATATGGAGTACCGCACCGCCTGGGCCCGCAGGGTGGCGGACCACTTCGCGCAGAAGGGCGCTCCCGCAAAGGTCTGGGCCGGCACCACCACCTACACCGGTGACGACGGCGCCGTCACCCCGATGAAGGCGGAAGACATCCGCCGGGACTGCGAGGACTTCCGCGACAGCAAGGCCGAGGGCGTGGTCCTGTTCCGCTACGGCCTCGGCGAGATCCCCGACCTCCACGGACTTTGGGATGAAGAATAAACCTTTAAACATCACGATACAATGATACTTATAGCAGACAGCGGCGCATCCAAGACTGACTGGGGATGCGTGTCGCGCCAGACACGGGAGTGCATACGCTTCCAGAGCCAGGGCTACAACCCCAATTACATCACCGGTCCCCAGATTGTCGAAGACATACTTGGGAACATGCCCGCGGAACTCGATCCCGACAGCGTGGACGAGATTTATTTCTACGGTGCGGGAGTCACCCCTCTCCAGTATCCCTTCATGACCGAGACTCTCAAGAAGGTCTTCACCAAGGCGGAGACCGTGTTCATCGCAATGGACACCCTGGCATCCTGCCGCGCGCTGCTGCAGACCAAGCCGGGATTCGCGGCGATACTCGGCACCGGAGCCAACTCCTGCCTGTATGACGGCTGCAACGAGGGCCTCAACGTGGACTCCTGCGGCTTCATACTCGGAGACGAGGGCTCGGGCGCCAACCTCGGCAAGCGGATGATAACCGATTATATCCGTCACAATATGCCTCAGAAGGTGTACGAGATGGTGGGCGAGGCCCTCGGCCACAACAACGACGAGCTGCTGGACATAATCTACACAAAACCTTTCCCCAACCGCTTCTGTGCCCAGTACGCCAGGTTCATCCAGGATCACTACGACGACGAGGACCCCTATTTCCGCAATCTTGCCACGCAGGCCTTCCGCGAGTTCTTCGAGAAGATAGTGACCCACTATCCCGACTACAGGCAGTACACCTTCAACGCCGTCGGTTCGGTCGCTTATTACCACCGCGCCCTGCTCGAGCCCGTGGTAAAGGAATTCGGAATGGAGATGGGCAACATCCTCCAGGCTCCGATGGAGGGGCTTATCAAGTACCATCTTGAAAACAGATAGAAATGGCAAAGAACAAGTATATTATACCTCTTGCGTTCATCGGGATGATGTTCTTCACCGTCGGCTTCGCCACGGGAATCAACGGCTATTTCGTCCCCTTCCTGGAGCAGAACCTGAACCTCAGCTCCGCCCAGAGCTATCTGGTGATTGCGGCGACATTCTGCGCTTTTCTGGTGTTCAGTTTCCCCGCGTCGGGCATAATCAACAAGATAGGCTACAAGAAGACGATGTCGCTTGCGTTCTTCATGTTCGCGCTGGCGTTCTATCTTTTCATCCCCGCCGCGCGATTGGAGAGTTTCCCCTTGTATCTGCTGGCCTGCTTCATCAGCGGGACGGCCAACACCGTGCTCCAGGCCGCGATCAACCCCTATGTCACCATCCTCGGCCCAATCGATACCGCCGCGCGCCGCATTTCCATAATGGGAATATGCAACTCGCTGGCTCTCAGCCTGCCGTCGGTGTTCATCGCCTGGTGCATCGGCAAGAATATCGACGCCGTCACCCTGAACGACCTGGACAAGCCCTTCTACATCATAATCGCCGTAGTGGTCATACTGGGCATAGTAACCCTTTTCGCACCCCTTGAGGAAATCAAGGCCGAGGGCGAGGAGAATGAGGAGGACTGCCCCTACGCCGCAGGCAAGAAGAGCATATGGCAGTTCCCGCACCTGGTGCTCGGCGCCCTCGCCCTGTTTGTGTATGTGGGAGTCGAGAACCTCGCCCTGCTGACCGTGCTGGACTACGCCCAGGACCTCGGACTCGAGAATCCCGAGAAGTACACCCTGTTCCCCGGCCTCGGAATGGCCGTGGGTTACGTGGTGGGCATCATATGCATCCCCCGTTTCTGGTCTCAGGTGAAGGCTCTGCGCATCTGCACCTGGGTGGCCGTCGTGGATTCCATAGCGATTCTCGTCACTCCTCCCGCCGTTTCTGTCTGGTGCGTGGCGCTGCTGAGCCTCGCCTGCTCCCTGATGTATCCCGCGATATGGCCTCTGAGCATCACCGAACTCGGAAAGTTCACCAAGAAGGGCTCCTCGCTGCTCGTTGCCTCGATAGGCGGCGGCGCGCTGATTCCCCTGCTTTTCGGTCTGGTGAAGGACTGGATGGGCCCCCAGAACTCGTACTGGATATGCATCCCGTTCTATCTTTTCATAATGTATTTCGCCTACCGGGGATATAAGATCAGGAAATGAAGAAAATTCTGACCATCCTTGCCCTGACGCTGCTTTGCGCGCGGGCGCTGGCCTGCACTACCGCGATAGTGTCGGCCGGAGCCAGCGGGAGCGGACGGCCTCTGCTGTTCAAACAGAGAGACACCTCGAATCCGTACAACGTTGTCGTCAACATCCCCTCGACGGACGGCAAATATGCCTATACGGCAGTTTTCAACGCATCCGACAAGACCCGCAGGAGCGTCTATGCCGGTTCCAACGAGAAAGGCTTCGCGATAGTCAACAACATGTCCTACAACATCGCTGAAGGCGACTATGACGCCGACAACGGTTCCGTGATGCGGCGCGCGCTGGAATGCTGCGCGAGCGTGGACGAGTTCGAGGCTATGCTCCTTGCCGAAGAGTCGCGCGAGTGCGCGTCCAACTTCGCGGTGACGGATGCCGGCGGAGCGGCCGCGTACATAGAGGCGGCCGACGCTTCGGTCACGCGTTACGACGTTCCCGAAGGAGGCTGGCTTGTAAGGTCCAATTACTCTGTGTCGGGGCGCGAAGACGAACCGTCCGGATATGCCCGTTACGAGACTGCCCACAGCATAATGTCATCGCACAAGGGAAAATTCACGGTGTCCGACCTCATCGACGGCCTGGGCCGCAGCTGGTACAACGCAGTGCTCGGTTTCGACGCATCGCGCAAATTCCGCCGCGGACTCATTTACGACGAGGATTTCATCCCCCGTCCCACCACGGTCTCGGCCGTCTGCTTTGACGGCCCGTCGGTCATGTGGACGGCGGTCGGATACACTCCCGCCTGCTTTGCCGTGCCGGTTGAGGTGCTGGGCGAAATCCCCGCCTGCGTAGGTCCCACCGACCCTGAAGGCAGGGCGCCGGCGAGCGTGCTTGCCGAAAAACTCAAGGCAGAGATGCACCCCATGCCTCGCGATGCCGCCCGCAAATATGTGGATTTCCGCGTCGTCAGGCCCATAATGAAGACAGTCCGCCGCTACGAGAAGACCGCGGCGGGACTTCTCGGCCGCCCCGACGAGATTGACGCGCTTTTCGAAGAATTCAAAAAACAGTTCTGATATGAAATTCAGACCCCGGTTCCTTGCTCTTGCCCTTTTGGCAATGCTGCCCTCGGGCCTGGACGCCCGCAAGACCGTCGACGACACGAAGGCCGGCCTGAACTGGCTTGATGCCAATTTTGCCACCTACGATGCCATTCAGAAAGCGATTTTCGAGTATGCCGAGCCCGGGTATCAGGAATACCGCAGCAGCGAAGAACTCGCCTCGCACCTCGAGTCCAATGGATTCGCCGTCGAGAGGGGAGCCGCGGGAATCCCGACGGCATTCGTGGCCACTTTCGGTTCCGGCGGCCCGGTGGTGGGCCTGCTGGCCGAATATGACGCCCTGCCCGGCCAGAATCAGGACACCACCTGCGTCAATCATCCCGCCGTGCCCGGAGCGCCGGGCCATGCCTGCGGACACAACCTGCTCGGCACCGCGACCGTGGCTTCGGCCGTGGCCATAAGCAAATGGCTCGCCCTGGGCCATCAGGGCACCGTCAAACTTTTCGGCTGTCCTGCCGAGGAAGGCGGCGGCGGCAAGGTGTACATGACCCGCGCAGGATGCTTCGACGGCTGTGACGCCGTGTTCGACTGGCACCCTTCGACCGAGAGCTACGTGTCGATGAGCGGGGGACTTGCCAACGTGCTGGTGAACTTCACGTTCCGCGGGACGGCCTCGCACGCGTCCGTCGCCCCCGAGAACGGCCGTTCGGCGCTGGATGCGGTCGAGGCCTTCGACCATATGATGAACCTGATGCGCGAGCACGTCAGTTCCGACGCCCGTATCCACTACATAATAACGGACGGCGGCCAGAGCGCCAACACTGTGCCCGAGAGGGCCTCGGTCCAGTATTACATACGCCATCCCGAGGCTGAAACCGTCCGTGCCATACTGGACCGTGCTATAAAGGCCGCCGAGGGCGCGGCGCTGGGCACCGGCACGACCATGAGCTATGAACTGATGGGCGGCAATTACGAGAGGCTCATCAACCGCTCCCTTGCCGAGGTGTTCCTCAGGAACCTTGTGAAGGTGGGCGGACTCGACCTGGATGAGTCCGAACTCGCTTATGCGCACGAAATGCTGGTCAATTCGGGAATCAGCGACTTCTCGGTGATGGAAAAGATGACCGGTGTGGATCCCGTCCTCAGGCCTGCCGTAAAGGGAGGTCCCTCGAGCGACGTGGGGAACGTGTCCCAGGTGGCTCCGCTGGCCAATCTGCGCTACTGCGCCTGTGTGCCCGCAGGCGGCTCGCATTCCTGGCAGCAGGCTTCGATAGGCGGCACCACCATCGGCACCAAGGCGCTGATGAACGTCGCCCGCATCTTCTACCTCAGCGCGCTCGACCTGTACCGCAACCCGTCACTTGTGCAAACGATTCGCGACGAATACCGCTCTGTCCGCGGCGACGACTTCGAGTTCCGGCCTCTCATCGGCGACCGCGAACCCCCGTTCAATTACTGCAAATAAAAGAATTCCGGCTCGGCTCGGGCATCCGATTTTTTTGATTTTTGCAAGGATATGCCTATCTTGCAAAGAAAAATTGTTGAACCAAACCTGAGTTGACAATGAATTCACTGTTCTATGCCGTGCCGGCGGCATCGTTGCTGGCACTTCTCTTTGCCTTCCTGTTCTACCGCTCGATGAAGAAAGCGGACGAAGGCACCCCCACGATGAAGCAGATTGCGCAGTATGTCCGCGAAGGCGCGATGGCATACCTCAAGCAGCAGTACAAGGTCGTGATTATCGTATTCATAATCCTGGCCGTGTTCTTTGCCATCCTCGCCTACGGATTCGGGGTCCAGAACCCCTGGGTGCCGTTCGCGTTCCTGACAGGAGGCTTCTTCAGCGGCCTTGCCGGATTCATCGGAATGAAGACGGCGACCTTCGCGTCCGGCCGTACGGCCAACGCCTGCCGCAAATCCCTTAACGGAGGCCTCAAGATCGCTTTCCGCAGCGGCGCCGTGATGGGTCTGACCGTCGTCGGACTCGGCCTGCTGGACATAGCCCTGTGGTGGATAGTCCTCAACGCGTTCGTCGTCGAGGCCACCGAGGCCCAGAAACTCGTCGTCATCACGACCACGATGCTCACCTTCGGAATGGGCGCGAGCACCCAGGCCCTCTTCGCCCGCGTGGGCGGAGGCATCTACACCAAGGCCGCCGACGTGGGCGCCGACATCGTCGGCAAGGTCGAGACCGACCTGCCCGAGGACGACCCCCGCAACCCCGCCACCATCGCCGACAACGTGGGCGACAACGTGGGTGACGTCGCCGGAATGGGCGCCGACCTGTACGAGAGCTACTGCGGCTCCATCCTCAGCACGATGGCCCTGGGCGCCTCGGCGTTCTTCGCCGCCGGCCCCGAGATGCAGACAAAGGCGATAATCGCCCCGATGCTCATCGCCGCCGTGGGCGTCGTGCTCAGCATCGTCAGCATCTTCACCGTCCGCACCAAGGAAGGCGCCGGGATGGCCCAGCTGCTGAAATCGATGAGCTTCGGCACCAACCTCGCGGCAATCCTTAGCGGAGTCGCCGCCTTCGGCATCCTCGCCCTCGTGTTCGGCACCGCCGACTCCACCTGGTGGCACTTCGGCCTGTCTGTCGTCAGCGGCCTGCTGGCCGGCGTGATCATCGGCAAGGCGACCGAATACTACACCTCCCATTCCTACAAGCCCACCCAGAAACTTGCGGAATCCTCGAAGACAGGCTCCGCCACCGTCATTATCAGCGGCGTGGGCCTCGGAATGCGTTCCACCGCCATCCCCGTCATCACCATCGCGGCCGCCATCGTGCTGTCGTTCCTCTGCGCCACGGGCTTCAACTTCGACATAATGGCCGAAGGAGTGCTGTCGCAGGGCCTGTACGGAGTGGCAATCGCCGCCGTCGGAATGCTCAGCACCCTGGGCATCACCCTGGCCACCGACGCCTACGGCCCCATCGCCGACAACGCCGGCGGCAACGCCCAGATGTCCGAACTCGACCCCGAGGTGCGCGAACGCACCGACGTGCTCGACGCCCTGGGCAACACCACCGCAGCCACCGGCAAGGGCTTCGCCATCGGCTCCGCCGCCCTGACCGCCCTCGCCCTGCTCGCCTCCTACATCGAAGAGATAAAGATCGCCGTCGGCCGCACCGCAGGCGCTCTGATCAACGGCGTCGAAGCCGCCAAGGCGTCCATCCTGGACGTGATGGCCGAGTATGACGTCAGCCTGATGAACCCCACCGTGCTTGCGGGCGTGTTCATCGGCGCGATGATGGCCTTCCTGTTCTGCGGCCTTACGATGGACGCAGTGGGCCGCGCGGCCTCCAAGATGGTGGTCGAGGTGCGCCGCCAGTTCGCCGAGATCAAGGGCATCCTCACCGGCGAAGGCACCCCCGACTACAAGCGTTGTGTCGAGATCTCGACCAAGGCCGCCCAGCACGAGATGCTGGTGCCCGCCCTGCTCGCGATCATAGTTCCCGTCCTCACCGGAGTGGTGCTGGGCGTGGCCGGAGTGCTCGGTCTGCTCGTTGGCGGACTGGGCGCAGGCTTCGTGCTGGCCGTGTTCATGAGCAATTCCGGCGGAGCCTGGGACAACGCCAAGAAATACGTCGAAGAAGGCCATCTGGGAGGCAAGAACTCCGAGAGCCACAGGGCCACCGTCGTGGGTGACACCGTGGGCGATCCCTTCAAGGACACTTCAGGACCTTCGCTCAACATCCTCATCAAGCTGATGTCGATGGTGTCGATCGTGATGGCCGGCCTGACCGTCGGATTCCACCTGCTTTGAAAATGACGGGTAAAATAGCAGTTGTACTCTCTGCGGGCGCCGTCCTGGCGTCCGCTCTTATTCCCGCTTTCGGCGGGTCGGGAGACGACATGCCCGGACTGAAACTCCGGCTCCGGCCTTTCGAAGGCCACGACGCACCGCCCGTCGAGTGGAGTCACGACGACTCCCTCACGGTGTACGCCGCCGACACAAGCGTGACGACCCGCCCGGTGAGCCTCACGGGGTCGGACGAGGGCATATTTTCGAGCTGTGATTCGCTGCCCGAAGGGCCTGTGCGGGTGTTCAAGGGACCGGACGGCATCCCCGCCGACAGCACCGCCGTCCGCCTGGAATGGTGGAATCCCCACACTTCCCCCCGGGAGACCGAAGACTACCTGTACGGCACCGGCCTGGCCGACAGCACGGGCCATGCGGAAATCAGCATAGGGCATGTCGGGGCGCTGGCAAAGCTGGACCTCGGACTTTCCGGCTCGACCCTCTGGGATACGCTCGAACTCATCCCGACCCATTCCGCGATACGCACGGCGACGGATTTCAACGTGATGACGGGCGCCCTGACGGCCACTGACAGCGTGGACCGCATCCAATTGCCGCTCGCGGGCAATTCGCCGCTGTGGTTTGCCGCGGCTCCGCTCAGCGCCGCGCCCGAAGCGATAGCGGCCGTGGCGCGCGACACTTCCGGGACCCTGGTGACGGCCCGTATGGAGTCCGGCGGCCTCGCGCCCGGCACCTTTGCCGAATTCAGGGGCCGCGAATGGACCGACAGGCAGCCCTGCGACCTCAAGTTCACCCTTTACAACCAGTACAATCTGTCTTCGGTGACCCCCAAGGGGCAATATTCCGGCATCACCTACGTCGACGACGGCTACGGACTGCTCAAGTTCGCGATGGTGCACGACAAGCAGAAAGGCGGTGCCATCAGTTACCTCAGGCTCATCCTGAACCGGACGATCGGTTTCAGCGTGACCCCTTATTCGTGCGAGCAGACCCCCGGAAATGCGGCCTCGAGCGAGGACCGTGACGCCGAGGGCATCGCCTGGGTGCCCGCCACCGGAACCTTCTTCGTGGCCGGTGAGGACCAGCGTATCGTCGAATACGACGCCGACGGCTATCCCACCGGACGCGAACTCAGCATCCCCGAGGATATGACTTCCGCCGGAATCCAGCACGACTACGGCTTCGAATCCCTGACCTACAACGCCGCGACGGACCTTCTCTGGACCACCACCGAGCATCCGCTGAAACGCGATACGGACGCCGCTTCGATCCTGCCCGCCGACCGCCCGCTGGTGCGCCTGCAGAGCTTTGACCGCGAAAGCCTGGAGCCCGCCCGGCGCTACCTGTACCTTTGCGACGCCCCCGAAGGAATCTCCGCCGGGGCGAAGTCCTACGTGCACGGAGTCTCGGACCTGTGCGCCCTGGACGACGGCCGGCTCATAGTGATGGAGCGCGAAGTTCTCGTGCCCCAGAGTTATGTGGGCGGCTGGTGCCACGTCAAACTCTATGTCGTGGACCCCGTGCACGACCCGGGAGGCATCCTGAGCAAGTCCCTTGCGACCGATTTCTGGACCGTGCTCGGCATCTCGCTGACGCTGGCCAATTACGAAGGAATGTGCCTTGGACCCGTGTGTGACGGCAAACAGACCCTGCTGCTGGTCTGCGACTCGCAGGGCGGCGCCGGCAAGTCCACCTTCCTGGGCGATTTCCACCTCTCGGACTGGATAAAAATAATTACAATAGAATAAAATGTTTGCAAAAGAGATTTATGTCGGCAGGCGCAAGGCGCTGCTGGAGTCCCTGAAAGGGGAGGGAGGCATAGCCATTTTCATCGGCAACGTCGAGGCTCCCGCACAATATCGCGACAATGCCTACAAGTTCCGTCAGGACAGCACCTGGCTGTATCTGTTCGGCCTGGACGAGCCCCGCTTCGCCGCCATAATGGACCTGGACACCGGCTCTGAAACCATCTATGCCGACGATTTCGACATCGACGACATCATCTGGATGGGCCCGCAGCCGAGCGTCGCCAGCCTCGCCGAAAGCGTGGGAGTGGCCTCGTCGGCCCCTTACGCCGGATTCGCCGCGGCCGTCAGGGCGGCGGCGGCCGCGGGGCGCCAGGTGCACATAGTGCCCGCGGCCCGCGACTACGCCGCCGCCACGCGCGCGACCCTGCTGGGAGGCAGTTTCAGCGACTACTTCAGCGCCGGCAAGAAGGGCTGCCCGCTCGCCAGCGAGCCGCTCGTGCGCTCCCTCGTCGCGATGCGCCTGGTCAAGAGCCCCGAGGAGATAGCCCTGCTGGACGCGGCAGGCGCAATAGGATTCCGGATGCACACCACCGCCCGCCGCCACATCAAGGTCGGCCGCATCGAGCAGGAGGCCGTGGGCGCAATGGAGGGAGAATGCCTGAAGCTCGGCTGGGGAGTGAGTTTCCCCACCATCCTGACCCAGCACGGCGAGATCTTCCACTGCCACAGCCACGACTGCACCATCGAGCCCGGCAGGCTTATGGTCGTGGACGCAGGCGCCGAGAGCAACGCCCATTACGCCTCTGACCACACCCGCACCTACCCCACGGGCGGCAAGTTCACCACGAAACAGAGGGATATCTACCAGCTGGTCTACGAGGCCAATGAACTCGCGTTCAGCCTGACCCGTCCCGGAATCGAATACCGCGACGTGCACATTGCCGCCTGCCGCCATATGCTCGAGGGACTGAGGGAACTGGACCTCGTGCGCGGAAACGTCGACGATATGGTCGACGCCGGCATCGCGGGACTCTTCATGCCCCACGGACTGGGCCACAACATGGGTCTGGACGTGCACGACATGGAGGATTACGGCGAGGACCTGGTGGGCTACGGCCCCGGCCAGGCGCGCAGTTCCCAGCTCGGCCTGGGGAGCCTCAGGATGGCCCGTGCGCTCGAGCCCGGCAACGTCGTTTCCGACGAGCCCGGCATCTATTTCATCCCCGACCTGATCGAACTCTGGAAGAAGGAGGGCACGGACCGCGGCATGGTCAATTACGACAAGCTCAAGGGCTATTACGACTTCGGCGGCATCAGGCTCGAGGACGACGTCCTGGTGACTCCCGGAGGAGCGCGCAGGATAGGCGAGAAGCGCCTGCCGATCGCTCCCGACGACGTTGAAAGCGCAATGGCAAACGAATAGCGTATGGGACTTCTGGACGGCAAGGTGGCCCTCATCACGGGCGCATCCAGGGGCATCGGCAAGGCCGTCGCCCTGAAGTTCGCCGCCGAAGGCGCGGCGATAGCGTTCACCGACATAAAGGTGATCCCCGAAACGGTCTCGGAGATCGAGGCCCTGGGGGTGAAGGTGCGCGCATACGAATCTGACGCCGCCGATTTTGACGCCACACAGGGGGTCGTGGACAAGATATTGGCCGAATTCGGGCGCATCGACATCCTGGTCAACAACGCCGGCATCACCCGCGACGCCCTGATGCTCAGGATGGGCGAGTCGCAGTGGGACGACGTGATCCGCGTCAACCTCAAGTCGGCGTTCAACTATATCCACGCCCTGACCCCTATAATGGCCCGCCAGAGGGGCGGCAGCATCATCTCGATGAGTTCGGTGGTGGGCGAATGCGGCAACGCCGGGCAGTGCAACTACTCCGCCTCCAAGGCAGGCCTCATCGGCCTGACGAAGAGCATAGCCAAGGAGATGGGCCCCCGCGGCATACGCGCCAACTGCATCGCTCCCGGATTCATCATTTCCGACATGACGGCCGCGCTGAGCGAAGAAGTCCGCCAGGCCTGGGTCAAGACCATCCCCCTGCGCCGCGGCGGCACCGTGGACGAAGTGGCCAAGGTGGCCCTGTTCCTTGCCAGCGACCTGTCGTCCTATGTGAGCGGCCAGGTCATCAGCTGCTGCGGCGCGATGAACTGCTGATGTCCCTGCTGCGCTCCGCCCTCGACCTTGTGCTTCCCCGCACCTGCATCGTGTGCGGGCGGCATCTGATGCCCTCGGAGGAGCATATCTGCATCCCCTGCCTGGCGGATATGCCGCTGACGCGCTTCGAGCGGCTGTCCCGCAATCCGATGGCGGACCGCTTCAACGAAAAAATCTCGGCGCAGGGCGACGTCGAGAACCGCTATTGCTACGCCTCCGCCCTGTATTACTACCGCGGCGATTCGGGTTACCGCAAGATTTCGGTCCAGCTCAAATACTACCGCAATTTCGGCGCGGGGAAGTATTTCGCCCGCATGCTGGGCGGCGCGCTCGCGTCTTCCGACCTGTTCGCGGACGTGGACCTGGTGGTCCCCGTCCCGCTCCACTGGACCCGCCGCCGCTCGCGCGGCTACAACCAGGCCGAGGTCATCGGAAGGGAGGTCGCTTCGCGCCTGGGCTGCCCCCTGGGAAAGAAAGTCCTCAAGCGCAACCGCCGCACCAAGACCCAGACCCGGCTGCGCGGCGCGCAGAAGGCGGCGAACGTGTTTCGCGCATTTTCAGTGCGAAAATTGCCCGAGACTCAGCCGAATCACATTCTGCTGGTGGACGATGTCTTCACCACCGGCGCGACCCTTGTTGAGTGCTACCGCGCCCTGCGCACCGTCTACGGCCCCGAGGTGCGCATATCGGTCGCGACCCTTGGCTTCGTCGGCAGATAATTCGTATATTTGTCTTATGCCCAGTTTTCTGCAGATCGAGAACATTTCGAAATCCTACGGCCCCAAGGTCCTCTTCGAGCGCATCGGCTTCAATGTCAACGAAGGCGACAAGATCGCGCTGATCGCCCCCAACGGCACCGGCAAGACCTCGCTCCTTCGCATCCTCGCCGGTCGCGACAAGTCCGATTCGGGCGGCAAGATACTGTTTCTCAAAGATATACGCATCGCCTTCCTGGAGCAGGAATTCGAATACGACCCCGAGGCCACCGTACTTGAAGTCGCGGGCGGCTCCCAGAGGGCGAAGGAACTGCTGACCTCCTTCAGGCTCGGGGATTTCTCGCGCACCATGAAGGAACTCAGCGGGGGAGAGGTCAAGCGCGTGGCCCTGAGCCGCATGCTCGCCTCCGACGCCGAATTCTACATAATGGACGAGCCCACCAATCACCTCGACATCGAGGCGGTGGAGTTCCTGGAAGGGTATCTGGGCCGCAGCCGCTGCACCCTGCTGATGGTCACCCACGACCGCTATTTCCTCGACCGCGTGTGCAACACGGTGATGGAACTGGACCGCGGGGCCATCTACATCTACAAGGGCGACTATCAGAATTACCTCGAAAAGAGGGAGGAGCGCATCGCCAACTACAACGCCGAGACCGACAAGGTGCGCAACCTGCTGCGGCGCGAGCTCGAATGGATACACGCCACTCCCTGCGCCCGCAGCGGCAAGGCGAAATACCGCATAAACGCCTTCCACGAACTCTCGGACCGCGCCTCGCAGGCCTATTCGACCAGGCAGGTGAGCCTGGAAGGAGTGGGCGCGGCGAGCCGTCTGGGCAGCAAGATAATCGACTGCAAGGGCGTCACCTACAATTGGGGCTCCCAGTGCATCCTGCGCGATTTCACCTACAATTTCCAGCGCTTCGACAAGGTGGGCATCGTGGGCCGCAACGGCATCGGCAAGACCACCTTCCTGCAGCTGCTGACGGGCGAAATCCAGGGCCTGGCTTCGGGCGTGATCGAGCGGGGGGAGTCCTTGAAGATAGGCTACTACCGCCAGAGCGGCATCGCCTTCGAGCGGGACGACACCGTGCTGGACATCTGCCCCGACACGCGCCTGCTGGGCCGTTTCCTCTTTCCGCACGACATGCTCTCGACCCGCGTGAGCAAGCTTTCGGGCGGCGAGAAACGGCGCCTGTACCTGCTCACCATCCTGATGAAGGAACCCAACCTGCTGATCCTGGACGAGCCCACCAACGACCTCGACATCGTCACGCTCAACATCCTTGAGGAGTATCTGTGCGAGTTCAAGGGCTCGCTGCTGGTGGTCTCGCACGACCGCCATTTCCTGGACAGGGTGGTGGACCACCTGCTGGTGTTCTGCGGCGACGGGGCGGTCAAGGACTTCGTCGGGAAATTCAGCGAGTACCGCGCCTACATCAAGGATTACGAGGCCGAGCAGAAGAAGCGGCAGGCCGCGGCGCAGCCAAAGCAGGTCGCGGCCCAGCCCCAGCCCCAGCGCAAGAAGAAACTCACCTGGAAGGAGGAGCGCGAACTTGAGGAGATCGAGCGCCGCCTGCCAGAACTCGAGGAGGAGAAATCGGCCCTCGAGGAGCGTATGAGCAGCGGTTTAATGGCCTATGACGAGCTCCACAGCGCCTCGCAGCGGGTTCAGGCCATCACCGACGAGGCCGACGCCCTTGAGATGCGCTGGCTGGAACTCCAGGAGAGCTTGGCTTAGAATCTATCTGCAGTCGAAGCGGAAATCGTTGAGTGTGCAGATCGACTTGCCTTCTTCGGGCGAGGAGAACACGAAGAACAGCGCGTGCTTGCCGTTATAGTTCCCGAGGCCCGGCAGTTTCACGTTGGCATCTACGGGCTTGCCGTCAGACTTCGCGCCGATTTTCAGGGTTCCGAGCTTGACTCCACCCTCCTCGCCGCAGGGACGGTCCAGCCAGATTTCCATCGTGCCTTCCACCCCCTCGGGGACGTAGCTGACCTGCAGGCGGGTGCCCTTCCGGCCGAAGGTCCTGCTGAAATTGAAGTACTTGTAGCCGACCACGGACCCGGAGGTGTTGTTCACCATCGGGCATCTGTTGCACTCGGGGGCGTAGGGGTCGCCCTGCCCGTCCCACTGGCCGCGGATTATCTCGGTGTGGGAGCCGTAGTAGACCATGTTGGGGTACTGCTGCACGGCGGGTTTGGGGCCGGTGAACCAGCAGGCGATGCCGGCGGGGTAGCGCTTCAAGGGGTCCAGGCCCTCGGTGGCGAAACCTTCGGAGGTGAACTCGCCCTCGCTGATGCGCACGTATCCGCCCGGACCTTCCATCACTTCGACCTCGATCGGGGCGACCATCGCCTGGCGGGAGTACTCGCTCGTGCCGGCCTGGCGGTGGTAGAAGACCCACCATTTGCCGTCAATCTCGCAGATGCTGCCGTGGGTGTTGCCGTTCGGGCAGGCGGTGGCGACGGTGGTGCCGTCGGGTCTGCGGTCGCGTCCGCGCCCGTCGATTATCGTCCCTCCGTAGGTCCAGGGGCCCAGGGGGCTCTCGGAGTAAGAGTAGGCGAGGGTATAGTTGCTCTCGGGCAGTCCGAAGTCGCCGTCGCCGGTCCAGCGGCTGTAGATGAGCACGTATTTGTCTTTGATCTTGCGGATCGACGAGGCTTCGTAGAAGCGGGCGATGCCGGGCTCCTTGAAGCCGGTCACGGTGCGCTGGATCTCCGTACCGGGCTTTACCGTGGCCATCGTTTCGGGGTCGAGCTCCGCGACTCCGGCCCTGCCGAAGCCCCAGTAGCCGTAGACCCTGCCGTCGTCGTCGACGAAGGCCGCCGGGTCGAACCCGAGCGGACCCACCGTCCTGCGGGGGTTGTCCTTGTCCCAGTTGCATACCGTGAACGGCCCGTCGGGGCGGTCCGACTTCGCCACCAGGCTGCTGCGCTCGTCGCTCTGGACGTTGGGGTAGAGGTAGTAGGTCTTCTTGCCGTTCTCCTCCTTCAGGGCCACGTCGGGGGCGTAGAGCACGTCGCCGACGCCGTCGGGGTTGAGCAGATTGCCGTCCCTGTCGGTCTTTGACTCGAAGATCACTCCGTCATAGCGCCAGCGCGACAGGTCCTCCACCGGCGCCGACCACACCACTTGGTCGCGCCCGCAGTAGTACTGCTCCAGAATGTCGTGCGAGCCGTACACGTACACGCGGTAACTGCCCGGGTTGTCCGGGTCTTCGAACACGTAGGGTTCACCGTCGGGAATGAATTCCCAGAGGGGCAGGTAGGGGTTCTGGGCCGAGGCGCCGATGCAGCCCAGCAGGGCCGCCGCAATGATGATTGTCTTCTTCATAATTACAAAGATAAATTTGATTTTTCAAAAATCTCGCTTATCTTGACGGAAAACTTATGACAATATGGAATTCAGAGAAGTAATAGCCGCAAGGCACAGCGTGCGCAAGTTTCAGGAGCGCCCGGTCGACAGGTCCGTCATAGACGAGATAATAGAAGACGCGAGGCTCGCTCCGTCGTCCAAAAATACGAAGAGCACGGGATTCATGATAGTCGAGGATCCTTCGCTTCTCGAGGCGATGTCGAGGATGAGAGACTACGGCTCCGGACTGATCGCGGGCGCCGCCGCGGCGATCGTCGTGCTGGGCGACTCGTCCAAGACCGACTTGTGGGTTGACAATGCCGCCATCAGCGCCACCTACGTTCTCCTGTCCGCAGTCGACAAGGGCCTCGGCGCCTGCTGGGTCCACGTCAACGGCCGCCCGCAGTTCAAGGCGGACCCCGCCAAAGGCTCCGCCGAGGACTTCCTGCGCGACCTCCTTGGCATCAAGGACAACATGCGCCCCCTCTGCGTCGTCGCCCTGGGGTACGAAGAATAAAAATTTGTGCTATCTTTGCATCCGCGTTGTGAAACGCCGATTGCCTTGGTGGTGAAATGGTAGACACGAGGGACTTAGACACGCTCTTTGAAATAATTTTTGTAAGTCATGTGAAGTATACTTAACTTTGGTGTATTATAATATATGAAGAGGAAGTATATCTTTGTCAAAGATTCTCCATATAGATGTTCCTGGAGGCTACGCGAAAGGTA
>R15__coassemble_966_pt1 | contig 17009 bp, 9 predicted proteins | sample R15__metabat2_high_PE_004 | metagenome-assembled genome bin R15
GTTGCCGCCCCGGGTCAGTTCGCAGTTGCGCCCGGTCAGGGTGTTGTTGCAGCCGCAGGTGAAGATCTCGTTGGTCTCCCAAAAAAAAAAAAAAACATTCTCGTCGATCACGCCGTCGCCGTTGACGTCCTCGAAGATGTAGTCGCCGAGCCAGATGCTGGTCTCGGAAATCTCGTACATGTTGCCTTCGGAGTCGACCGGACGGGGGGTCATCAGGTAGTTGCCGTCGACGTCGACGATGCGGTTGCCGGCGGAGTCATGCTGATAGAAGTCCTCGGCCTCGCAGAACATTCCGATGACGTTGTAGCCGTAGTACAGGCCCACGGGCTGGCCGACCTCGGAGATGGTGTAGACGTTGCCGCCGTTGGAGCCGAAGATCTTGGAGTCCTCGGAGTACAGGGCGGTGATCTTGTTGCGGTTGAACGAGAGGGTCAGACCGGAGCGCCAGCTGAATTCGGGACGGCTGATGTTGACGGTGTTGAGGGTGAACTCGAGACCCTTGTTCTGCATCTCGCCCGCGTTGACCCAGGGGGCGCTCATTCCCATCCCCTCTGTGTTGATGATGTAGCCGGGCAGGCTGGCCTGCATCATCAGGTTGGTGATGTTCTTGTAGTAGGCGTCGAATATGAACTCGATGCGGTTGTCAAACGCCGAGAAGTCCAGACCGACGTTGTAGGACTGGGTCTCCTCCCACTTGAGGTCGGGGTTGGAGAAGTTGCCGGGGTAGTAGCTGGTGCCCCAGGCGGTGGTGACGTTGTTCATCGAGGTGCCGTAGGCGTAGGTCGAGGCGTTCTGGTTGCCGACGATACCCCAGCCCAGACGGAGCTTGAGGTTGTCCAGCCAGGAAACGTCCTTGAGGAACTCCTCGTTGCCCGCCTTCCAGGCGAATGCGGCCGAGGGGAACACGCCCCAGCGGTTGTTGGGGCCGAGGTTGGAACTGCCGTCGGCGCGGACCGTGGCGGTCAGCAGGTAGCGGTCGGCGTAGCTGTAGTTGAGGCGTCCGAAGAAGGACTCGATGGCCCAGCTGCTGGAGTTGCCGCTGTTGGTCGCGGTGCTCGCGTCGCCGACGGCCAGGCTGTGGAGGCTGTTGGAGATGTAGCCCTCGCGCGAGCCGGAGAGGTATTCCCAGCTGCCCCACTGCGCCTCGTGGCCGGCCATCACCTGGAAGTAATGGTTGCCCAGAGGAAGTTCGTAGGTGGCGTATTCCTTCATCGAGGAATATGTGCTGTTGTTGGCGCTGCGGGTCGACTGCGAAGTCTTGATCACGTAGCCGTAGGAGTAGCTCGGCTGGTAGAAATAAGTGTTGCCGTTGCTCTGGCTGCCGGCGTATTCGATCCTCAGGCTCAGGCCCTTGACGGGGGTGAGATTGGCGTACACGTTATAGTTGAAGGAATTGCCCGTGTTGTAGTTCTCCTTCATAGTGGCCTCGAACAGAGGGTTGCTGTAGAAGGTGTTGAACGAACGGTCGGGGTCCTGCGAGCCGAAGCTGCCGTCCGGGTTGCGGGCGGGCACGTCGGGACGCTGGTCCAGGGCGGTGGTGATCGCGCCGTTGTCGTCGATCGAGGTGGTCTGCTTGGTGTAGGCGTAGGAGGTGTTGAGTCCGACGTTCAGCCAGTTGGTGATCCTGGCGTCGAAGTTGGCGCGCATCGTGGCCCTCTGGAAGTTGGAGCCCAGACCCACGCCGTCCTGGTCGAGATAGCCGCCTGAGATGGCGTAGCTGGACTTGTCGGTGCCGCCGGTGATGCTCAGCTGGTGGTTGTGCATGAACGCGGTCTTGAAGATCTCCTTCTGCCAGTTGGTGCCTTCCGAGAGCAGCGAGGGATCCTTGAACTCCTCCATCTCGCCCCATCCCTGGAGTTCAGCGCGGGTGTTGTACCACTCGGCGTACTGGGGGAGGGTCATCGTGGGCAGGTATTTGGGCAGCTGCTGCAGGCCTGCGTAGCCCTCGTAACTGAGCTTCGGCTTGCCCTCTTCGCCCTTGCGGGTCGTGATGATCACGACGCCGTTGGATGCGCGCGAACCGTAGATTGCGGTGGCGGAGGCGTCCTTGAGGACTTCCATCGACACGATGTCGGAAGGGTTGATGCTGCCGAGCACGGAGCTGTTGTCGGAGGTCTGGCCGCTGATGGCCACGCCGTCGATGATGTACAGGGGCTCGTTGCCGTTGAGCGAGTTTATGCCTCGGATCTGGACCGAGATTCCGCCGCCCGGGGCGCCGGAGTTCTGCATCACCTGCACGCCGGCGATGCGGCCCTGCATTGCCTGCTCGATGCTGGTGTTGACGCCCTGCTTGATGGCGTCCTCGCCGATCGAGGCGACGGCGCCGGTGAGGTCGCTGCGCTTCATCGTGCCGTAACCGATGGCCACGGCCTGCTCGAGCATCATTGAATCTTCGTCCAGGATGACGTTGACGGTGCCGGCCTTGGCCACCTTGACGGTCTTGGAGATGAATCCGAGACACGAATACTCCAGCGTCTTGCCCACGGGGGCGTTGATGGAGTAGCGTCCGTCAGCATCGGTGGTCACGCCGTTGCTTGTGCCGACAACCATCACGGTGCCGCCGATGAGGGGCTCTCCTGTCGAGCCTTCGGTGACGACGCCGCTCACCTTGACCGTCTGGGCGGACAAGCCGACGCACAGTGTCAGCGCCGCCGCGAAAGTCAGAATCTTGTTGTTCATAAAAGGAATTTTTGGTGTTATAACTTTCAAATATAATGAAATTTATCCAATGTTGGGCTACTGCCTCGCGGGGGCGCTGTCATAAACGCTCTGGAGCGTGTAGGAGGCGGACTCGTCGTTCATTGCGCGGGTGAGGGCCTCGCAGGCTTGCTGGGAATATTCGCCCAGCGCGTATGCGCCCGTGCCGTGGTCGATGTAGGGGTGCGATTCCGACCCCAGAGTCGTGTTGCCGTTGTCCCACACGAAGGCGGGGATGCCCCAGTCGTGGGCCGCCTTTGCAACATATTCGAGGTAGTAGAGGTGGAAAAGGCGCTCGCGCGCATCGGAGCGGAACGAATTGCCCATCTCGCCGATGAACACGGGGTAGCCCTTGTCCATATAGGTGGTCTTGAGCTGGTCGAGGGTGGTCGTGATCTCGCTCTCCTTGTGGCCGCCGGACTTGGCCTGGTCAGCCGTGTGGCCCCACTCGGAATAGGTGCAGGCGAGGGTGTAGTCGTAGGGGTCGTAGTCGTGCACGCCCACCATTATGCGGTTGCAGCTGACGTAGTCTTCGGGAATCACCAGGTTGGGCAGGGTGAAGGTCGGGCTCTGGGCATAGCCCACCGTGGCAAGCCAGCGGGTGGCGTTGCAGCCTCCGGCTAGCCTGACGGCCCTGACGAACGCCTGGTTCCACTCGTTGAGGCACTTGTACTGCTTGCCGCCGTCATTGCGGCTTTCGCCCCAGCCCCAGCCGCCGTCCTGGATCTCGTTGAAGGGCTCCATGATGAGGAAGTCGCCCTTGTCGGCGAAGCGGGTGGCGATCTGGTACCACATCTGGGCGGTCTGGTCGATTATCTGCTGCTGGAGAGTTGCGTTCTTGGAGGCGCCGAGGATGTCGGCCCAGGTGTAGAGGTTGCCTGCGGAGTCGGTGTCGCGCGAGTCGTCGTGGTGGGTGTTGATCATCACGACGAGGCCTGCGCGCTCGCAGTATTCTACGATTTCAGCAACCCTTTCAAGCCATTTCTCGTCGAGTTTGTACGCGGGGCCCTCGCCGATCTTGCCGAGCCAGGTGATGGGCACGCGGACGGTGCTGAAGCCGGCGGCCTTGACCGCGTTCATCGTGGCCTGGGTGCATTTCTTGTTGCCCCAGACGGTCTCGGAGGCCACTCCGTTGCTCATCGAGTCCATGTGGTTGCCCATGTTCCAGCCCATCCTGAGGGTTTCGAACAAGTCCTGTATGCTCACGGGGTCGGCCTGGGCGGTCTCGATGCTGAAGGCTTCCTGCACTATCTTGACGGGCAGGGCGGAAGTGCCTGCGCGCACGGTGACCTGGTTCTGGCGGGGCGAGTCGTTGACGTTGACCTGGGCGAAGACGCTGACGGTGCAGCATCCGTCGGAGTCCCTGTCGCCCACGCTGACGCTGAAGTTGCTTCCGCCCACTGTGACGGTGGGTTCCTGCTGCGAAGTGACGGTGAATTCGAGGGTGCCTCCCTTGCAGTCGAAGTCCAGCTGGGTCAGACTCACCTCCAGCGTGGGGCCGGAAGGAGTGTCGGCTCCGGCCTGGCAGACCGTCAGGACTATGCTCTGGGAGTGGCCCAGCACGTTGACGGTGGTCTCGCGCGAGGTCTCGCTCTCGTTCTCGCCGGCCTTTATGGCGATTTTCTGCTTGTTGTCGGCAAGCACGCCGGGGGTTATGGTTATCCAGGAGTCGTAACCGTTGAATTCGAGTTCGGTGTCGGTGGTGAAGGTGACGCCGACGTTGCCGCCCGCGGCCTTGAATTCGACCGTTTCGGGCGAGGCGGTGAGAGTGACGGTCTGCTGTGTTTCTTCAGGAGTGCATGCGCACGCGAGCGCGAAGGCCGCAAGTGCGGAAAGTATGAATTTTGTCATTAAAAGTATATTTGGCTGTTGGTTTCGATATTATTTTGCTAATATACGAAATTAAAGTCAAATATCCTTGTGGATGCACCATTTTTTGAGCCCGCAGGCTTCGCATTTCGGGTTTCTGGCCGTGCAGACATAGCGCCCGTGCAGCAGCAGCCAGTGGTGGGCCTTCGGCAGGATCCCGGCCGGGATGTGGCGTTCGAGGTCGAGCTCGACTTTTTCCGGAGTCTTTGCGCGCGAGAGCCCCAGCCTGTGCGCGACCCTGAACACGTGCGTGTCGACAGCGATCACTTCGGCCCCCACGGTGATGGAGGCGACCACGTTCGCGGTCTTGCGCCCGACGCCGGGAAGAGTCATCAGAGAGTCGATGCCGGTGGGGATGTTGCCGCCGAAATCCGACACCACTTTTTGCGCCATCCCGATAAGGTGGTCAGTCTTGGATGAAGGGTAGGAAATCGAACGGACCAGATCGAAAAGCTCGTCCCTGTCGGCCGCCGCGAGATGCTGTACGGTCGGGTATTTCTTGAAAAGTGCGGGAGTGGTGAGGTTTACACGCCGGTCGGTGCACTGTGCGCTGAGTATCACTGCAACGATCAACTGATACTCGTCTGCGAAGTTCAGTTCCGACTGTGCGGGGCCCGCATTGTCCTCGAACCAGCCGAGGACGGCGGCGTATCGGTCGGCGATTTTCACACCTACTTTTTTATCGGGTACATCTGCTGGAGCCAGGCGCCGAGAGTCGTGCCGTCCAGATGGAGGGCAAGTTCACGCGAGCGGCGGTTGTATAGCCTCATAAGGGAATCCGCCACTTCGGTCTGGCCTATCCTGCGCATTCCGTAACTGTTTTTCCGGGGCCCGTCATTGAGGTTTTTCCACACCTGCAGCGAATCATTCTGGGGAGTGCCGTAAGCCGAACTCTTTCGTCCTATAGTCACATAGATGTCTCCGGGTTCCGTCACCACCAGCAGATCCTCGATACCATAACGATGCATCTTGTCCACGCGCAGTTCGGCCATCCATTCGCTCCTCATCTTGCCGTGGCCCTTGAATTCGAACTTGTTGTCGGCGATGTATACCGAATCCACCATTTGTGGGCTCTGGTCGTGCAGGGGGACAAGGAAAATCTGGACGCCGTTGAGTTCCGCTTCTGTCACGTAGCCGTGTATGCGGTATTCGCCCTTTGGTGTGCATGCGGCCGCTGTCAGGGCCAAAGCAGCGATAATCAATGCTTTTTTCATAATCATTCTTTTTCGATGGCCGGAGTCCTCTCGTCCGAGAATACCTCAGAGTAAACTCCCTTTGGATCGAACTCCACCTTCCGGTCCGTGAAATCAGGCACGTTGAAGGAGTAATCTGTCGTGTTGTAGTATTTTACAGGGTTTTTCTGTGGCAGCAGGAAGGGTTTTGTGGCTTTCCCGTCCGGTCCGATGCACGAAATCCAGACCGTCCCATACAGTCCGTCCATTCGTCGGCTTGCAAACAGGAACCACTCCGAGCCGCTGCTCCAGTTATGATAACTTTCCGAGAATCCGCTGTTCACTTCGTCCATCGGGCGGGTGGCGCCGGTCTGAAGGTCCAGCAGCCATAGGTCGGCCTCCTTATGGTCGATGGGGAAGCAACTGTAGTCTGTAAGGCAATACATCAGGAAGCGGCCGTCGTATGAGGGTCTGGGCCAGGTTACGCTCTTGCCCGCCTCGGATGCTGCTATCACCACTTCGACAGTGTCCCCGATGGTTCCCGTCTGCGCGTCAAAGGATATCCGGCAGAGGTCATATTTCACTTTTTCCGCCTCGGCGGGTACATCCCATGCCTTTGACCTGCAGAAATACAGCCACTTGCCATCGGCGCTGAAAGCAGGCTGCATCTCGAGCATGTCGCTCTCCAAAAGAGGGGAATGGAGCACTTCGTGCGTGCGCGCGTTCATTATTATTACGTCAGCCGCGAGGTCGAACACCTCTATCCAATGCCCTTTGCCGCTCCAGAAACACTGCCTGACCGGGTCTATCGAGCCGGCGAACCATTCTCCGCCCGGGTGCCAGTATGTGTAGGCGACGTTGCCTATGGTCTTGTCGGTCTTGGTGGTCAGCCATTCGCGTTCTCCGTCCTGCTGGACTACAGTGGCGCCGTGCTTGCCTCTGGCGTGGAACATGAACTGGTCGGCGGACGTCCTGTTGGCTGTGTGGCAGCCTATGCATTGACCCGGAACCAGGGTGCTCTCGATTATTGGGGATTCGTCAAAGCTGTGGATGTCACGCTGGTAGATTCCGATGCGGCTGTAGGTGGTGTAGCCCGGGGCTATCTTGCGGTACGTGATGCCGTAATCGTCAAGAGGAGTGGAACTTACATATGTGATGAAACTGAGCCATTGCGTCCAGACTCCGTCCTTGAGACCGAGCACGGTGAAAGTCAGCGTGCCGCCTGCGTTCTGTTCAGTGAGCGCGTGCCACTGCCTGATGTTGAAATCGGCGTAGCGGCCTTTGCTCTTGATGCTCCCGCCGGCGCTGCCGCTCACCGTCACGAAGGTTTTTTCATATTCTTCCGGAAGGCTGAAGTTGAGGGGCGCGATACCGACGGGTACCGTCACTCCTGTATAATCCGGAAAAATCGGGGGGAGCGTCTCTGTCAGAACCGTTTCCCTCGAGCAGGCAATCAGGCTAAGAACCGTGAGTGCCAGTATACTGAGTCTCTTCATTCTTGTGTTGTTCTGCTGTTTTCAACATCTGCCAGGCGTTGAAGTACCAGGCCGCCACCATATTTTGGGGACTCTGCCTGTACAGGAGCGCCACCATCACGTCCATCGCTTCATAATTCACAATATAGTCGTCCTTGGGACGCGCAAACTGCAGGTAGCGGTAGACCGGATTGTCATATATGCCGCCATTTTTGATGGCGTCGATCCTTTCTTCCGCCCATTTGCGGTAGAAAGTGGTGTGGGTGAGTTTGTCAAGATAGCGGAGCGCGATGTTGAAGTCGCCGTTGACTATGTGGCATTCCGCGATGCGCGATGTGAACCGTCCGCTCTTGCGGCCGTTCTGTATGCTCTCCTGAAGATCGAAGGCGTATTGCAGGGCCGTATTGTTCATTCCCATCATCCACAGGGCTTCGCAGGAGGCGATGTCGCTGAGATTGTCCCTGACGCTTGGCATAATGAGCCCGTTTGTGCCGCTCTGCCAGTATTCCGGCAGCTTTTCAAGCCCCTTCCCGGTGTTCATCAGGGCGAAATTCACGTAAGTCGCGCTCACGCTGTTTCCGGGCTGGTGTTTTTCCGCCTGCGCGAGCACCTTGTCGTATTCTCCGTTTCGGGTCCGGTCGTCGAAAGCGAGCATGGTCCATGTGTCTTTGTCATAGTTCGCGCTGATTCCTAAGGCTCCCGCCGCTATGGTCAGTATGATGATTGCCGAATTCGTGACCGCGGGCGCCTTGAGATCGGGAATCCATCTGATTGCCGCAAGACAAAGCAGGACCCCTGCGGGGATTATTATCTGCAGTGCCGGAAGGCTCTCGACCAGTCTGTAGTAATTGAGACCGAACATCGCGTCGCGCGGGGTCCACTGCATCAGGAAAAGCCTGTATATGAGGTATGCCGCCACGAGGGCCAATATGGCGCTGACGATGTCGGACATCCTGCGCGATGCCGCCAACGCCCACAGTACGGGCAGAATCGCCACTGGCCCCACAAGCCACCACAGCAGGGGAGCGGCCCACAACTTGTGCCAACCGATTTTTTCGAAAGGATGGCAAAGCAAGGCAGAAATGCAGAGCGCGACCGCATAAGAAACCAGCACTTCGCAGTCCCCCATATACACCAGAAGCAGGACAGGCGGAACGAACGAGAGCCCCCACGCGCGTCTGCTGTTTTCCCCGGCCACGGCCAGTTGCAGAGCAGCAAACAACAGCGCCAACACCAGCGCTCCAAGCCATTTTATGTAAAAGAACTGCACTATGAATTCTGAAATCCAGTCAGCCAGGCCCCCGCATACGGAGAGCCTGCCGGCCAGGTAATCCCAGGTCCACAGGAACATCTGGTTCTGCTCCTGATAATTCAGCCCCTGGGGGAATCCCCACATCCAGAAGGCGAAGAATGCCGCCGCGAATGCGGCGCTTATTATATTTCTGCTTTTTGAATTCATTTATGCAAATATACAAAAAAGCCGCGACGCTTTATATGCATCGCGGCTTTAATGTCAGAATAAGCGATTACTGAACGGGTTTGAATCTCCACCAGGTGCACTCGCCCCAAGCCCACTGAGCAGCTTCGTTGTAGTTGTTGATGAGAATCAAGGTCTGGCCGTCGATGTAAACGAGCTGATATTCATCTACCTGTGCACCGCCTGTGTTGATGGCGAAAGGATAGAGCACGCTACCGGTAAGGGTACCGGCGGGATCGCCTGCATCAGTGTATCCGTCAACTGTCCAGTCGTAAGAAACGGTGTAGCCCTCGCTGGTGATTTCGCTGCCGTTGGCGTCGTAGGTTGTGACGAGACCGGTTTCGTAGTCGAACACCATATAAGCGTCAGAGCTGCCGTAGCCGTATGCCACGCCGCCGCTGTGAGCTATCTGGCCGTCCTCGAGATCCTCGGGCAGGCATCCCCACCACTTGCCAGGGACTTCACCGGAGGCGAAATCGGCCTGACCGGGAGCTCCGATGTAACCGGCATTGCCCCAACAAGCGTCGTCGATGGAATAGTAGGTCCAAGCGCGCTCGTCATATGCTGAAAGCGCAGCTTCAGCATCGGATGCATTCTTGAATCTCCACCAGGTGCATTCGGCCCAAGCCCACGCTGCACTTCCGGCGTAGTTGCCGATGAGGGTGAGGAGGTTGTCGTCGATGTAAGCGACTTCGAATTCGCTCATGGTCTCACCTCCGGTATTGATTGCAAACGGGAAGAGGATAGCAGGCTCGCTTGTGGTGAGCGTTGCGTACGGATACACATCTCCGCTCTGGTCGAGACCTGTGATGGTGTAAGAACCTCCACGGATTTCGGTGCCGTCCGGCTTGTAGGATTTTATGTTGCCGTCCTCGTCGAAGACCATATAGGAGCCCTTGTAGACGTCGCCAAAGTCGACGTTGCCTGAGTGTGCGAGCTGGTCAAGGAAGGTACCGTCGACATCGGACTCGTCAGCGGCGGGAGCGCAGCCCCACCATTTGCCGGGAACTTCACCTGCGGCAACGTTGGCGCCGTGTCCGGCATCTCCGATATATCCGGCGTTGCCCCAGCAGGCGCCATCAATTGCATACCATTTCCAAGCCTTGGAACCGGTGTCGCCTGCGAGAAGCTTCACGGCCGGGTCAAGATCACTGGGAACGTATACTTCAACGGTAGTGTCGAAGGATGCGACTGAAGCGTCCTGGTAGATGGTCGCAACGGTGAAACTCTGAGTCGTGGGATTTCCGCGCTTGGGAGTGATGTTGAATACTCCGGAGGCTCCGATTGTGAGAACGTTCTTGGAACCGTCGGCCTTAAGGTTGTAAATCTGCACCGTGGTGGCGGGGCTGGTGTGGTACTTGATGTAGTTACCGTCAGCCTGGGCGGTCGCGCAATCTGCGTCGGCGAACTGACCGTCAATCACGAATGCGGACTTGAGGGAAGCAGCATCTCCGCCGGCGGCGGCAGTGCCGCCTTTCAGAATCTCAGGCTCGCAGGATGCAAGCAGCATCGCGGATGCCGCTATCATTGCTACATATACAAATTTCTTCATAATCTTTGCTTTTTAATAGATTAGTCCCAACCGGGGAAGTCGTTGATGGTGTAGCCTTCGTTCTGGACGAAGTCGGCCGTGCCGGTGGACAGGGAAATCTGGCTCTCGGGGAACTTCGCGAAGCCCTTGGTAGCCTTGTAGCGCTCGCCGTAGCCTCCGTTGAACTTGGCGGCGTGGTTGTCGCCCTTGGTTCCGTTGTTGTAGCACTCCACGCCTTCCTGCTTGTTGAGGGCAGCGATGGCGTACTCGTCGCCGTAGCGGCGGATGTCGTTGAAGCGCACGCCCTCGAAGGCGAGCTCCCAACGGCGCTCGTTGCGGATGTTCTCGGTGCTGATTGCCTTGCTGCCGAGGCCTGCGCGTGCGCGGACCTTGTCGAAGGAAGCCTGGTTGTTGTTGAGCTCGGCATCCATCAGGAGCACTTCGGCGAAGCGGATGAGGATGAGGTCGTTGATTGAAGACAGCTGGAAGTTGTCGTCGCCGCAGTCGGCGTGCCAGGTGATGCTGCCCTCGTACATTGCGTTGGAGAAGGTGGTCCAGAAACCGCTGTTGTCAGACTTGCGGGCAATGACGGGCATCACCTTGGTCTGGTAGTAGCCGGTCTCCTGGATGTTGGAGTCGCCGCCAAAGACGTAGCCGCTCCACTTGTCGACGGAGATGATGGAAGCGTCGAGACGCTTGTCACCGGGCTCAGCGGCCTTCCAGTCAGCGACGAGCGAAGGGTTCACGGGACCCATGCCCCAACCTGTTCCGAAGGGGAAGCAGGTGCCGCTGTCGGTGATTCCGCTCTGGCCACGGACGCCGAAGTACAGGGAGAGCTGGTTGGAGTAGCCGATGGTGGTTCCCCAGGTGGGCTGGGTATTGAACTTCACCACGAACATGGCCTCGGGGTTGACTGCGCCGTCGTTCTCGGCCCAGACATAACCGTTGCCCTTCCAGGGAGAGAGTTCATCCTCGACCGAGCACCTGTTGGTGTAGGCCCACAGCTCGTGGGGATCGTCGACCAGGGTGTAGCCGGAGTTGTTGACACAGTCGGTGATCTGCTGGCAGACATATGCCTTGGTCACCTCGCCGAAGGTCTCTTCGCCGAGGAAGCCGGATGCGAACAGATAGGCGCGGCCGAGCAGAGCCTGGGCGGCGTACTTGTCCACGTGGCCGTCGCCGGTAGCCTTCTTGGCGGGCATGATGTCGACGGCGCTCTTGAGGTCGGCAAGGATCTGGCTCCAGAGCTCGACACCGCTGACCTGAGGCTGGGCGGAGTTGACCGAGGAAGACGTGGGATAAGGGACGTTGCCGAAGATGCTGGCGAGTTCATACATATAGTACGCGCGCAGGAAGAAGGCCTCGCCCATATACTGCTTGAGGGTGGAATCGTCAAGGCTGCAGTTTTTGAGGGTCTCGATAGCGAGGTTGGCGCGGGCGACTCCCTTGTAGCGGTCTGTGTAAACGACGTTCATCATATCGGTACCGAAGTTCATCATCAGGTCGATGGCCTGAACCTTCTGGTCGTTTGCGCCGCCGCCGCCGAGGCAGTCGTCGGACACGAGGTCGGACCAGAGATAGAAGTTCTCAAGGGGAGAATCACCGATAAGGACGTTGAGGTTGTTGTAGATACCGGTCACCATATTCACGGCGTCGTCCGCGGTGGCGGGGAAGTCGGCAGTGGTCTTGGACCAGTAGTTAGTGGAGTCGAGGAATTTCTCGCAGGAAGCGAAGGAAAGACCGATTACAGCGACTGCTGCGATTTTGAATATATTTTTCATATCTCAGTCACCAATTAGAATTTAAGATTAAGACCTACGAGGAAAGTCTTGGCCTGAGGGTAGTAACCGAGGTCAATACCGGAAGCCCAGCTATCGAAGCCTGAAGAGGAACCAACCTCAGGATCCATACCCTTGTAGTTGGTGAAGCAGAAAGGATTCTGCGCCTGAACATACAGACGGCACTGCTCGAAGGGAGCGCTCTTCCAGAGACGCTTGAAGTCGTATCCGAAGGTGATGGTCTGGATGCGGAAGAAGCTTGCGTCCTCGATGAAGATGTCGGAGTTGTTCATGAAGTTGATGTCGGTACCTGCAGTGAGGCGGGGATACTTGTTGGAAGTGCCCTCACCGTGCCAGTAGTCGTAAACCTCGGTGGTGTAGTTGTTCCACTGGGAGTCGGAGTAGCGGCGGTATGCGCGGAAGACCTGCTGGCCGAACTGGCCGTAGCCGCTGAGAGCGAAGTCGAAGCCCTTGAAGTAAACGCTGAAGTTGATACCTGCGGTGAAGTCGGGGTTCGGGTCGCCGGTCATGGTCTTGTCGTTGTCGTCGAGGACGCCGTCGCCGTTGAGGTCGACGAACTTGAGGTCGCCGGGAACAGCGCCGCCGGTGCGCATGACGGGATTGCCTGCGGCAACCCACTCGTCGATTTCAGCCTGGTTCTGGAAGACGCCGTCGGTCTGGTAGGTCCAGAAGTAGCCGATAGGATAACCCACCTGTGCGCGGTAGATTTCGGCGATACCCTGGACGACGTTGGTCTGGCCGTGGATGATGCCTTCCTCGTTGGCGATGCGGGTGACCCTGTTCTTGTTGTAGGCGCCGTTGATGCCGATGCTGTAGGAGAAGTCCTTGCTGACGGCGTCGCTCCAGGTGATCGCGAGCTCGACACCGCTGTTGCGGACGTCACCGCCGTTGATGTAAGGGGCGTCGGCTCCGAAGTGACCCATCACGGGGGCGTCGACGAGCCAGTCCTTGGTGTCTTTCTGATACCAGTCGAACGCGACGTTCATCTTGTTGCCAAACAGACGGGCGTCGAAGCCGAGGTCGATCTGCTCGGAGGTCTCCCAGGAGATGTCCTCGTTAGCGAGCTTGTCGGCGTATGAGCCGGGGCTGTAGGAAGTGTGGTTGCCGGAACCGGTGCCGAAGGAGTAGCCCGAAGCGTCGTTGACGGCGACGGTGGCGAGGTACTGGAAGCTGCTCACGGAGCAGTTACCGTTCTGACCCCAGCTGCCGCGGATCTTGAAGAAGTCGATGGCGTCGAAGTTCCACCAGTCCTCGTTGGTCATCACCCAACCTGCGGACACTGAAGGGAAGGTACCCCAGCGGTGGCCGGTCATGAAGTTGGAGGAACCGTCACGACGGACGACGACGGAAGCCATGTACTTCTCGGCATAGTCGTAGTTGATACGGCCGAAGAAGGAGACGAGGCCGCTGTCGCCCCAGGTGGAGCCGCTTGCGGTCTGGCCGTCCACGTCCATCATGTTGTCGACGAAAGCGTGGCTCCAGTCGTTCTTCCAGTTGCCGTTGGAGGCGCTGCCGCCGGAGGACTCGCCGTAGCCGCTGTGCTGGAGGGTGTTACCGACCAGGACGTCGATGTTGTGGTTGTCGGCGACGGTGAACTTGTAGTTGATGGTGTTTTCCCAGCTCCAGCTCCAGCCGGCGCTGCCGCTCTGCGAAGTGACGTCGTTCAGGGCGTATGCGTAGTTGGTGAGGTTGTAGGCCATCTGGTACTGACGGTAGGTGCTTGCGCTCATGCCGTAGTTGAACTGGCTCTTCCAGACGAGGTTCTTGATGGGCTGGACCTTGAGGTTGCCGCTCAGGTTGAGGCTGTAGCCGTGGCTGGTGTTGTTGCCGCGGGAGCTGTAGTACATTGCGGCGACAGGGTTGCTCACATAGGAGTCGAGGGTCCACAGACCGCTGCTCTGGAGCCAGTCATACTCGGTGTAGCCGCTCTCGGTCTCGCTGTTGTACAGGGGAACCATGGGGTTGGCGGAGAGCATCGAATAGATGTCGTTCCAGTAGTGGTTGCCGATACCGATACCGCTCTTGGTGGTGGCGGTGTAGGACATGTTCTCACCCAGGGTGATGATGTCCAGGCCGTCCTTGCGCCACAGGACGTGGTCGCCGTTGAAGCGGATGGTGGTGCGGCTGTAGTCGGAGGCGACGGGCTTGCCGAAGATACCTTCCTGGCCGGTGTAGCTGACCGCGAGGGCGTACTTGCTCATATCGGTGCCGCCGATCACGTTGACGGCGTGGTTCTGGATAGGAGCGTTGGTGTTGCGGATGGCGTCAAGCCAGTTGGTGCCGGTGAAGTCGCCGTTCTTGATGCTCTGGTAGAGCTCGGGGCTCAGGACGCTGGCCCAGTCGACGGGGTCCTTGCCCATGTTGAAGTTGACCTGGTCCTGGATGTCCATATACTGCTGGGCGTTCAGGAGTTCGGGCATCTTCTGGACGTTCTGGACGCCATAGAAGCCGTCGTAGGTGACGGTCACCTTGCCGGCCTTGCCCTGCTTGGTGGTCACGAGGACGACACCGTTAGCACCGCGCGCACCATAGATGGCGCAGGATGCGGCGTCCTTCAGGACGTCGATGCTCTCGATGTCGGAGGGGTTCAGCGAGTTGATGTCGCCGCCCGCCACGCCGTCGATGACGTACAGAGGGGAGAAGGTGCCGGTGGTGCCGATACCGCGGATGGTGACGCGATAGCCTTCACCGGGCTGGCCGGAAGTCTGGCTGATCTGCATACCCGGGGTCGAAGACTGCATCGCGCCGAGAGCGCTGGTGGAGTTGAGCTTCGCGAGCTCTTCGCCCTTCACCTGCACGGTCGAACCGGTGACGAGTTTCTTCTTCTGGGTACCGTAACCCACGACGACAACCTCGTCGAGGAGTTCGGTATCTTCTTCAATCAGGATACTGAAGTTGGTCTGGGAACCGACTTCGATAACCTGCTCCTTGTACCCGATCGAGGAGATGACGAGTTTCGCGCCGGGCTTGACGCTCAGCGAGAACTCACCATTCAGATCGGTAACGGTACCGTTGACGGTACCCTGCTCAATTACACTTACTCCGACTGCAGGGCCGATGTTGTCCTTGACCACACCGGACACCTTGTTCTGTGCAAAGGCCGCGAGGCCGATGAACAGGAGGATCAGAGAAGCAAAAAGTTTTTTACTTTTCATGAATTGATTTTTTGAGGTTAATAAAAAAGTTAGTTGGTAATATGTTGTGTTGTGAATTGTCTCCAATCAAGCAGTTCTTCAAACATACAAATTTACTCATTCGTACGCGCGTGAACAAATACTTTCTTGACAAATTTGCGGACTTGTCAGACGATTGCGCTGTTCTTGCGGTAGGTCTGGCGGAATTCGCGCGGGGTCAGGTTGTGCCGGGACTTGAACAGGCGGTTGAAGTTCGACAGGTTGTTGAAGCCGCAGGCGAAGCAGATGTCGGCGATGGGGGATTCGGAGTTCACCAGCTCCCGGGCGGCGACCCCCAGGCGGACGTCGATTATGTGCGCCGAAAGGGTCTGGCCCGTTTTCTGGCGGTAGAATCGGCTGAAGGAGGTGCTGCTCATTCCGGCCATCGAGGCGAGGGCGTCGAGGGTGAGGTCCTCGGCGTAGTGGGCGTTTATCCAGTCGTTGACTTTGCGGATGCGGCCCGATTCCGTGCCGCCCTGTTCGGACGCCGAAGGAGTGTCGGCCAGAGGCTGGACGTCGTATTTCGACAAAGTGTAAAGAATCTTCAGGATGTCAAGAAACTGCACGAATCTGTCTTCCTGCACCGCAATTTTGTCAAGAAGGCCATAGACCTGCATTATGGCCTCCAGCGGGAATGCTATGCCCATCGACGAGCGGTCCAGCATCCGGCGCACGGACGCGAACTGGCTCTTGTCCAGCAACCCGCTTCCGAGCAGGTCCGGACTGAACTGGATGGTGATTTCGCGGATGTCGGGGGAGGTGCAGGTGCCCTGCATCCACACGTGCTCCAGTTTTTCGCCTCCCAGAAGCGTCAGGTCCACGTTTGCGATGATCTCGCGGGAGTTGCCCACTATCCTCTCGACTCCGGCCCCGTTCTGGATGAAATTGAGTTCGTACTCGCGGTGGCGGTGAAGGGGGTAGGTGAACTGCGTCTTGTGGCGCTCGACGATCAGGAAACAGTCCTTGTCGGACAGCGCGCATTTCTCGTAGAAGGCTTCGGCCATAATCGTTATGTGGTTTAAATTTCTACAAAAATAATATATTAATTCCGAATTATAGTATTTTTTTGCTACTTTATATTTCGATTTTTTAGACTTATCTTTGTGCCGTGATTCAGACTCACCTCATATTGAAGGCAGGCTCGGTCGCCGGACTTCTCGATTCTGAGAAGCAGGCGATAGCCGCCGCATCGCCTTCAGTTCCCGTTTTCAGAAGGTACTTTTTGTCTTCGGCGTCCCAGAAGGCGGAGTTCCCCGAAGTGAGCGGTGCGGCCAGCTTCATAGTCCAGCCCCCGCTGGACGGCAGTGCAGTGGCCGTCTGGCTTGTCCTGGCCTCGGATGTCGAGGTCGAATCCGGAGCCGGATTCACGCTCGCCCGGGAAGGGGAGTGCGAGCATCTCTGGCTCAGCTCTCTTGTCGCTCCCGGCGCTGATTCCGAGTCCCAGATGAGGGCGATTTTTCGGGATTGCGCCTCGCTGCTGGTCTCCCGCGGGTATGACCTCGCCGAAGACTGCGTGCGCACCTGGATTCACGTGGGCGACATCGACCGCAACTACGCCGGTGTCGTCAAGGCCCGCCGCGAATTCTTTGAAACCATCGGTCTCACCCCCGACACGCATTATATTGCCAGCACGGGAATCAACGGCGATTCCTGCGCCCCCGGCGCCCTGGTCCAGATGGACGCCTATGCCGTGCGCGGCCCCAAGCGGCGGCAGTATCTGTACGCGCCCACGCACCTGAACCCCACTTACGAGTACGGAGTCACCTTCGAGAGGGGAGTCGCGGCCGAGGTTGCAGGCCGCCGCACCGTCTATATC
>R15__coassemble_970_pt1 | contig 16907 bp, 11 predicted proteins | sample R15__metabat2_high_PE_004 | metagenome-assembled genome bin R15
GATTTGGCCCTCGTCCGAATCACACGGCACTTTTCGCGGGGAAACCCTGCCGTGATTCGGCTCAGGTCCGAATCACACGGCGGGAACTTGTAGGGAATCGAAATTTTTGACAAGATGATGGATTTTAGTGTATCACTTAAGTGATTGATATATAGAGTTTTACGTATTTTGCCTGCTTGAGATTTTTGAGCAGGCAAAATACGTAAAGTATTGATTTTTAATGAGTTGGGTACTGCGCTGAAAATGGTTCATCATTGCGGCGAGTGAAACACTTAAAGTGCTGTGTGGCAATGTTTTAATATGATTCACTCGCTCGAAAATCGAGCGAGTGGAAGTGTTTATCTTGTTGATTATGAAGAGCTTAAGTGCTTCACTCGCTGAGGCTCGCCAGGTGTTTGCAACATCTATTTGTTCGATTTTTTCGGGGTATCCCAGTCCATGTTTTCGGGGCACCCCACATTTGAAAATTCGTCTCGAAATGCAGCGAGAATTTCGAAGGGCATTGTTGTTTGACCAAAAATTTTTATATTTGCACCCCGAAACGGGGTATTAGCTCAGTTGGTAGAGCGCCAGGTTCGCAATCTGGAGGTCAGGGGTTCGACCCCCCTATGCTCCACTCCGCAATGTTTGAGAAGCTCAAAAGACTGCTGAACGGTTCCGCTCCGACGCAAGAAAATGCGCCGGAGCAGTTTGTTCAACGTCCCGATGCTCCCGCCGCGCAGCAGTCAGATAAGCCGTCGAAGCCAGCTGCCGCGCAGCAGTCAGCAGGGCCATCGCAGCCAGCTGTCGGCCAGCAGTCAGCAGGGCTGTCGCAGCCAGCCGCCGCTCAGCCGGCGCAAGCCGCGCCTCGGCAGACGCCTCGGCCAGCGGCCGCGCAGCAGGCCGCGCGGCCGGCCAAACCTGCGGCGCGCGCAGGTTTGTCGTCGGCGCGGCCGGTGATCCCGCGGTCGCGGGTGCAGGTCTGCACCGGGGCCGTGAGCTGCGTCCCCGGCAAGGGGGCGCTCGCGGCCGAGTCGTACTGCCTTGACATTTCGCAGCAGACCGAGTGGCACATCGGCAGGGGAGCCAGCAGCCGCCGTGCGGGAATTTACCGCGACAACGACATCGTCGTGGACGACGTCGTCGCCGACCCTGAGATGCGGCGCCTGAACTCCAACGTGAGCAGCTGCCAGGCCGACATCATCCACCGAGACGGCGCGTTCTTCCTGCGCGCCACGCGCTACGGATGCCGCACGACAGGCGGCGCCCCCACCAAGGTCATCAGGGGGAGCGTCAAGACCGAACTTCTTGACCCCGAAGAATTTTTCGAACTGCGCAACGGCGACCGCATCGAGCTCGGCCGCAGCGTCCTCCTGCAGTTCAACTGCCTGTAGTATTGCTTTACTGAAAAGAATTTTCTATATTTGTCAGTTATAAACTGACATCGTATGGTAAACCTCCTATACGCCGTGGCGGCGATAACCTGCGCGCTCGTGGTGCTCCTGCTTACTGCAAGGACACGAAGCAGCATGTCCAGGCAGAATCCGCTCGACCGCGCATTCCTGGTCCTGGTCGACTGGACCGTCATCTTCTGCTTTGCGGACGGCCTCTGGGGCCTGACCGCAAGCTCGCTGCTGATGAACGACACGATGCTGCGCATAATGTCGACCATATTCCACCTGTTCGCTTCGATCACTCCCGTAGTCTGGCTTCAGTTCGTGCTCGCATATCTGGGCAACGTCAAGCACTACAAGCTCTACATTTCGCTGACGCTCGCCCTTTTGGTTTTCGAGATCACCCTCCTCGTCTTCAACCTCTTCGACGGCTGCATCTTCTACCTTGACGCCGAAGGAGCCTACCACAGCGGCCCGCTGCGCCAGCTGCTTTTCTACGCCCAGTACTTCACCTACGTCACGATCTTCCTCGTCACCCTTGCCCGTCTGACCTGGGACGACGGCAACCGCTCGAGGCACGTCGCGGTGCTGCTCTTCCTCGCCGCGCCCCTGCTGTGCGGCTTCTTCCAGCAGCTGTTCCCCGACGCCCCGGCGTACTCGATTGGCTACACCCTGGGAGTCTGCGTCATCTTCTCGTTCGTGGTGACCGACATGCTCGAGGCCCGAATGCTCGAAAATCTCCAGGCGACCAGCGCCAACAGGGCCAAGACCGCCTTCCTCAACAGCATGTCCCACGACATCCGCACCCCGCTCAACGCAATCACCGGATTCAACAACATGGCCCTCAAGGCCCTGGGCACCGACGAGGAAAAGGTCAGGGACTGCCTGCTGAAGGTCGGCCGCTCGAGCGACACCCTGCTCACGATAATCAACGACATACTCGAGATCAGCCGCATCGAGGCCGGCAAATTCACGATCGGCGAAGACAAGGGCGACGTGATGTATTCGTTCGCCAACATCGAGGCGATGATGACCGAGGTGGCGGAAGCCGCCGGCATCAGCCTGGAATTCTCGTTCGGAAAAGTCGAGGACCGCTTCCTGATCTGCGACTTCGCCCATTGCGCCAGAGTGTTCACCAACATAATCTCGAACGCCATAAAATACACGCCCCGCGGCGGCAGCGTGAAGGTGAACTGCTCCCAGACAGGCCGCAGCGAGGACGGCACCTGCGCCATCTACGCCTACACCTTCACCGACAACGGCATCGGGATGAGCGAGGAGTTCCAGAAGGATCTCTTCACCCCCTTCACCCGTGAGCGCACCTCGACCGTGAGCAAGATCCAGGGCACCGGCCTGGGCCTCGCCCTCTGCAAGGACCTCGTAGAGGCGATGGGCGGCAGCATCTCCTGCGTGAGCCGTCAGGGCGAGGGTTCGACCTTCACGGTAACGCTGCCGTTCAAGATCCAGGAAGGCCGGGAGTTCACCGACCCCGACGCCGACCAGTCGCACCTTGCCAAGATCCTCGTGGACAAGCGGCTCCTGCTGGTCGACGACAACGAACTGAACCGCGAGATAGCCACCGCCATACTCGAAGAGATGGGCGCGATTGTCGAGCCGGTCGAGGACGGCACGCTCGCCGTCGCGAAGATGAAGGCGCCCGATTCCTACAAATATGACCTGATCCTGATGGACATCCAGATGCCCATACTCGACGGTTACGAAGCCACCCGCCAGATCCGCGCTCTCGGCACCGCCGCCTCGCGCATCCCCATAATCGCGATGACAGCCAACGCCTACGACGAGGACCGTCGCAAGGCCCTGGCCGCCGGAATGAACGCGCACATCGCAAAACCAATTGACCTCGTCCAGCTCCAGAAGACCATTGCAAAGGTCCTGGCGCTTTCGCCGGTCCAATATTGAGCAGGAAATGAAGAATCACGATCCATGGATGGGCCTCGCCCCTTATCCCGATCCCGAGACCGACAGGCGCAAGACAGCGTTCTGCGGCCGCGGAAGGGAGACCGAACGCCTGGCCGCCCTCGTCCGGGACAATGTCAGCGTGACCCTCTACGGCCGCGCCGGCACGGGCAAGACTTCTCTGTTGAACGCGGGCGTCTTCCCTGTCCTGAGGTCCCGCCGCTTCCTGCCTGTCAGCATCCGCCTCTGGTCCGATGCCCGGGGGAAGAGCCTCCAGAAGTGCATCGCGGACAGCGTGAGCAAGGTTCTCGGCGAATTCGGCTGTACCGAGCGCGGCGTCGAGGTGGAACCGGGGTATGACGCCACCGACTACCTCTGGAGCCATTTCTCCCGCACCGTCTGCAAAGACAAGAACGGCGCGTTCGTGACTCCCGTGGTCGTGCTTGACCAGTTCGAGGAACTCTTCAGGGACCGCGACGCCGAGGCCCAGTCCCTGCTCCGCCAGATTGACTATGTGGCGGCAAAATGCACGTCCGAGGCAGGAGCTTCCGCCGTCGGATTCCGCTTCCTCGTCGTGATACGCGAGGACGACTTCTTCCGCCTGGAGGAAGCCCTCGACAACTCCGACCTGCCCCAGACGGGCCGTTGCGTCTACCGCCTGCGCAATCTCTCGGAAGAGGGTGCAAGGGAGGTGGTCGAAATCCCTTCGGGCCACTTGTTCAAGTCTTTCGATCGCGACAAGATGGTCCAGGCCCTCGTCGACCTCGCCCGCGACGACATAGGCGCCACCATCCGCACCGACGTCCTGTCGGCCGCCTGCAGCCTGCTGTATGCCGACTATCTGCATTCCAGCGCCGCCGAGATCACTTACCAGATGGTCGAAAAGATCGTGCGTGGAGGCGACCCCGTCGAGCAGTTCTACGTGGCCGCCGTCAAGGGCCTTTCCAACCGCGAGAAAAACTTCGTGGAATCACGTTTCGTCGACGCCGCCTCCCGCCGTGTCCTCGTGCCGGAGTCCGAATTCCGCTCGTCGGTCCGCAAGGGCTCGAACCTGCTGCACGCCGTCCTCAAGTTCCTTCGCGTGGTGCAGTCGACCGATCCGGACGCCGAACCGTTTGTCGAGCTGCTGCACGACTCGCTCTGCGCCCCCGTCGTCCGCCAGAAAATCAAGCGCGGCAGCCGCAAGGTGACCCGATGGGTGATCCTGGCCGCCGTGGTCGCCGTGGCCGGATTCTTCGTCGGCATCTACTCTTCGTCCAGAAACTGGAACCTGCGGGAGAAAACCAGCGAGGCGGAGTCCAGGTCCAGGATGCTCGAGGCCGTCAACGACTCGATCTCGAGGCTTTCGCAGGACATACTCCACCAGTACGAGCAGTCTCAGCAGACCACCGCCGAGGCCCTCCGCCAGAGATATCTGTACGATTCGCTCTACCGCAACGCCTTGAGGTACGGCTCCGGCACATCCCGGCAGGGCTCCGCCGTCCCCACATACCCCGCTCAGAGCGGCACCCCGACCTATCCGGCCGCGGCGCCCGCCGCAACCCCGCAGACCTCGCAGTCATCCACCTACAGCACTTCGACCTACGACCCTGACGCGATAGTCCCCGTGCCATATACCGCCCCCGAACCTTCCGCCCCTTCAAATCCGACAACGGCGAGGAAGCAGACAGCCGGCAGGACCGCCGTCAAGTCCGACATCAGAATCCCCGAACTTCAGGACAGGCAGAAGAGCAGCGCGGGCCACACATACGCCCCTGCCCAAGGCACCGCCTCTTCAGGCGCCCCCAAGCAGTACATCGAGATGGCCAATCCCGCTCCGACCGAATACGTCGAGAATCCCGAGGCTTCGGTCGAGAAGGCCCTCGACAAGATTTCGCGAGCCCTCGAGAAACTCGCCGAGCAGAAGACTTTCGTCTCGCCCGATGAGGAAGTTTCGGTCAGGAACGGAGTGCTCACGTTGGGCGGCATCGAATACGCCTACGCTTCCCCTACCTCCAAGCAGATTGAGGACTGGAAGCGCCGCTACGCCACCCTCTGCCTTTCGAAAGTCCGCGCCTCGGGCGCCCTCGACAAGTTCGACATATACGACACGATGCTTCAGTACGACCCTTGTATAGTCTATCTGATCCTGTACTCAAAAGCCATTTCGGGCTATTCCGACAAGCAGTCGTGGCTGTACCTGTGCCCTCTGATCGATTCGGACCTGTTGGGCAAGCTTTACAATATCCTCTACCGCGAGAACTATATGCTCGCGGAGTTTGAAGCCCGCAGGAGCGGGCAGACCCAGTAGTGTATTAAAATGAAAATTTTCAGTGATTCTCTTGTGAATCAAGCCTGCCGCGAGCAGAACGTGGCCGACCTCCAGACCGCTACCATAGGCGAGGTCCTCCTCGTCGCCCAGTGGCTGGAGCGGCAGACCGGCATCCCGTTCATCAGGATGGACCAGGGTTCTCCCGGGCTTGACATCAACCGCTACGGCGTCGAGGCGGAAAAGCGCGCCCTCGACTCCGGCATCGGCTCCCAGTATCCTGCGGCGGCGGGCGTTCCCGAACTCAAGGCCGCCGCTTCCAAGTTCATCAAGGCGTTCATCGACATCGACCTGAGCCCCCGCGGCTGCGTGCCCACCACCGGCAGCGTCGCCGCCTCGTTCGGCTCCTTCATCGCCACCACCCAGCGCATCCCGGGCAAGGACAAGGTCCTCTTCATCGACCCCGGCTTCCCCATCCAGAAGTCGCAGCTGCGCGTGCTCGGCATCGCCTGGAAGGAATTCGACATTTACGGGCACCGCGGCGCCGCCCCCCTCGAGGCCAAGCTCGAGGAGATGCTCGCCGACGGCACCGTGGCCGCGATCGTCTATTCCAACCCCAACAACCCCGCCTGGACCTGCCTGGAAGAGGAGGAACTCGAGGTGATCGGCCGCCTGGCGACCAAATATGACGCCGTCGTGTGCGAGGACCTCGCATATTTCTGCATGGACTACCGCAAGGACCTCAGCCGCCCCTTCGAGCCCCCCTTCCTGCCCACCGTGGCCCGCTATACCGATAACTACATACTGATGCTCTCGGCCTCCAAGATATTCAGTTACGCCGGCCAGCGCATCGCCCTGTGCTGCATCTCCGACAAACTCTACGACAGGCAGTATCCCGCGCTGGCGGAGCGCTACCAGGACGCCGGAGTCTTCGGCGTCACGCTGACCGCCGCGATCCTGTATATGATCACCAGCGGCTGCACCGCAACCACCCAGTACGGCTATGCCGAGATGCTGGAGCGCAGCTGCGACGGCACCATCGACTTTGTCGAGGACACGCGCGAATACCAGCGCCGTGCCGCGCGCATGAAGGACATCTTCCGCCGCCACGGCTTCACCATAGTCTATGACCGCGATGTCACCGCCGAGGTCGGCGACGGCTTCTTCTTCACCCTGGGCTATCCCGGCCTGAAGGGCGGCGAGCTGCTGCTCGAACTTATGCAGTACGGAGTGAGCAGCATCTCGCTCAGTACCACCGGAAGCCTTCGCGAGGGGGTTCGCGCCTGCGTGAGCAGGATGCGTCCCGAACTTTATGACGTGCTCGAAGAGCGCATGACAGAATTTGAAAAAGATCACAATAATGGATAAGAAACTTCATCAGGGCACGGTCTGCGTACAGGCCGGCTACACCGCCCGCAACGGCGAACCCCGCCAGATGCCCATAATTCAGAGCACCACCTTCAAGTACGACACTTCCGAGGACATGACCAAACTCTTCGATCTCGAAGAGGGCGGTTATTTCTACACCCGCCTGCAGAATCCCACCAACGACATGGTGGCGGCCCGCATCGCGGCCCTCGAGGGCGGCGTCGCCGGCATGCTGACCTCTTCGGGCCAGGCCGCCAACTTCTTCGCCTGCTTCAACATCTGCGAGGCCGGCGACCATATGATCAGCGCCGCCAGCATCTACGGAGGCACCTTCAACCTGTTCGGAGCCACCTTCCGCAAGATGGGCATCGACGTCACCTTCGTCGACCAGGACGCGAGCGAGGAGGAACTCGCCGCCGCTTTCAAGCCCAACACCAAGCTCGTGTTCGGCGAGACCCTGAGCAATCCCGGAGTGCGCGTTCTCGACATCGAGAAGTTCGCCCGCGTGGCCCACAGTCACGGCGTGCCCCTGATCGTCGACAACACCTTCCCGACCCCGATCTTCTGCCGTCCCTTCGAATGGGGCGCCGACATCGTCACCCACTCCACCACCAAGTACATGGACGGCCAGGGAGTGCAGGTGGGCGGAGCCATCGTCGACAGCGGCAACTTCGACTGGGACGCCCACAAGGACAAGTTCCCCGGCCTGACGACCCCCGATCCGACCTACCACGGCATCACCTACACCGAAAAATTCGGCAAGCTCGCTTACATCACCAAGGCCACCAGCCAGCTGATGCGCGACTTCGGCTGCATCCAGAGCCCCCAGAACGCATTCTACCTGGGCCTCGGCCTCCAGACCCTCGACGTGAGGGTGCGCAGGCACAATTCCAGCGCCCGCAAGATCGCCGAGTGGCTCCGCACCCAGCCCGAGGTCAAGTGGGTGAGCTTCCCCGAACTCGACGGCGACCCCGAGCACGAGCGTCAGCTCAAATACCTGCCCGACGGCACCTGCGGCGTGATGGCTTTCGCCCTTAACGGTGACAAGGCATATGTCGGACGCTTCATGAACAACCTCAGGCTCGCCACCATCGAGACCCACGTCGCCGACTGCTACACCTGCATCCTGCACCCCGCGATGCACACCCACCGCCAGCTTACCGACGAGCAGCTCGCCGAAGCGGGCATCGACCCCGCCCAGCTGCGCTTCAGCATCGGACTCGAGGATCCCGACGACATCATCGCCGACATCCGTCAGGCTTTGGACAACGCATAGACAATGGAAAGGCACGTACTTCACCATAACGGCACATTCACCTTCGAAGCCGGCGGCTCGGTGGAGTCTCCGGACATAGTGTACTATACCTCCGAGGGTCCGTACACGCCCGGCCGCAAGGTCGTCTGGGTCTGCCACGCCCTGACCGGCAACGCCGACCCTTCCGACTGGTGGTCCGGATTCGTGGGCCCCGGCAAGCCCATCGACACCGACAGGTTCTTCGTCGTCTGCGCGAGCATGATAGGTTCCGCTTACGGCGAATTCGGCCCGGCGACCGTCAACCCCGCCACCGGCAGGCCCTGGCTGCTCGATTTCCCCAAGGTGACGGTCCGCGACATCGTCAAGGCCGACATCCTGGTGCGCAAGGCCCTGGGGATAGAGAAGATCGACCTGATGCTCGGACCTTCGATCGGCGGCTTCCAGACCGTCGAATGGCTTGTCACCGAGCCCGAAGTCATCCGCGAGGCCGTGCTCCTGGCCACCGACTTCCGCGCCACACCGTACCTGACCGCATTCAACGAGTCCCAGAGGATGGCCCTGCTCGCCGACCGGACTTTCAAGGAGGCGAAGGATATCCACGGGGGAGAGGAGGGCCTGAAATGCGCCCGGTCCATCGCCCTGATCTCCTACCGCTCGGTCGACGGCTACGGCACCACCCAGCAGGATCCCGACCCGGACACGATGTTCGCGGAGCGCGCGGCGTCCTACCAGCGCTACCAGGGCGAGAAGCTCGTGCGCCGCTTCTTCGACGCCTACAGCTACTGGTGTCTGGCCACCGCCCTGGATTCGATGAACGTCGGACGGGGCAGGGGAGGCTGCGAGGCCGCCCTGGGCACCGTCAAGGCCCGCTGCACCGTCATCACGATCACCAGCGACCAGCTCTTCACGGTCGCGCGCGGCAAGATGATGGCCGCCGCGATCCCCGGTTGCGAATATTACGAAATCAGTTCGATATACGGCCACGACGGCTTCTTTATCGAGAACGACCAGCTCACGGCGATCATTGCGCCGGTGCTGCAAAGATTATAGGATATGAAGAAAATCAGCATAGCGGACATGACCCTGCGCCGCGGCGCAAAGGGTGCCGAAGTACCTTTCAGGCTCCGCATAGAAATAGCTCGTATGCTCGATTCGCTCGGCGTGGACGTCATCGAAGTCCCGAGCGTGCGTGACGAAGGCGAGGACCATTTCCTCGTCAGGAGCATTGCCTCGACCGTGCGCGACGCCGTGGTCGCCGTGCCGGTCGAAATACTCGACCCTGCCAGCCCGGCCCGCTGCTGGGAGGCCCTGCGCGAGGCCCGCAAGGCCCGCCTCCAGGTGCCCGCCCCGGTCAGCACCGTCCAGATGGAATACGCCTGTCACTGCAAGGCCCCTGCGATGCTCGCGCGCATCGCGGAAACCGTCGAGGCCTGCGCCTCGTTCTGCGGCGACGTCGAATTCGTGGCCGGCGACGCCACCAGGGCCGACAGGGAGTTCCTGCGGCAGGCTATCGAGACCGCCGTGAAAGCCGGCGCCACCACCGTCACCCTGGCCGATTCCGCCGGCACCCTGCTTCCGGACGAGACGGGCGAGCTCGTCGCTTCGGTCAAGGCCGCCCTGCCCGCCGGAGTGCGGCTCGGCATCGTGTGCGGCGCCCAGCTGCGCCTGCCCGACGCCTGCGCCCTGCAGGCCGTGCGCAGCGGCGCCGACGAGGTCAAGACCTCCGCCTTCGGCGACCACGGCGCCTCGCTCGTGAATTTCCCCACCGTCCTGCAGGCCCGCGGCGAGTCCCTCGACATCGCCACGCGTATCAGGATGACAGCCCTCCAGCAGGGCGTCGAGCGCATCTGCGGGATGTGCGAGGACTGCGTGGGCAAATCGCCCACCGCCGTGCCAGCCGGCAATGCCCGGTACGACGCTCCCGAGACCCTGGACGAAGCCGAAATCCCTTCGACCTACACCCTCGAGAGTTTCCTCACCAATTCCGGCAACGTCATCACCGCCACCTGCCACATACGCCTGCGCAAGGCAGGTGAACTGCTCGAGCACGTCTGCGTGGGCGACGGCCCCGTCGACGCCGCCTTCCTCGCCATCGAGAAGGCCATCGGGGTGCATTACGAACTCGACGACTTCCAGATCCGCAGCATAACGGAAGGCCGTGAGGCGATAGGCGAGACCACCGTCCGCCTGCGCCACGACGGCCGGGTGTTCTCCGGTCGCGGCCAGTCCACCGACATCGTCGCCTCCAGTATCCTCGCCTACCTGAGCGCGGTCAACAAGATAGCATACGGGGAGGGCACGCTTTGAAACTTTCGTTCTCCACCCGTGGCTGGAAGGACCTGACCTGGTCCGAACTCGTCTGTGACGCCGTCGACATGCGTTTCGGCGGCATTGAAATATACAATCCCTTCGACAGGCCCGAACTGACGGGCGCCAAAGGCCCCCTGAGCAGAAGGGAGGTCGCCGCGACTGCCCGCGACCTGCGCGAGAAACGCCTCGCCGTGCCCTGCCTGGATTCGCCCGTGGACCTCTCGTCCGACGGCGCCGTCGAGCCGCTGAAGTCCCTGATCGAACTCGCCGCCGACCTGCGCAGCCCTTACATCTGTGCCTGGGCCCGCTATGACCGCCCCGATGTGATCGAATCCACTCTCTCCGAGCTCATCCCGGACGCCCGCCGCGCCGGGGTCACCATCCTCGTCAAGACAAGCGGCGTGTTCAGCGACACCGCCCGCCTGCGCGCCTTGATGGATGATTTCGCCTCCGACAACCTCGCCGTGGTCTGGGACGTGCATCATCCCTACCGCGACAAGGGCGAGCGCCCCGCCGACTCGATCGGCAACCTCGGCGCCTACGTGCGCCACGTGCATCTGCGCGACTCCGCCGACGACGGTTCCTACCGCCTGGTGGGCGAGGGGACTTTCCCCATCGCCGACCTGATGCTCGCGCTGGGCTCGATCGACTATGACGGCTTCATCTCGCTGGAGTGGAAGCCCGAATGGATGGCCGGAATGCCCGACAGCAGTGTCATCTTCCCGTATTTCGTCAATTTCATGGAGCGCTTCGAGCGCGGAGGAAGGCGCCTGAGCGACCGTCTGCAGCCCAACCACGACGGCACCGGCTGGTTCATCTGGCCCAAGGACGAACTCATCGACCTGACCTTCCCCAAGGTCCTGGACCGCTGCGTGGAGGAATTCCCCGACCAGTACTGCTTCAAATACACCACCCTCGACTACACCCGCACCTATGCCGAATTCCGCGACGACGTGGACCGTTTCGCCCGCGCCCTGGTGTCGCTCGGCGTCCGGCCCGGTTCGAAGGTGAGCGTCTGGGCGACAAACGTCCCCGCCTGGTACATAACTTTCTGGGCGACGGTCAAGATCGGCGCTGTGCTGGTGACCGTCAACACCGCCTACAAGGTGCACGAGGCCGAGTACCTGCTGCGCCAGTCCGACACCCACACCCTGGTGATGATCCAGAGCGCGCTGGATTCTGATTATCAGGCCATTATGCGCGAACTCTGCCCCGAGATGGAGTCGGTCGAGGCGGGCGAACCGCTGCACTGCAAGAGGCTCCCGTTCCTTCGCAACATAATCACGGTCGGCTTCCGCCAGAAGGGGTGCCTGACCTTCGACGAGGCGATGGAGCGCGCCCCGCTGGTTCCCGCCGCCACCGTTGCGGCCATGGCCGCCCGCGTGCGCCCCGACGACGTCTGCAACATGCAGTACACCTCCGGCACCACCGGATTCCCCAAGGGAGTGATGCTGACGCACCGGAACGTCGTCAACAACGGCAAGTGCATAGGCGACCGGATGGGCCTGTCGACCGCCGACAGGATGATGATCCAGGTGCCGATGTTCCACTGCTTCGGGATGGTGCTGTCGATGACCTCGAGCGTCACCCACGCCGCCACGATGTGCCCGATGCCCTATTTCTCGGCAAAGTCGTCGCTCGCGTGCATAAACCAGGAGCGTATCACCTGCTTCAACGGCGTGCCCACGATGTTCATCGCGATGTTCGGCCATCCGGACTTCGCCTCCACCGACTTTTCGCATATGCGCACGGGCATAATGGCCGGCTCCGGCTGCCCGCCCGAGCTGATGCGCCGCGCCGCGGCCCCATATCCCGAGGGGATGAACATGCGCGGCATAGTGAGCGTCTACGGCCAGACCGAGACCGCCCCAGGCAACACGATGTCGGCCTGGACTGACCCTCTGGACCTGCGCTGCGACACCGTCGGCTACGCTTTCCCCCACGTCGAATGCAAGGTGGTCGATCCGGAAACGGGCGAGACCCTGCCCGACGGGGTGAACGGCGAGTTCTGCGCGCGCGGGTACAATACTATGAAGGGATACTACAAGATGCCGGACGCGACGGCCCACACGATAGACGCCGAAGGCTGGCTGCATTCCGGCGACCTTGCGTGCCGCGACTCCCGCGGCTGCTACCGCATCACGGGACGCCTCAAGGACATGATAATCCGCGGAGGCGAGAACATCTATCCCAAGGAGATAGAAGAGTTCATCTATACCCATCCTTCAGTGCGTGACGTGCAGGTGATAGGCGTGCCCGACAAGCGTTACGGCGAAGAGGCGATGGCCTGCATAATCCTCAAGGAGGGCGAGCAGGTGAGTGAACCCGAAATGCGTGAGTACATCACTGCCCACATCGCCCGCCACAAAGTGCCCAAATACATTCGCTTCGTCGACAGTTTCCCGATGAACGCGGCGGGCAAGATACTGAAGTACAAGATGCGCGAGGAGGCAGTCGAGACCTTGGGTCTTGCATAGTTGAATATTTATGCATATCTTTGCATAATTATTGGTTAGTAGAAATGACTGAAAAAGAAAACAGAAAGAGGGCGATCTCCGATATCATCGCGGGCGCCCGCATCCATACGCAGGACGAACTCGTCCAGGCGCTCGCCCAGAGGGGTATCGCCGTCACCCAGGCCACCCTGTCGCGTGACATCAAGGAACTGGGTGCCGTCAAGGTGACCGGCCGCGAAGGCGACCAGTACTATTCCATCCCCCATACCGTCGTGCGCAGCCACATCAACGTCGACAGTTTCGAGATGTCCGGCCAACTCTGCGTGCTGCATTCGCAGCCCGGCTTCGCGCCCGCCATCAGCACGGTCGTCGACAGCGCAAACATCGAAGGGGTGATGGGTTCGCTCGCGGGCGACGACACCGTCCTGGTGATGATGAGGGCCGATGCCGACACCCGTTATATAGCGTCCACGCTCAAGAAGATTTTCAACATCTCCGACATAACCGTGAGGGTCGCCCAGACCGATGACACAAGGTTCGCCGAGGAAATCTGCAAGGAAATCTACATCTCGAGCCAGGAGCGCAAGACCGGCATCGCGCGCCGCACGCCCGAATATATCAAGGAGAAGATCCTCGCCGGCAAGGCCGTCATCGCCGTCAGCGAGAGCGGCGAATTCGCCGGATTCTCCTACATCGAGTCCTGGGGCGACAAGAGCTACGTAGCCAATTCGGGCCTCATCGTGGCCCACAAGTTCCGCGGCCTGGGCATCGCGAAGCGCATCAAGGAGCAGACCTTCCTGCTGTCGCGCACCCTCTTCCCGAAGGCGAAGATATTCTCGATCACCACAGGCGCCGCCGTGATGAAGATGAACTACCAGTTCGGCTTCCGCCCCGTGCCGTTCAGCGAACTGACCGATGATCCCGAGTTCTGGAAAGGCTGCGAGGGCTGCCGTCATTTCGACATCCTCAAGAGCCACGACTACAAGATGTGCATCTGCACCGGACTCCTCTACGATCCTGACGAAAAATGAAGAAAGATATGAAAAAGAAAGTTGTTGTCGCGTTCAGCGGCGGGTTGGATACTTCCTATACGGTGATGTATCTGAGCAAGGAAATGGGTTACGAGGTTTATGCGGCCTGCGCCAACACGGGCGGGTTCAGCGCCGAGCAGCTCAAGACTAACGAAGAGAACGCCTACAAGCTGGGCGCGGTGAAGTACGTGACCCTCGACGTCACGAAGGAATACTACGACAAGAGCCTCAAGTATATGGTGTACGGAAACGTGCTGCGCAACGGCACTTATCCGATCTCGGTGAGCTCCGAGCGCATCTTCCAGGGCATCGCCATCGCGCGCTATGCCAAGGAGATAGGCGCCGATGCGATCGCGCACGGCTCCACCGGCGCCGGCAACGACCAGGTCCGCTTCGACATGACCTTCCTGGTGATGTGCCCGGGCGTGGAGATCATCACCCTGACCCGCGACCGCAACCTCAGCCGCAAGGAAGAAGTCGATTACCTTAACGCGAACGGCTTCAACGCCGATTTCGCGAAACTCAAATATTCCTACAACGTGGGCATCTGGGGCACTTCCATCTGCGGAGGCGAGATCCTCGATTCGAAGCAGGGCCTGCCCGAGAGCGCGTTCCTCAAGCATCCCGAAAAGGACGGCGAGGAGACTGTCGAAATCGGATTCACCGAAGGCGAGATCAGCAGCGTGAACGGCGTCGGGTACGACGACAAGATCGCCGCGATCCAGGCTGTCGAGAAGATAGGCGCGGCGTGGGGAGTCGGACGCGACATCCACGTCGGCGACACCATCATCGGCATCAAGGGCCGTGTGGGCTTCGAAGCCGCCGCCCCGATGATGATAATAGCCGCCCACAAGCTGCTCGAGAAATTCACCCTGAGCAAGTGGCAGCAGTACTGGAAGGACCAGGTGGGCAACTGGTACGGGATGTTCCTGCACGAGAGCCAGTACCTGGAGCCCGTGATGCGCGACATCGAGGCGATGCTCGAGAGCAGCCAGCGCAATGTCACCGGCAAGGTGACCCTCAAGCTGCGCCCCTACTGCTTCGAGACCGTCGGCGCCGACACTCCCAACGACTTGGTGAAGAACAAGTTGGGCGAGTACGGCGAGGGAGCCAAGGGCTGGACCTCCGACGACGCCAAGGGCTTCATCAAGGTCACCAGCACCGCCCTCAGGGCCTACTATCTGTCCCATCCCGACGAACTTGGCAATGATTAAGGTCGGCATCATAGGCGCGGCCGGCTACACCGCCGGCGAGCTGATACGCATCCTGGTCAATCACCCCGAGGCGCAGATCGTCTGGGCGCAGTCGTCCAGCAATGCCGGCAATCCCGTCACTGCCGTCCACGAGGGGCTGGTGGGGGACACCGACCTGGTGTTCTGCGCCGAGCCCGACCTTGCCTCGGCCGACGTGGTTTTCCTCTGCTCGGGTCACGGCAAGAGCGAGGCCTTCTGGGCCGCGAACCAGCGTCCGGAGGGTCTGAAGGTCATCGACCTGGCCCAGGACTTCCGCGACGAGCACGACGGCTACGTGTACGGCCTGCCCGAGTGGCAGAAATCAAAGATCGAAGGGGCTTCGCTCGTCGCGAATCCCGGCTGCTTCGCGACCGCGATCCAGCTGGCGCTGCTGCCGGCAGTGTGCGCGGGCGCGGTGGCCGGCGACGTGTCGGTGACAGCAGTCACCGGCTCGACCGGAGCCGGCGTCAAGCCCGCCGCCACGACCCACTTCAGCTGGCGCTCCGACAACATCTCCGCATATAAAGTGTTCACGCATCAGCATCTGCTGGAGATACGCCGCGACCTCGCGCTCGCCGGCGGCTTCGAAGGCTCGGTCGACTTCGTGCCCCTGAGGGGCGACTTCGCCCGCGGCATATTCGCCACCTGCACCTTCACAAAGAAAGGAAGCGCTGACCTCGCAGCTGTGTACGCCGACTTTTACAAGGACGCCGCCTTCACCCACGCCGTGAGTTTCGACGTCGACCTCAAGCAGGTCGTCAACACCAACAAGTGCCTTGTCAGCGTGAAGGAATTCGACGGCAAGGTCGTCGTGACCTCCGTGATCGACAACCTCCTCAAGGGTGCCTCCGGCCAGGCCGTCCAGAACATGAACATAATTTTCGGCCTCCCCGAAGACTGCGGTCTTCGCCTGAAGGCCTCGGCATTTTGAACAGACGCGAGTCACTCGCGTGTGTCCAACTTTTGAAATATGGAACTTTTTGACGTATATTCTCTTTTTGATGTGACCCCGGTGAAGGGAAAGGGGTGCAGGGTGTGGGATGACAAGGGGCAGGAGTATCTGGACCTGTACGGCGGACACGCGGTGATCAGCGTGGGGCACAGCCATCCCGACTACGTGGCCGCGCTGAAGGACCAGCTGGACAGGATAGGATTCTATTCCAACAGCGTCCGCAACCCTCTGCAGGAGACCCTGGCGCACAAGCTGGGCGAGACCTGCGGCTATCCCGAATACTCGCTGTTCCTGGACAACAGCGGCGCCGAGAGCAACGAGAACGCCCTCAAGCTGGCGTCCTTCCATACCGGCAAGGACAAGGTGATCGCGTTCCGAAAGTCTTTCCACGGCCGCACGAGCGGCGCGGTGGCGGTGACCGACAATCCGAAGATCCAGTCGCCCTTCAACACCTGCCACAAGGTGTCTTTCTGCGACCTGAACGATGCCGAGGGCGTCGAGCGCGAGCTGCGCAAAGGCGACGTGGCGGCGGTCATCATCGAGGGCATCCAGGGCTGCGGCGGCATCAACGTCCCCACCGACGAGTTCATGCAGTCGCTCGAGTCGCTCTGCCGCAAATACGGCGCCTGCCTGATCCTGGACGAGGTCCAGAGCGGCTACGGACGCACTGGAAAATTCTTCGCGCACCAGTGGTACGGGATCCGCCCCGACATCATCACGATGGGCAAGGGAATCGCCAACGGCTTCCCCTGCGGCGGCATCCTG
>R15__coassemble_998_pt1 | contig 16570 bp, 13 predicted proteins | sample R15__metabat2_high_PE_004 | metagenome-assembled genome bin R15
GCGGGGGCTTCGGGGGCGGGAACTTCCGCCGCGGCCTCGAACTGCTCTTCGGGCTCTTCGCGCTCGAATTCGACCATATGGGAGGGCAGAGCCTGCGCGGGAGCCGTGGAGATGCCGTCCCCGACAATCCTCTTGAGCCTGTCGACCTCCTGCTTGAGGTCCAGGATGGCCTTGATCATCATCTGCTTGTCGGGGTCGGACAGGCGGCCGTCGGAGCCGGAGCCGAGGGTCGCGGCGGGCAGCAGGGAGTCCTTCTCGTCGGGAAGGTAGCGGCGGAGCCTGTCGGAACCGACGTCCACGCGTTCGGCCGTGGCGCTCACGGGGTGCGACTCGATGCCGGTGACGGCTTCGGCTATGTTCTTGAGCTGGCGGATGTTGCCGGGCCAGCGGTAGGCCGACAGCACCGAGATGGCCTCGTGGGTGAGGTTCACCTTGCACAGGCCGTTGCGTTCGGCGAAATCGGAAGTGAACTTGCGCCAGAGCAGGTAGATGTCGTCCTTGCGCTCCCTCAGCGAAGGCACGCAGACCTTGATGCCGGACAGGCGGTAATACAGGTCGGCCCTGAATTTCCCGCAGGCGACCGCGTGCTCGAGGTTGACGTTGGTCGCGGCGATGACCCTCACGTCGGTCTTCTCGACCTTCGACGAGCCGACCTTGAGGAATTCGCCGTTCTGGATGACGCGAAGCAGCATCGCCTGGGTCTCGAGGGGGAGTTCTCCGACCTCGTCCAGGAAGAGGGTGCCGCCGTTCGCCTCTTCGAAATAGCCCTTGCGCTCGGCCACCGCTCCGGTGAAGGCGCCCTTCTCGTGGCCGAAGAGTTCGGCGTTGATGGTGCCGGAGGGGATGCCGCCGCAGTTGACGGCCAGGTAACGGCCCGTCCTGCGCCTGCTGAGCTGGTGTATTATCTGGGGAAAGACCTCCTTGCCCACGCCGCTTTCTCCTTCGATGAGCACCGTGAGGTCATAGGGGGCGACGGCCACCGCCGTCTCGATCGCGAGATTCAAGGCGGGGTTGCTTCCGATGATGTCGAATTTATTTTTGAGTTTCTGGAGTTCCTGAGGGTCCATAATTCAAATCAATTACGCAAAGTTAGTGAAAAATTACTTATTTTTGCGGTCTGTTCAGAAACAAAACATCAGTATCATATGAAGAAGCTCCTTTACTTCACCGCACTTGCAGTGCTCGTTCTCTCCGCCGCATCCTGCTCCAAGACCAGGGCCGAACAGATGGCCATGGCCGACGGAGTGCAGATCACCTGCGACCCCGAGGTCCTTCAGATTGTCGGCGACAAGGTCCCCGCGACCATTTCCGTGACCTATCCCGAGGGCTATTTCCATCCCGAGGCCCTGCTTGTCGTGACCCCCGTTCTCGTCTATGACGGCGGCACCCTGACCGGCGAATCCGTCATCTACCAGGGCGAAAAGGTCAGGGACAACAACCGCGTGATCCCCTCCGAGGGCGGCACCGTCACCCTGAAGTCCGAATTCGCCTATGTCAAGGGAGTCGAGAACTGCCGTCTGGAACTCCAGAGCGTCGCGTTCTACGGTACCTCCCGCATAGAGATCCCCGCCGCCAAGGTTGCCGACGGCTGCGTGGCCACCTCCAAGCTGGTCGACCTTTCGGGCGTCTACAACTACAAGAAGGACGAGTACCAGTACGTCATCCACAAGACCGCCGAAGGCCAGATCCTGTACGACGTCAACTCCTCGCAGGTCAAGGGCAGCGAGCTGCGCTCGCGGTCCATCCGCGAACTGCAGGCCGCCCTCGCCGAGATCATGGACGACGACCGCTACACCGTCACCGGCACCCAGATCATCGCATACGCCTCGCCCGAAGGCGGTCAGGAACTGAACGCCAAACTTTCGGACAACCGCGCCTCCACCGCTCAGCAGGCCTGGGGGAACATCTCCCGTGACCTCGAGGCCAGCGGCACCGAGGTGCGCAGCATCGGTCAGGACTGGGATGGCTTCCAGGAGGCCGTCTCGAGCTCCAACATCGAAGACAAGGACCTGATCCTGCGCGTCCTGTCGATGTACAGCGACCCCGCCGTGCGCGAGAGCGAGATCCGCAACATGTCCCAGGTCTACACCGAGATCAACCAGAAGGTGTTCCCCGAACTGCGCCGCGCGCGCTTCGTCACCAGCGTGGATTTCCAGAACTTCACCGACGAGGAACTTCAGGAACTCTCCGAGCAGGCAATATCGATGCTTGACGAGGAGGCCCTGCTGAGGGTCGCAGCCAACACCGAGGATCCCGACCGCAAGCGCCAGCTCTACAGGCACGCCGAGCAGGCCTACGGCAGCGAGCGCGCCAAGTACAACATCGCGATGATCTCGCTCGACCAGAACGAGCCCAGCGTCGCCGAATACTACCTCGACCGCATCGAGAGCAACGACCCCGACATCGTCAACGCCCGCGGCGTGGCCGCCCTCAAGCGCGGCAAGACCGACGTCGCGTACGAACTCTTCCAGCAGGCCGGCACCCCCGAGGCCCTCTGCAACATGGGAGCGATCGACATCGCCCGCGGCAATTACGCCCAGGCAGTTCAGGAACTTGCCGACGACACCACCTCCAACAAGGCCCTCGCCCTGCTGCTGAGCGGCGACATTGACGCCGCAAGCGCCGCTCTGACCGGCGACGACGCCACCTCCGACTACCTGCGCGCCGTCATCGCCGCACGCAAGGGCGACGCCGATGCCGTCAAGGCAAACCTGGATTCGGCTTGCGAGAAAGACGCCTCCCTGAAGGAGCGCGCCGCCACCGACATCGAGTTCGCAAAGTACAGATAATCTGTTGATAACTTTGTTAATTCCTTAATTTTTACTATATTTGCAGCCCCCAAAATATGGGGGCTTTATTTAACTTATTTATTAACAACCATTTATGCCAACAATTCAACAATTGGTTCGCAAAGGACGCGAGGTCGCTGAAATCAAGAGCAAATCTCGTGCGTTGGATGCTTGTCCTCAGAAGCGTGGCGTATGCCTCAGGGTTTACACAACAACCCCCAAGAAACCTAACTCAGCAATGCGTAAGGTTGCCCGTGTACGTCTGACTAACAGCAAAGAGGTCAATGCCTACATCCCCGGTGAGGGTCACAACCTCCAGGAGCACTCCATCGTGCTCGTTCGCGGAGGCCGTGTAAAGGACCTTCCGGGTGTACGTTACCACATCCTTAGAGGAGCTTTGGATACCGCTGGTGTCGAGGGTCGTACTCAGTCACGTTCCCTTTATGGCGCCAAGAGGCCGAAGAAGTAATGCTGAGGGATGGTTTAATCTTTAATTTTTCAAAACAATGAGAAAAGCAAAGCCTAAGAAGAGGATTCTACTTCCTGATCCTAAGTTTCACGACGTGGAGGTTACCCGTTTCGTGAACAATCTTATGTTGCAGGGGAAGAAGAGTATCGCGTATTCTATTTTTTACGATGCCATTGACATGGTAGGCGAGAAGATGAAAGATTCTGACAAGGCTCCTCTCGATATTTGGAGGAAGGCTCTCGAGAACGTGACCCCTCAGGTTGAGGTCAAGTCACGCCGTATCGGCGGCGCCAACTTCCAGGTCCCGACAGAGTTGCGCCCCGAAAGGAAGATTTCCGTCTCGATGAAGAATATGATATCCTTCGCCCGCAAGCGTTCCGGCCGTTCGATGGCCGAGAAACTCTGTGCCGAGATCATCGCCGCTTACAACTGCGAAGGCGGCGCTTACAAGCGCAAGGAGGACATGCACCGTATGGCCGAGGCCAACAAGGCGTTCGCCCACTTCCGTTTCTAGTATCCGGTAAGTCATCAAATGGCTAAAAGAGATCTAAAATACACGAGAAACATCGGCATCATGGCCCACATCGATGCCGGAAAGACCACCACGTCCGAGCGTATCCTTTATTATACAGGCAAGACGCACAAGATAGGCGAGGTCCACGAAGGTGCCGCCACGATGGACTGGATGGTGCAGGAGCAGGAGAGGGGTATCACCATCACCTCCGCCGCCACCACCGCCTTCTGGCACTACGAAGGCCAGACCTACCAGATCAACCTCATCGACACTCCGGGCCACGTTGACTTCACCGTGGAGGTCGAGCGCTCCCTGAGGGTTCTGGACGGCACGATCGCCACTTTCTGCGCAGTCGGGCGCGTACAGCCTCAGTCCGAGACCGTATGGCGCCAGGCCGACAAGTACCGCGTGCCCAAAATCGCCTACGTCAACAAGATGGACCGCGTCGGCGCCGACTTCCTGGCTTGTGTCGAAGACATCAAGACCAAGCTCGGAGCCACCGCCGTCCCCGTCTGCCTGCCCATCGGCGCGGAAGAGAACTTCCAGGGCATAGTCGACCTTGTCTCGCGCAAGGCCATCGTCTACAAATGCGGAGACGACAGCCTCGTCAACTACGAGATCAAGGAGGTGCCCGCCGACATGAAGGACGCCGTCGCCCTGTGGCGCGACCGCCTGGTCGAGGCCGCCGCTGAATGTGATGACACCCTGATGGAGAAGTACTTCGAGGATCCCGACTCGGTCACCGAGGACGAGATCGTCGCCGCCATCCGCAAGGGTACCATCTCGATGCAGATCGTCCCCGCCTGCTGCGGCTCGTCGTTCAAGAACAAGGGCGTGCAGTTCCTGCTGGACGCAGTGATGCGCTACCTGCCTTCGCCGCTGGATATTGACGACACCACCGTCACCAATATGCACAACGACCAGGTCCGTACGCTCAAGGCCGACCCCGAGGAGCCTTTCTGCGGACTCGTGTTCAAGATCGCCACCGATCCGTATGTAGGCCGCCTGGCCTACGTGAGGGTGTACAGCGGGCATCTCGATGCCGGCTCCTACGTCCTCAACTCCCGTTCAGGCAAGAAAGAGAGAGTGGCCCGCCTGTACCAGATGCACTCCAACCACCAGAACCCCATCGAGTTCGTGGAGGCCGGAGACATCTGCGCCGCAGTCGGATTCAAGGACCTCCGCACAGGTGACACCATCTGCTCGGACGGCCACCGCTACGCTCTCGAATCAATGGAATTCCCCGATCCGGTGATAGGCATCGCCGTCGAGCCCAAGACCCAGCAGGATCTCGACAAGCTCGGCGTCGCCCTCGGCAAGCTTGCCGAAGAGGACCCCACCTTCACCGTCCGCAGCGACAACGAGACCGGCCAGACAATCATCAGCGGTATGGGCGAGCTTCACCTCGACATCATCGTCGACCGTCTGCGCCGCGAATTCGGCGTCGAGATCAACCAGGGTGCCCCTCAGGTCAACTACAAGGAGGCCGTCACCGCTTCTGTCCAGCACCGCGAGGTGTTCAAGAAGCAGACCGGCGGCCGCGGCAAGTTCGCCGACATCATCGTCGAGATCGGACCCGCCGACGAGGGAGTCACCGGACTGCAGTTCGACAACCAGGTCAAGGGAGGCAACATCCCCAAGGAGTTCATCCCCGCGATCCAGAAGGGCTTCGAGGCCGCCATGGCCAACGGATGCCTTGCAGGTTTCGAAGTGAAGTCCCTGAAGGTCACCGTCCTGGACGGCTCCTTCCACCCTGTCGACTCCGACCAGCTGTCGTTCGAGCTCGCCGCCCGCATGGCCTACCGCCACGCGTGCCCCAAGTGCAAGCCCGTCCTGCTCGAGCCCATAATGAGCCTGGAGGTTGTCACCCCCGAGGACTATATGGGCGAGATTGTGGGCGACCTGAACCGCCGCCGCGGCCAGATCGTCAACATGGATTCCACTCCCAACGGAGCCAGGATCATCAAGGCTTACGTTCCCCTCGGCGAGCAGTTCGGCTACGTGACGGTGCTCCGCACCCTCTCGTCCGGCCGCGCCACCAGCACGATGACCTTCGACCACTACGCCGAGGTCCCCGCCGCGATGGCCAAGGATATCATCGAGAAGAACGGATATCTCCGCAGATCGTTTGATGACGAATAATCAAAAACAAAAACAGTATTATAATGAGCCAGAAAATCAGAATTAAACTCAAGAGTTTCGATCATATGCTCGTCGACAAGTCGGCGGCCAAGATCGTTGACACTGTGAAGGCTACCGGTGCGAAGGTTAACGGACCCATTCCTCTGCCTACGAACAAGAAGATCTTCACCGTGAACCGCTCCACCTTCGTCAACAAGAAGGCCCGCGAGCAGTTTGAGCTTGACTCGTACCGCAGGCTTCTCGACATCGAGGACAGCAACGCCAAGACCGTTGACGCCCTGATGAAGCTCGAGCTCCCCTCCGGTGTTGAGGTTGAGATCAAAGTCTGATAGGAATTAGAGAATTATTTCCTATATTTGCAGGGCCGCTCTGAGCGGCTCCGCAAGGAACGGTCCCTTAGCTCAGTTGGTTAGAGCACCTGACTCATAATCAGGGAGTCGTAGGATCATGCCCTACAGGGACCACAAGACGGACAGCCGAGGCTGTCCGTCTTTGTTCCCTGTAGGGCAAGGTCTTAACCCCCTCGGTCCCCCTGAAGGGGGAGGATTTGCCCCACTCCGTGGGGACCCCGACAGGGACCCTTTTTTGATTGGGGCTGCCGCCCCAAACCCCCGGCGGCGTTCGTCGTCATTTCGGTGCGCCGGAGGGCTTTGACGCACCATTTTCTGCATTTTTAGGCCATTTCGGTGCGCTAGAAGGGCTTGTCGCACCATTTCTGTCGGCATGGGCGGAACTTGACAAAGGGAAGCTTTGCAACTGCGGACAGAGGGCAAGTTTTTTTTGATTCCTACCGAGAAATTCATAACTTTATCGGTTGGAATTGAATTAATTACAAACGTTAGTAGATATTATGATCAGAAAAGAATCCTTTTACGAGCGCCCGGACTGTGAAGTCACAGCCCTGGTTACCGCTCTCGGCATCCTGGCCGCCAGCTTCGGAGATGACGGCGCCGCAGGAAGTTACGACTCCGGCGAAGACACTGATTTCGGACTCTTTTAATTGACAGCCTTATGAAGAAGATTCATGCATTCAGCGCCGCTCTGGCGGCCGTGGCAGTCCTCGCAGGCTGTTCCAAGATTGAAATTTCCGCTCCCGCCGTCCCCGCCCAGGAGGCTCAGGAGGCCGAGGAGGGCGACTGCATCCTCACCTTCACCAACACCATCGAGTGTGACGACGCCACCAAGACCGAGTTCGACGGCAACACCATCCTCTGGTCCGTCGGCGATGAGGCGAAATTTTTGCAGTACATTCAGAAGGAAACCGCGGGCACGTATGTGTTGAGTGGTTTTGGCAGCTCCGAAAACAGGCAGGTTGCAGAGAAGAGCAATTCTTACTCCGTGTCTGTCGGAACAACAACCCCGGTAGCTTTTCCCGCGTATTATTGCGCTGCATTCCCGTTCGCAAATTATAATTCCGCCACTTTTGCAGACGACAATTTCAAACTCAAGGTCAAGCTGCCTGCATCCCAGACTCCTACCGCAACGAGTTTTGATAAATCGGCCGACATCCTCATATCCGAGTGTGTAGTCGGGGAGTCCGCAAAGGTGACCAAATTCAACCTGAATTATTACCGCCCCGTGGCCATCGCGAAGATGACCGTCAAGAACCTGCCCAGCAGCGCCGCGATTTCCAAGATTACCTTCTCGGCAAAGGTTGACGGCACCTCTGTGGCTCTTGCCGGATATGACCAGTACAGCACCGACGGCACCCTCCCCGACGGCACCGGCCGCAGTTCCACAAGCACTGTCATAGCCCTCGACTACTCAGAACTCAGCCTCACCGCTGATTCCGCGGAGGGCATGACCGCCTACTTCACCTGCTTCCCCTTCGCTCTTGCCGAGGGTGACTCCTTCAAAGTCCAGGTGACCACTACCTCCGGCGAAGTCTTCACCCGCAACGTCACCATCCCCGCCGACCGCACCCTCGAGCTTTCCGCCGGCAAGGGCTCCGTCTTTGCGGTGGATATGAGCGAGGCTGACAAGACCTGCTCCTGGGCAAGTTTGGGATACAGCACAACCTACAACTCGCTTTCTTACAAAGTCTCCGGTGATGATGTCGCTTCCGCGAAAGCTTATGTATGCACGCCGGAAGAATATGCAACATTGACTGACCTTTCCGCAGCAATCGAGGCTAACGGGGACGAGTTGACAGTAGGCACCTCCTTTACAAAGAAATCTTTGACAATCGACACTGAATATTGTGTCCTGTTCAAACTTGTCAGCACCTCCTCCCAGGAGGTTATCCTTGTGCGCAATTGGAGGACTGACTGGTTCAAGCTCGCAGCTGCAACCAGCGGAACAACCGGCAAAGTTCAGATTCAGATGTACGGAGTAAACCTTGCTTCCTCCAGTAAGCACTATAGAATTATCGCTACTGATGACATCACCACCTATGAAATCAGCGATCTGGAGGACTTCTACACCAACACTTTGAAACCTGGAGGGCTTGCCTCCGCCTATGTCAGTGGTATAAATAATAAAGCAGGCGCGGTCTATGCTTTCTCCGTAAGTGATGTTTACACTTATAACGAAGACAGTTCCGCTTGGGTTAAAGGCACGATGACTTCCGGCACATCATACACAGTGATGATAAAGGTCACCAACGAGCGCGGCGAGACGGTGTTCCGCTCAGCTAAAGCCACCGCCAAGTAGCTTCATTTGTTGAAACACTCAAAATTTTGCACTACCGGCACCCGTCGAGGGGTCGGTAGTGCAAAATTTTTAGCAGGGGCGGCTGATGTCTGGGAATTCACAACAATCCCGGGCCTGACATTACCAATATATTGTGAAAACAGCTTGTTTTTATAAAATTTCAATCCTATATTTGTGGCGAATTCACAATATATTGGGATATATGAGGCAGTGTAAAGTTTATGTTCACGGCATCTATGCCGGAGTCCTGAAGGAGAACGGACGCAAGGATTACTCTTTCGAGTATGACAAGGACTATTATGAGGACGCCGGCCTTCCTCCCGTCTGTTTCGCAATGCCTAAAAGTCAGATGAAGTATTCGTCGGAATTCCTTTTCCCTTTCTTTTCGAATATGCTCACCGAAGGCGAGAACAGGAAGATGCAGGCTTCCTGTCTGAAGATTGACGAAGATGATGATTTCGGCCTGCTGCTGGAAACAGCCACATATGACACTCCGGGAGCGGTGACGGTAAAAGCGATATGAAGACGATTTTCGACAAATATCATCTGTCGCCCCGGCTTCCTTATGATTCGTTTGACGGAGACCGGGAGGTTCAGCGTGAAATCCAGAAGGGTTCGGGCAGAATCTCCATTTCAGGGGTGCAGCCAAAATACTCAATGATCCCTGAAGGAGGAGTCCTGAAACTTGCCCCGGAAGGCAGGCGCGGGGAATACATAGCCAAACCGGCGCCGACGGCATCCTATATACTGGACAGGAAACACTGCCCTGCGAACGAATATCTGACAATGCAGATAGCGTCCCGGGTGTATTCCATAGAGACGGCGGAAAACGGGCTGTGCACATTGGGGAATGGAGAGTATGTCTATGTGACAAAACGCTTTGACGTAATGCCGGACGGCGGCAAGAGAGCCATGGAGGACCTGGCATCAGTTGCAGGGCTTGGCAAATTCAATGGCGGCGAGGATTACAAGTACAACGTCCTCAGTTACGAGGAGTGCGCCAAACTGATAGCCGACAACACGAAGTCCTCAAAGGTTGAAGTGCTGAAGTTCTTCAGGCTCGTTGTCTATAACTTCTTGACTCTCAACGATGACGCGCATCTGAAGAATTTCACGTTGCTTGAATATGGGCCCGGAGACTACCGTCTCTCGCCAGCATATGACCTGCTGAATACTTCGCTCCATCTGGCCTGGCCGTCGATCTTCGCATTGAAGAAGGGCCTTCTCAGGGAAGGAATGCCGGAGCGGCTTGACACGTTCGCTGTCGACGGGGGGCTTTTCGAGGAATTCGGGAAACGGGTCGGTCTTCCTGACAAACTGATAAGGTCGGAGCTGGACCGTTTCTGCGCCGATTATCCGGAAGCGGAGAAAATGATTCGGGAGAGCGCTCTTCCTGATCACTTGCAGGAGAGTTACCTGTCCGGCTACAATTACAGAAAAAAAATGTTGAAATGGGGACGATAGGCAAACAGATTTCCGAAAGAAGGAAGCAGCTGGGAATATCCCAGCAGACTTTGGCCGACCTGGCCGGAGTCGGCATCAATACTCTCGTTGCAATGGAACGCGGCACAGGCAATCCGTCGCTGAGCACCCTGTTGAAAGTCCTGGACTGCCTGGGGCTGAAGATGACCGTAAAATAGCATGGAGGTTTTGTATTTTAAATGGTCATACCTCATATGAACACATTGTCCGCGCTTCGTTATTTCTTTCCTTTTTCTTCTGAATTTAAGCCCGCTCATGAATAGTATGGAGGGCAATTTCCTTGGTTATTGTCATATAGTCGCTTGGGGGTTTTCGCGGGGCAAGTAGTGAATTTTTGGAATTATGCCAAAATGTTCTTTATCTCGATCCTGCTTCGGCCTTCGCCTTTCTTTTTCACTTGAATCTGCACCGGTATGCGCTCGTCGAGTTCCTCGCGGTGCGAGATGATGCCGACGCGGCGTTCGCTCTGACCGGCAATCTCCTGAAGTTTTTCGAGAGTCTCCATTACGGATTCGAGGCTCTTCTCGTCCAGAGTGCCGAAACCCTCGTCAATGAACAGAATGTTCACATTCATGTCTGGACGGTTCAGGGATGACAGCGCGAGCGAGAGTGCAAGCGAGATCATGAAGCGTTCGCCGCCGGAGAGAACCGTCACACTGCGGATCTGGTCCTTGTTGTACCGGTCCAGAACGAGGATCGAGAGTTGTTCGTTGTCCTCGCTGCAGGTGAGTTTGTATCGGTCAGTAATCTTCGCCAGATAGATGTTCGCGTTGTTCAGAAGCGGACGGAGAATGTAGGTCTGGACCAGTGTGCGGAAACGGGTCCCGCCGAAGTACTTGTTGAGTATGTCCCACTTGGAGGCAAGGGCGGCAGCCTTGTCAAGCCTTGCCTTTATGCCCGCAAGTTTCGTGTTGTTGGCGGCATTCTCGTCAAGCTGGGCCTTGATTGTGCCAATCTTTCCGACAACCTCGTCATTCAGGCTGCGGAGAGTCTCTTTCTCAGAGAGCAGCGCCTGCTTTTCGGGAACGTCTTTCTCTTCGCTTATGCCGAGTTTCCCGAGAGCTTCACTTATTGCTTTCTCTGCGGCAGTGACAGCATCCGTTTTGGACTTGAGGGACTCGTCTACCTCCTTGGTGAACTTCCTGGCCGCATCAAGTTCGTCCTTCCTTGCGGAAATCGACTCAAGATCGGTTTCACCCTTTCCGGACTCTGCATAGTATTTTTCCAGGACATCATTACAAGCGCTTAAGGTTGCCTCAAGTGAAGAGATATTTGTGGAAGTCGCAGATGCATTTCTTATAAGTTTGTCCCATTCGGCAGTTACATTGGCGCTGGAACTGGCCACAGGTGCCACGGGAGTGATTTCCACCTTGAGGACGTCCGCGGCAGAAATACGGGATTCTTCGATGCGCTTGATTGTGTCCTCGGCAGCTTTGTACTTGCGGAGGGCCTCGTCAAGGGGTTTCTTTGCATTCTGTGCCTCAGTTATCTTACCCTGAAGTTCTTCGGCTTTGTTCTGCCGCTCTTTGAGAGCGGCCTCCCTTTCCTTCAGAGAGTCTTCGACAGCGGATATCTTCTTGTTGAATGGTACGCCCTCTTCGTAGATGACACCGAGTTTCTTCCCCTCCTCAATCAGTTTCTGGCCGGCTGCCTTGAGGGCCTTTTCCTTGACCTCAAGCGAGACTTTTTTCGTCTTGAGCGCGCCTGCAAAGTTGTCATAGGCAGTCTTTGCCTTGTTTCGCGAGTCTTCTGCAACTGCAAGGGCGTCCGCCGCTTCTTTTTGACCCTTTTCGAAAGAAGTCAGTATGCCGCGGAATTCCTCGTCAAGGCCAATCCTTTGGATGCGTTGGCGGCACAGAGGACAGGTTTCCGCATGCTCGTCCACCAGGCGTTTGCGAAGGTTCACCAAAGTCTCTTCCACGCCCATCTTCATGGTGAGCAGCCTGCCTTTTGTCTCGTCAGATTTGGCCTTGGCCACGTTGTACTCTGCTTGAGCTTTGTCATAGGTTTCTTGAAGACCGGCGATAGCCTTGCCGTCTTTTTCCACCTCGTCGTGAAGTGTTCTGCATTCACTGCTGTCTTGAAGAAGTTTGTCATACCCTGTGGAGAGTTTGCCAAGAGCCGTTTTGTCGGCAGATATCTGTAAGAGTTCCGCATTGACTTTTGCCGGTTCGAGGGCGGCGCGCTGTTCTGCAAGGGCATCAATCTCCTTCTGCTTGTCGTCTACGGCCTTCTGGGGATTTCCCTGGGCCTTGAGAGCCTCACGCTTTGCTTCCAGATCGGCAGAAAGCACCATGAACAGTTCTTTCTGACGCGATTCTTCAGTTTTCGCTTCGGAAAGTTTTTTCCGGGCATCCTTCATATCGGAAAGACGCTGTCTTTCAGTTGTAGTGGCGTCCCAGTCTTGCACAAGGCCTTTCTTGGACTTGTATTCCTCGCCGGAGGCTGTCTTTTCGAGCTCAGCTTTTTCCGCCCCGTTCAGATTGGCGCTTTCGCGAGCGTTCTCCACTGCTTTTACCAACGCGATAGTGTCGTCGTTTTTCTTCACCTTCCCGTCGAGTTTGACTTTCTCTTCATCGAGAGATTTTTTCTCTGCGGTGAGAAAGTCCACCTTCTCCTGAGAGAGCGTGTGCTGGGCTTCGGTTTCATACTCCACCTTAACTTTCGCGTGCTCATTCTTCGCTTGGTCGAAAAGGCTCTTTATCGCCTTGCCGTAAGCCGTGAAGTGCTCGGTGTTGGTGAGCTGCTCGAGAATGGACTCGCGCTCGGCCTTGTCTCCGGTAAGGAATGCTGCGAACTGGCCCTGCGCGAGCATTGCCATGCGCCCGAATTGCTTATATGAGAGTCCTATGGCAGAGAGTATGGTCTGTTCCACGTTGTCCTTGGTCCAGCCGCCGTTGTCAATCTGGATTTCCCATTTCGGCGTACGATGCTTGAGCGATCGCTTCCCTGTGGTCTTGTCGGTATTGCCAAGGAGCATTCCCAGAGTCAGACGGGCACGATATTCCACTCCGTCATTGCCGGTAAAGGCGACCTCGCTGTAGCACTCTTCTTTTTCAGAAATACCCAGACGGGTATACTGCTCGATGCTGTTTATGGAGATCTTCTCTCCTGTCGTGTCAGTGAAATCGTTTTCCCTTTTGTTGGCCACCCCCGATATGCGAGGGGTATTCTTGTAAAGCGCCATTGAAATGCCGTCCAGAATGACGGATTTTCCGGCTCCGGTGTCTCCGCTGATGAGGAAAACGGAGGCGGGATCTCCGGTCACGCCGTCGATGAGACCTTTCTCAAAATCGATGTCAGCAACCTCTATGGAGGCAATGTTGCGCAAATGCAGTTCCTTTATCTTCATAGTTTCTATTCTTCTTCGGTTGAACTCTGCTCTTTGGAAGCCTTCGCGGCTTTCTTGTCCGCCTTGGCCTTTGCCGCGGCTTTCTCTTCCTCCGCCATGCGTCGCATTTCTTCTTTCACTTCTTCGAAGGCGGCGCGGACTTCTTCCAGGTCAAGCCCCGGATATTGATCCTTTGTCTTCTCGATGAATGTCATCGGGTCGGTCATCTGTTGAAGTTCGGCAACCTCGAAGGAGGGTTTCTCGACCTTGCCTTCTTCTTTTTCCGGCGCGCCTGTCCAGATGTGCTTGGGATTGAAGCGTATCTCATCATCGTACGCGTTCAGAATGTCATAGACGGCATTGGTGAAGTTGGACGGAAGGGCGGTGTTGTAGTCAAAGCGGAGGCGGAAATATCCCTTGCCGTATTTCTCTGCGTATGCCTTGACAGCCTCGATCGCATCCTCCTGGGACGTGAATGAAGATCCGTCTTCGGGGAGTTCGTGGAAGTGGCGGAGTTCGTCTATGCGGATCTGCCTAATGTGTACATCGCCGCCGCGAGTTCCGATTTCCACCAGACTGACCGTGTGGGGGAATTTCTCGTCGCAGCTGACGTGCAGGGCGCTGCCGCTGTAACGGACGACACCGGACGGATATGTCACATCATCCTTCAGATTGTCCTCCTGATGTCCGATGGTCTGGGGCTTGTGGATGTGCCCGAGGGCGAGATAGTCATATCCGCTGCCGAGGGACTCGATACTCTGGGTCTTGATCTTGCCGATCTCGACTCCGTGCCCGAGCGGGTCCATACCGGTCACGGCGAGGTGCCCGGTCATCACGACAGGCTTGCCCTCCGTATTGTCTTCAGCGACCCTGTCAAGGATGCGCTGCACGACCTCGGTGCGCTCTCCGCTCATATAGGGCAGAGCGACGATGTAACCGCTGTCCATCTTCACGATGTACTCGTCCTGCCATCCGTCGGGCGAGCCTGCAAGTTCGGGGGAGGGGGCCGAGCCGACGAGACGGGCGTTAGCGAGTTCCCACACGGCGCTGTCGGCCTGGATGCGCGAGGCGGAGTCGTGATTGCCGGCAGTGATGACAATCTTCATTTCGGGACAAACCTCGTGGAGTTTCACGAAATGGTCCGTAAAGGCTTTCTTTACCGAAGCCGAAGGCTGCTGGATGTCGAACACATCGCCGCTGACGACAAGAGCGTCCGGCTGTTCTTTCTTACAAATGTTTTCTATCTGCTCGAAGTAGTGCCCGTGCTCGTCCACCCTGTCGTAGTTCTGGTAGATTATCTGCCCCAGATGCAGGTCCGCTGTGTGTAAAATCTTCATAAGTTTGGTTTTTCTTTGTTTAATTATACCGAAGGTTGGTGAAATCTTTCACGGATTGCGGATGAGGGCGGGAAAGCCTTAAAATTTACGGACAGTCCCTATGGTAGTTATATCCAGGGGAAATTTCTCTCTTTCTCGAAATCAAAAAAAGGCAGCATTTCGTTTTCGGCATATGCCTTGATGTCCACCATACTCCTTGGGTCGGATTCACATTCCAAGGCTTTCTCCATCCATTCTATTGCATAATCTGTTGCTACCACCATATCGCTGAAACGTCCATCCTTGGATCTCATCCATCCGAACACATCGGGATCTTGTTTTATAAGGTATGCCGCCAGCCGGTATTGGAGCGGCTTCCTGTTCATATAGTCAAGTAAGTCCCTTGTCCAATCATCCCGCTTGGCGGTTCGTGCCGTAGACATGATTACCTTGTACATCAGCAGGTCCGCCAATGACTCTTCACGGTATGTATAGAAATCCAGACTATACCTCTTTGGAATTTGATCCGTGATATCTTTGACAGAACAAAGGATTTTGGTGTACTCAGACACTTTTTTTGCCAACCCTCCTTTGTAGTTTTCGGTGTCCATCACTGCGTGGGCCAGTTCGTGGATGAGAGTTCTAAGTACTTTCTTTTCGAATTTCTGCTGGTCTCCTCCGCATTTCATCCATATCTTGTCGGAGAAAATTTCTATGTGCGGTCTGCCTCCATAAGAGCTGCTAGAAGAGTTGCCAGCAGGAATGTAAAGTCCAGTAAAGTCCTTCTTACGAAAAATTTCATCAGAATTCCGTTTGTCTTTCATTGATACTATCGGTACAAAACGGAGCATCAGAAGCATAAGCTGTGCAATCATGTCGGTTGTCGACCTCCTCGAGGTGTCAGAGTAATCAAAAGGAATCTCCAATACAGGAGTTGCAAAGGGTTTCCAGTCAGATATGCCCAGCTTCTTCTCGAGATCATTTTGGGTGAATCCCGAACGATCTTCAGGCTTCCACTTATTGTCGTGTGTAACGCTGAGAATTCGCTGCACGTCAATTACTACGGAATCCGGCACCTCGTGATCTGCATCGATGTTGTACACCATGGTGCACTTGTCATTGTTTCTATCTCCAGAAGGTCTGCCCATAATTTTACTGCTTTAAAGATTGGCCTTCAAATATAGCTAAATTACATAAAATAAGCAAGCGTGTTTTCAATTTAAATTTCAGCGAAATTTAATTTAGAAAAAATGCATAAATAATTCAAAAAACGGGGTGTTTGCGCCCTGAATGAACTTAAGAGTCGAGGCGAATTTCTCGTCGATTCGCCCCTTGGTGTTAGTAAAACGGCGATTGTCGTTGCTTTTGTCGATTTTCTCGATAAGGGCCATATTGTATAAAATGTGTAATTGAAAAAGCTGGGATTTTACTAGTGGCAAACTTAAGCCAAATATTCTTAAAATTATTTAAAAACAAGTGTATAAAATATGTAAAATACTGGCGTTTTTTAAACTGAATTTTATCTCATTCCCAGCCGCTTTGTCAGCCAGTTTGATGTGAGTTCTGTATTTTTCAGGTGACTTAATAAGTCCTTATTGTCGTGTATTTGCTTCTTTCTATGTAAGCAGGCCGTTCGGGATTAATCTTATGCTCTTGAATGCGATACTCACAGCGACGCATCAGTTTCTAGACATAAGCAGAAAAACTCATCAAAGAAACTGTAGGGCGTGTACAAGTGTTGCTTGTCCGCACTCAACCAAGTGAGTGACGCCCTCTTCCCTCGGAAGTTGTCATCTCTCCAAGAAGGGGTGAGAAAAAGGCCAAGGTAGCTTCCGAAGAGACAGAGAGCCTTGTCAAAGGCAAGAAGCCTCAGGA